>Ga0315295_10004895_pt1 | contig 11441 bp, 10 predicted proteins | sample YL17G14_0_MG_FD_204453 | JGI IMG/M metagenome (GOLD analysis project Ga0315295, IMG submission 204453) | Sediment microbial communities from Yellowstone Lake, YNP, Wyoming, USA - YL17G14_0 | ecosystem: Environmental > Aquatic > Freshwater > Lake > Sediment | place: USA: Wyoming | collected...
CGCAATCTTCTGGCCGAGTGCAATCGCCTCAGGCGGCACCTTGGGCATGATCTCGGTGATTTCCATCCCAGACATGTGGCCGCCAACACCAAGCTCGTCCATCTTGTCGGCCCACATGGTCGCCCAGAGGGCCTCAGCCATGCCGTCGATGACGTCGGAAGCTCCTGCGAGCTTCTCGATGGGCTCAGGCTTGGCAGCGACACGGAGAGAGGCACGCCAAGTCCCTTGGTCTGGCACGTCTGGTTTAAACCCCGTGTCAGGCTTGCTCTCGACGCTCTTGTCCTTAAGATACTGCCTGCCCTTATCTGTGAGGAGGTAATTAGTGTTCCCTGTGTTGTTGGTCTTTAAATACAACAACCCTTCCTGAATGTACAGATCAAGGTATTGCTGAATGATACCCTGCGCTGCTGGGTACTTCTGCAATAGCATGTGCACTGGAAACCCTCCCCAACCTTTTGCACTGCTGGCTAGCTCGTTTTCCAGCATCTCGATGAAGAACGATTCATCATCGGCAGCTACACGTACAGAGCCCTCGCTCTTCTTCGTCTCTTTCTGCTTCTGTCCTTTTGACATGTTCTCGTGCCAGATCTTGCCGACCGTTCCTCTGATCTGCTCATCTGAGTACGAGGGGTTGCCCTTCTTTACTTCTTGGTAATGCTTATCCCACCACTCTTTAGGAGGTCTGTTTGGCATAGAAGACTCCCGACACGTCAAAAGTTGGAGACGTTAACCGACCACTACTTCTTGCTTCTGGTAGTGTAGTCCTTGGTCAGCTGCTCTGCAAAGGTCGGGTCGCCGTAGGCCTCTGCGAAGTAGTCGGTTAGGAGCTTCTTCTCTTTCTTGACGTCGTACATGCCCAATTCCTGAGCAGCGACTAGTCGGCTAGCGTTGCCGATCTGCACAAACGCGTTGCCGGTGTCGTCGAACCGGATGATTCGGCCAGGTCCGTAGGGTGTATCGGCGATGTCGCCTGCCTTCAGCCCTTCCTTGTCGGCGGTGACTTCCATATCGTCCTGGCTCCGGTAGAGCATCAGGCCATCCTCACCCTTCTTGAGGGTCCAGATCTCGCTGACGGTGGAGTCCACAGCGCGCTTGTAGAGCCCGCTCCCGATAGGCTTGAACTCAGGTGGAATCTCGCTAACGCTCTTTACTGGGATGCACTCTGCGGCGGGGGTGAGGCTGATAAGCACGATGCCTTGGTCAGAGTCGACTTCGGTCATCTCCCAGTCTATCTCGTGACCGGGATACGACTTGGCAACTAGCGTTACCAGATCGTCCTCAGCCGGGTGCCCAAGGGTAGCGTCGAAGCGCACCGATGCAGTGAACCGGCCAGCTGTACTCCGTGCGTCTGTCGTCAGAGCGAGATCGGCACGGTGGCCGCGCTTAGCCAGCTCATCACGAAGTGTGGAGACAAACTGTGCTGCGACTTGGTTCTTGTCCCGGTTTGTGCGGTGGCTGATGCTCTGGAGTCTTTTAAGGTTCTCGATCGTCATGACAGATTTCTCCTCTTCTCAAAATTGAGGTTGAGATTCCGAATTTGTAGCTGAAGGGAAAGAAGGGTAACTAGGCCTTCCGAGGGACTCTGCTAAAGCGCACCCCGAGACCGGTGTGCTTGGGACCGTGCATTTTCTTGTACTTCTTGACATACGTTTCTTTTCGCTTGCCTGCTGCGTTAGTCGCCATGAAGGCCAAGTAATCTTTTCCGCAGTACTTCGCGACAATCGAGTAGAAATAAGGAATCGAGACTCCCAGCGTCCCGCATTGCGCTTTGATGCTGCCGTACTGTTTGGTGGTCTCTTTCAGAATATCGACGATGCTCATTTCGAAGCGACGTTCGAGCGCAATAATCTTCCGTGGCTTTTCCTGGAAGCATGCGCGGCTGCACCAGAGATAAGGACGAAGCATGCGCTGCATGCTCACGTTTTCGATCGGCTTTCCACAAACTGCGCAAGTATGAGCCTCTTTACCGGACTTAATCCACTTCTGCAAAAGGTCGTTTTCGAAGTTTAAACGCCTTATGGCGTTATTAATGTGCTGCTCTATGGTGTCGTTCGCACTCTGGTTTATCATAGTTTCTCCAAAACTATTAAACTAATGTTTCCGGTTATAGTGCCAACTCCACCAATTTCCTACAGTTTTTGTTATAACCAGTGTACCTTATAAAGTACCAAAATAAACAAAACTAATCATGTGCTGTTATCAGCTAAAAATCAAATAGATTCTTGTAATAGCAACGTTATCTTCACGCGTTGCTATCCATAGATCGCACAATACCTGGAGACTCCTGTCGAAGTTTTGAGATAGCACTTTCGTAAATACGGGTTACTTCCTCAATAGGAATTCCCTCTAGATGTGCTATCTCCTCGAAAGAGAACTTCAAACCGGGGTTAACCTCCAAGTACTGGATCAGTACCCAGAAGCACCTGTTATACCCAGAACTCCAGATATACCAGTCGCATAGGTTGCAATCACATGGTAAGATGGGTAAGGTCGACCTCCGCAAGACGCACTTCTGGACGAACAAGATTCCCTCACAGTTGGGTGCTTCCATGACTTCTACTCCTTTACAACTAGCCTCCACATTTTTCGAACCCGCAGCTCTTGCAAACTAAACATCCGCTCTCCCTCACCAGCATGTTCTCGCCGCACTCTACGCACAGCTCACCGCTGGGTTCATTACTTATCACATCATCATGCTTTTCGGTAGACTCAGGCTTTGCGGTGTCATCTAGCGGATCCTCGATGAACTCGCTAAAACCAGCGTAGTTCTTGTGGTACTCTTCCATGGCTTGCCCAACGGCGTCTGGAACACTGAGGACCCACTTGCCATGGTCATACACGGGGGAGCTTTTCTGACCGCGTAGGTGGCCGATCACTACGTCAGCGGGGATGCCATACTTTAACGAGTTTGATATTAACCTACCGGTGGCCTCCACATGGGCCTTGACTTCGCTGCCAGCTTTAGATACGTTGATAAACACCTCGCGAATTCCGGCTGCATCTTCAGATATGGTCACATACAGTCGTCCACCGCTGGAGTTGTAGCAGTAGGTTGCCCCAAACAGCACCCTTGGGCGCGTACGAAGCACGCGGTGGGTCACTGGGGATAGCTCCGGTGCTGGCGCAGCCACAGTAGTCACCGTAGGCACTGCAGGAGCAGTTAGCTCCTGCTCAATCTTCATGGCTTCTTCCTCTATCTCCGTCTTTACCTTGTCAGCTTTGTCTTTAACTAGGACTTCATCTGTTCGGCTACCACTGCGGTAAACCGTGATGGACTTGCACCCTAGCGCGTATGCCATGCGGTAGATTCTATCAACGTCCTTCCTGGTAGCTGTGTTTGGCATATTAACCGTTTTGGAGATAGCGGAGTCGATGTACTTTTGAACGGTGGCTTGAACGTTGACGTGCTCCTCCGGTGTAACCTCCAATGCGGTAGTCGCGTAGGATGGAAATACGCTTCCTGCTTCCTCCGAAACTAGAAACTGTTCTGCAACAAAGTGTCTAACTCGGTGCGTTCCAAATGAGTCCTTACGTGTGTACTCCCACTGAAACACTGGTTCGATTCCCGAGGAAGCGTTGCAAATGATGCTGACCGTGCCGGTCGGCTGAACTGTTAATAGCCCACCGTTACGCCTAGCAAGTCCAATTTCCATTAAGGCCTCAGGTACACCCCGCACCGCGCCAAGCTCCGCAGACGTGTGTTCGGCACATGGCTTGATTCTAGCGTAGATCTCATTAATCTTCTGGGTGCACTCGTCGGACCCGTAACGGATTTTCATTTTTAGTAGAAGGTCATGCAGACCCATAACACCAAGGCCGATACGCCTGGTCTTTAACGACATAAGCTCGATTTCAGGTAGCGGGTAGTCGTTCAAATCGACGACATTGTCTAGGAAGGTCACGCCGAGCCTAACTAAGCTGTCAAGTTTAACAACATCAAGTACGTTCGTCGTACTATCGTAACAATTCGAAAGGTTGATTGCAGCAAGAATGCAGGACTCGCCGTTAAGCAAAGTTAATTCACTGCACGGATTTAGGCCTAAGTTACCGTATTTGTTACGGAAAATGTCAGCTTTGTTTATTGTGTCGTAGAACACAATGCCAGGCTCGCCATTGTTTGCCGCGTTGCTAACCAACAGGTTCCATATCTTCCTTGCGGGGATCTCGGTGCGATCAGGTGACTTAGGATGGGACAGTACGATAGTCTTGTCTTGTTGGACAGCCTGCATGAAGTCATCAGTAACAAGCACAGAAATGTTGAAATTGGTTAGCTCGCCCTCCTTTTCCTTGCACTTGATGAACTTCATAATGTCGGGGTGCGTAACGGACATGGTAGCCATCATGGCCGCACGTCTAATTCCGCCACCCTTAACCTGATTACCTGTTTCGTTGAAGACTCGAAGGAAGGAGATTGGACCTGAGCTGTGCCCATTGGTCTTGCTTACCGGGGCACCCTCCGGGCGTAGTGGGGATATATCTAGGCCTACACCGCCGCCCTTCTGCGATATGAGAGCTACCTTTTTAACTGTGTCGAAGATGGCCTCCATGCTGTCTTCCACACGAAGGAAGAAGCAGCTAGAGAGCATCCCGGTTCTTCCCGCGCTGATCAACGTTGGCGTAGCTGGCATGAAGTCAAGGTTCGCCATCGCGGTTAACACCGTTTGGCGCTCATCACGCCAACGATCCTTAGTTGGAGGTACCAAATCGAACCCAATCGTCCTGGTTATGCAAGGGTCGATCGATATGCTACGACGTTTACATACACGCTCCGCTAAATAACTAAGGTCTTCAAAAATCTCATTAAGCATCGCCTGCGTTATCCCGAGACCTTTGTTGTTATCCGCTTTTGACACAAGGAAGTCGATTGCGGTCGGGATCGTACATACCTTAGCTACGCGGGCAAACAAATGTTCTGGCTCATTCTCTCCAGGCCCGTAGTATTTAGATTGGAAGATCTGCTGACCAAGTAGCCCAACTTTGGTTGCCATATGATTCCCCTATTATGCGAACTTTATTTTCGAGATACCGTTTTTACGGGTGACAGTCCAGACGTGGTCGAACAGGCGGGTGTCCAGGTCGCTATGCGATATAACTTTTACCGATGTAGGTCCAAGCTCTTTAACTATGTTTATTACTGAATCAAACACCCTGTTTACTACTTCCTCATCGAGCGGCCCAAACACTTCGTCTAGCCACAGTGAGGAAACTCCCTTCTGAGATATAGAATTCGCGGTTTTCCATACGCTTAATAATACCGCTAAACCTACTTCGGTGGCCTGACCACCGGAACAAAGTTCAATTGGAATAGCTTTGTAACTGTCGTACACCATAATCCCAATCTTATCAAGAACTTTCTTCTTGTCGGAAGACGCGCGTTGCGAGGTGAACTCGGCCTTGTACTCTCCATCGGAGATGCGCCCCAGCACCTCCTTCAGGTGTTTGTTCAGAAGCTGCAACACCAGGTCGATCTTGTACAGCTTCATCTTTTTAAATACGGCGAGCGCCCCAGAAAGGTACTGTAGATCGACGCTGTCCTTCTCAAGCTTAGCCTTTAGACTCTTAGCTAGATCGCGATCTCTAGCTAAAGTATTGCGTATTGAACGGTAGGCTTCCCACTGCTTTTCGTACACAGCTAAGGCCGTGAAGATCTCATTCCGCTTGCTGTTTAGCTTGGTCGCGCTGCTCCGTAGCTCGTTGACCTTAGCTTGATGCTGATCGCGCTCCCGTTCAAGCGTGGTTACATCGGGAGTGTCTTTGTCTAGGTTGAACTTCTTTATCATCGCTTGCCTAGATTCCAAATCGTACCTAGCACTGCAGTACACCTTGGCGCGGTCGAGGGCTTCTGTCTTATCCATAAGCGCCCCCGCTATGCTGTCCAGATCTTCCTTGGCTTTTACCTTTTCGCTCTTCAGGTTGATCACGATCGACTTGCTGTATTTCCTAGGGATACTAACTGGGCACGTCTCGTTGTTAACCGGGCAGGTATTTCCAGCTGATAATGCTGCTTCGATACGCTTGCTGGCCTTAGTCACCTGGCTCTGCAGCTCTGCTTGCTGTTGTTGGAGATCGCGTACCTCGCGTTCTAGCTCTCGGAAGTCGTCATCAGGCTTGTCTAGTTTGCTTAGCTTAGTTTTCAGCGTAGCTATTTGCTGTTTTATTTCCTTAACGTGGTCCTGCTGGCGAGCAATAGCAGAAGCCTCACCAATGATCTTGTTAGCCCGGTCCACCTTGCACTGGAATGCTGCAGTTTCCGTTTCAATATTTTCTATTTTAGTAGCGAGCTTTGGTAAAAGTGAATGGTCGGGCTTGGTAGGCTCAGCAATGCTCTTTAGATTGTCTTTCAGGCTCTGCCACGTTTGCTTGAGTTCCTTAAGCTTAGTCGCTGTTTCCTTCTTCCTATCGGTTAGGTTCTTGACGTCCTGCAAGCACCGTTCAATGAGGTCGTCGTACTTGCCAAGTCCAAACACGTCTACCAGCGCTACCGCGCGCTCAGCCTCATCGCCATCGACGAGCATCTGTGTTTGTCGCTGACCCAAGAAAGCTACGGACTTGAAGTCCTCAGCAGACATCTGCAGTTCCTTGATTATGATCTGCCGTGTCTCTGGATCTTTCTTGCCACGCTGGTCCTTCCCGTTCTTGTAGAAGTACAAACCCTTCTTGGGGCGGTCGCGTACCTCTCTAACTTTATACCGGTTGCTGTTGACGAAGAACGTCAACGAGATGTCGTAGCCGTTAGCCAGCACCTTGTTAGCAAGGTCCTTAACCGTAGACTTCTTACGTATGGTCTTGCCGAACAGCAGGTAGAGAACGGCCTCAAGGAGTGCGGACTTCCCAGCCCCAAGTTTACCTTTGATGTATGTAATCCCAGGCTCGTCTAAGTTGATCTCAACCTTGTCGTAACTTAACCACCCGTCAAGTTTGAGTGTCTTCAGATAGATCATGTAGGTATCCGGTGCATATTTTCTTTAGTTTTCCCTTGTCTAGGCCAAAATCCTCTTCCTCTACGATAATACTGAGTTCCTCATCTAGGGATTTGGCCTCGGATACCTTTTTGATCGCGGCGCGGGTGCGTATTTCTGGGATAGGGTCGTTTTCCAGCAAGATCTCTTTGTAGAGCTGCTCCAATGAGCTTTTGATGTACTTTCGATTGAGTGCAACCCAATTCGACAGGGGCATCTCGAACTTTAGTTTTACCAGGTTGTTTTTTGCTACGTTTTCCTTTACGAAATCCACGATGGACTGCTCTGTGTCCTTCCCCTCGGTGAATTCAAGTCGTAGGCAGATCTTCCTTGGTAGGCTTAGCTGATGCTTAGTTACCTTGACCTTTGCGGCCAGATCCACTACTAGGATCCCATCGAGGTCATCGTAGGCCTTCTGCACAGGTGGTCCGGAGTACCAGCAGGCGTTAGTTAGGCGCATGCAACGGTGAATGTCCCCCAGTGCAACGTAGCACGCCCCAGCTTGTTTTAGGAGCCCTGCAACCTCTTCATCGATGTTCTTGGGGAGCTTGTCCAGCCTGTTATAGACCATGCCCGGAACGGTACCATGCCACGCCAGGACTAACGGCTTGCCATTGTGCTTGATGTCCTTGCTCAACTCTTTCCACTCAGGCATGACAAACAGGTTGAAGTCGTCGAGCTGTAGGAACTGGCCTGGGCGGGCCACGTAAAGCCGATTGGTTGACGAGCCAAGGACCTTCACCAGCTTCTTGGAGATACTCAAATAGCGCAGGGAGTGGTACGTCTTGGCTTTAGTTGTGTAGTCGTGGTTGCCAACAACAAACACAAATACGAGGTCCTTGTTGGACTCAAGCACCTCGATTAACTGGTTAAGAAAGCTATCCTTGACGACCTGCTTCGGCTCGTTCTTATCGAAAAGATCCCCGGCTACCAGGATGTACTTGCATTTCTCCTGAGCCGCTAGCTTAGCTATGGATGGGATAACTTGGTTATGAACAAAGGGGTGCGCCCCAGGCGCACCCCTGTGCCAATCAGCAGTATGAAGGATCCGGACCATTACTCGTCTTCGTCGCTCTCCTCTTCGTCTCCGTCCTCGTCGAGATCGAAGATTTCATCGTCGTCGTCCTTGTCCTTCTTACCTTTCCCCTTGCCCTTGCCCTTATCTTTCTTCGATGGGGGAGCTTCGTCTTCCTCCTCCTCATCGTCGTCCTTTTTACCCTTGCCCTTCTTCTTGGGCTTTTCTTCTTCCTCTTCTTCTTCCTCGTCTTCTTCCTCGTCCTCGTCCTCATTCTTCTTGCCCTTCTTCTTGGGCTTTTCTTCTTCCTCTTCTTCCTCTTCCTCGTCTTCCTCGGCCTTCTTGCCCTTCTTCTTGGGCTTCTCTTCTTCCTCGTCTTCCTCCTCCTCCTCGTCCTCCTCGTCCTTTTTACCCTTGCCCTTCTTCTTGGGCTTCTCGTCGTCCTCGTCGTCCTCGTCCTTCTTTCCCTTGCCCTTCTTGGGCTCGTCATCCTCGTCTGCGTCGTCGTCATCATCCTTAGCTGCGGATCCCTTTGCAGGGCGGATCTTGGTCACGGTAGACCATACGTTGCCGTCGCCATCTTCCTTGTCCTCGATGGTGATCCGTACTGGCTTGTGCAGCGCGTCCTCTAGATTCAGTTCCTCACCAGAGACATCCACGCCAGCACCCTGCGACCACCTCTTCAGTTTGGACTTCGGCGAGAACGTAGCAGAGGCGATCCCGGACACCTTTACCTTGCCCTCAATGGGCTCGTCCTCATGCACGGCGTCCTTGACAAGGAATGTCCACACGTAGTACGGGCCGTGCTTGCCCTCTTCCTTTTCCTCGATCTGCGAGATGACCGCCTTGTACACACCCTCGTCAATGTGGATCCGCTTCGACTTCTTCACTTTTAGCGACATCGAATCTCTCCTCTCGTTGGTTTAGTTTCTATCAAGCTCTCGTTCCAGTGAGAGCGCTTTAACCTGCTTACCAAGGGTTACCAGCACCGACGACAAATCTTTCTTCTTCCGCTCCACCATCAACATGAAGGTATAGGCTTCCTCCATGTTAGATTTAAACTTCCGCATGGTGCTGCGCTGCTTCGATAGGATCACCCTGCATGCTGCTTCTGCCTTCATGTTGGACATCTCCGCGATGTCCTCCCGAGCCATCAGCTTGTACTCCTTGTCCTCAATATACCCCTCGATCAGATTAACCAGCCGCTTCCACCGGGAGTAGTTGTCGATCGCGTTGACTTCAATCGACGTTACCCGCGAGGAGAACGATTGGGTCATTGCATACAGCTTGTTGATGTCTGAAATATCGTTTAAACTTGGAGCTGCAGGGGCCTCAACGAAGTAACCACGCAGTTCAAGCTTCTCAGCGGCATAATCGGGACAGTGCTTAACCGCGAGTTTGTAATCCGCTTTTATGAGACTAAGCTTATCCTTCGGTTCCAGATCTTCCAGGTCCGTACTTATCCGGGGAACGTCTTTCGTTAGCTTTAGTTTAAGACTCATTTAGCAGCTCCTCGGATTTGCGCTCGTCTTCTTGAGACTTAACTGCGTCCTTCAACCCGAGCACTACCTCGCGAACCAACGTGTCTTGCTTAGCGGCGCGCTTCATGTCCGATTTGGTGCTCTGGTAGACCTTCATAAAAAGCGCCTTGCTGAATTTTTCTATTTCCTCGTCTGGTGCACTTTCTATGATACTGTCGATCGCCCTGGTAGTCCCAAAGCGGATGGAAACGATGTCGCCGTTGGGAAACTTATGCGAGATATTAATATCGAATGTCTTCTCAACCTTCACTTGTTTTTCCTTCTTCAAGCGACTTCTTCCCAGACTTTGCAAGCCGCACTGACTTGAAGATACTCTTAAACAGCTTCCTGTCAGACTTGAGGTTTTTGATCGCGTTTAGTTTGCTATCTCCAATCAGCTTGCCTTCGTAATTATACTTCTTCCCCACAATGTCTACGACGTCTAGGTCGTCAGCGATCTGCAGCAGCTCAGACTCCTTGGAGAACCCACTACCAAAGATAAGGTCCGTGGTGATCACCTTGTAGGGCGGTGCGAGCTTGTTCTTGACGATCTTCACTTGCACTTTGTTACCCACCGTCTTCTCGCCAACCTTCAAAGCACCTATGCGCCGGATGTCCATCCTGATGCTCGCAAAGAACTTCAACGCTTGACCACCGCTGGTAGTCTCTGGGTTTCCGAACATGACGCCGATCTTCATGCGGATCTGGTTAATGAAGATTACCAGCGTGTTCGTCCGGGACGTTGCTGCGTTGATCTTGCGCATGGCTTGCCCTAGCATCCTTGCGTGCAAGCCTACGAAACTGTCGCCGACGTTACCGTCGATCTCTGCTTGCGGGGTCAACGCGGATACCGAGTCTACAACCGCGATGTCGAACTTACCAGATATGATCGCGGTCTCTAGAATGTCCATGGCCTGTTCGCCAGAATCAGGCTGGCAAAGCATCAAGCGTGATGTGTCCACACCAATCCTCTTGGCCATGCGCATGTCGAGCGCGTGCTCAGCGTCGATGTACAGGGCATACCCGCCCTTCTTTTGGGCTTCAGCAACACAGTGTACGGCTAAGGTGGTTTTGCCACCACCCTCAGTTCCAAACAGCTCCGTTATTCTCCCACGGGGTAGCCCACCAATTCCAAGCGCGCTGTCCACCCACAACGACCCGGTGGAGATAACATCTACTTTTTGTACCATTGGGTGCTCGTCCATGCGCATGATCGAAGTCGCCCCATGCTTCTTCTGAAGCATTTTAAGAACTTCTTCTACGCTCTTACCGTGAAACTTAGCTACCTTATCCTCACGCTTTTTCTTAGCCATCTTTAAGCGCCTCCAAGGTTCCCAAAGTTTTTCCGATTTCGAAGTCAAGCTTCATGACGCAACGGAAGTCCGGGAACGCGGTAGCGATTACGTGCTTCATGATCTTGACCATTTTCTTTACTTGATCTTTTCTTACCTGGACGATGTTAGCGTCATGTACGGTGGACATGGGATAACAAACGATCCCATTTTTCCTAGCAAGCTTGATATTCTTAACCATGAAGTGGTTGTTCATGTCGGAAGCAAGGCCTTGGATCGGAGAGTTACCTGTCACGTAAACAAACCCTTTCCTTCTGGCTACAAAAAAGGAATTAGGCACAGTGGGACACCAAACTCCTCGATGTTCTATTAATGTTTTATGTTGTCCCGGTAGAACCTGAACTTTGTCCCTACGCAGTACAGTGACAGTCCAACGAACCGATCTGCTAGGTATGTTTCCCATTTTTTTGCACTTCGCAGCGTTTACTTTTACGTACTCGGTCAAATCTTCGAATCTCTTTGAAGTTGCCTTGCCGAGTAGCACACACAGAAACTGAAATGCGTCGGCTTCGGATTCATCCGCTGTATAAAATGACGTTTTGTCCTTGTCGACGTGGCCATCCCCATCTAGCATAGCTTCAAAAAGCAGTTGTAG
>Ga0315295_10004896_pt1 | contig 11441 bp, 7 predicted proteins | sample YL17G14_0_MG_FD_204453 | JGI IMG/M metagenome (GOLD analysis project Ga0315295, IMG submission 204453) | Sediment microbial communities from Yellowstone Lake, YNP, Wyoming, USA - YL17G14_0 | ecosystem: Environmental > Aquatic > Freshwater > Lake > Sediment | place: USA: Wyoming | collected...
AAGTAATGTATATACCACGCTGGCAGTTTACCTCATGTAAGTGTGGGATGAATAGACAATTCGAGCAAAGTTTTAACCTGGTGTGGTAAAATTGAGTTTGGTGAGGCAATCCGTTCACGGTGAGTCCGTTCAGGATGAATCCGTGCTCCGATTGGACTATAAACTATCGGAGATTGCTTCGTCGCTTCGCTCCTCGCAATGACAGGTTGAGATGTTTTTATTTTGCGTAAGGTGAGTTAGTAATTTAACCAGGAGCAGCTCACATGGAGATTGATGTCGGGGGCAAAATACCGGTAACGCTTCCGGAGGACATTTACGGCATACTGGGCATAAGAAGCTGGAATGTCAAGGACAGCAGCCGGTACCTTCAATCCCTATTCGCCGGTCACGAATGGACGGCCAACATACAGCGGGCAGATAAGCCCACCACCTTGCCTGGTCAGCATGGATTTTACGCTTACCGACTAACGTCCCGGCTAGATATGAGCTATTTCTATTCAACCTTATCCACTTCCGCCCTGTTCCCCAATTCCCGAATCCAGGTACACGGGCTTGTCGAGTTGCGGGGAAGGGTAATTGAACATGACGACGGTATTATCAGGGGAGAGTGGTGCCGGATACTGTGTTTCTTCCTGCCGGTGCCGTCACTTCCATCTTCGGATATGAAAACAGAAATAAAGGAGTCTGGCTGGCTTAAGAAGCAGCTCGTGTATTACGGAGTGCCGGTTTATCTGACCGATGCCAGCCGTTTTAAGGTTATTTTCGAAAGGCTTATGGAGTTCGACCGGAACCGGGCCAATGCGCCGTCTCCAGTTGAATACCATGAGACGCGGCCCGATATTCTCAAAAGGGTTGACGGACTGGTTGAACAGGCGAGTCGGTTTGGATTATACTTCGCCTACATTTGCCTGAACCGAAAACAGATGAAGGAATTCAAAGAAGCGATTTCCGTCCCGTCTGTAACGGTTGAAGCCCCGGTAATATATAAGAGGGTGCGCATCTCCTGTACTATTTATAATGAAGATAGAACCCCTTATTTGATAGCGGACATAAGGTTAGCCGGATAAGAAGGTGAAATCATGAGCACATCAGCACCGATACGAAGGGTCTATGACATCCCGATAGAGAATCCGGCTCCGGCTAAAGCAAACCCATTATCTCTTCCAGCCCCCGAGCCGGACAGATGGTTTACGCCGGCACCGAGAGAGCCGGCAAAGATACCGGTAAGGCAAAGGTAAAGGATGTAAATACATTAAATCAATGCATATGAACATTCGACTCTCCTTACTTCAGGGTGTATCTCTTAACCACCTTCTCATCAAGCTCGAGGCCGAGTCCTGGCCCTTCCGGCAGTTTCCAGAACCCCTTTCCCGCCGCGATGGGTTTTACGAAAAGGTTTGCCTCTGTCACATCAACGGGAGTCTCGATAAGGAAAGCGTCAGGGTCTGAGAAGCAGACCTGTAACATTGCCGCCTGCGCTGGCCCGATTGCCCAGCCCCAAGGAACAACGCTGCGGTTGAAGGCCCCTGCTAAGGTAAAGACCTTCTTTTGCTGGGAAATACCGCCTATTTTCGAGACGCTTGGCTGAAGGTAATCAACCGCCCTTTTCTCGATAAGCCCATTAAAACCGCGGACGGTATATTCGTTCTCCCCTGAGGCTATCGGCATACTGAGCGATGCTTTAACTTCGGCAAGCCCGACATAGTCATCTATGGGAAAGATTGGCTCTTCAAACCAGTAGAGGTTATAGGTCTCAAACTCCCGTCCCATTCTGATAGCATCAACCACGCTCCAGCGGCAGTTGACGTCAACCATAATATCTATTTCATCCCCAGCTGCCTTTCTTCCTGTCGCCACTGAAGCAACATCGACCTCATGTAGCTTGAGAGCAGTAAAGCCCATCTCCACTACCTTTTCGCAGGCAGTAGCAATGTCTTCCAGCTTTGTGTAATGTGCGAGGCTAGCATACGCCCTCAGCTTGTCGTGAGCCGGACCACCGAGCAACTGGTAGACGGGAACATTAAGGGCTTTCCCTTTAATGTCCCAGAGTGCCATTTCAACCCCGCTTAAAGCGGAGACGGTGATTCCACCGCGTCCGGCGTAGTAAAAAGCATGGAATACCTCGTTCCAAATGGCGTTAACCGCCATCGGGTCTTTTCCGACAACCATCGGTTTTATCATGTTCTCAACGGCTTTCATAGTGGCCGGTGCACCTTCAAGAGAGGCAGATGATTCACCAATTCCAATGATACCTTCATCAGTCATAACCCGGACAATAAGTATCACGCGTGAGGGTCTGGCGCTCTTGGGGAAGTCTTTCCAGACGAAAGGCATGTTTACAGTGGTGGTTGTCACATCCGTAATCTTCACCGTTCTCCTCCAAAATTTATTTCTCCAGGGACTCAGGGACCAATACAAGCACACAGTAATATCTTTCTGTGCCGGTGTCAAGTGTCTCTTCCTGGGTGTCTAAAATTGATGTTAGGTCAGTAAAAAGTCACTTCTTGACGGTTTGTGTCATGTACTTCTGGCAGCGTGCGACTTTCTCTTGTAAGGTCCAGACTCAACTAGACCCATCGAGATAAGACGGAGGCGAGGGGAGTATAATAATAGTTGGGTCAGGTCTTTGACCATGGGGCGTTTTCTCCTTTCCGTATTTGTTGTGATTTACTGAAAAGGATGTGCCCTTCTTTTTTACACCGTTTCTTACACTACCCAAGCTTAAATACTCATTGACTTGTCGAGATAGGTGCTCTATACTCTCCTCTATAAAATTCCTTGCTGAATAAAGTCCGTATCCCACATTCCCAGCGTTAGGAACATTCCGGGTCATTTTAGTTTTACAGGAGGAACACTATGAAACCCGGCTTCTTGCTGCATTCGCTGGATGTCGCGACAGACTGGATAGGTAAAATCACCAGTTTCCTCATGTACGCCATCATCGGCTATATGATTGCCTGCGTGGTGCTGCGCTATTTCTTTCAATCTGCTATTAATTTTATGTTAATTGTCCCGAATATATTCTATGTCTATGTCAGCTTCGGTGCCGCCTATGCTTATAACCAGAAAGCCTTTATCAATGTTGATATCATCTACCGCAAGTTTTCAGTGCAAAACCGGGCGATAATCGACCTCATCACTTCGACCCTCTTCTTTCTTTTCGTCCTGGCGATTACCTGGTTCTCGGGGGAATATGCCCTCGCGGCGCTGCCGAAAACCCGGTTCGACTGGGGGATGATTATCGACCCGCCGCGCTGGCCGACAACCGTTCTCTTCCCCATCGGGCTCATTTTACTGCTTATTTCCGGCACCGTCCAGTTCATTCGCAATCTTGTTACACTTGCCGCCGGCGAGAAAGTAAGCATTGTGAAAGAGGAAACCGCCGGTGAGAAAGAAGTAGCCAGATGAACGTCGGACTCATGACACTGCTCGTTTTCGGTGCAGTCGTCGTTTTACTGTTCCTGGGCCTGCCGCTCGTCTTTGCCCTGGGCGGCATCTCCGTCGCCGGGATTTTCCTGCTCTGGGGCAAGGAAGCCATTCCCATTGTCTATTACAACACCATCGATAAGCCTAAGGACAGTATCCTGATTACCATCCCGCTCTTTATTTTCATGGCGTATATGCTGGAGCGCGCCGGTATAGTCGAGAACCTCTATACAACCATCCAGTACTGGTCGGGGAGGCTCAAGGGCAGTCTGGCTATGGGAACGGTCGTTATCAGCACCATCCTTGCGGCCATGGTGGGCCTTTCCTCGGCCGCCATTATCACCATGGGGGTCACCGTCCTCCCGGCGATGTTGAAGCGAGGCTATGACCGGAACCTGGCGATGGGGAGCATCGCCGCTGGCAGTACCCTTGGTATCCTCATTCCGCCCAGCGCTTTAGGGACGCTGTATGCCATGGCCGCCGGTGTATCCATCGGCCGGATGTTTCTCGCCGGTTTCGTTCCGGGGCTACTGATTGCCGGCATTTTCATTTTCTATATCGGCATACGTTGTTATCTCAACCCCTCCCTGGGTCCGCCACTGCCCCCTGAGGAGCGCGTCAGCCAGAAGAAAAAGCTTATCTCTCTGAGCTCCGTGATTTTGCCGTCTTTGCTCGTAATCGGGGTGCTGGGCTCGATTTTTACCGGCATGGCCTCGGTAACGGAGTCCGCCGCCTTCGGGGCTTTCGGCTCCATTATCATGGTCGCCCTCAACCGGCGGCTGTCCTGGAAGAATTTAAAGGAGGTCAGCTACAATACCCTTCTTCTCACCCTGATGATAGTCTGGGTTCTCATCGCAGCGAGCTGTTTCCGTGCCCTTTATATTATCGTAGGGGCTACCGACCTCATCCATTCCGCCTTCCTGGCGGTACCGGGCGGCAAATGGGGCGCCGTCATCGCTACCCAGATTATCCTGCTTATCCTCGGCTGTTTCCTCGACGAGTTTGGCATTCTCATCATCACCATGCCCATCTTCATCCCGGTGATGAAAGCGTTCGGGGTTGACCTCCTCTGGTTCGGTATCCTCTTCATCATCAACATGGAAATGGCGGAACTGACACCGCCCATCGGGATGAACCTCTTTTACATGAAGGCGGTTGTCGGTGATGAAGTGCCGATGGAACAAATCTGGCGCGCTATCATGCCTTTTGTGGGACTGCTCCTGCTCGGGCTTATCATCGTCATGATTTTCCCGCAGATTGCAACCTACCTGCCGAACCGGTTGATTAAATAGCGGATGGTAATGGAAGTTCATCTCAAAAACTTCAGGAAGGACAAACCAAAGACATTCATATGGAAACATTGTAGTCCTTCCAAAGGAAGGACTACAATCATCTTTGAGATGACTTCTACCATCAGAAAATCCTCCCTCAAGTAAGAATTATGGAAGACTTCGCCAGGGATTTAACTTTACGAGATAGGAGGTTGTCTTGAAACAAGGCCTGAACGCTGATATAATTCGGCAACTTCTACTTTCAGGAAGTAACGATACGACCAGAGTCTTATTCTGCATTTTACTCGCTATAATGCTGGTTTGTACCGGCTGCCAGGGGCAGCCGACTCTTTCCCCTACACCAGTAAAGACGCCAATGCAGACACCTGTGGCATTGTCTTCGGAGATGTGGACAACCTACAGCAACGCCAACTCTGTCCTCAGTCTGGCTTCTGAAGGGGATCACGTGTGGATTGGAACCCGGGGGGGTGCGTTGCTGGTCAACGCTGCCGACCAGACCTATACCAAGTACACCTCATCCAATAGCGGGCTTGCGAGCACGCTCATCAGCGCCATCGCCATAGACAGCGCGGGTAATAAGTGGTTCGGTACGGACGCCGGTATGAGCAAGTTTGACGGCACTACCTGGACTACCTATACCACCGGCAATGGTCTTCCCAGCAACAGTACTTATGCCATTGTCATAGACCGCGCGGACAACAAGTGGTTTACGACGCTTGCCGGTGTTGGCAAGTTTGACGGCACCACCTGGACCAACTATACCACCGGCAATGGTCTTGCCAGCAACAGTACTTATGCCATTGCCATAGACGGTGCGGATAACAAGTGGTTTGGGACCTGGGGTGCCGGTGTGAGCAAGTTCGACGGCACTACCTGGACCCACTATAGCGCCGGCAACGGGCTGGCGGGCGACAGCGTTTTTAGCATTGCCATAGACGGTGCGGATAACAAGTGGTTTGGGACCTGGGGTGGTGGTGTTAGCCGGTTCAATGGCACTATCTGGACTACCTGGACCGCTGCCGAGGGGCTCGCGAGCAACAATGTTTATGCCATCGCCATAGACCGCGCGGGCAACGAGTGGTTCGGCACGGATGCCGGAGTGAGCAAGTTCGACGGCACCAACTGGACTACCTATACCACCGCCGACGGGCTCGCGAGCAACAGCGTTCATGCCATCACCATAGACTGCGCCGGAAATAAGTGGTTCGGGACCCCGGATGCCGGTGTGAGCAAGTTCGACGGCACCAGCTGGACTACCTATACCACTACCAATGAGCTCGCGAGCAACAATGTTTATGCCATCGCCATAGACAGCGCGGGCAACGAGTGGTTTGGCACGAATACCGGTGTGAGCAAGTTCGATGGTACTGTCTGGACCAACTGGACCATATATAGCATCGCCGACGAGAAGGTAAGAAGCGCCGTGCGTTCCGTGAGAATAGACAGCGCGGGTAATAAGTGGTTTGGTGCCTGGGGTGGTGGTGTGAGAAAAGTTGACGGCACCAGCTGGACTACCTATACCACCGCCGACGGGCTCGCGAGCAATAATGTCTCTGCCGTCGCCATAGACAGCGCGGGCAACAGGTGGTTTGGTACGGATGCTGGTGTGAGCAAGTTCGACGGCACTACCTGGACTACCTATACCACCGCCAACGGGCTCGCGAGCAATAAAATCTACACAATAACTATTGATAGCGCGGATAACAAGTGGTTTGGCACCTGGGATGCTGGTGTGAGCAAGTTCGACGGCACTACCTGGACCACCTATAGCGCCGGCAACGGGCTGGCGAGCGGCAGCGTTTTTAGCATCGCCATTGACGGTGCGGATAACAAGTGGTTTGGCACCTGGGGTGGTGGTGTGAGCCGGTTCAATGGCACTACCTGGACCACCTATAGCGCCGGCAACGGGCTGGCGAGCGACAGCGTTTTTAGCATCGCCATAGACCGCGCGGGTAACAGGTGGTTTGGGACCTGGGATGGCGGTGTGAGCAAGTTCAATGGCACTACCTGGACCACCTATACCACCGCCAATGGACTCGCGGGCAACAGCGTTCTTACCGTCACCATAGACAGCGCAGGTAACAAGTGGTTTGGGACGACCGGCGGCGCAAGCCGGCTTGGCACGGGATTGCCTCCCGATACTCCCGGCGCTCAGAAATTGAACGCTCACCGCTATCCTTAATGCGACCCGGCCAGTCACCGATGACCCCAGGTGGCCATGAATTGGGCTACCGGGTGTCGGCGTTATTCGATTTTGTCATTGGAGCCATCCAGGGGCGCCAGAATTTTCCTGTACAGCTTTGTTCTCCTCCGTAGAACATTAATCGCGTCATAAATATTATACTGCCACCCATTAAGAAAGGGCTTGCGAAGGGAGAGTGATAGAAGTAACGCCGTTTTTCCGTGACTGAGCCGGTTTCATCAGATAAGGGGCTTCGCCCTGCCGTTAATCCAATAGCCATTACCTTGAAAAAGGCGATGCTACATAACAGAGCGAAGCCCCTTAATCTGCCCTTAATAGATGCTGTTATACACCGCCAGCACACTGTCCGGATTCTTAAACCTTTATTGCCTCTTTAGCCGGTGTAATTACTCCTGGTACTCCGGCTGCGGGGTATACTGGTTTGTACCGTCCGGGAAGACCGCCACCTTTGCCTTGAGGCCGTGCCACTCGATTAGTCTGCCTATGACCTCCGCCCAGTTATCCGGCAGATAGGTCTTTGGCCAGTCCTTTTTGGCCCACCAGTACCAGGTCCGGCCCTCGGGGAACTCGCTGTAGTAGATGTTGTGGTTTACCCACGACGGAACCGGCGTGCCGGTCCCTGTGAGTTTGCCACCGGTACTCATGCCCCAGGCGCCGAGGAGGTAGTGGGCAACCGTTCCCAGGTGCGTGTTGGCAATGGTAACGGCCGTTCCACCCGTCCGCTTTACCGCGATAAAGGCCGCCGCCGTCGCGATGAACGCCTCGTCCGCTTTGCAGTAGGCGTTGGCAATGGCAATATCGTTATCCCTGACATCCGGTACACGGAAGTGCTCCTTGGCCGCCGCTACCGCTACCTTGTGGGCTTCACCGACGTCGCCGGCAAATATGCCCACCGTCTGCGCCGTTTCATTAAGCAGACAGTTAATTGAGAAGTCAATCTTGGCCATCCGGGCGAATTCCATCGCATCAATCGGCGAGGTATTTCCGTCAAAGACGCCCTTGGCATCAGGCGTCCTCGGTGGCCGCGTCGCCTTGTGCGTGCGGCCGTGGTGGTCGGCGATACTGTCGTAAGAAGCGACGCCGGGCATGACAATCTTGCCACCCCCGCCGAATCCGTAACTCGGATGCGGAACGATATTGCTGATGGCAATTTTCAGGTCGCAGGACATGACTTCCGAGTTTACCTCGACCTTTGTCCCGAAGCTCGTTGTCCCCAGCGGCGTGCAGTTGTAGAACGGGAAGTGGTTGAAGACGGGGTATTTTTTCATGATGTCCTCGCCGACCTTCCGCGCCAGCACCGAGCGGTCCCAGGCCTGGTGGGCGCCCAGGGCACAGATGAATTCTATCTGGTCATCCTTAATGCCGCCCGCTTTGAGTTCCGCTAAGACGGAGGGAATTATCTTTGAAGCGGGTGTGCCGCGGGACATGTCATCAAATAAGATGCAAACCTTTTTCTTACCCTTAGCCAGTTCGCTGATGCGGCGTGAACCGATGGGGGAAGCAATTGCCGTGCTAATCTGTCTTGGTTTTAGCACCGGTTTTCGGTAGCCGGCGATGTGATAGATGGTTACATCCCAGCTATCGGGGAGGTAATAATCAACCTCGTGGGGATTGTCGCTCCATTCATACTCCATAAGCCTGACATAAGCCATAGTCTAACCTCCAAAATCTTATTCGCCGAGAGGGAAGGACCAGCGACTAGAGAGCATTGCAACTGACAACGGCAATTATTACGATGTTTTTTGGCGCACTCTCTTTCCGGATAGCTTCTAAGATAAGGGGCTTCGCCTTGCAGTTACTCCAATAGCTAATACCTTGAAAAAGGCGATGCTACATAACAGAGCGAAGCCCCTTAATCTGCCCTTAATAGATGCGGTTAGTACACCGCCGGCGCACTGTCCGGATTCTTAAACCTTTTTTGCCTCTTTAGCCGGTGTAATTATCTCCAGGTACTCCGGCTGCGGGGTATACTGGTTTGTACCGTCCGGGAAGACAGCCACCTTTGCCTTGAAACCGTGCCATTCGATGAGCCGGCTTACGACCTCCGTCCAGTTGCTCGGCTGGATAGTCTTCGGCAGGTCTTTATCCGCCCACCTATCCCAGTTCCTTGCCTCCGGAAACTCACTGTAGAAGACATTGTGGTTAACCCACGATGGAACTGATATGCCGTTCCCTAGGAGCCTGCCGCCGGTACTCCGACCCCAGTTACCCGAGAGGTAGTGGGCAATCTGCCCCAGGTGGGAGTTGGCGATGGTGACCGCCGTCCCACCCGCCCGCTTTACGGCGATAAAGGCGGCGGCGGTGGCGATGGTTGCCTCATCCGCTTTGCAGTAGGCATTGGCAATCGCAATATCATTGTCCCTGACATCAGGAACTTTGTAATGCTCCTTGGCGGCGGCAACCGCTAACTTATGGGCTGCCCCGATATCACCGGCAAAGATAGCAACGACATTCGCCTTTTCATTGAGCATGCAGTTAATTGAGAAGTCAATCTTGGCCATCCGGGCGAATTCCATCGCATCAATCGGCGAGGTATTTCCGTCAAAGACCCCCTTGGCATCAGGCGTCCTCGGTGACCGCGAAGCCTTGTGCGTAACACCGTGATGGTCGTAGATGCTTTCATAAGAAGCGACGCCGGGCATGACAATCTTGCCGCCCCCGCCGAAGCCGTAACTCGGATGCGGAACAATATTGCTGATGGCTATCTTGAGGTCGCAGGACATGACCTCGGTATTCACCTCGACCTTTGTTCCGAAGCTCGTTTTCCCGAGTGGTGTGCAGTTTCCGAAGGTCCAGTGGTTATAGACGGGATATTTCTCCATGATGTCCTCGCCGACCTTCCTCACCAGGACGGAGCGGTCCCAGGCCTGGTGGGCACCCAGGGCGCAGATAAACTGTATCTGGTTATCCTTAATGCCGCCCGCCTTGAGTTCCGCCAAAACGGCGGGAATTATCTTTGAAGCGGGTGTGCCGCGGGTCATGTCGTCAAACAGGATGCAGACCTTCTTTTTGCCTTTTGCAAGTTCGCTAATGGTTGGGGAACGAGTGGGAGAAGCAATTGCCTTGCTAATCTGCCTCGGGGTCAGCACCGTCTTCCGGTAACCGGCAATGTGATAGACGGTTACATCCCAGCCATCGGGGAGGTAATAATCAACTTCGTGGGGATTGTCGCTCCATTCATACTCCATAAGCCTGACATAAGCCATAGTCTAACCTCCAAAATCTTATTCGTCGAGAGGGGAGGACCAGTGACTAGAGAGCATTGCAACTGACAATGGCAATTATTACGATGTTTTTCGGCGCGCCCCCTTTCCGGCTAACTTCTAGCCACCCACCACCCCCCGGCGATTTCTCCCGGCTGGGTAGTGAGCGGCTAGGCTTACATTTTTGTATTGCCGACGCCGCTTTTTGCCTTAGCTACATCAGTGAAGGAAGCCAGGTGATTATCGGGGGGTAAATGATGCAAAATGCGATTCCAAATACCATGATGATGATGACGAACGGTATAACGGAACGGTAGATATCCAGAAGCGTTACCCCGGGCGGCACAATCGGCACCATGTAGAACAGGGCATAGCCGAAGGGCGGCGTCAGGAAAGACGCCTGCAGGTTTACCGCCACGACGATGGCAAACCAGATTGGGTCAAACCCTAACCTGGCAACGATGGGGAAGAAGAGCGGGAAGGTGATAAGGATGATACTGAACCAGTCTATGAAGAAGCCCAGGACGAAGTAAACCAGTTGCATGATGGCAAAAGCACCCCACTTGCTGCCTGTGCTCATGACGACGCTCGCGATAACATCGCCGCCGCCAACACCGATGAAGGTGCAGCCGAAGAACCTGGCCCCCATTTGAAGCATGAGCATCATGCAGACGAACCGGCAACTCGATTCAGCAACGTCGCGTATTACCTTCCAGCTCATCTTGCGGTAAGCGATGACCATGAGAAAGGCGACAAAAGCGCCGAAACCGGCCGCCTCGGTCGGGGTGGCAGCACCGGTAAAGATGGTGCCGAGCACGCCCGCTATCAGAATGACGGGCGGAATCAGGTTAACCGCGGCGTCCGTGAGTTTTTTGCCCATGGGGATTGCCGCCCTTTCCTCAGCGGGAATGGCCGGCCCCCATTCCGGGTGTATCTGGCAGACAATTATAATATAGATTAAATAGAGCGCGGAGAGCATGAGACCGGGCAAGAGCGCCCCCGCCATGAGCTTGCCGACGGAAAGACCGGCGCTTGCGCCCATGATGACGAGCATAATGCTGGGTGGAATGAGAATGCCGAGGCAGCCGCCCGCCATAATCGTACCCAGGGTAAGGTCCTTGTTAAACTTGGCTTTGAACATGACCGGCGTGGCGAGAACGCCGATGGTGCCGATGGATGCCGCCACCACCCCGACGCAGGCGGCAAAGATGGTGGCAACAATCATGACGCCGACGGCAAGCCCGCCCTTGACGGGGCCCATGATGCTACGGAAGGAGGTAAAGAGTCCCTCGGCAATTCCGGATTGCGCCAGGAAGT
>Ga0315295_10004897_pt1 | contig 11440 bp, 13 predicted proteins | sample YL17G14_0_MG_FD_204453 | JGI IMG/M metagenome (GOLD analysis project Ga0315295, IMG submission 204453) | Sediment microbial communities from Yellowstone Lake, YNP, Wyoming, USA - YL17G14_0 | ecosystem: Environmental > Aquatic > Freshwater > Lake > Sediment | place: USA: Wyoming | collected...
CGACATGGTATCTTCCAGGTCGGGCGGGATGATCACGTCGCGAATTTCCACCGACTGCACGGTGATTCCCCAGGGCGTGGTGCGCTCATCGATGATCTTCTGCAGGTCGGCATCCATCTTTGCCCGGCCTACGAGTATGTCAGCCAGAACGCTTTGCCCGATGATCTCGCGCAAGGCGGTCTGTGCAGCCCAGGCTATGGCGGCGCGGTAATCGGCAACTTCGAGGGCGGCTTTCTCGGCATCCCAGACAACCCAGAACAGAACCGCATCCACATCCACCGGGACGGTATCCTTGGTCAATGTTTTCTCAGCTGAGAAAGGCGTGACCATGACACGATGGTCGATCCAATTCGCCACGCTATCAAGGATCGGTACCACCCAGAAGGGACCCGGCCCGGCCAATTTGTGGAACCTGCCGAGGCGCAGGATGATCCCTTTTTCCCACTGCGCAGCAACCTTGATCGCGAGCAGGAAAAATGTGCCCAGCAGCACCCAGCCGATGGTCCAGACTCCTGCCCAGGTTTCGCTCAAAATGCCGTTTTGGGTCATCAGGATCGTGCCGAGGACGCCAGCCAGCAGGCAGATGGCAAACATAAATCCTGCCGGTGCGGGTATATGCTGATCGTTCTGTCGGGTTTGCGGCTTCAGGCTTAGGTCTTTCATTACAGTTGAGGGACTCATGGTTACTCCTTTACTCATTATCAGGTTCTGGGTCCAGCAGGTGTCCGTTCTGCTGCCAGTAGGCGATCTGATCCTTCAGGGCCTGGCCCATCTCTTCCGGTGAGGAGCCAAGCCTTTCTGCTTCCACCAGGTAACGCTGGGCGAGTGCCTTCAGCGCACGCTGGCGTATCTTCAAAGAAACTTCGGGTGGGGGAATGCTCATCACATAAGTGCCCCGACCCTGCTGGGTGGAGATGACGCCGGTCTCGTCCAGAATACGGTAAGCGCGGGCGACGGTGTTGAAATTGATCCGCAATTCCAGGGCCAGCGAGCGGACGGTAGGGAGCTGGTCACCGGGTAAAAGCTGTCCTCCAGCGATGCGTTCCTTGATGCGTCCCACCACCTGGAGGTAGATTGGGATTCCTGAACGGAAATCAATTTCTAGATTCATGGTCATAATTGTATCATTGTCTCATTGTATTATTGTATCATTGTACTAATTGTATACCGTTTTTTCGTTTTGTCAAGGCCTTCAGGGAAAAAACAACCTCCCTTGAGCGGCAAAAAAGAGGGGGTATTTTTCCCTCAGGCTTCTACAGCGTCTGCAATCAAAATGGGGTTAATTGGGTGCGGGATCCAGGTTCTTTGATATCCCATCTCAAAATATTTTCATACGACCGTGGAAGATCGAGGTGTTCCGGGAACGCAGCGGTTTTTCTTGAGCCGTAAGCAGTGGTAAAATCGAGGCGCTGAAAAAGTTAAAGGAGTTTTCTTATGGAAAAACAGACGGGTACGTTTACTGTGAAGAAAGGCCTGGCCCAAATGCTCAAAGGCGGGGTGATCATGGATGTGGTCACGCCCGAACATGCCAGGATCGCGGAAGATGCGGGCGCTTGCGCGGTGATGGCACTGGAACGCGTTCCAGCGGATATCCGCGCCCAGGGCGGTGTGGCGCGCATGTCAGACCCGGACCTGATCCTCAAGATCATGGACGCGGTCACCATCCCGGTTATGGCCAAGTGCCGCATCGGTCATTTCGTTGAAGCGCAGATCCTCGAAGCCATCGGCGTGGATTACATTGATGAGTCGGAAGTGCTCACCCCGGCAGACGAAGAGCACCACATTCTCAAGCACAACTTCAAGGTCCCGTTCGTGTGCGGGTGCCGCAACCTGGGAGAAGCCCTGCGCAGGATTGGCGAGGGCGCGGCGATGATCCGCACCAAGGGCGAAGCCGGCACCGGTGATGTGGTGGAGGCTGTCCGGCATGCCCGCGCCGTGCTGGGCGAGATTCGCCGGTTGACGACCATGGCTGAAGAGGAACTGATGGCCTTCTCCAAGACTCTCGGCGCACCGTTTGAACTGGTCAAAGAGACGAAGGAACTCGGGCGTATGCCGGTTGTTAATTTTGCGGCGGGAGGCGTGGCCACGCCCGCCGATGCCGCCCTGATGATGCAGCTGGGTGTAGACGGAGTCTTCGTTGGATCGGGGATCTTCAAATCCGGCGACCCGGCCAAGCGCGCGGCTGCAATTGTCAAGGCCGTCACCCATTACACAGATGCTACCATCCTGGCAGAGATCAGCAAGAACCTCGGTGAGCCGATGGTGGGAAGAAATGTTTCCCAGATGCCGGAGGGTGAGAAGATCGCCGGGCGGGGCTGGTAAGCTGGTTGTACCATCGAATAAATATCAATGAATGCAGGCTTGCTGTTTGCGTGAGTCTCGAATGAAATTATGAAGATTGGTGTCCTTGCCATCCAGGGCGATTTTGCCGAACACATCGCCGTGTTAAAAAACCTTGGCGTTGAGACGGCCGAAGTGCGCCTGCCTGCCCACCTCGACGGGCTGGATGGACTCATCCTACCTGGCGGCGAATCGACCACCATCGGAAAACTCTGTGTCGATTTCAACCTGCTCGAACCGCTGCGCGCCTTTGGAAAAACACGCGCCGTCTGGGGCACTTGCGCCGGAGCCATCTTCCTGTCAAAAGACTCCCGCCGGGACCAGCCACTGCTCGGCATCATGGATATCACCGTGGAGCGGAATGCCTTTGGCCGGCAGGTGGAATCATTCGAAGCTGACCTTGCCATTCCTGAACTGGATGAAGGCAAACCCTATCACGCCATCTTCATCCGTGCCCCGATCATCGAGTCGGTGCAGGGTGAGGCGCGCGCGATGGCCACCCTGGCGGATGGACGAATTGTGGCCGCCCGGCAGGGACGATTAGTAGCCACCTCGTTCCACCCGGAACTTACACCGGATACCCGCTTTCACCAGTATTTTCTTTCCACCGCGAAATGACCGTCCACTCGCTCGATCTCCTGGATCTACCCCTGCTCTCCCGCTACCGCCGTGATATATTGCCCCTTTACAGCGCCCGCATCCTGACGCGCGGCAATCCACTCGGGGCGATGGCGATGCTCTCGTATTTAAATCCACGCCGCACCGTTTACACAGCCGTGGCCTCGGAATCAGGTGATTCGCTGATGGGCCAGGTGATCATGAAAGGCGATGAAACCTCCGCCCGCTTGACCTTCCTCGCCCCGCTGGGGAAGGCCAACGGGTTATCCCTGCCACTGCTCGATCACCTGACCTCCCAGGCTGGCGAATGGGGTGCCTTTCACCTGCTGGCTGAAGTGGATGAAAATTCCCCTGTCTTCCGGTCATTACGCCAGGCGGGTTTTGCCATGTATGCGTGGCAGCGCGTATGGAAACTACCCAGGATGGAGAATATCCAGGATGACGGCTCCTGGCGCGAGGTGGAAGATGGTGACTGGCCTGCCGTCCAGGTCCTGCACGGGCAGATCATCCCAGCCTTGATCCAACCCGTGGATGCCCTGCCGAAGCAGGCCTCCGGCATGGTTTGCCGCGTGGCAGGGAATTTGCAGGCTTATGCCGCCATCGAAAGCGGACCTGCTGGTGTTTGGATCCAGCCGCTTGTGCCCCCCGAGTCCGGGTGCGGCCCCGAACGGCTGGCGGGGCTTTCGAGCGGGGGCAACCGCCCGGTCTATGTCTGTGTGCGCTCCTACCAGGCTTGGCTGGAAACCTTGCTGGAAGACCTGGGGGCGGAGGCCGGACCGCGTCAGGCGGTGATGGTGAGACGCCTGGCAAAGGCTGTCAAAGAGACACAAGCCGTCCAGGTACTGGAAAAAGCGATGGCAAAGGCGAAACCCGCTGCCCCGGTAAGTCGCGTGGAAAATGACGAGTGAGCGCATGAGAAATTCATTGCTGGCATCCCTTTCGGGAATTACCCGGATTCGATAGAGAAGATTATATAGATGACACAATTAAAGATCACCGATGACCTGGACGCCTTGCTCGGCATCTTGCCTGGTAATATTGTCGAGGCCGTCCATAAAGCCAATGATTACGATAACCTGCTCGAGATCATCCTCGATCTGGGGCGGGTTCCCACGGCGCGCTATGTCCAGGGCGAGGTGGTTTTGATCAACAAGGAGATCAGTCGCGCCGAGCTGGACCACGTGGTGGAGCGCATCGGCGAGTTCGACGCAGACAATCGTGCCGGTCTCGAGCGCACCCTGCACCGCATCTCCTGCCTGCGCAACCGGCGCGGGCACATCGTCGGGCTCACCTGCCGGGTGGGGCGGGCTGTGTACGGCACGGTGGATATCATTCAGGATATCGTCGAGTCGGGCAAGAGCCTGCTCATCCTCGGACGCCCGGGCGTGGGCAAGACCACCCTGCTGCGGGAGGGCGCGCGCATCCTGGCAGAATCGAAGCGCGTGATCGTGGTGGATACCTCCAATGAGATTGGCGGCGACGGCGATGTGCCGCACCCGGCGGTTGGCAAAGCCCGCCGGATGCAGGTGCGTGAACCCATGCTGCAGCACGAGGTGATGATCGAAGCAGTGGAAAACCACAATCCGGAAGTGATCGTGATCGACGAGATCGGCCGCGAATTGGAGGCTGCCGCAGCACGCACCATCGCTGAGAGAGGCGTGCAACTCATCGGCACAGCCCATGGAAGGACGATTGACAACCTGCTGCTCAATCCCACCCTCTCCGATCTGATCGGCGGCATCGAAGCGGTGACCCTCTCGGATGAAGAGGCACGCCGGCGCGGCACCCAGAAGACAGTGCTCGAGCGGCGCTCCCCGCCCACATTCGACGTCCTGGTCGAGATCCAGCAGCGCGACCGGTTTGCAGTTCACACGGATATTGCTGCCTCGGTCGATTCGCTCCTGCGCGGCTTCCCGCTCCCTCCCGAGATCCGCAGCCGCGACCCGGAGGGCAAGATCCAAATCGAAAAAACCAAACCCAATCCAAAGTCCAAGCCGGGTTCGGAATTCCGCATTGAGAATGGGATTACCGGTACGGCACGCCAGAATTCAATCCGCCCGCAGCCATCAACCCCTGCAAAAAATGTGAGCGCGCCGGTGGGCGTTGTCTCTCCCGCAATCGAACCTCGCCGCACACCGCTCCAGACAGTGCGCGTCTACCCCTTCGGGGTGGCGCGCGACCGGCTGATCCAACTGGCAAAAAGGATGGGCGTCCCGGCAGTGTTCGTCAAGGATGCCGGCGAGGCAGATGTGCTGGTGACCCTGCGCTCCTATTACCGCGACCGCCAGCAGGCAGTGATGCAGGCTGAGCAGCGCGGCGTGCCTATCTTTGTCTTGCGCGCCAACACAGTCAGCCAGATGGAGCAATTCCTAAGCGATCTGTTCAACCTGTCTGAAGTGGTGCCCGCAGAGGGCGAGTTGGAGGATGTGAAGTTGCAGGCGCAGGCTGCCATCTCGGCTGTCCTGAACGGCGAGCGCTGGGTTGACCTGCCGCCCGGTCCATCCACCGTGCGGCGCCTCCAGCACGAACTGGCGCGCGATGCGGAACTGGTGTCACATTCCTATGGTAAAGAACCCAGAAGGCATGTGAGGATCTTTCGCGAATAATTTTAAACGCTGCCGCTTTTCCCACCGGGCAGCAACGTCCTTCGTCCATACACATAACGATTGACCAGGTATATGTTCATCACATTGGAAGGCCCTGAAGGCTCCGGAAAAACCTCCCAAGTACCCGATCTTGTGGATTTCTTACGCAAGAAGGGGTATTCCGTATTCGCCACCCGCGAGCCGGGCGGAACCTCGATCGGTGAGCAGGTGCGTGAAGTGCTCCACAGCCTGAAAAACACCGAGATGAATCCGCGCACCGAGACGCTGCTTTACCAGGCTGCCCGCGCCCAGTTCGTCGAGCAGATCGTCCGCCCGCACCTGGCGCTGGGAGAGATCGTTCTCTCTGACCGCTATGCCGATTCAACCATCGCCTACCAGGGTTACGGTCACCAGCAGGACCTGGAACAGGTGCGCAGCCTGGTGAAATATGCCACCGGCGGGCTGCTGCCCGATCTGACAATTCTGCTGGATGTGGATGTGGAACTGGGGATTGGCAGAAAAACAAAAAGCCGGGAATGGAACCGGCTGGACGCTTACACGCTCGAGTTTCACCAGCGGGTGAGAGCCGGTTACCTGGAAATGGCCAGGCAGGAGCAGAACCGCTGGGTGGTGGTGGATGCCGGGGTCGGGCGGCAGGCTGTGCAGGAAAAACTGAGGGAGACGGTCCTCAAGCGAATGGAAAAAGGATGAGCTTTTCGCCAGCCTGAACCATCAATCGCCATCCAGGTCTGCGCCCATGCCCGAGCCAAGGTCGGGCATTTCCTTTTCGATATCCTCCGGGCTCTGACCCTTTTCCAGTCGGTCCACCACATCGTTGAACTCCGCGGGGAGTTCCTCGCCCATCTCTTTCCCCATTTTGCGCATCAGGCGTCCCATGGCCTGCGGGTCTTTCTCGAGTCCGGCCAGGGCAGCCGGGTTGGAAATATCGCCAGCCAGTGAGTCCAGGCGGCTTTCTTCCGATTTCGCCACCCTGACGCGCGGGATCCGCCGGCGGACCTTGCTGCTCCCGCAGGCGGAGCAGGTCACCTTCCGGGCACTGTATTCGGTATAGGTGAGGAAGATTTCAAAGCGCTGCTGGCAGTCCTGGCAGATGTAATCATACAGGGGCATGAACCAATTTTACCTCAACCTCTGTCTGGTACAATACAGCCATGCCCGATTCAGAATTCAACCTTCATCACCCGCAACCTCTGCTGGTCGTCATCTCCGGACCCTCGGGGGTCGGCAAGGATAGCGTCCTGCGTGGCCTGAAAGAACGCAACCTGGACATGCATTTCGTGGTGACAGCCACCACCCGGCCCCGCCGCGAGGAGGAGACACAGGGGGTGGACTATTTCTTCCTCTCAAAAGATGAGTTCGCACGGATGATCGAATTGAATGAACTGATCGAGTATGCCATCGTTTACAACGATTACAAGGGCATCCCCAAGCAACAGGTGCGCGCGGCGCTGGCTTCAGGGCAGGATGTGGTCATGCGCGTGGATGTACAGGGCGCCACCACCATTCGTAAACTGGCACCGGAAGCGGTGTTGATCTTCCTCACGACCGAAAGCGAAGCCGCGCTGGTCAGGCGGCTGAAAGCCCGTCAGACAGAGACCGCCGAGAACTTGAGCCTGCGCATTGCCACAGCCCGCCAGGAACTGAAGCGGGCGGCGGAATTCGACTACCTGATCGTCAACGCGGATGGCAGATTGGATGAGACCATTGACACGGTGATCGCCATCATCCAGGCCGAGCACCAGCGTGTGAATCCGCGCAAGGTCAGTTTATAGGTTTGAATCGGAGAAGTATTCCAGGACGGAGAAGCATGGACCAGAACCCACCCCCCAATCAGGTTCCCCAGGTACAACCGCCGCAGAGCATCGATGTGGCTGTGCCAAACGTGAAACCCTACGCCACTTACAGCCTCCTGGCTGTGACCACCGTGATCTACCTCCTGCAGCTTGCAGGTCAGTACCTGTTAAAGACGGACCTGGTTGCGCAGATCGGCATAAAGGTGGACAGCCTGATTCGCGCCGGTCAACTCTGGCGGCTGGTCACACCGGTATTTCTGCATGCCTCCATTTTGCATATCGCCTTTAACATGTATGCGCTGTACATATTTGGACGCGGTACGGAGGCGCGTTATGGTCACGGGCGATTCCTGCTGCTCTATTTCCTCTCTGCCTACGCCGGGAATGTGCTGTCCTTCGTCCTGACCGTTAATCCATCCCTGGGCGCCTCCACTGCCATCTTTGGTTTGATCGCGGCGGAAGGCGTTTTCATCGTCCAGAATCGCAAACTACTCGGGAGCAGGGTCAACCGTTCGCTGATGAACCTGCTCTATATTGCAGGGGTCAACCTGCTGATCGGTTTCACCACCACGGGAGTGGATAATTGGGGGCATATTGGCGGTCTGCTGGGCGGGGGGATATTTGCCTGGTTTGGCGGACCCCACTGGAAACTGGAGGGTTTCTACCCGTCCGTGAGGCTGGTGGACGAGCGCGAGGGTCACGGGGCACTCGCCGGGACGGTGTCGGTGCTGCTGTTTTTCATCCCGCTGGCGGTTTTGGGGTGGATCTGGATCGTAAAATAGTCTTGAATCATTATAAAAAGACCTTCCGGAGCGTTTTACCTTCGGAAGGTCTTTTTTATCCAATGGCTTCTTTCAGCCTGCGTGCCAGCGTCCCAAAGTGTGCCGTATAGCGCATCTCCTCGGTTCGCGGGCGGGGCAGATCCACCGCCAGGTCCAGTTTGACCTTGCCGGGCCGCTGCGATAACACCAGCACGCGGTCGGCCAGGAAAAGCGATTCGCCGATGGAGTGCGTCACCATCAGCACCGTCTTCCGGCGCAGCTGCCAGATGCGCGAGAGTTCGGTCCACATGCGCTCGCGCGTGAGTGCATCCAGCGAGCCAAAAGGTTCGTCGAGCAGGAGAATATCCGGGTCATGGATGAGCGCCCGCGCGATCGCCACCCGCTGGGCCATCCCTCCGGAGAGATCGCGAGGCCAGGAGGTTTCAAATCCCTGCAATTCCACCAGTTCGACCAATTCCTTCGCCCGGCGCCGGGTCTCATCCTGCGGCACACCCTGCAGTTCAAGCGGCAAGGTGATGTTTTCGACCGCCGTACGCCACGGCATCAGATTGGATTGCTGAAAAACCATGCCGATTCTTGGTTTTCCGCCGGCAAAGGTGAACGAGCCGGAGGTGGGTTCGATCAATCCTGCCAGGATGCGCAGCAACGTGGTTTTTCCGCTTCCCGAAGGACCGAGCACACATATAAATTCGCGCGGTTGGATCGTGAAAGAGACCGAGGCTAGCGCGTCCAGGTCTCCCTTGCGATCGGGGAAGGTGATGCTCAGTTCCTTGACGGTGAGGATGGGATCAGTCACATTAAATTCCCGTTCGGATTTTCGGAGCAGGGTTTACCTCCCCACGCCTAGGGGAGAAAATCGTTGCTGAACGCTTTGGAAAGGTCCAGCGGTTGAAGGAGAAGATCCATGTCGAGCAAGACGGATTGCATATTCTCCCAGGCGGCGGGGTTTGATTCACCCAATCGTTCGGCCTTCCACAGGTCGATCGAGGTCGCAAGCACCTGTTTCTGAACCAGTGTATCTGCCTGGGCCAGGTTCTCTACATAGCCGAGGGAAATTTGGTAAGCAGTATCAGGATCCGCGATGGTATCCGACAGGCCGTGCAGAAGCGCCGCGACCATGCCTCGCACCAGGGCAGGGTTCCCGGCAATGGTTGTTTCATTGGTGATCAAACCGTTGGAAGCCATTTGGACATAGTCAGCCACCTGAAATTCAACCAGGTCGATACCCTGGGCTCGCAACTGCACCGGTTCGTTGGCAGTGTAAACCGATACAGCCTGGTCGCGCCCTGCCGTCAGCGCGGCAGCCTGGGTGTAACCGATGGAATCGAGAGTCACATCCGATTCGCTCAATCCGCCGGCGTGGAGCAAGGCACGCAGGCCAATATAGTTGGCTCCGTAAAGCCCCGGCAGACCGATGGTCTTGCCGCGCAGGTCACCCAGGGCAGCAATCCCCCTGTTGGACTTCGCGATGACCGAGACCGGGTATTGCTGGTACCAGGCAGCCACATAGACTACCGGTAACCCCTGGGCGCGGGCAAGCAGTACCTGCTCCCCGGAAATGACCGCAAATTGAAGGTCGTTTGCACCGACGAGGGAGGCGGCCTGGTTTTCATCCATGTAGGCAAGTTCCACATCCACGCCGGCATCGGAAAAATACCCCTTTTCAATCGCCACGTAGATCGGGGCAAATTGAATGTTGGGAATATATCCGAGCGAAAGACTGATGGGGACCTGATGGGTTGCGGGTCTCTGGGTGCAGGCTGCCAGAAGAAGGATCGTGCAGATCAGCAAGCCAGAACGTCCAGTAGTTTTCATGAGTTCATCTCCAATCTGTTGCAGGAAGCAGGAATAGTCTCCTCATTCATTGGATTCCTGCCAGACAAGCAGTTTCTTTTCCAGGAATGATACAAAACCATATAACATAAGTGCCAGGGCAATCAGGGTGAAGACTGCCACAAAGACAAGGGCGGTGTCATACTGTCCGCGGCCCACATTGACCAGGAATCCGAGGCCGTGGTCGGCACCAACCAGTTCCCCCACCACCGCCCCGATGACGGCCAGGGTGGCGCCGATCCGCAATCCGCCCAGCAGTACCGGCAGGGCTGCCGGCAGTTCCAGCATGCGCAGGATCTGCCCGCGCCCGGCATGCAGCGAGTGCATCAGGTCATGGAACGGGCGCGGCACCGCCCGCACACCCACCACCGTGTTGACCAGAACCGGGAAGAAGACGATCAGCGCGCAGACCAGCACCTTGGAAAACAGCCCCGGCCCAAACCAGATGACCAGCAACGGGGCAATCGCTACGATGGGTATGGCCTGGGTGGCGACCAGGTAGGGGGAGACCAGTCGTTCGAACATCCGGCTCTTGGCGATAAGGTAACCAAGAGTCACCGCGGCGATTGTTCCCGCCAGCAGACCGAGCAGGACTTCCGCCAGCGTGGCGGCCGTGTGGATGATCAGGCTGCCGTCGATCAGTGCTTTCCAGAAGCGGGCTGCCACCTGCTCAGGCGCAGGCAGGATGAAAGCCGGCAGCCCGGCAAAATGACTCACCAGCCACCAGGCCAGAATGGCCAACACCAGGGAGAGGAATGCCGTCCAGCGTGAGGGACGGGAGGTGGAGCGGGAGGATTTGCGCAGTTGCTTCCAATCCATGAATTAAAAAACCTCGTTCATGAGAACGGGGCAGGCGCGACCGAAGGATAAAAAAACCCGGAAACGTGTTCCGGGGCAAATATCCACACCAGACCCGCGAGGGTCTAGAGGTCACCTTCTTTTATCCAGACTATGACGGTCGGCTCTGGAATTCACCTGTCGAACACTGCGGGTGTCACCAGATCATGCAAGGAGGTTCGGTTACCAGGTAACCTTGCCGCCTGCTCGTGGGCTGTACCACCGGTCGGGAATTCACCTGGCCGCGCTGCGTTCGCTGCGCTGCAGGTGTCACCCTGCCCCGAAGGTTGATATTCAATTGTAGAAATTATACTGCAAAATGGCCGCTCCAGGATTCACCTGAAGTGACGGCTTAAACAGGTTGTGATCCATGGGAGCAAGGATTACCCATGGTTGGGCCTTTTTGACTTATGCCTTGAGGATGGCAGTATCAGCAACCGGGCAGACAGCCTGGCACTGCGGGCTGTCGAAGTGACCCACGCACTCCACGCACGTGGCAGCGTCAATCACGTAGGGGGTGCCTTCGGTGATGGAGGTGGTTGGGCATTCCGGGACGCAGGCTCCACAAGCAATGCACTCCTCTGTAATTTTCAGGGCCATGGTTATTACTCCTTAAGGTGTTTTGAATGAA
>Ga0315295_10004898_pt1 | contig 11439 bp, 9 predicted proteins | sample YL17G14_0_MG_FD_204453 | JGI IMG/M metagenome (GOLD analysis project Ga0315295, IMG submission 204453) | Sediment microbial communities from Yellowstone Lake, YNP, Wyoming, USA - YL17G14_0 | ecosystem: Environmental > Aquatic > Freshwater > Lake > Sediment | place: USA: Wyoming | collected...
CCGTCGTCTGCTCCTGGATGAGGCGCAGGAACTTGATCCACTCCTGATGGCGGTGCCGCGGCATGCACGTCGCAATGACGTTACCTTCGACCATTTCGATCGCGGCGAATAGCGTCGTCGTACCGTTGCGCTTGTAGTCGTGCGTCATGGTCCCGGCCCGTCCCCGGCGCAACGGAAGGCCGGGCTGGGTCCGATCCAGCGCTTGAATCTGGCTCTTCTCGTCCGCGCTGAACACCAGCGCGTGCTCGGGAGGGTTCATATACAGACCGACGACGTCCTCCAATTTCTCCAGGAACAGCGGATCGTTGCTGACCTTGAACGTCCGCACCAGGTGGGGCTTCAGCCCGTTGGCGCGCCAGACGCGGTGAACCATCGAGCGGTCGATACCGAGCTCCTTCGCCAGCGTCCGCACCGTCCAGTGCGTCGCGTTCGCCGGTCTCTCCTGCGTCGTCTTGTGGACGATGAGGGGCTCCACCTCTTCGCGTTTGCCTGCGTGCCGTCCACCCCGAGGCGCGTCCTTCTCGATGCCGGCACACCGGCGCTTTCATAGATGTTGGGCGCAGATTTCGGTGCCCCCGTAGGTGGATGCGCGGCGGAAAACGTCGGTACTGAGGTATCTCAGACCGGAGTCGACGATAATTGTGGCCACCGTCGCCTTCGGACCTAGACGTTGGGCGATCCGGATCGCCGCCACCACGTTGGCGCCGGAGGACGTTCCCCCAAAGATCCCCTCCTCCCTCGCCAAACGGCGTGCCATTGCCTTGGCCTCGTCTGTGGAAACCGTCATCACCTCGTTCACTTGATCCGCTTCCCACAGAGGCGGAGTGAAGCCGATGCCTATGCCCTCGATATTGTGGGCGCCGGAGCCCGCACCGGAGAGCACGGCCGATTCCGTAGGCTCGACCGCCACAACATGGATGCTCCGCCTGTGCTTCCAGAGCCCAGCCGTCGTGCCGTGTATTGAGTGGGCCGTCCCTACCACATGGACGAAAGCTGTGACGCGTCCTTCGGTCTGTCTCCAGATTTCCTCCCCGAGCGGGTAGTAGCCCTTGATCGCGTCGCGGTTGTTCAGTTGGTCGGACCACCAGTGTTCTGGTTGCTGGCTGATGGTGCGCGAGGTCTCAATCATCTCCTTGATGAGCTTCTCGGTAATCCCCCTGCCCTGGCTTGGTACCATGCTGATTTGGGCGCCAAGCGCCTCCATCATCAATGCCTTCTCCTGACTGAACGCGTCCGAGAAGACGATCCGTAACTTGTAGCCCTTCGCAGCGCAGACGAAGGCGAGGGATACACCAGTGGTACCCCCGGTGTACTCGACAACGGTCCCGCCACGATGGAGTCTGCCGTCGGATTCTGCCGCCCCGATCGCCGCGAGCGCCATGCGGTCCTTCATGCTTCCCGTAGGGTTCGCATACTCCAGCTTCGCCACCACCCGTGCGGCATCAGGCGGCACGACACGCATCAATTGGACCAGGGGAGTGTTTCCGATCGCATTCAAGATACTCATACTTCCTTCGCTCCTGGGGCGTGCCCTGCTGGCCGAAACGCAATGGAGACTGGCTCCCATCTGCGCCCAACGGCCTCGAGCTTCGCGCAGCAGCCCTGTGGGCACCCGTCCCGCGTTCTGTGCGGGGAGCTGCCCGGCGGCTCGGGCAAAGGCGCACTCGTTCTCGCGCATTCTGGCGGGCAAGGGTTGCTCCAACTTTCCGCACGCCAGCGGGGTCAGTCGAAGACCCAGCACCCCCTGGCACCGCCCGCCAGGGCAGGTGTGCGGCCTGCCTGCACTGTGCCGCAGGCACACGTGGGCAGGTGTCCTGGTTGTCCTTCCAGGGCTGCAGCCCCTTGTTGGGTGGCCCCAAGTTCTACCTCCGCTGGACAAAGCGTATCCCTTCCAAGCCCCGGAAATCGGCGTCCTGGGTCCAGAGCGTTGCACCGTATTCGCGCGCCGTGGCCAACATGATGCTGTCAGCCATCGGTAGTTGCAGGTCACTGGAGAGTTTCGCCGCAGACAGCGCCAAGCTAGCGGTCAAGTCGACCAGCGCGCCCTGCTCCATCAGCGCAACGGCCTGGAGCGCCTGGCTTTCGTCCCGCTGCTGGAGAACACGCTTGAACACTTCGTACAGACTGATCGTGGGAACGATCACCTCGCCAGGCTTCTGGATCACTGGCGCGAAGATGGAGGCGTTTGGACCGTCCGCAAAGTACTCAAGCCATCCCGACGAGTCAACTACGTTCATACTCGGTCAGGCTCCCGCTCGACAGTGGTCTCGATGCCCTTCAGGAAACCTCGCGCATGCTTGAGTGGCCTGACCGGGATGAGCTCAATCCGCCCCTCATAGGGAATGACCTGAACCTTCTGTCCGGGGCGAATGCCCAGTGCTTTTCGAACCCGCAATGGGATAACCACCTGGAACTTGGTTGAGACCGTCGTGGTGTCCACACCATCCTCCTATCGACCCCGGTTCCGTATTACGACCTCCATTCTACCAGATGGCAGCCCTAGGGTGAATACCTGGGGCTGCCCAACGGCCTCGAGCTTCGCGCAGCAGCCCTGTGGGCACCCGTCCCGCGTTCTGTGCGGGGAGCCGCCAGGCGGCTCGGGCAACGGTTCCCCCACTCTAAGGAAACTCGGCAAGCAACACATGCTCCAACTTTCCGCACGCCAGCCGGGTCAGCTGCAGCGAGGTGTTAGACAGCGCTTTACCTGCCTTTCACGCCCCCGGCACGGGCCTGAGCAGGATCATCACCCGCTCTCTGGCTACTCGCTCGACATCCTGCCTCTCTGGCTGGCCCGCCTCAGTGAGGTTCACCTGGAAGTACTTCGCATACCTCGGATTGCGTTGGAAATAGCCGGAGAGGCCATGCGCGACTTCTCCGTACCCCTCGATGACCTCGCCCTGCGTCGTCAATCGCTTCCCCGACACCCTCAGTTCTGCGGCCGCCCCTCCCCGAAGGTTCCGCCACCACGTCCGGCTTCTTCGGCTGACAACGGTGAACGCGTCACCTTCGCGCACGACATTCACCGGGGTTGAATAGGCCCTTCCGGTCTTGCGGCCATGGACCGTGATCACGGCGATGCTCCCACCGAGGATCGGATGGAGCGGCGAGTTGAGGAGAGCTTTGACGAAGAAGTCGCCAAATCGGCTTGGCATATTGGCCTCGATGCCAGATCAGAATGAGAGGCGATGATGCCTCGGTGGCGTGACCATTTGACTGACCGATCAAGATTGCCTCTGCCTGCGCTCCCTAATAAGCGATTCTACGGACTCCCCCGAGGGAGTGACGATTCGCGGGACAGCAAAGCCCCATAACATGGCTCCATACGGTGATTCGGCAGCAGCGATTCCAGCTTTCTCGGCAGGTTCCACGAGTCCCTATGCACCGCAGCCGCAGGCGTCCCCTACACGCGAATGCATCGGGCCAACTCTGCCCGAACATGCAACCAAGTCGGGGTCGAGATCTGGCAGGTCCTCGATGCGCCCCAGCACCAATCCAGAGCCGCTTCGGCTTCCCGTCAACCTCCGCATGTCAGGCTGCCATCGACGGGGAAGCTTCAGGTGCCCGTTGTAGAGGACCGCACGCCCAGATATGCGGCTACCACTGAGAAGGCATGAATCCACCCATGGGATGTTGGCGGCGGAACATGAACCCAAGCTGACGGTTGCGCTCCTCCTGCCAAACCTTCGCCTCGGCCGATGTCAGTGGGTGACGGAAATCGCGATACCGTTGGAGCATGGCAGGCAGGATGCTGTGCGTTGTCTCGGATTTCGGCATCGGTTTCCGTGCGAGCCTTCCCCTCACCCCACCCCTCTCCCCCACCGGGTGAGATTCCCCTTTTCAAAACTGCGGCCGGAGACTACAGACATCATGTTTCCACCCGAACTTGCCAGGGCCCGCTCGGGTGCCACGCGCCAGCGAACTCCGCTTGCCTGCTCAACACTACCGGGAGGAGGAAAGAACGGAGTAGCTCGAGTAGTTGGTGGAGGTCGCCGGGGTCGTCGATCCCTGAGCGTCCCGTGAACGCTTTCCACAATCCCTGCTTGGAAGGATCAGCCTCAAACTCATCCGCGAGGGCAATTGGAGGATCCGAAGGTATTGGAGTTCCTCGGGCTCGGAATGTGTTACGGATAGCACGTTGAAGCACAGAACCCTGGAAGGGGAAATGCGTGGCCACGTACCATAGATCGTAGAAGTCCTTGATCCGGCCGGTCTTCATTCCCAGGCGAACGAGCGTCTCAAACTTCTCTGCCACCACGCTCTCGATTGGGTACGCGCGCATGCTCGGCCCCTTGAAGTTCAGCATGCCGGGGATCTCAAGATCGACGGGACCCGGCGTAACCGGATCGCCGAAGCCAATGTCAACCTGCAGCGGGATCCGGGCTTTGCCCATGTGTGCGATGATGTGAATCCTCACACCCGGATAGGACGCTTCCTCGCGAATTGGCTCCGAGACGATGGTTTTGGGGTCAAAGACGAGGCCGTCTGGCTCCACATCGGCGCGGGCAACCTCACGGAACACCTCCGCGAGAGCTTCGGGCGAATTCTCGCCATATCCTAGGAGATCAAGATCCTTGGTTGCCCGGTAAGCCCCGCCTTCCCACCCGGAGAAGAGGATTGCCCCTTTGAGGATGAACCGTTCGGCGTGAGGCGACTGAGAGAGGCGGCACAGCAGCCGTTCGATTGCGTATCGGATCAAGACATACTGGAGCTCCTCCGAACGCTCCCGCGCCATCGCAAGCAGCCGAAACTTGACCGAGGCAGCCAGGTCGCGCTTCGCCCCCGACTTCATTCCAGGCCCTCGAGGTAGGGGCGCATGACGTTGGCGACACGGCAGACTTTGGCGTAGCCCCAGAGCTCGTCCATGCTGAAGCGGCGTCCACGCCAACCCTCGCGCAGCGCTTCCAGCGCCACGTCTAGGCCGATCTTGTTGCGGTACTTGAAACAATCGGCCACGGTCTTGCCTGGATTGTAGATTCGCACTTGCGCACCTTCGATCTTGTGCCGTTCAATCCCTGTTTGAAGGGCTTCCCCTGAGAAGCGTACTATTCTCAGGGGGGGATGTGCAGTGCGCGGTAGGCGGGCCTTGTGGTCGAGCGCAAGCCATACCTGATGGGGCATCTGCGTGCCCATGTGATGGAATTGTAGGGCCGAGAGCAGGCACACCACACCGCGAGGGACCCTCTTGGCGGCCTCAACCAGTGAGTGGTTCTCCGTGAGGTCTGCATCGGCGAGCACATACAGCCCGCGTCCGGTCCTGATGAGCAGGCCAGCAGCAACTAGGCGGCGGACGTACTCGGGGTGGATGCCGAGAGCCGTCACATCTCGAAGGCGCAGGACGGTCTTCTTGCGTGCCAGACCGAGTATGCTATCGTAAGCTGTAGGATTCGACATTGTGTACAACCGTAGGTAGATATTGCGATCTACCGACGATTATACACAGATTCGCCCCAGGGGGAAGAGCCGTTCAGTGCTCGGCGCTAAAGGAGGGACCTGTGCTAGCCGAAAACCTCGTCCGAGGTTGTTCGGGGGAATCCGGGCTCAGACATCACGCCGGTAGTCGTAGTCGTGGTGCAATCCGTTGAGGACGGGAACCGTGATGATTCTTGCTCGCCTTGGCCAAGCTGGCAGGGAGAACAGAGACCCTCATACGGAATCCGGCGAAAGGCGAGCAAGGGTCGCAAACGCCGCTGCCGGGTCCTGCAAAACCCCCATTCGCGAGTCCCCCGGCCCCCCAAGTCCAATAGCGATACCCCAGGCCACAGCTTGATAGGGGCACTTCCAAGGCTGTGCTTCGGGCCCGTGAGCCCGCTTTCGCCCGACCGGCCAAGCGAGCCTCAGCGGGTTGTCAAAGCGTCCAATCATGGCGTTCAGAATGAGTGTTAGCGGGTTTGTTCCGCGTACCGTAGGCTCCGCGCCCTTCTCCTTCCGCCAGGCGAGCTAGAAATCCGAGACCTTTATGCGGAATCCGGCCAAAGGCGAGCAAGGGTCGTGAACGCCGCTGTCGGGTCCTGCAGAACCCCCATTCGTGGGTTCCCTGCCCCGCCGAAGGCCTCCGAAGCAAGGCGGAGGGGGCAGCGCAGCGGAGTGGTCGCGAAGCATCCCACCGTCGCCTCCTGAACAAGGGTCATCGTTAGAGGGCGTGTAAGGGTCTCCGGAAAGGAGAGAGAACCTTACACGCCTTCTTCGATTCCGGTCAAGGGGCATGGGGGGCAAAGACGGTCAGGGTTCTCGGAAGTCAAGGCCCCCGGGTTGTGAGACGCTTGCTCGGAATCGGGGGAAATCCGGGCAAGGGTTTCTCACGCCGGGCATCTATAACAATCCCGTTCCAGATCATAGGTGAAGTCTCCTTTGCTAAAGAGGCCGCATCTACGGCTGGCGGAGGTCCGGGGCTTGGGAATGAGTGGTGTGATCCCCGCCTCTACACAGGCTTTGACCTCCTTGCCATGGTAGTAGCCCATGTCTGCCACGACCTCAAGATCCTCCACGCCGAGCAGTTCCTTCACCCTTTTAGCCATATAGCTCAAGAGATCTCGATCGGTGATTGCGTTGGTGACTTCGTGATCTGAGATCACCTTGTGCCTCTCGTCGACGCACACCTGAACGTTGTAACACACATATGTCCTGCGATCGCCACTGACGGGCATCCCGCAGGAACATCGGGACGATGTCATACGGCCATCGGGATCGGTGAGAGAGATCTGTGACTGACCGCTCTCGTCGAGCTTCTTCTCCAGTTCCTTAGCCTCGTCCCGCAGGCGCTTCATCTCGTCGATCTTCCCCTGCAATTCCTCTGCTGAGAGCTTCTTCTCTTCCCGTTCTTCATCATCGGCTTCGTCCATCTCATCCATGTAGCGCTCGATGTCATCGTCCAGTTTCTGGATAGCTTGCTTGAGCTCCTTCTTGTTGAAACACTTTGAGCGGCTGTTGACGGCTTTGAACTTGCTGCCATCGATGGCGACCAGGTCCCCGCTGAAGAGCTCAAGCTTTTTGCAGAACAGGGTGAACTGTCGGCAGATCTGTCGGATGGGCTCCCGGTTGTTCCTTCGGAAGTCGGAAATGGTCTTGAAATCGGGCGTGAGACGTTTTGACAAGCCACATCACCTCGACGTTGCGATGAGTTTCCCTTTCCAACTGACGGCTGGATCGGATGCGGTTGAGGTAGCCATAGAGGTAGAGCTTCAGGAGATCGCCAGGGTGATAAGGAGGTCGTCCCGTTTCTTGTAGAATGGCATGCATGAACCTCATTTGCTCAAGATCAAGGCTATCGAGGAAGGCGTCGACTAAACGGACAGGATCTTCTCGGGTGATGTAATCATCCAGAGCAGCCGGGAAGAGCGTCATCTGATCCCGGTTGTGTCCTTCGATATGCTTCATTGAGTACCTCGGAGTAGACAGAGGGCGAGATTGGGACTATTTCCGCATGAGTGAGGACTTCTCACACAGACTCTCGCTGGAGGCGACCGGGGATGCTACTGGTTTTTCCAACGAAGTTGTATGACGGAGATGTTGGAAGAGCGGATGTGGGGCCGAACCCCGGCGCTTACGTCAGGGCCGAGCGGGCCAAATCCTGGAACGGTTTGGGTACCGGGACTGGCGCCGTCGCAGGCGACTCAGATTAGGCACACTAAGACGCAAGCCGGCTTCCGGAGACGGCCCACCTGCCTTGCCCCGGTGGCAGCTCCACGTCACGCACGCGAAAGCCACGGACCGATGCAACGCTACCTGCCGATTTCGACCCTCAGGCCCATGGCCTCGAGCCGGCTCTTTGCCTCTTCCACCTTCCCTTCGGCCAAAAGAGGGGCGTCTTCCATCGGGTACGTCCGGCCCAGTTTTGGGTACTTGGACGATCCGAGATTGTGGTAGGAAAGAAGCGAGATCTTCTCCGCCCCGATCTCACCGGCAAAATGCGCTACCCTCGTCAGGTTCGATTCCGAATCGTTGAAGCCCGGTATCAGAGGGATCCTGATCCAGGTGGTGACCCTTTCGGCGACCTTCCGGGCGTTCTCCAGAATGGTTTCGTTTCCGACTCCGGTTCCCTTCTTGTGAATGGCGCTGTCCATGTGCTTGACATCAAACAAGACCAGGTCCGTGTGCTCGATGACCCGCTCCAGGTTCTTCCACGGAGCCATCCCGCTGGTATCCAGCGCGGTGCGTATGCCCTTCTCCCGGCATCTCTGGAGCACGCTCGAGACGAACTCCCACTGAACCAGGGGTTCCCCGCCGGAAACCGTCATGCCGCCTCCGGAGTTGTCGTAGAAAATGCGGTCCTGCTCGACCTTCGCGACCACCTCGTCGACGGTCATATAATGTCCCACGCATTCGATTCCCCTGGCCGGGCACACCCTTGCGCATTCGAGGCACTCGTCGCACTTCTCCCAGTCGATCTCTCTATTCGCTCCGTTGAAGGTGATCGCGCCGGCGCTGCACACCTCCGCGCACTTCCCGCAACCGATGCACCTGATGTCGTAGGTCATGATCTCCTGTTTGGCGCTCATCGATTCGGGGTTGGCGCACCACCTGCAGGCGAGCGGGCATCCCTTCATGAACACCGTCGTCCTGATGCCCGGGCCGTCGTGGAGCGAGAACTTCTGGACGTCGAAAACAAGCCCGCAGAGGCCCGCTTCTCCCTCCTCGAACTCCTCCACCCCGGCCCGCAATGATGCTTCCCTCGAACTCACGGCTTCAATCACCTCACCCGAAACACTGTTCGGTCCTCTCGATGATATGGTCCTGGAGCCCTTTTGAAAGGTCGACAAAGTAAGCGCTGTAGCCCGCTACCCTTACGGCCAGGTTGCTGTGCTCCTCGGGATTCCTTTGGGCGTCGATGAGCGTCTGCCTGTCGACCACGTTGAACTGTATATGGGATATTCCGAGATTGGACCACGTCTTTAGATAGTTGTAGAAGGCCTCCCTGTTCGCGCCCTCCAGGAACTGCGGGGTGAACTTCTGGTTGAGCAGGTGGTTGTACGTGGTGAGGGTGTCTATCTTCGAGCACGATTTCAGAACGGCCGTCGGCCCGTTTACATCCCTCCCCGGTGTCGGGGAGAGCGACCCGTCGGCGAAAGCCTCCCCATCCCTCCTGCCGTCCGGCGTAGCCGGGGTGTCCAGGGACAAGCCGTAGGTGGCGGAGACCGCGCTTCCATCCAGGTGGAAGTCCGAACCGTAGGTGTCCGAAAACTGCTCTACCACCTCCTCGGTGCGGCGATGGACCTGGTAGGCGATCGAATCGACGTAATCGTCGTCGTTTCCGAACTTGGGCGCCGCGAGCATCATCCGGCGCAGTTCTTCGTGCCCCTCCCAGTTCGAGTCCAGCACGTCCACCAGCTCGCTCATCGTGACGGCTTTCTCCTCGAAGACAACCCTCTTCAGCGCTGCCATGGAATCCGCGACGTTGGTCGGACCTACGGCGATGGAGAAACTCTCCATACGCCCGGGGTATCGCCACTTCCTCATGTCCTCGCCCTGCTCGATGCACCCATCCGTCAGTGCGGACTCGAAAGGCCTCGGGTAATACTCGGCGAAAATCGACCTGGTTACGTTTTCGACCTTGATCTGCTTCTCCATGAAGAACCGGACCTGCTCCAGGTACGCCTCCATCACATCCTCGATGGACTCGAACGTGGCCGGGGCCTTGGTGGGTGCACCGAACTGTTCGCCCGTCTTCGGGTCTTTGCCCCGGTGGAGCGCCCACCACAGGCACCTGGGAAGTGAGAAGTAGGTTGCGTTCCTCCTGAGGATGTTCTTGCCCGCGATATCCAGGTAGACGCATCCGCTTATCGTGTAATTCCTCGCGTCCTCCAGCGGGCAGTTCCATTTCATCATCAGCGGGATGAGCGCCTTGTCGTTCTGGAAGGAAGGGTATCCCACACCGGTCTTTACCACGTCGATGGCCTTTTCGATCAAGGCCCTGGGAGTGCCGTCGTGAACCCTCAAGACCACGCTCGGCTGTAGAGTCTTGAGCGCCAGGATGGAATCCAGAAGGAGATAGCTCGTCTCGCCGGTGACGTCCCGTCCCTCGGAATCGATTCCCCCTATTACGATTGACTGAAGGACCTGTACGCCGCCGTACACCTGTGTGGTGGTGGGAGAGTACATCTGGCCGAGTTCTTCCAGATGTATGCGGGTGTGGATTATGAGTTCTATCGCATCGTCCCTGGTGATTCTCCCTTCGCACAGGTCCTTCTGATAGAACGGCTCCATGACCATATCGAAGCGCAACCCGCACCCGAGCGTGATGAATTCGATCTGGTGGCCGATCAGGTGCACGAGGATGAAGGACTGGAGCGCTTCACGGAAGTTGGATGCTGGTTGCGCGGGAACCTTCCTGCAGATGCGCGCGATCTCCTCCAGCTCTGCCATCCTCTCCTCGTCCTTCTCTTCCGAGGCGAGTTCCTCCGCCCTCTTCGCGTATCTCTCAGCCCACCTGATGGAGGCCTCCAGGGCGATGATGACCGCCTGAAGGAAGTCCTTCTGCTGCAGGTAATCGTTGGGAATCGTCCTCTCGATTTCCTCGATCTTCTTCCGCGCCTCGCGGATGATTCCGTTCAGTCCGAGCTTGAGAACCCTTTCGTAGTTGGGGACGCCCTGATCCGACCACTGGGACCAAAGCATGGTGCCTTCGTATCTCCAGTACTTCTCCAGCTCGGGTGAGCCTTGGAACGCCCTCTTCCTGATGTCGCTCACCGTCCTGCCGTCCCAGTACTCGACTAACCCGTCGAGCTCATCCCTGCCGGCGTCATCAATAAGCGCCTCGCCCTCCTCGCCGGTCAGCAGCCGGTGAACCGACCTCCAGTTCTGTTCGATAGGCCAGAAGACGGCATCGGGCGAGGACGCATAGTTGCCGACGATCTTCTCCCACTCTCGGATGTAAATCGTCATGTTCTCTAGTACGTGTTCCAGCGCCCTCGCCTGCCTGATGACGGCGGGCAGGCCATCGGTCATCCTGTACGACTCGGTCATCAGCCTGTTGCGCTCCAGGCAGACCCGGACCCCGGGGCGGTAGATCTCCCGGCCTTCCTCGGCCTCCTGCCCCCGGCGGACGTTGCGCACCGCCTTGATGCTTATTCTTTCGTTGAGGTCCCGGTACTTCTCGGATAGGGCGATCTCCATGCCTTCTCCTCTGTCAAGACTGCTCCCGTCCGGCAGCCGTTTCAAGGCTGGAACCCGCAGCCGGAATGGCCGGCCACGCAGCATCTGAGAGCAAGCCCGCCACCTCTTTCATCTCTTCCAGCTTGTCGAAGTGCCTGTCGCTTCGCGCGAGGAACCACCGGAGGGCCATATGGGTGAAAGCCCCGAGGAACATGTTTCTGAAAACCCTGATGTTGACATCTCGCACGCCGCCTTCTTCCAGGATCCGCTTGATCATCTTTTCCAGCTCGACTACATACTTGTACTGGCTCTTGTACGCGCGCGACCGGTAGAACCTGCGATTGAACTGGA
>Ga0315295_10004899_pt1 | contig 11439 bp, 8 predicted proteins | sample YL17G14_0_MG_FD_204453 | JGI IMG/M metagenome (GOLD analysis project Ga0315295, IMG submission 204453) | Sediment microbial communities from Yellowstone Lake, YNP, Wyoming, USA - YL17G14_0 | ecosystem: Environmental > Aquatic > Freshwater > Lake > Sediment | place: USA: Wyoming | collected...
ATATCCGAGTACGGTGTGGTGGCTCCGGGGCCCGACACGACTGCTAAAAGCCTATCGGGTGGAAATCTGCAGAAACTCATCCTGGCGCGTGTACTCTCGCGCAAACCCCGGCTTCTCATCGCCAATTTGCCCACGCAGGGGCTTGATGTGGGAGCAACGGAGTTTGTCCAGAACAAGCTCTTGGAGGCAAAGAAGGAACGGGCCGGCATTCTGCTCATCTCTGAGGATCTCGACGAGATTCTTTCACTAAGCGATCGAGTGGCACCGATATACGAGGGTGAGTTCATGGGCATCATCCCTGTGGAGCAAGCCAAGAGAGAGGACATTGGTGCCATGATGGCAGGTTTGAAACCCCAGGTGGCCCGAACATGAAACTTGGTGGATATGAAGTGAAGCTCGAAAAGAAGCTGAGGGTCACCGGCTGGGAGGCGGCCATCATCTCGATTCTGGCCATACTGGTCGCCCTGGCACTGGTCAGTCTTATCTTCCTCCAGGCCGGGGTCAATCCGCTGGTCGGCTACAAAGCGATCTTTTCGTACGCATTTGCCAACTTGTTTGGCCTGCCACTGACGATCAACAGATCGGTCTTCATCTTGTTGTGTACATGCGCATTTATTGTTCCGATGAGAGCCGGACTCTGGAATATTGGGATGGCCGGACAGCTCTACGCCGGGGCACTGGGCGCTTTTGCCGTTGCCCTGGCCTTCGGTGCAAAGGGATCTCAAGGCATGAATCTTGCACCGGCAATCGTCATCCCATCCATGATGGTCGGGGCAGTTTTGGGCGGCGGATTGATCGGAGCCATTCCCGGCTTCTTGAAGGGCAGGCTCAACACCAATGAGATTGTCGTGACCATGATGCTGAACTCCATTGCATTCTGGTTGGTTTCGTATATGATAAAGGAAGGGGGGCCCTTCATGGGTGGAGGCGGAGAGGGTGAAGGCTATAAGCTTCCTCAATCGATCTACGCGCCTCTGATACTGGGGGGACCTTTCACGATCCCGATTGCCCTTGGCTTGGCCGGGTTGTTGCATTTTATGTTTGCCCGGACCAAGACTGGCTATCAAATCAAGGCTTATGGCCTGAGCCCATCGGCCGCACGATATGCTGGGATAAGTGCGTATAACGTGCCGCTGTTGGTATTTCTCATTGGAGGAATTGTCTCTGGCTTGGCCGGATATCACTATTTCGCCGCGCTCCCCGGCGTCTTCAAGATCACCCGGAACTACGGAGATCTCGGCGACCTGTCTTTCTATGGGATCATCTGTGGACTGATTTCGCAGGGCAACCCCCTGGCGGCAATTCCAATCGCACTTCTTTTTGGAGGATTGACCAATGGAGGCAGGTTTGTCCAGGGACAACTCAAGATAGGCTTTGGCATAGATTATGCCCTGCTCGGAGTTCTGATGATCACCCTGGTCGCTTTCCAGTTCTTCTATCGTCATAGCATCGTATGGCATAAGAGCAGAAGGGAGAGCTAAGATGTGGGAGTTCGTTGCCAGGAGTCTGGATGCCTCCACGATTTTCACGATTGCCGCTCTGGGTGAGCTTATCGGACAACGCTCTGGAATCCTGAACGTTGGGATTGAAGGCATCATGCTTTTCGGTGCCACCATGGGTTTCATCGTTGCCAAATCCACCGGGAGCTATCTGCTTGGCTTCCTTGCGGCAATTGCCATTGGAGCCTTGATAGCTCTTCTCCATGGTTTCTTCTCCATAACGCTGGGGGGCGACCAGGTTGTGAATGGAATGGGTATCTGGATCCTCGGTTTCGGCCTGACCGCGTATGTCGGTTACCCCTTCACAGGGCCTCTGGGGATGGAGAGGATTCCCGAGATCGTGGGTCTTTCTCCATTCTTCTATGTCGGAGTTGCGCTGATTGTCATCACATGGTGGGTGTTTTCCAAGATGAATTTGGGGCTCAGGATAAGATCCGTGGGAGAGAACCCATCGGTGGCAGTAGTTTCGGGGATAGACGTCACCAGAACTCGTTATCTCAGCGTTGTGGCCAGTGGGATGCTCATGGGCCTGGCTGGGGCGATTTACTCTCTGAACTACAATCCGGTCTGGAGCATCAACTTCCTTCTGGGTTGGGGTTTTATTGCGCTGGCGCTGGTTTTCTTCTCCATGTGGAATCCGTTTATTCTGCTTGGGGGTTCCATCCTTTTTGGCAGCCTGTGGCAACTCTCGCTGAACCCTCAATTGCTGTTCCCAGACGTGCTGTCCCGCTATATCTGGAGGACTATTCCCTTCATCATGACCATTGGAGTTTTGGTGCTAATGTCAACGCAGTGGTTCAGTTCCAGGTGGGGTGCAGCCAAGCCTGAAGCACTGGGACAGCCGTATGAGGAAGGGTGATGGGGCGGTTCTGGCCGTCCCGTGATCCCGCCTATTGGTCTGCGCGCCTGGAGCAAGTCGTTTCAGACGGAGGGCGAAATCCCTTTGGCATAGGCTTTGAGGCTACGGTCTCCCTCTGGGAAGGATACTGTCATGACGATAGACGCACATCCGGCGCTTCCCGAATTTGAATATGTGCAACCGCCAACTCTGTCCGAAGCCAGTGGGTTTTTGGCAAGCCACTCGGCTGAGGCCCGCCCGTTCTTGGGAGGGACCGACGTTCTGGTGCGCATGCGGGATGGCTTCCTGACCCCCAAGTTTCTGGTTGACGTCAAGAAATTGGATGGTACGAGTAGCCTGCGTTTCGACCCTCAGGCGGGATTGACTGTCGGAGCAGGGGTCAACATGAACAGGGTGATTGCAGCTCCTGAAGTGCGGGCACACTATCCGTTGTTGGCGGAGGCTTGCCAGTCAGTGGCCAGTTATCAACTGCGGAATCGCGCCACGATTGTCGGCAATATCTGCAATGCGTCGCCGGCGGGCGATACGATCGGCGCCTGCCTGGTATTGAACGGAGTGCTTCATATTCATGGGGTGGATGGCTCGCGCGAGGAGCCGCTGGCAACGTTCTTCCTGGGCCCTGGCAGAACCACTTTGAGAGCCGGTGACGTCGTAACTGCAATCCACCTCCCCCTGCCTCCAAAAGGCTGTGCAGGGAGGTACCTCAAGCTGGGGCGCAACAAACTGAGTGACCTGTCCATTGTGGCCGTGACAGCCCTCGGTTACCCGGACCCCGATCTGATATCGCGTTATCGGTTCCGGCTGGCTCTGGCGTCGGTTGCGCCTGTCCCCCTCATACCGGCGCAGGCGGAAGCGTATCTGGCGAACCAATCCATCACGCCCGATTCCATCCACGAGGCTGCCCATTTGGCTGCCGAAGCCTGCACGCCCATTGACGATGTGCGCGGCGGTGCTCGATATCGCAAAGCGATGGTCAGGAATCTATCTGCAAAGGCCCTGAACGAAATCTGGGAAAGACTGAGATGATGGGCTGCATAACAAGAGACCCCAGCACCCTGCGATTCGCACCCAGCATATTGGAGGACATATGGCGTTCCACAAGGTAAACGTCACCATCAATGGAGAACGGGAACAGGTACTGGTCCCTTCCAATATGACGCTCATGCGCATGCTGCGGGAAAGCGTGGCTCTTACTGGCACCAAGAACGGGTGCTCTGCCGGTGAGTGCGGCGCCTGCACGGTATTGCTGAATGGAGAGCCGGTCAACAGTTGCATGGTGCTGGCTGTCGAATGTGAAGGGGCTGAAATCACGACAGTGGAGGGTTTGGCGGGTGAAAACCAGCTTCACCCGATCCAAGAAGCCCTCATCCGGGAGGGGGGGGTGCAATGTGGTTTCTGCACGCCCGGGATACTGATCTCGGCTCACGCGCTTCTGCAACGCAGCCCGAATCCAAGCGACGATGAAATACGCGAGGCCTTGGTCGGGAATCTATGCCGGTGCACGGGCTATGTGCGGATTATCGAGAGTGTCAAGGAAGCCGCCAGAAGGAGATGAGCCATGGCAAGGACCGCAGCTCAAGATGTCCCAAGCCCCATCGGTGAGAGCAAACCCCGCAAAGATGCCCGCGAAAAAGTGACGGGCGCGGCCATTTTTGCCGACGATCTGCAGTTTGGGAATGCACTACTGCATGCGCGGATAAAACGCAGTTCACATCCGCACGCGTTGATCAGGAGAATTGACGCTGCGAAAGCGCGGGCCTTGCCCGGGGTGAAAGCTGTCGTCACCGGAGAGGATTTCCCAGGCTACATTGGATTGTACCTGCAGGACCGGTTCATTTTTTGCCGTGAGCGCGTGCGCTACGTTGGCGATCCGGTGGCCGGGGTGGCGGCCATCAGCGAGGAGATCGCCCAAAAAGCCCTCGATCTGATCGAAGTAGAGTACGAAATCCTGGAGCCGGTCCTCGATCCGGAATTCGGCGCCAGCCCGAGTGCACCGCTGATTCATCCCGACCTTGGCAAGTACGTAGTGGCCAATTTCATCTTGCCGGAGCCGGGCACGAATATTTCCAATCATTTCAAGATCCGCAAGGGGGATGTGGATGGCGCCTGGCAAAAGTGCACGGCGATCATTGAACGCAAGTATCAGATTCCCCACATCCAGCACGTGCCTATTGAGCCGCATGTCGCGATCGCCCAGGTTGACGAGTCAGGGAAGGTGACGTTGTGGGGAAGCTCACAATCGCCATTTGCGCAGCGTAATCTCATTGCCCAGTCAATGGGAATATCTCAGAGTGATATGCGCGTAATCGCGCCCTATGTGGGTGGCGGCTTCGGCAGCAAAGCTGGCGTGAGCATGGAGTCCCTGGTGGTCGCAATCGCCACCAAGACAAAAGGGCATCCGGTGAAGTTGCTTCTGACCCGCGAAGAGGAGTTTTTCACGGCTTTCGTCCGTCAAGCGTTGGTTGCCTACTTCAAGATGGGCTGCGATGAAAGCGGCCGACTGCTGGCGATGGAGCATAGATTCTATTGGGGTGGGGGGGCCTACACCGAATACGGTGTGAACGTCACGCGCGCCTCTGGCTACAGCAGCAGCGGTCCGTACGAAGTTCCGAATGTCAAGACCGATAGTTATTGCGTATACACGAACCATCCTGTGGGTGGCCCCATGCGTGGGTTTGGTATGCCCGAAATGCACGCCGGGTTGGAGCAATGCATTGATGAGCTCGCGCGAAAGATCGGCATGGATCCGGTTGCTTTTCGCAGGCTTAACTGCTTGAAAACCGGCAGCACCCTGGTGACTGGCAGCAAGATGCACCCGACGGGCCTGCCGGAGTGCGTGGAAAGAGTGGCTGAAGCTATTGGATGGGGGAGGAAAGCGCCTCCCAGTGGTCCCAACAAGCGTCGCGGCAAAGGGATCGCATTGATGTGGAAGGCACCCGCGATGCCTCCCAATGCTGGCTCCAGCGCCTGGGTTGAATTGGCTGAGGACGGTACGGTCACCGTGGGCGTTGGCGGCCAAGAACTCGGTCAAGGAATTTTCACGGTGGCCGCCCAAATGGCCGCTGCGGCCCTCGGTGTTCCCTACGAATCGGTTCGCATCGCAACCCCGGTTGATACGCGCTACAGCCCATATGAGTGGCAGACAGTGGCCAGCCGCCTCACGTGGAGCTACGGGAACGCCGTCATGAGGGCTGCCAAGGATGCCCGCCGGCAGATCCTGGAAACCGTGGCGGAGGACTGGGGAGAGCCAATCGAAGACCTGGATATTGTGAATGGCGTCGTGGTTTCATACAAGACCGAGCGAGAGACGCCTTTGAAGAACTTGGCGATCTACGGCTTGCCCAAGCCAGGCGACCAGGGTTGGCGAGGAGGTCCCGTGATCGGGCGCGGCAATTTCATGCCCACCTACGTGACCGGCCTGGACCTGGAGACCGGACAAGGAGAGCGGGCCGTTGTACACTACACTACCGGAGCCCAGGCCGTCGAACTTGAAGTTGATTTGGATACAGGCCGAATCGAAATCGTCAAAGGCGTGTCTGCCTTCGATGTTGGCAAGGCAATCAATCCCGAAATGGTGAAAGCGCAAATGGAAGGGGGCTTTGTCCAGGGGATGAGCTCCGCCTTGTTCGAAATCATGCAGATGAAGGACGGCGTGCTGCAGAATCCCAGCTTTGTCGATTACCGCATCGCCACATCGTCGGATGTTCCAAAGGATCTGCAAGCGTACATTGTCGAAGTCCCGCAGGACGATGGACCCTGGGGCGCGCGTGGCATTGGCGAGCATTCGATGGTGCCCACCATCCCTGCGATCGCCAATGCAATCTACGATGCCGTGGGCGTCCGTTTCGAAGGACCGCCGTTCACAGCCGAAAGAGTGTTCCTGGCCATGCTGGAGGCCGGGATTGTGAAGTAGATGCAGTGACGGATGAGCCAACGCAATGGAGCGATAATGCCAAAGAAATTCGACATTCTGATCAAGAATGTCCAGATTCGAAGCCAAGCAGGCAAAATCCTTCAGATCGGCATCGCCGATGGCAAGATCACTGCTATCGGGGATCAGATTGACGGCACCGCGGCTACCGAGATTGACGCCCATGGCAACCTGGTAACCGAGTCCTTTGTAAACCCCCACCTTCATTTATGCAAAGTATTTACGCTGCAAATGCTGGATGAAGGAGCATTGCGAGACTACCATGGAGCTGAGATGGGCAAGGCCATGACCGCCATCGAACTGGCGGCCCGCGTCAAGGACAGGTACGACGAAGCCTGGATCATCCATAACGTGCGTCGCGCTGTCGCCCAGGCGGCCCACTTCGGCTGCAGCCATTTGCGCGCCTTCGCCGATGTGGATACTAAAGCCCGCCTGGAAGGGGTGAAGGCTCTCCTCCGCGCGCGGGAAGAGTTCAGAGGCATCGTGGATATCCAGATCGTCGCGTTTGCCCAGGATGGCATCTTGCGTGAGCCGGGGGCACTTGAGCTGGTGCGACAGGCAATGGCACTCGGAGCAGATGTGGTGGGCGGTATTCCATGGATTGAATATACAGAGGCTGACATCGCCCAACACGTGCGAGAGATATTTAGCATCGCGGTCGAATATGGAAAGGACGTCTCCATGCTGGTGGACGATGCTGGTGACCCCGGCCTGCGTTCACTGGAAACTATGGCCGTTGAAGCCATCCACCGCGGCTGGCAGGGCCGGGCATTAGCCCATCACGCACGGGCAATGGCGCTCTATCCAAAACCGTATTTCCAGAAGGTCGCCGCCTTGCTCAAGAAAGCGGACATGGGTGTGGTGAGCGATCCGCATACCGGCCCGCTGCATGCCCGAGTCCGGGAGCTTCTGGAAGAAGGGGTATTGGTGTGCCTGGGCCAGGATGACATCTCTGATGCCTACTATCCCTACGGCCGCAACAACATGCTCGAAGTTGCTTTCCTGGCCTCGCATTTGCTATGGATGACCACTTCGGCCGAGATGGAAACGCTATACGACATGATCACAGTGCGGGCGGCGCAGGCCATGGGTCTCAAGGACTACGGATTGCGCGTGGGCGCTCCAGCGCATCTCGTCGTACTCAACGTACCCAACGTTTTGGAGGCTCTGCGCTGCCACGCTGCGCCAGCCCGCATTATCAGCCATGGCAAATTGGTGGATCAGGACAGAATGAGAACACTGGCGTTTCCAACATGAGCGCAAACCTGGCTGGCATCAGGAACATGCATTTCAGGGTAAATGGCCGCCCAGTGAGCGCATCGGCGTCGTCAGACCAGAACCTGATGTGCTTCTTGCGTGATGAATTGAACCTGACCGGGACGAAGAACGGTTGCGACAGTGGCCACTGTGGAGCCTGTTCTGTAATCGTGGACGGTAAGGTAAGACGCGCCTGCTTGGTGAAAATCTCGAAGTTAGATGGCGCAAACATACAGACCATTGAAGGCTTGGCTCAAAATGGGAACCTGCATCCGATCCAGTCCGCCCTTATTGAGCATGGAGCTGTGCAATGTGGATTTTGTACGCCAGGCATGATCATGACTGCCAAGGCCTTGTTGGATTCCAACCCTCATCCCACCCGCCTTGAGATCATGGAAGCGCTCACCCAAAACCATAACGTGTGCCGTTGCACCGGTTATGTAACAATCCTGGATGCGATACAGGACTCTGCGGAACGTCTCGCATCTGGAGGAACTCATGTTCCTCCTCCCCGGGAAGGTGGTGCTCAGGCGGTGCTCAGCCGCGATGCTGTCGGCTTGGTGACTGGTGCCACCCATTTTGGTGACGATATCCGTGTCGATGGCGCCCTGCACGGGAAGATCCTGTGGGCTGCCCACCCTCACGCTGAGATCCTCAATATCGACATCTCCGAAGCAGAGGCCATGTCTGGCGTCCATGCTGTCATCACCGCCCGGGATATCCCCGGAAAGAACCAGGCCGGGCTTATCATTCGTGACCAGCCGGCGATCGCATTTGACAAGGTGCGTTCCATCTGTGATGCTCTCGGCGCGGTCTTCGCCGAAACGCCGGAGATTGCAGCAGAAGCACTAGAGAAGATCAAGGTGGATTACCGCGTCCTACCGGGTGTATTCTCACCTGAGGAAGCCGCCCAGCCGGATGCGCCTCGCGTCCATGATAAAGGCAACCTTCTTCATCACGCTGTGATCCATCGTGGTGATGTGGCACAGGCGTTTTCCCGTTGTGCTTTTATTATCGAGGATACATATACAACCCCGTTCATCGAGCATGCCTTCATGGAGCCGGAATCGGGTATTGCGGCCCCAACGGAGGACGGCGGTGTCATGCTCCAGATGGGCACCCAATGCGCATTCGATGACCGGACACAGCTTTCGGAGATCCTGGCATTGCCGGAAGATAAGATCCGCATTGTGCAACTGCCCATGGGTGGTGCTTTTGGCGGCAAGGAGGACATGATTCTTCAGCAGTATCTTGCCCTCAGTGCTCTGCGTACTGGACGCCCGGTGAAGATGGTGCTGACTCGTGAGGAGTCGCTGCGCGCCCATCCGAAGCGCCACGCGGCCAAGATGCATTTCAAAGCCGGGACGGATCGCGATGGGCACGTTCTCGCCCTGGAAGCAAGAATCACCCTCGATACTGGCGCCTACGCTTCTCTAGGCTGCGATATCCTGGAGAATACCCTGGTCTTTGGCCCAGGTCCCTATTACATCCCCAACCTTGACCTCGAAGGTTGGGCGTGGTACACGAACAACATCCCAGCCGGAGCGATGCGCGGGTTTGGCGTCAACCAGGTTGCGGTAGCCATGGAGCAGCAAATGGACGCCATGGCGCGTGCAGTGGGGATGGACCCATTCGAGTTCCGCCTGCTTAACGCCTTGGACGTGGGTCTGCCTACGGCGGCAGACCATGTCCTGGAAGAGGGGGTGGTTTCTATCAAGCAGACCATCCAGGCGGCGCGGGAAGTCTTCAACCAGGTTGGCATCCAAACCGGAATCTCAGGTGAGCACAGGCGAACGGATGGCAAGAAGATCGGCGTGGGGGTGGCTTGCGCCGTGAAGAACATTGGCTATGGTCATGGCCTGCGGGAAGAGGCGGGGGCAATTGTGGAGCTCGATTCTGCAGGTTGTTGCAGGCTCTTTGCCAGCCAACACGATTATGGCCAAGGTGCCCGCGCCGGCCTGGTGCAAATGGTGGCCCGCGAGCTAAACCTGCCAGCGGAACGTGTTGAAATTATTGGGCCTGATACGGCGCTCACGCCACCCACAGGTCCCACCACCGCTTCCCGCCAGACGTTCCTCACTGGCAATGCGGTGATGAAGGCCTGCCGAGTCCTGAAGGAGGAGATCTTTCATAGGGCGGCCGACAACCTGGATGCTGAGCTCGAGCACCTTGAACTACGCCAGGATCGGGTGGTGGACACCGTCACGGGGCAAGAAGTCCTCCTTGCCAAACTGGGAAAACGTTTCGTCTCCGAAGAACTCTATTCAGCCCCGGGTTCCGCCCCATTGCTGGAAGGCGAGTCCAGTAGTTACGGCAAGCCAGGTTTCGTAACGCGTCCAACCCACTGGTGCTATGCTTACAACACGCAGGTCGCCGTAGTGGAGGTGGATGAGGCCAGTGGGGAAGTTAAGGTGCTGAAGGTAATCTCAGCCAATGATGTTGGCAAAGCCATAAACCGGCAGGCCATCGAGGGACAAATACATGGTGGGGTAATGATGGGATTGGGTTTTGCCCTTTCCGAGCAGTTTGTCTTGGAGGAAGGCATCAACCTGACCGACTCACTGCATAAATGCCGGCTGCCCTTCGCCATGCAGACTCCAGATATCATCCCTGTAATCGTAGAGGTTCCACATCCCTTCGGTCCGCAAGGTGCGAAAGGATTCGCTGAAGCCCCTTCCTTGGCTACAGCTCCGGCGATCCTGAACGCCATCTATGACGCGGTCGGGATTCGCATTACGTCGTTGCCGGCTGACAAGCGGAGGATCAAGGCAGCTATCCAGGAAGCCTCTCCGATTCAGCAAATATCGAAAGGAGGCAAAAAATAGCCGATGCCCTTGGCTCGCCTGCGCGCGATCGCGAAAGGAACGTGCCTCGATGATCGGTGGGTCGGAGACCAGATAGACGCCGACATCCTATCCAACACAAGGGTACCAACCCAAGGAGACCGATACCATGCATAAGCGATCTATTCTTCACACTCTGATCACCTGCGCCCTGCCGCTGGTAATCTTGGCCGTGGGATGCGCGCCGCAACCAGCCGCAGCACCCCCGGTTGCTCCGGCAAAACTGCTGGTGTTTGGCGCCTTTGCCACACCGATCGAGGAGCCATGGGATGGTGTCATTCATGCCGCCCTGCTGAGCGCCGAGGCAGACGGGAAGATTGACTACGAATATACGGATAACATCGGCTACTCCGGCGACATGGAACGCGTACTGCGCGAGGTCGCCGACCAGAAGAAACCGGCGCTCATCATCGGTGATGCTTTTGGCAATGAAGAGGCCGCACGCCGTGTCGCAAAGGATTTTCCCAGTATAGCATTCGCCTTCGGCTCCGGCCTTGGCCCTTCCGAACCGAACTTCTCGGTGTTCGATAACTGGATCCACGAACCGGCCTACCTTTGCGGGATGTTGGCTGGAGGGCTCACCAAGACCAACACCATTGGTGTGGTCGGAGCCATGCCTGTGCCCGAGGTCAATCGCCTTGTCAATGCTTTCATTGCCGGGGCAAAGGAAGTTAATCCCGACGCCAAAGTGCTGGTGTCTTTCATAAATAGCTGGTTCGACCCGGCTGCCGCAAAAGAAGCCGCACTGGCCCAGATTGATACCAAGGCTGACGTGCTGTATGCCGAGCGTTTCGGCGTGATTGAGGCAGCCCAAGGGAAGGGCCTGTGGGCTTTTGGAAATATGAGCGATCAGAATGAGCTGGCACCTGAATTGGTTATCAGTAGCCCGGTTTGGAACATGGCGCCCACGGTCGAGTATCTTATCAAGCAGGTGGAAAGCGGCGCCTACACGGCCCAGGACCTGAAGGACTTCAGTATGGTCGCCAAGGGCGGCGCCAGCCTGGCCCCCTTCCACGCCACGGAGAGCAAGATTCCCGCAGCTCTGCTGGC
>Ga0315295_10004900_pt1 | contig 11436 bp, 9 predicted proteins | sample YL17G14_0_MG_FD_204453 | JGI IMG/M metagenome (GOLD analysis project Ga0315295, IMG submission 204453) | Sediment microbial communities from Yellowstone Lake, YNP, Wyoming, USA - YL17G14_0 | ecosystem: Environmental > Aquatic > Freshwater > Lake > Sediment | place: USA: Wyoming | collected...
GTGCGCATCGCCCCGGGGCAGAGCGCGAGCACCGCCACCCGGGGCGTCCCCTCGACCTGGAGTCGTCGCGCGAGCTCCCAGGCGAACGTGGTGAGCATGAGCTTGTAGGTGCCGTACCAGGCGAGCACGCGCCCGGGGGACCCGTCCCGGGGACCGTCCAGGCGCTCCAGAGCGAGGTCGGCGCTCCATCGGTGCGCCTCGGAGGAGACGAAGATCACGCGCGGCACGTCCCCGTCCAGGCGATCGCGGGGCACCAAGCCCTCATCGAGCAGGCGCGTCACCAGGGCGAAGGAGGAGAGGTAGTTGACGACGAACATCTCGTCGAGCCCCTGGGGCGTCGCCCGCGCCGCCGTGGGGACGATGGCGGCATTGAGAACCAGCCGATCGATCTGCGTGCCGCGACGGACGAGGTCCGTGACCGCGCGGTCGATCGAGGAGAGATCGGAGAGGTCGACGTGCAGCGGCTCGATCCAGTCCGGGGGCACGCCGAGGGAGACCGCTCGACGGTGGGCGCGCTCGAGGTCGCGGCAGTCGGCGAGAAGCACCCGCGCTCCGCGACGCGCCAGATCCACCGACGTCGCGAAGCCGAGCCCCGAGGCCCCACCCGTGACGAGGGCGAGCTTGCCGTCGAGACGCTCGTCGGGGGCGAGCGAAGGGAGCGTGCGTCTCACGCGGAAGCGGTCGAGCACGCCCGTGAAGACGGCGGCGATCGGGTTGTTCTGGTCGATCCGCGCCATGCGGGGGCTCGACCAGAGTACACGAGATCGTGAATCCGACTCGCTTCGCAGGAATCCGCCATCGGCACGCCGCGCCCGATGCAGCAGTCCGAAGTCAGTGCCGGTGCCGGTGATGCGGGTCCGGCTGGTGCGGGTGGTCGTGGGCCAACGGTTCGTGCCGGTGCAGATGGGAGTGGGGCTCTGGAGGCATCCCCTGCCCGTGCTGGTGGGAGTGGTGCTCGTCATGGGAGTGGGCGTGGTCGTGCTCCACCGCCTCGTGTACGTGCCGATGCCCGTGCCGTGCCCGGACGAGGACGGTCACTCCCGCAGCCATCATCCATCCGGCGCCGGCCTCCTTCCACGTGAGCTGCTCGCCGAGGATCGGCACGGATGCCACCGCGCCGATGAAGGGCGCCGTCGCGAGGTATGCGGCTTGCCGAGCCGCCCCGATGTGGCGGAGGGCCACGAGGTGAAGCACGATGCTCAGGCCATAGCCGAGAAAGCCGGTCGCGAGCGCACCGCCGAGCGGCATGGCCGCAGGCAACTGGTTGCCCATCGCCATCGCCGCGGCGACGTTGACGCTGCCCGCGACAAGCGTCTTCACCTGGGTCACGGCCACCGGGTCCCGCAGGGAGAGTCGCTGGCTCAGGTTGTTGTCGATGGACCAGGCGAGGCTTGCTCCGCCGACAGCCAGCGCGCCGAGGGCATGCAGGCTCCCCTCGCTCGGTCCGGATGCCAGGACCACTCCTCCCAGCACCACCGCCGCCGCCCCGACCACCTCGCGCCGGGCAAGGGACTCGCCGAAGAGGAGCACCGCGATCCCGATGGTGAACGGCGCCTCCAGGTTGAGGAGGAGCGATGCCTCACCGCCGGGAAGCCGGGCGAGGCCCGCGAGAAGCAGAAGCGGGCCCGCGATTCCACCGACGACCACCATGGCGGCGAGCGTAGGAAGGTCACCCGGCCGGAGCGGAGCCTCCCGGTCGGCTCTCCGGAAGGGCGCGATCATCGTCAGGCCGATGCCGGCCCCGAGGTAGAGGAGTCCGGCCAGCATGAGCGGTCCGCTGGAGGGCAGGAGCAACTTGGCGAACGGCGTGCTGACTCCAAAGAGCACGGCCGCCCCGAGGCCGCTCGCCACGCCGCGCGGGAGAGCGGGTGCGGACATGCCCCAGGCTAACCCGTCGTGCCGCTCCCTGCGAGCCGGGCAATCTGCTCCAGGGGCCGAGCCTGCGATCTGGCGAGGTACAGGTCGGGACTCCAGGCGAGATGGACCGGAGCCCTGACACCCCATCGGGCGCGGCGCGCCGAGTGGGAAGGCCCTGATGGGGGCCGCCCCACACGAACGGGCGCCCGGCCCTGCCCGCAGGCCCAGTCTTGGTCCGAAGAGGAAAGGAAGCCGACTGCGGATGGTTGCGTCGTCGGCGGCTTCTCCCGTTCCTCGATGCGTGGAGGTGAACGAACCATGGAAGATACCCACGTCGCCACCACCCCGGACGCACAGGCGGCCGTGAGCAGGCGACTCGACGAACTCGCCTGGGCGCTGTTCCTCATCCTGATCGGCGCCATCTGGCTCTTGCCCGCCGGGACCGTTCCCGAAGGCACGTGGCTCGTCGGGGCCGGGCTCATCCTGCTCGGGATCAACGCCGTTCGCTCCATCAAGGGCGTCAAGATGAGCGGCTTCGCCATCGTCCTGGGCGTCCTGGCGCTCGTCGCCGGCCTGGGCCACCTCGCCGGGGTGAAGGTGCCGGTATTCGCGATCCTGTTCATCATCATCGGAGCGAGCATCATCCTGAGGCCGCTCTTCGCGAAACGGCCCAACTGACCTCGCCCGCCAGCCGGATGACGCGGCGCATACCGATGGCCGGTCAGGGCCAGGCGGCCCGAGCACGCTTGCGGAGTGTCCGGCACGCGTGGCAACGTCCCGCAGTCGCAGGACCGGGATCACAACCATTGGACTCGAGTCACCCCAGGTGATGTGATCGGATCTGCATCGGTGGCTTGGATCGCTTCGACCGATCATCAGAGGTCGCCGTGAACCTGTCGGCCTGGCTCCAGGAGCTGAAGCGGCGGCGGGTCTTCCGCGCGCTGGTGGCATACGGCCTGGGGGCCTTCGCGCTGCTCCAGGTGGTCGAGCCGGTGATGCACGGGCTCGAGCTGCCGGACTGGGTCCTGAAGGTGGTGGTGATCGGGCTCGGGGTCGGCCTGCCGATCACGATCGTCCTGGCGTGGGCCTACGACGTCAAGCCGGGCGGTATCGAGCGGACGCGGCCGGTGGCGGGGACCGCCGACGGGCGGGGCGCGGCCCGCGCCTGGCGCACCCTCGCGCTCGTCGCCATCGGCCTGCTGCTCGCCTCGCCGGTGGTGACCTACTACCTGGTCTACCGCGACCGCGCTCCGGGCCGGGCAGCGGTCGCCCCCTCCCCGGCCGGCAGCGCGGCGGCGGCGCCGTCGGTCGCCGTCCTTCCCTTCGTCAACATGAGCGGCGACCCAGGGAACGAGTACTTCTCCGACGGCCTCTCGGAGGAGATCCTGAACGAGCTGGCACGGATCCCGGGGCTGCACGTGCCGGCCAGGACTTCCTCCTTCGCCTTCAAGGGCCGGGCGGAAGACGTCGGCAGGATCGGCGCCGCCCTGCGGGTGGCCACTCTGCTGGAGGGGAGCGTGCGTCGTGAGGGTGGCCGGGTTCGGATCACCGCGCAGCTGGTCAACGCTGCCGACGGCTTTCACCTCTGGTCGCAGACCTTCGACCGCGAGCTGAAGGACGTCTTCGCCATCCAGGACGAGATCGCGGGTGCCATCGCCAGCGCCCTCAAGCTCAAGCTGGCGCCTGCGGCGGGCGCGTCGGCCGCGCAGGCGCGCGCCACCACCAGCACCGACGCCTACGAGGCCTACCTGCTGGGCCGGCACGCGCTCAACCAGCGGACCCGCGCCTCGATCGAGGCCTCGATCGCCAGCTTCCAGAGGGCGACTGTACTCGACCCCCGCTTCGCCCCGGCCTACGCCGACCTGGCCATCGCCACCCTGCTGCTTGGCCGTGGGGCGGCCACCTACGGCGACGTCCCGATGAAGGAGGCGATCGCCCGTGCCCGCCCCCTGGTGGAGCGGGCCCTGACGCTCGCGCCCGAGCGCCCGGAGGTGCTGGCCGCAGCCGGGTTCATGGAAGCCAGCTCCGGCCACATGCAGCAGGCGCTCGATCTTTACGATCGGTCGCTAGGCATCAACCCGAGCAACGGCGAGCTGCAGAACTGGCGGAAGATCGCGCTGGAGGCCCTTGGCCGGTACGACCAGATCCTGGCGGCCGCCTCCGACGCCGTGAAGCTCGACCCGCTCTCCAAGATCGCGCTCTACAACTATGCGCCCATGCTCCAGACCTTCGGACGCACGGCCGAGCTCGACGGGGTGGTGGAGCGGCTCCGCAGTCTCGACGAGGGCTGGGGTCAGTGGGTACTCGGCTCGCTGGCCGTGGGGCGCGGCGACCGGGCCCGGGCGGTCCGCCACCTGCTCCAGGCGGTCCAGCTGGGACGCGACAAGGCCGGGCAGGAGCTGGCGGTGGTCCTGGCCGAGCTCGGTCTGCGCCAGGAAGCCCTGCGGGTGGGCGGCCCCGGAAACCTGAAGGTCCTCCTGCAGCTGGGAGACTTCACCGGGGCCCTGGATCTGGCGCGGAGCGCTGCCCGGCAGGATCCATCCGATACCGAGATCGCGGCCGCCCTCTTCGGGGCGCTCTACGGCGCCGGCCGGCTGGTCGAGGCAGAGCCGCTGGCGGCGCGCCTCTGGGAGACCGGCCAGGCCGGCGCCGGCTTTCACCCCGAGCTCTTGATCCTGATGGCCGACTCCGCCCGCGCGGCGGGGCGCGCCGATCGGGCGTCCCTCTACCGGGACAAGGCCCAGCGGATCATCGAGCTTTGCCGGCGGTCGGGCATCGTATCGGAGCAGCTCGACCTGCAGCGCTCCCTGCTGGCCCTGTACGATGGCCGGAACGACGAGGCGGTGGGTCTCCTCGCCGCCAACCTGGTGGCGGTCGGCGGCCCCCGCAGCAACTTCGACCTCCACATCGCCTCGGGGCTCTCGGGCCGCGCCGACTTCCAGGCCGTGTTGGGGCGGTTCGACGCCATCCTGGCAGATCAGCGGCTCCAGGTGCTGCAGATGCTCTGCGGCCCCGATCGCCTCTCGCCGACATGGAAGCCGGCCCCCGGGACCTGCGCGCTTCCCACGGCGGCGCCCTGAGCGGGCCGCGGCTGCCGGACCAGTAGACCCGCGTCAAGCTCGAGTCACCAGGAGGCTCATCACCGGTGACAGGGTGGGGACGGCGGCATCGGTCGACGGTCCGGTTAGGTGAGGGGAAGGAGGTGTCCCGAATGCCGACCGACCCCGCCGTCCGCCGCGCCGCCTTCCGCCGCCTGCACGAGGGAGGCTGCTTCGTGATGCCAAACCCCTGGGATGTGGGCTCGGCGTGCCTCCTGCAACACCTGGGGTTCCCGGCGCTCGCCACCACGAGCGCGGGGATGGCCTTCTCCCTCGGGTTGCCCGACGGTGGCGTGCCCCGGGCCGGCGTGCTGGAGCACGTCCGGGCCATCGCCGGGGCGGTCGAGGTCCCGGTGAATGCGGATTTCGAGTCGGGCTTCGCGGACGATGCCGCCGGTGTGGCCGGGAGCGTCCGGCTCTGCATCGCCGCCGGCGTTGCCGGCCTCTCCATCGAGGACTCCACCGGAGACAGGGCGGCGCCACTCTTCGACCTGGATGTGGCGGTGGAGCGGCTCCGGGCCGCCCGGGGGGCCATCGACGCATCCGGCACCGGCGTGGTGCTCACCGCGCGGGCCGAGTGCCACCTGGTCGGCCACCCCGATCCGCTGCGTGAGTCGATCCGGCGCCTGGAGGCCTACGCCGCCGCCGGGGCGGACTGCCTCTACGCCCCTGGTCTTCGGACACCGCAGGAGGTCGCCGCGGTGGTGAAGGCGGTGGCGCCCAGGCCCGTGAACGTGCTGGCGGGAGCGTCGGGGTTCTCGGTGGCGCAGCTTCGCGATCAGGGCGTGCGCCGCATCAGCGTCGGGGCGGCCCTGGCGCGCGCCGCCTGGGGTGCGTTCCTGCGCGCCGCCGAGGAGATCGCCGGGCCCGGGACCTTCCAGGCCCTGGCGGAGGCGGCGCCCTTCCCTCGGCTGAACGCCTTCTTCACCGAGGACGTCAGACGGCGGGAGAGGTGAGCAAAGACCGGTGCGTCGGTAGGTCGCCAACACGCAATCCGTCGACGGGGTCTTCGCCTGATGGAGTGCACCGCACTCACGGCGCGAGCGCTCGCCACCAGGCGAGCATGATGGGCGCGACGGCCAGGAGCGCGATGGCCGGCTGGCGAAGCGAGCGTCGTGGCGGGGTCATGCGGCGTAGGGCCAGCCCCTCCGTCACGCCAGCAGCGAAGCCGAAGAGGTGCGGCGAGGAGGTCGGTCCGCGCGCCGGTGCCAAGGAACCCCAGCAGCGACGCTCCAACGCCCAGCGTTAGCCAAGCGCTGCGACGCGGCACCTGGAGGGCGCTCAGCGTGCCGAGCGCGCCAAAGACCGCCGTCGAGGCTCCGATGGACACATGGTCCCCGCGCAAGACGAGCGCCGCGAGCAAGTTCCCCGCGACGCCGGCGACGAGCGCCTGGTCAGCATGCAGTGTCAGCGCGGTCGCGGCGCGCCACCACTCGCCCTGCAGCATGCGCGCGGCGTCGGCGCTCCCCCGCTCGACAAGGCTCCCCGCCGGGCGCACGCCGACATGAACGGTGAAGGCGAGGATTGCCAGCCCTGCGGCCACGCCGGCGAGGGACCTTCCGTAGTCCGGTCTCGCGAGCAGCTCGGGTCGCCGCGGGTTCTCGGCTTCCCACGCGGCGAGATCCGCCTCCGCGGCGGGGGAGTCCACATCATCGACGACGAGCGCCCAGCGCCCGTCGGGAGTCGGCTGGACCTCGTGCGCGATGCCCATGGCATCGAGGACAACGCTCCGCTCCAGCACGGCGCCATGGTCGTGCCCTTCCCGCAGCAGCGCCATCCCGCGAAGGTGAGGGGTTTCGCCCGGCTTGTCGAGCGCCGTCTCAGCCTATCGAGGCCTCCGATGACGCCCGTCATCCTGCCTTTGGACGTTCAGGGCTTGGCCGGTGGCATCGCGCCGGTCGCGTCGACGATGACAGGCATTCGCCCCTTCCACTCCTCCCAGGCCTCGGGGTCCATCACGAGCTCGCACATGAAGTGCGCGACGTTGGCCATGCTGGTGCGGCCGGGGGCGAAGAGGCTGTTCACCATCCCCGGGTGAAGGGTGTACCCGGAGGTCCCGCCCGGGAGGAGCGTGTCCGGCCGGACCACCACCCACTGCACGAACGGGTGGCCCGTCCCGATGGCCTGGCGAAGGAAGTCGGCGGCCAGCTGGTTGTCCCTGGCCGGGGGAAGCAGGCCGCGGAGCAACCACAGGAACGCCTTCTCGAAGGCGCCACGACGCGCGTCGAGCTTCCCCGGCTGATGAACCGAGACGCTGCTCATGAGGACGAGCTTGATGGGCCTGGCGGGCTGCGCCACCTCGATGGCCTGGCACAGCCTGGCGGTGGCCCTGGTGACGAGATCGCGCGGCGGCCCCAGGATCCCCCGGACGGTGAGGACGTGGCCGAGGCACGAGATCACCGCGGCGCAGCCGCGAAGGTGGTGCCGCAGCTCGTCGTCGGAGAGCGACAGCAGGCTGGCCTCGACCACCTCGACGCCCGGGCCCTCGGCGGCGCCCGCCGGGAGCCCGCGGCTCGATCGCACGATGGTGCGGACGCGGACGCCTCTGCCCGCGAGCTGCGCCAGCACGCGCCGGCCAGTTCGCCCGGTGCCGCCGAGGAGAAGCACCGCCTGGTCCATTTGCATTCGCGTTCCCTGCCCCTCTCGAAGCGGGCGCTGGTGGCGTCCGCGCCTATCGCACGCGCCCGAGCGCCCGCACCTTTTCCAGGTCGACGTCGCCGGGCGCCCCCCACCCGCTAACTCCCGGCGGCACCGAAGGTCGAAACTGCTCGTACAACTCGTAGGCGCGGTGGAACAGTTCCTCGTGCGAAAGGGAGCCCGCGAGCTCCTCCATGGCCGCCTTCCCCTCGTGGAGGGCGCGGAACCCTTGCTCGGTCCGCACGACCGGAACCGCTCGGTGGAGGACGTCGACCTGCAGCACGTTCTTCGGCTCCAGCTTCTTGCGCTGCTCCTTCAAGGACTCGGGCTCGGGCGTGTAGATGCCCAGGCGCACGCCCTTGGCGTACGCGTTCAGGCCCGCGACCGCCTGGCCGATGGTCAGTGCCTCGTCCTCGTCGAACCCGAGCCGCTCGGCGACGACCGCAGCCCAGAGCGTCATCACGGGAGCTCGATTCACTAGACGACCATGAGATGGGATTCTAGTCCTCCCTTGCGGCGACGATGGGACCCAATCTGGCAGGGTCAGGCTGTCGGATCGGACATCCAGCGCGACTCGGTTGTCGGACGAGGGATCCGATCCGCCTCCACGAATACGATCAAGACCAGTGCCAGTGCAGTGACCCCTGAACCCTGGAGGGCCCACGCCGAGGAGGGCACACATATGGCCGAGGCCAGGTCCCTTGCCGAGCGACAATTGATTCCTAATCTCACCGATGATGCCAGCTGGGAGTCGCCGCGTTTCGCGGCGTGATGGTTTCACCGAGAAGGAGTCATTCATGGCAAGGCCAAAGAAGCCGACCTCCAAGGTCCAGAAGGACGTTCAGAACATCGGGCGGACGCTGGAGCGCCTCGGGGCGAAGCTCCTGGGGGACGCCACGGTCGCGGCCCTCGATGCTGCCGAGCGAACCCTGGCTACAGCGCACAAGAAGCTCCAGAAGATCCGCGCGCGGGTCACCAAACCTGCGGCCTAGAGAGCGCACGAAGCCGGAGCGGCGTTGACTCGCGCGGGCGGTGAGGGAAAAGAAGAGGACCGCTGCGGGTGGCTCTGGCGGCGGAGACTCTTCTGATGGCAGTCCCCGAAGCATTCCACGCAAGGCAACGGTCCAAGCTCAGTGTAAGACAACCCGCCTCGTTCTTCCATCCGGCCCCGGGCTATCTCGGGGTGCCCCGACTCGCGTGAATCGATTGCACTAGGCGTCCAGGGGGCTCCCCCGGACGCCAGCCGGTTGTCGGTCGCAAGAACTCCGTCCGCGCTGGAACCGGGATTCTCCCCGGCTCGATGTTCCGCCTCACCTGGCCTCCTCCGAGCTCTTGGCTCGAATGATCGCTCAAAAGCGTTCGGCGGAGCGTGTAGGGCGGCCGAGAGGCACGCGCTCTCCCAAACCCGAGGCAACCCCACACAGGCCAGCAGTGGTGTCCCGCGGGCAGGACACGAGGTAGCCTCCCGATACCACGCACGGCGACAGCCGGAGGGGGCGGATCATGAGCGGCATCGGGAAGTTCGGCGAGGACGTCGAGGGCTACAGCATCCCCGTGCTGAACGAGCGGGAGATCCGGGCGGCCGCCGGGATCCTCTTCGTCCTCATGTTCGCGGCCATCGCGGGGGCTGTTCTCAGGGGAAGCTTCGTCCTCCTGAAGTACGTCATCGCCGTATTCCTGCCCGACATGCTCGTCCGTGTCCTCGTGAGCCCGCGGTACGCCCCCACGCTGATCCTGGGGCGGCTCATCGTCCGCAACCAGGTGCCCGAGTACGTCGGGGCCCGTCAGAAGAAGTTCGCCTGGATCATCGGTGTGGCGCTGGCCTCGGTCATGTTCATCCTGGTGAACGTGCTCAACACCTACAGCCCGATCTCCGGGATCATCTGCCTCCTCTGCCTGGTGTTCCTCTTCTTCGAGACGTCCTTCGGCATCTGCCTCGGCTGCAAGCTCTACGCGCTCGTCGCCCGGGAGAAGCCCGAGTACTGTCCCGGCGAGGTCTGCGAGGCGGGGGCTCGGCAGGAGATCCAGCGGACCTCGCCGGCGCAGCTCCTCATCCTCCTCGGGCTGGTGGCGTACGTGGGCCTGGTGGCGGTGCTCTTCCACGCCGGCTTCGGCGTGAGGCCGCACGCCCTCTTCGGCGCCTAGGAGCCATTTCAAGATCCCCCAGCCGCCGGAGGGCGATCGTCTCCAGTCGAGAGTGCAGGGCAACCCGGGGTGGCGACAGCTTCGCTCACCGGGGGCCGGGACCCCGCGAGTCCGGCATCTCCATCCCGAAGCGTTGCCGGAACCGCCAGCATCGAGGCACGGGCGTCCTCGGGGTTCGTGCGCAGCGCCGTGGCCCGAAACTCGCCCGGGAAAAGGAATCGAGCACCCGGGAAGCAGTCCAAGGTGCCCGTGTCCACTTCTGGCGCGCCCTGGATGACTTGAACCCCTGGCCGTCGGCTTCGTAGCATTACAAACGGCTTACGGCAGGCGGGCGTCTTTGCTGTGGTTTCTGGGATTCACGCGGAGTTGGCGATGAAGTCGAGTGCACGGCAGTGCACCCAAGTGCACGCCAGTGCACGCCAGGATGGATGAGATCTGGATGAAGTGCGGATCCGGATAGGCAAGTACGCTTTCCTTTCCCGGCATCCAGGGAAAGGAAACGTCCCCAGCGAAAGAACGCCGTCTTTCGCGCCACGCGCCGACCCGGAAGGACTCAGGCGCGCCTGTCGTTCGCCAGAACTCCGTCCGGACCAGAACCATTGACGATTCTCATCGCCGGGGCCACGGTGGCGAAGCGCATCCTCGACCATGTGGGCCTCGACTCCCGAGGCCCGCCGCTCGCCCGCGCCCAGGCACCGCCTGAGGCGCCCGACCCAGGCCCGAGCTACGACGGCGCCGACTTCGTCTTTCCGGAGTAGCGCAGCCCTTGCGTTCCGGGCCAAGCCTCGCCTGGCTGGCGGAACGCTGCCCCTTGTAGAGGCGCACGCAGCGTGGCACCGTCTCGCTGAACCAAGGAGCGTGCCGCCGGTCGGTTGTCAGAAGAATCCTATCGAACACGAAACGCGGGTTGTTCGCGCTTCTATTCGCCGGAGAACTCGGGGGCCACGGCCATGAGCCCAAGATCGCTCGCTTCCGGAATCCCAACAGCAGGTGGGCGCATCCCTGGGAACCCGCCGCCGCCTCGGGAGAATCGTGAGCCAGGAGCTCGAGGAAGCAAGAAGCGCGAGGGGGCCATGCGTGTCGTCCTGGCTGCGAGACTCTTCATCCTCGCTGCTCTCGCCGTAAGCGCCTGTGACAGCCCGCCTGATCACCCGCTCGCACCCACAGTGCCGCCAGCCGCGTCTCGGGTCGCAGCGGGCTCCTTTCACACGGTCGCGGTGAAGACGGACGGCACGCTCTGGGCTTGGGGCGACAACGGCTACGGCCAGCTCGGGAACGGGAACACGACCGATCAGAGCTCGCCGGTGCAGATCGGGGCCGGCTTCGCCTTCGTCGCCGCGGGCTCCCACCACACGGTCGCGGGGAAGACGGACGGCACCCTCTGGGCCTGGGGCAGGAACGACTACGGCCAGCTCGGGAACGGGAACACGACGCAGCAGAATTCGCCGGTTCAGGTCGGGACCGGCTTCGCCTCCGTCGCCGCGGGCGGCGTCCACACGGTCGCGGTCAAGACGGACGGCACGCTCTGGGCCTGGGGCTACAACGGCTTCGGCCAGCTCGGGAACGGGAACACGACCGATCAGAGCTCGCCCGTGCAGGTCGGGACCGGCTTCGCCTCCGTCGCCGCGGGCTACTACCACACGGTCGCGGTGAAGACGGACGGCACGCTCTGGGCCTGGGGCAGGAACGACATCGGCCA
>Ga0315295_10004901_pt1 | contig 11436 bp, 10 predicted proteins | sample YL17G14_0_MG_FD_204453 | JGI IMG/M metagenome (GOLD analysis project Ga0315295, IMG submission 204453) | Sediment microbial communities from Yellowstone Lake, YNP, Wyoming, USA - YL17G14_0 | ecosystem: Environmental > Aquatic > Freshwater > Lake > Sediment | place: USA: Wyoming | collected...
ACTCGGGCAGCGGGGGCGTCCCGATCTCGCCCTTCCTCAACCGCTTGGCGTTCTCGGCCCGCTACGGGACGATCAAGTTCTTCACCACCTCAGGGCTGCGGAGCGACAGCCGGATCATCTTCCGCAACAACATCAGCGAGCGCGTGCGTGCGGTCGCGCCGTTCCTCGGGCTCGATCCCGACCCCTACATGGTGATCGCGAGCGAGCGCCTCTGGTGGGTACAGGATGCGTACACGCAGACGGATCGCTATCCGTACTCGACGCCCGAGGGCGCGCGCAACTACCTGCGCAACTCGGTGAAGATCGTCATCGATGCCTACAACGGCACGATGCACTTCTACGTCTGGGACGAGCAGGACCCGCTGCTCAGGGTCTGGCGCGGCATCTACCCCGATCTCTTCGAGCCGCGGAGCAAGGTCCCCGCGGCGCTGCTCGAACACGTGCGGTACCCGGAGGGCCTCTTCGACATCCAGGCGACGGTCTGGTCCACCTACCACGTCGACGGCCCGGAGATCCTCTACAACAAGGGCGATCAGTGGGCGGTCCCGGAGAACGTCTCGCTTACCGGCGCCGGTCCGATGCAGGCGTACTACGTGATCATGCGCATCCCGGGGCAGGAGAAGGAGGAGTTCCTCCTCATGCTGCCATTCGTGCCCAACGGGCGGCAGAACATGATCAGCTGGCTGGGCGCGCGCTGCGACATGCCGCAGTACGGCAAGGCGATCAACTTCCTCTTCTCCAAGAGCACGACGGTCTTCGGGCCGAACCAGGTCGAATCGGCGATCAACCAGGATCCGGAGATCTCGGCCCAGCGGACGCTGTGGGGCCAGCAGGGCTCGAAGGTCGTCATGGGCAACCTCCTGGTCGTCCCCATCGAGGACTCGCTGCTGTACGTGCAGCCGCTGTACCTGCAGAGCGATCAGACGCAGCTCCCGCAGCTCAAGCGCGTGATCGTCTTCTACCGCGCGCCCGCGCCGGAGGGCGGCGACGGCAACGCCAGGCAGGTCGTCGCCATGGAGCCGACGCTCGGCGAGGCACTCGCCGCCGCCTTCGGCGAGAGCTTCGACTCCGGCAGCGCCTCGGGCGGCACCGGCGCGACCGGTGGGACCGGCACGGGCGGCGCGCTCAGCGCCCAGGCGCGCGAGCTGATCGCGCTCGCCAGCCGCGAGTTCGCCGCCGCGCAGGAGGCCCTGCAAGCCGGCGACTTCGCCGGGTACGGCCGCCACATCAAGTCCGTGGAGCGGGCGCTCCGCGACCTCCAGCGCCTCCAGTAGCGGCGACCGGCCGCTCGTCCTCGCGGACACCCCGCTAGCCCCACGCCCCGACGACCACGATCGTAGACGAACGTCCCATGCCATACATGAGGCATGTGGACGAGACTATGAGCGAAGAGCGCATGAGGCTCGAATCCCACGCACCTCGGGAGCGTCTTGGGTAGCGTAGCCGTTCGAAGCATGCGCATGGTGCCCGCACCAGGCGTCGTCGGCGTCCTGTGCGTGGGCAGAAGGGAGGCGTGATGCGCTTCCGCGCTCATGCCGCGCCCGCGGCGCGCGGCTTCAGCTTGGTCGAGCTTCTGGTGACCATCCTCCTGGCGGGCATATTCTTCGCGGCCGTCACTCCGGTCTTCGTGAGTGCCCTGAAGAAGTCGGCGGCCGATGACGCTCGCGTGACCGCCACCAACATCGCCCAGGAGCGCATCGAAAAGGCGCGCCTGCTCGACTACGCCGACGTCACCATCACGAACCTGAACTCAACCACGATCGGCCCGAACTGGTTCGGCCCCGTCGAGCAGCGCGACGAACGCTCGTACAGCGTCTCCTCGATCGTCGACCCTGCCGACGACGCGTACGCGGCCTACAAGGCGGTCACCGTGGACGTCTCGTGGTCCGAGACGACGAGCGGTGGAGTGACCACGCCGCGAAGGACGACCGTCAGGACCGTCGTCAAGAACCCCGCGGTGAGCACTGAGACCACCCAGACCGGAAGCGGAGGCGCGGCCGGAGGGCCTGGCCCCTGGGACGTGACGGTGTCGTTCAAGGATTGGCGGCACGTCACCGGCTCCACGTCTTACGGCGTCAGCATCGTCCGCCGGCTACCCACGCCGGTAGCGACGCTCACGCCGTCCCGGCTCCGGCCCGACGCCACGCATCAGACCGTCTCATGGGCGGATGTGCCCGGCGGGCGCGACATCACCTACGTGGTGGAGTGCAGAGGCGCTCACGGCACGTTCACGACGCCGCCCTTCCACTTGCTGAGTGACGCCCCCATTCACTTCGACACGTGGCCGGGGCACTGATGAGGTCGCGACTACGCACAATCCCTGGGGCGAACACGCACCACGTCGAGGCCGGGCTCACCCTGATCGAGCTTCTGGTTGCGATGGTCATCCTGTCGATCGTGGGCGGCATGCTGGTCGCCGGCTGGGTCGCGATGCAGCGCTCCGTAGCGGTGGCTTCGGCCAGGAACGCGGCCCAGGCCACTGTCCGCGACGCGCTGGAGCGCGTCTCCAGCGAGCTGCGGGCAGCCCAGCCGCTCGACCCGAGCGTCACGCCCCACCCCTTCTCGTTCGTGAGCCCGGGGTGTGGTGCCTCCTCGTGCGTCTTCTACTCGGCCTACAACAACGACGCGGTGGCGGACGGCACCGGCACCGCCAAGCTCAGGCTCACCAAGATCTGGCTCGATACGTCCGGCTCCACGCCGCAGAAGACGCTCTATTGGCAGCGCGACACCGACAACGACGGCTTCGATGGCTCGGACCGCAGGATTGTCCTTGCGCGCAACGTGGTAAACACCGCGCCCAGTGTCAACAGAGCCGTCTTCACGTATATCCTCGGCGCGCCGACAGCCGGCGCGTTCGCCACAGCCGCGTCATTGGACGCTGGCAACGCGGGCGCGCTCGCCGCGGTGCAGATCGAGCTCGTCGTCGACGCCAACCTGTCCCGGCCCCCGGGCGTCGTCCACCTCAGAAGCACGGTGCAGCCACGCAACGTGGGCACAGAATGAAGGAGGCGGCGGTGATGCGCACGCACAGAGGCGAGCAAGGGTCAGCCCTCATCCTCTTCCTGGGTATGGCAGCCACCTTGGTGATCTTGGCAACGCTCACGGTCATGATGCTGGCGAACCAGGAGGGCGCCACCGCCAGAGACCGCTCCGACAAGACCTCGATGGACTACGCGGAGGCGGGTCTGGACAGCGCGATCAGCGCTGTGAAGGCGAAGACCTTCTCGACGACTCTTCCCTTTGTCACGGAAACCGAGATGGGGACCGACTACAACGCCGCGTATCCATCTGCACCGGCCTTGGCGGCCAAGGTGTACGACGACGCTGCCGTAGTCGGTCCGGGTACGCCGGCGTACGATGCCAACGCCGATGGCAAGGTGTGGGTCGAAGCCGAGGTCACGTATGTGGGGAGAACGACCCGCCTGCGCGAGATGGTCGTCCAGACCACGCAGGAGGAAATGACGGGTCTCCCCCAGGCTGTGCTGTTCAGCGACCAAGATGTCATCGCCACGAGCGGCAGCGGTGACATCTATGCCGTCAACCCTGACGGCACTCCCGACACGTCGGGGCCGCCGTACCAGACGGACGTCACCGCGCGAGGGCGCTTCACCGGCAACGCCCTCACCAACCTCGCCGCGCCGGGCGCGACTGTGCAGTCGCTGGGCGTGCACGTCAACGGCAGCGTCTCGCTCCCGGGCATTGCTGAGAACGGCGTGACCATCGGTGGCGTACCGTTGCTCAGCGACTACTTTAATCAGGCCGCCCAAGCTGCGCTCATGTTCGAGGCGCAGAGCGGCGGCCCCTCGCCGGGGCGAGCCAACCCCGCCGGCACGGCGTTCCCGAACGAAAACGCTCTGCGCGTCGCACCGACCAACCCGTACGGGACCTACGACTCCACCACGAAGACGTTCACGGCCGACAAGGACTTGGTCTTCGACGGCAACCTTACGCTCAGCTCCGACGACGTCACGTACAATTTCCGCTCGCTCTACGTGACGGGCGACCTCAGGCTGAGCAGCCACATCACCACGAACGCCACCGCCCTCTACGTGGGCGGCGACTTCGTCATCAACAACCCCATCTCAGGCCTGCAACAGTTCGCCTCGATCTTCGTCGCCGGCGAGGTCAACTGGCGTGGGGGGACCGTCAGTGAGCCTCTCTCGGTGCGGACGACGAACTACACCGACCCCGGCGCCGCACCGGGGCCGCTGTGGACCAGCTTCTTGAAGATCCCGAGCGGCGTGTACAACGTGGTGCTGGGGCCCACATGGGTAGTGGGCAACGCCGGCACCAGCGACGTAGCCGTCCAGTTCGCGCCCACCTCCGGGTCCACGCTGGAGTGCCCCCTGCTGGCCACGACCGAGAAGATCACGAGCAGCGGCCCCTGCTCCTTCGGCTCCATCGCCAAGCCCATGGTGCTGTACATGGTCTGCGACAACGACAGCCTCTACACCAACACCTGTGAATGGGGCAGCACGGGCACGTTCACCGGCCTCATGGTGCTCATGGAGGCGCAGATCCGCATCACGGGCGGCAACGGGCTACAACCGAGTCTCGTCGGCGCGCTCTTCTGCGCCTTCGATGTCACACTGACGGGCGCCTCAAGCGTCTGCTACAACCAGGCCGTCATCGACAACGTGACCCAAGCGTCCCTCATCGAGATCGTCACCGAGCGCACGACGGTCCCCGGGACGTGGCAGGAGCTATCGCCCAACTGACGAGGTGCGGCGCCGCAACGCCGTGTGGTGTAGCCACGCCTGGCGACGACTTCGGCTTGGGCAACGGCAAAGGGACAGTGGGACTCACGTTTCCCCCCACCGTGCCGATACAAGCACTACGATATCCCTCGCTATCCGGAGGCAGGGCAATGAGCGGGCACATCTGGCGGGCCTGCCGGCGCGAAGCTGGCTTCAGTTTCATCGAGCTCCTGGTCACCATCGTCATCGCGGGCATCGCCTTCGCGGCGATCGTCCCGACCTTCCTGAGTGCCCAGAGCAAGAACTCCGACGACAACATGCGTAACATCGCGCTGCAGCTTGCTCGTGACAAGGTGGAGAAGATCCGCCAACTGCCTTACGAACAGATCACCGTCGGCAACTTGAACTCGTCGAGCTTCGCCGATGAACAGTTCGGCACAACCTGGGACGCCCACGGCGGAGGTGGCGTCAGCAAGACCCTGGGTATCACTTACACCGTAGCTGGACTCCCGGTCGGTGTTCCTGCCGCACAGCAAACGGTGAAGCAGGTGACGGTGACGGTGCGCTGGACAGCGCCGCCATCGCCCGTGTACCCGGCCGTCATCTCGACGGCTGTCTACAAACAGTTCGCCGGGCCGCAGATCGTGTTCTTTGAGATCGGACCCGAGAGCATCTTGGATGAGACGGGGCCGCACACCGAGACGTTCCTCATCGTGGGCTCCCCAACCGTGATCGATGCCCGCATCTCGAACCTCGATATTGGGTCGATGATCCCTCTGATCGGGACGCCGCCCAGCCCCAACCCCAATCAGGATACGTGGGGCTACGTGCACTTCACGGTGACGGCCCTCAACGGCGCGGAGGTCGCCAGTGCCGACGTCAAGAGCCCGGTCAGCGGCGACCCAGGGCACTACCAGTGGACCTGGGACAACTCCCTGGCGCCCGATGGGCCGTACCTCTTCACGGCTACCGCGTACTCGAGCAGCGGACAACAGGGCAACGAGGTCAGCTACCCGTATCGGATCGAAAACCGCATTCCGCCTGCAGCAACGGGCCTCATCGGAGCTCCTGGGAATGGCTTCGTGGCGCTCACCTGGGCAGCAACGACGATCGGCGACCTCGATCACTACGTTGTCTATCGATCAACAGACGGCGTTCACTTCTCCGAGATCGCCACCGACGTGTCCGTTGCCAACTACACTGATAACACGGCTGTCAATGGTACCGACTACTGGTACCAGGTCAAGGTGGTTGACACGGACGGCAACGAGAGCCCGCTGTCGGCGATCGCCGGGCCCTTCCGGCCCTTCGTACCCGTCGACCACGACCCGCCGTCGGTGCCGGGAAGTCCGGCGCTGATGCAAGTTGCGAGCCAGAACGCGCTCACGCTCTCTTGGCTGATCTCGACCGACAGCGGCTCGCCCCCCAGTGGCGTCAAGGGATACGATGTCGAGCGGAAGCTCCACGGTAGTCCTGACTGGAGCCAGATCCTCTCCGCCCAGGCGTTCAACCAGCCCACGTACACCGACATGGGCTTGGCATGGGGCACGTCCTATGACTACCGGGTCCGCGCGGTCGACGTGGCCGGCAATCAGGGCGCCTGGACCGCCACGCTGACGCAGTCGACAGTCGTCCAGCCGAAGTGGAATCTCGTCGTCGCCAACGCGAACACCAGCGCGGCAATCAGCGTATGGGTGCAGAGCCTTACGACGAGCAGCTGGTGGATCGGCGGCGTGAACCCCGCTACTTTCCAGGTGGCCAAGCCGGGCGCCAAGAGCATCGCCAAGAAGAAGAGCGTGACCTGGTACCAGCTGCCGCAGGACATCTACGTCATCTCCACGGCGGGTGGCCAGTCGCAGACGGTGACGCTGCTCACGAATTCGACGGTCTCGTTCAGCAACTAGTGCGATGAAGCTACGTCGGGCAGAAGAGACAAGACGGTCCATGGGATCCCAGCGGGGCATGACGCTCGTGGAGCTGGTGGTCGGGATGGCGATCATGACGTTGCTGACGGCCATGATCCTGATCACGTGGTTCGCGCTCAGCCAGTCCTACTCCTACTCGATTCAGAGCAGCGAGGCCAGGGACAACGCTCGCTTGGCGCTGTCGCGCATGGCCCGCGAGATCCGCGACGCGGAGAACAACGCCAGTGTCAGCGAGACGGCAATCCAAAGGGCGCGCGCACGGTGGATTCAGTTCTACACCACTTTCAACGATCCGGGGAACGCCAACTCCTCCACGCTGCCGCGTCTCGTGATGTATCGCCTCTACCCCGATGGCGAGCTCTGGCGGTTCGAGGATCTCGATGGGAACAACACGATCGCCAACGTCAACAACAGCGCGAGCGACTGGCCGGGCGCGAACGCACTGAGCGTCGGCGAACAGGTCAATGGCGAGGGGGCGCGGCTGATGTGCACGCACGTCGTCAACGACGTGGTGCCGAGCACGTCTGACCCGACGCCCCTCTTCGAGTACGCTCGCTTCGATGACACTGGGCGGCTGGGCCTGAGTCATGAGGTCTACGGCAACACGCTGGGCAACCGGCCGGCCATCGTCGCGGTGCAGATCCACCTGCTCGCCGACGTGAATCCCGCACGCTCGCCCGTGTACGCCGACCTCCAGACGACAGCGCAACTGCGGAATTCGCGGTGACGACGATGCCCACGCGAGGAGCACGAGTCATGAACAGGCTTCACGACGAGCGCGGCGCCGGGATCATCCTTATCATTGGCGTCATCGCGGCGCTGGCGATCATGGGAACCACGCTGGTGGTGCTCATCGGCAATACGCAGCACAACACCTATCGCGACCGGATGAACGTCAAGTCATCCAGCGTCGCGGAGGCGGCCCTAGATGTCGGGATGGCCAACCTGAGCGGGAACTGGCCGACGAGCGCGGCGGCGGGGACGGCCCTCTCATGGACGGCGAGCACCCCGCTTCCTGGGGCTACCAACGCCACGGCATTCCGCGGCATGTTCAGCCCCACGGAGTTCCCGAATCCGGAGGCGGGGGTGGGCGTCTTCTCCTTGGTCAGCTACGAGGACAATCCGCCGAGCGGCACACCGCTTAACTACGACGCATCAGGGCCGCTCAGTGTGCCGGACGAGCAGATGTACGTGACCGCGCAGGCTGGTGTGGGGCCGACAGCGACGCGGATCAAAGTCCTGGTAGAGGTCCACTACATCGAGTTCGGTCTTCCTCGAGGCATCGCGCTGTTCTCGGGCGGCAACCTGCTGAGCAACGGCGGCGGCAACAACCCCAAGATTGTGATCGACCCGTCAAGCCCACCGCCACCGGGCACCCAGGCGACGATTCGCATTGTCGGCAACCCCGTGGGGAATCCAAACACGATCGACGACCCCTCCGTGGCCGATCAGAGCAAGTACGCGGAGCTCACCGGGACAGCTGCCGGGTCCGCGGAGGACATCTTCCCGACGGTTCTGATCAACAGCCTGAAAGAGACGGCGCAGGCGCATGGACGCTACTTCAGCGGCGCCAACGCGATCAGCCTCGCCGAGAACAGCCTGGCCGTTCCGGGTTGGAGCGAGGGAGGCCTCACCGGTCTCACGGTGATCGAGCCATCCGCGACCACGACGCTCACCATCAAGGGCGACTACAACTCCGTGGCCAAGCCGGGCGTGCTCCTCCTGCTCGGGGGCTCCAACCTCGACTTTGGCGGCGGCGGCAACTACTACGGCGCCCTCTACACCCAGGGCACCGTCGACAAGGGCCACGGCAACTTCATCATTCATGGGATGCTTGTCGCGACGAGCACGGTCGACATGCGCGGCACCGTCAACATCTCGTACAACGACGCCTGTATCGCCAACCTGGACTCCCGCTTTCCGTCGAACGTGCGGATTGTGCCCAACACGTGGCGCGAGCTACAACCGGTGTTCTAAGTGTGACGATTGGATGAGGTCGACCGATCGGCCTCATCCCGCGGACTGGTCGCGGCGACGCGGCGAATGGGGCGGGCGGCCGGAAGGGCCACCCGCCCTTTCGGCGTGCGGAGCTTGCGACGTCGCCCTCTGCGATCTCGGGCAGGGCGGCGCAAGGGAGTCGGATGATCGCTGGCCGGGGTTGACAGGCTGTGCGCGTGGACCGGCAAGGAAGACGTCGGTCGGCTCCTCCCCCTTGGCTCTGGCTCCGGTCGCGGTCGCCCGTCCGTTCGGCTTCGGTGAGCGGCACGGCAACCACGGCTTGACCGGACAGGTGACTCGCGCGGACCATCGGTTGCACCGAGCGGCGTATGATGTCCGCCATCCGCTGTTGCGGCTGCGGCGGTTGGCGCAGGCCAGCAGCGCGCTTGCCGCGGACCCGGACGGTCCCAGCACGGTGAAGACGTTCCCGGGCGGCCGCGCCAAGACTCGCTCCTCGTTGACGATGCGCCATGGGGCGAGCGGCCGGACGCGCGGCGCGGCGTCGTATACTATCCGTCCACGGGCGATTAGCTCAGGGGTAGAGCACCTGCCTTACAAGCAGGGAGTCGCTGGTTCAAATCCAGCATCGCCCACCAGCGTCCTTGCGACGGTGAGGTGGCGAGCGGCCGGAGGCCTTCTCGCCAGCATCAGCGCCGGCGCTGCTCCAGTTTCACCGCGTCCGGGTAAGGTAGCGCCATGTCTGACGTGACCCAAGAGCCGGCGGCCGCGCCGGCCGATCGAGATCGAGTGCTGCGCGCCGCCGTGGAGGCAGCCCGCGAGCGGCAGTCGCACGTGCGTCACGAGCTGCGCGCCCCGCTGGCCGTGATCTACCCCCTGCTGGAGCTGCTGCTCGACGGCGACGCCGGCGAGATCACCGCGGAGCAACGAGGGTATCTGCAAGCCCTCGAGCGCAGCGCCGTGCGGCTCGAGGGCCTGATCAGCAGTGCTGCCGACAGCGGCTGGCCGGACTGCTCCGCCACGCCGGTCATGCGGCGGGCGGTCGACCTGGGCGTTGTGCTCGACGAGGTGCTGATGGTTCGTCGCGTCAGGCGGCGGACCGAGGCGGACGTCGTTACCCGCGTTCTTGGGGACTCGGCGCCGACAGCCAATGCCGACCGCGATGACGCCCGCCAGATTATCGCCAACCTGCTCGCCAACGCCGCGGCTTTCACTCCACCGGCCGGCTCGGTGGCCGTGACTCTTCAGCGAGGCCGGGAAGCCGGCGCGGTGCTGCTCTCGGTCGCCGACACGGGACCGGGGATCCCGGCCGACGAGCTCCCGCACGTGTTCGATTTCGGCTTCCGCGGCGTCATCGCGCAGCAGCTCAACGTGCCGGGGCTCGGAGCCGGCCTCTGGGTGAGCCGCGAGCTGGCGCGGCGGAACGGCGGCGACGTCGTTGTTGCCAGCGATGCCAGCGCGGGCACGACGGTCACGGTGTCGCTGCCGGCGGCCGCTGGCGGTTTGGAGTGATGCCTCCGCCGCTCCGCTGCGTCGCCGTGGCTTCGAGGTCGCCGTGGCGAGCGACGCTCTCACGGCGGTCCATGCGGCGGTGAAGGGCAAGCCGCACGTGGTCGTCATGGACATCGGACTGCCGGGCGGAGAGGGCACGAAGGTGATCCAGAACCTGGATTCGCTGCCACAGCTCGCGGACGTGCCTGTGGTTGTCTTGAGCGGGCGCGATCCCGCCAAGAACCGAGCCATTGCTCTCGCCGCGGGTGCGGTCCTCAAGAAGCCGGTCGCCGCCGCAGATGTCTTTGGCGTGGTCGAGCGGGCGCTCGACGGCACGCGTGCGCGGGCGTAGCGAGGTGGGCAGCCCCCGCTCGTCAGGGCGCCGGGGCACGAGGCGTGGCCGGCGCTGGGGCGCTGTGCGCTTCCTGGCGTGGGCAGCCGGCGCCTTCGGCGCCGGCTGCCTCCCCAGCGGCCCAATCGTCACCCGAATCGTGTGCGCCCAGCGACTCGAGGACCTCGGCGACGGCAAGCCTGGCTCCGCCAACGTGGCCCGCAGTGTCGGGTGGAAGGCCGGCGCCGCGGTGCTCGCCATGGATGCGCTCAAGGCCTATGTGCCGGCCACGGCGGCGCGGCTCGACGGCGCCGGGGACGGCCGCGTTGCCGCCCTCGGGATCGTGGCCATGGGCGGACACATCGCCGTGGTGCGCGGCCGCGGTGCCGCGGCCGCGCTGGGCGTTGCCTTCGCCATGGACGCGTCAATGATGGCGATCGGCTGCGTCCCTCTCGTCGGTGGCACGCTGCTGCGCCGCCACGCCGGGGCGGTCGCCGTGACGGCGCTGTCGCTGCCGCTGATCAGCCTCGCGCTGCACCGGAGCCCGCGGCGCGCGCTCGGCCCCCTGGCGCTGATCGCTGTCCTGTTCGCGGCTCGCCTGCGCGGCTCGCCGGGCGCCGGCCGCCCGACCAGTCGAGCGCAGTGGTGGAGTCGCCTCTGGCTGGACCGGGAGGCCTGACGGCCGGGTCGCGCGCCACTCCCGCTGGCGTTTTGCCGCGCCGCTCGGCCTGTGCTACACTCCCGATTCGCTAGTTTGCGGCCGGTCGCTTCCGCGGCCGGCCGTCAGTGTACTTTCGCGGGGGCGTAGCTCAGCTGGTTAGAGCGCCGGCCTGTCACGCCGGAGGTCGCGGGTTCGAGCCCCGTCGCTCCCGCCACACCCTTTCCTGTCCGTGCGTCGCGCTGCGCTGTGAGCCGGGCCCCCCCTGACGTGCGGCCCGCCCGCGTCTGCGCCGGCCACGCCCGCCTACGCACGCAAGCGCTGCGCGATCTCGCGGGCCACGGCCGCGACGATCTGCCGCCCACGGTCGATGCCGAA
>Ga0315295_10004903_pt1 | contig 11435 bp, 7 predicted proteins | sample YL17G14_0_MG_FD_204453 | JGI IMG/M metagenome (GOLD analysis project Ga0315295, IMG submission 204453) | Sediment microbial communities from Yellowstone Lake, YNP, Wyoming, USA - YL17G14_0 | ecosystem: Environmental > Aquatic > Freshwater > Lake > Sediment | place: USA: Wyoming | collected...
TCCAATAGTACTATATTATTCAACCAGATATAATAAACTCTCCTGACATTTCAACAAAATGGAGAAATGAAAAAGAAAGATGAGAAGAGATTCTTAGTATCCCAACAGTTGCCGTAGTACTAGGAATGCATTGGGGAATCGCTCAAGTAGTCTCTCCCAGAACTCGAACAGTGGTATATTGTATGAGTATGGCATTATTACTGTAAGAGTCGCCCAGTCGCTCTCTGCATCGTATACATCGATAGCCTTGACCATAACATTGTAGATACCTTTTGTATTCCACGTGTGTGATACTATGATTTCTTCCCCGGATTCAGTAAAACCAGTTGTAGTGGTGGTGGTATCACCCCAATCAAGGTGATATTTTACATCATCTTGTTGAGGATCGGTTGTTTGAATGAAATAATCATACGCGAAATGATAGGCTCCATTGGTCTCTCCAGTGATAGTTGGTGTGTTTGGTGGATGATTTGGATTTGGTGGTAACAACCATCCGTTTTGCTCCATGAAGGGATATAAATCCTGATTACTCCCGCCAATGATATTGTATGGTGTATCCCCGATACCATCATTGTTGTTATCTTCTCCAGTGTAATCATAGTAATAATTACCTTCTTTAAGTGTTACATTATACCATGTATTTGGAGAATGGTCATTCGCACACCAAACATTCCAACTGTTATAGTTTAAGAAGTTGTTATGAAAAATGAGATTATTATAAGATAAAAGAATAAATCCCGATATTTGGATTCCGGAATCACGAATAGAAAACGTATTACTCTCAATTATATTATAACATGAGTTGTTTGTTAAAGTTAAACCGGTTGAAAAATTACCAAAATCGTTATTTTTAATATTATTATAAGATGAATCATCTAATTTTATCATAACACCTTCATTATTACCAAAAATATTATTATTGATTATTGTATTATTAGAAGAACTTCTTAATAAGATACTATACCTAGAAATGTTTGTAATAAAATTTTGTGCGATATAATTATTTTCACATGAATCAAGAATAATCCCATTTGAAATCAATGATACTTGATTATGAATAATTTTATTTTTATCACAACTTAAAAACCTCATACCATCCACCCAATTATTAAATAAACTACCAAAAATATGATTATTATAAAAAATATTATCATTAGAATATATCGCAACTACACCAGATTCTATGTTTGAATTTAAATTAATATTGTTATTATATATTGAACAATTCGATGAATAACCAAGGTATATTCTAATAGGATAACTTTGATTAATTACAGATATTTTACTACAATTTGCGAGGATTATTTCACCAGCATCAGAAGGTACTGTACCACCGGTTTGGTTTTTATAATAATAAACTGGCTTTCCATCAATAGTATTAGTATTATCAATAAAATGAGTGTTCCATTCGTCTTTATCCTCTGTATCCATATATATACTGCAATTCATCAGTTTATTTCCTATTAAAATATTATTTTTTGAATCATTAGTTGTTAGCACAATTCCCTTGTCCCAACCATAAATCCAGTTATTTATAAATTTATGATTTGAACCACATGATACTAAACAACCTTGACGCTGAATAAATCGGAATTTACAGTTATGAATTATAGTATTTGATGAACCAACGCCTATTCCCGTTGAACTATTTTCTATTGTAAAATTAGAAACTTCTACACCATCGATAAAGATCCATATGCCATAACTTGTACTGTTAATTATTGTAGCATTCATATCTTCTCCAAGCAGACAAATTGTCTTGTTGACATCAATATGATCTTGATGATAAGTCCCACTATAAACAAAAACCGTGTCACCGGGATTTGCATCATTTATCGCACTTTGAATAGTCGAATAGTTTCCTGATCCACTCCCACCAACATACAACCAATTACCACTAGAAGTTGGTAGAAATGGTTTCTCAATATCTAGTGCAGTAGATGGAATGATACCTGCTGCAACGAATAAGATAATTAATCCAACCGCCAAACATTTCCTAATCGTTGGATTTTTATCCATGTCTTTCCCCTTCGTTCAATTATATAGCAATGCTCTCCTTTAAAAACATATCCTCAGAAAGAGAAGCATTGACATGATTTTAACTTATGTTATGGTGCGAATAGGTTCAGGGGTTCAAATCCCGTCCCCTGCACTTGAAAAAATATTTTACTTCAATACAAAAGAATGTTTTTATACAACAAAAAGATATTAAAATTTTGGGGAGTCAATCAGGTTTAAGGGTAATGACTATCTACCCAAATGGTCTACCTATTTAACTCACCATCATCCTCTTATAGACTCCCCTTTTTTTCACATCATAACTTCTCGCTAGCGTTTATATAAAAGATATAATTATCTTTTTTTTAGATAGTTTTAATAATCTTTATCTGATGCCTTCTTTCGAGGTATATTCTTATGAAATTAGGAAAAAGTAGTATTGTATTATTAATCATATCTGGGCTTCTTATGTTAACCTTGCCTGTGTCTGCAATATCAATCAGCGATGGAACCGGTGATGTATACCATTGGTCACAAACAGGAACAGCTTGGTCATGGAGAGCGAATATTGGAGATAAACCAAATGTTGATATCACTGAAGTATCATATTCTGTAGATGGAGATAAATTAACCCTTAAATTAAAGGTAGCAGGTACTATTCAAACCTCAGAATATTATTGGTATAATACTTACTTCAATAGTTCAGATACCGTATATATGTGGTGGTGGTCAAATGGTTCTGGTTTTGGTATGGCCTCAAATCAAAATCAATCGGCTTTTGATATGGTCCAAAATTTTACGGTCTCTGGTAATAGCATAAGCGCAGAATTTAACGTAATAGGCGCCACGACGGAAGAAGAACTCTGGGGTCAAGCTCATCAATATACCCTGGTTGGGCAGAATCAGCAGACGAATGAGTGGTGGGGAGATTGGGCTCCGAACACAAGATTCACCGGTGAATTAGCTGATGGTGACACTGGTAATAATACTGGTAATAATGATAATGGTGGAAACAATGGGAACACAACAAAACCAAGCACCCCTGGTTTTGAGTTAATAGCTGTTATCGCAGCAGTCGGTATTGCGTTGATTCTATTAAAGAGAAGGAAATAAAAAACCTCTCCTCTTTTTTTTAACGTATAAAGTAACATTGCATAGTACGTTCTGAAAAAAACAGGTGACACTCCTTTCATAGTTAATTTTACTCGCATCAAGCTTCTAAAAAACATTGTTCGCTTGCTTTCCTGCTTCATAATCCAATGCCCATTCTTAACGATGAAAGAAGATCTCTGAAAGAAACAACAGTTACAATAGATGTAGAATGTATCATGCCCCACTAACTGTCATTAACAATAAACCCTTTATAACAAAAAAAGAAAAGGAAGAAAGGGGAGTGAACTATGTTTTAGCTATAACTGATGGACTCACTACTAGGGATACCAATATCCGCCACCGTAATAACCACCCCATACAGCACCCCAGACTAATCGTGTCCAAATAAAGCTGCTCAGCCACCAGACAATTCCCATGACCACAATAAAGACAATCAGACCGATGACGAAATACGGCATCTGCTGCTCTTTTGGTGTTTCCATGAAAATCGGGATGCCAAGATACAGGATGTATAACCCATAAATACCGCCCAGAAGGGCAATAAGTCCTGCTGCTGGGTAGATGTTGACAATCCCCAGAAGTAACCATGGTGTCGCAGCATACGACACAAGTTTTAACGCTTGCATTTTATTCTGTTTTGATTTAAAGTTACCCGCAAGAGCATTCAAGAGAAAACCAAAAACAATGATTCCAACAATGGACAGGATGTAGGTAATGATCGCCATAGCAAACGCATATCCAAGGAACTGCCCAAAACCACCCCACCAGAAGAACCCATAGCCTAATAACATTCCAAGGAACGTCGGTGCGGCAACAATCGCCAGGTAAATGATAATATCTTTCATGGTGACTTGTTCGTCCTTGAGTTTTAACAAGGTTCCTTTCGGATTTAGTATTAAGTCCTTAGCTTGATGTACTATTTTCATAATATTCATTTTTGTTCTACTCCATAAATGTAATAGGGAAAAACTTAAGGGTTATTATACTTATTTAAAAAAACAACAGAAAGGGCGAATATTTATAAGAACGTTCGATACTCTCAGTCTTGATTTCGAAATATTAAACACAATAACAACAATAATTATGACGCGTAATCTCTTTAAAAAGAGTGCATGCATCTCCCACTTTCTTCTTTTATAAAATACTCTTTCAGTGATTTCGCAATAAATAATAATTTGCTAGCGATATGGAACTTAAGACTTTATCATAGAAAAAAAATGAATTCAATCTGGATAGAAGTCCTCAAAGAAAAGATGAAAAATCATGGCTTAGAAAAAAATAAATTTTAATTAGAACGATGAAAATCGGTTTTATATTGGTTTATTAGTCAACAGGGGTAGACATTGATTTTTTACTAGTAAAATGGAGTTTAAAAATTTTTCCCGTTTCCGTTATATTGTAAGAGTAAGAATTAAACTTAGGGTAAGAATCAGATTTGAAGTTGAAGTCTCTTCTCCTGCATTTTTATTTTTTTTACAGAAAAAAAGAGAGTCCTATGCCAAAAAAAATCTGTATCTTATTTCTTTGATTTGTCCTTAGTAACTTTTAATTCAAATATGACGGGTCGTATTCCATCAGTACAACACGCGATCATTGTATTCTTATCTTTCATCCACCCTTCAAAGATACCCGCGGTGAAATCCCCTCCAGTTAAAAACGATACTATGTACGGATGAATATCTTTCCACGCCCAATCGCAAAATCCCTCTGGTTTTTCATAGGAAGTATAAAAAACCTGCCCAACAGAAAAACACGGACATTTCTCAATGGGAACACCACAGTATGATTGAAACTCTTTTTGAACAAGCGTTTTTAGTACCGTGATCTTAATTTTGTTCATTCAAATCTTCTGCTTGTAGATTGTTTTCTACTTGATCTTCTTGTAATTGAATAAAATATTCATTTAATTCTTAGTACCTCATTAAGTACCGTAGTATTGGAAATGCATTGGGGAATTGCTCGATTAACCTAATCCAGCACCGTAGCATCGGTATATTGTATGAGGTCGGCATGCTGACTTCAAGGGTTGCAGTTGGACCTTCAAATCCGAAAACATCTTTCGCTTTTACTGTGATGAAATAGGTTCCTTTTGCCGTCCAACTATGGTTTATGATTGCGTTAACACCTGATGCGAAGGGGCCTACCCATCCACTATTTGAATTATCGCCCCAGTCGACGTAGTAATACACGTCACCTCCATCTGGATCTACTGATTTCATTGTGTAGTTCTGTTGTACTTTACTTTTTCCGTTTGCTGGGCCTTCAATGCTTGGTTCTCCTGGAGGTTTATCAACTATTGGAACCACAGCTGCACATTCATCTGAATAGTAAGCATTAAATGGACTTCCTGTTGGCGGATCTGAAAACGATGTGAAAGGCATATTAGTAAAAACTGCGAGAATAACCTGTATATTATCTCGAGTGATATCTGGATATCCTGCTGCTTCTCCGTCCCACGTTATAGTATCTGAAATTGAACCTGCTGCTGGAATTTCAATTGTTTTATTTTCAGCGAAATCTAAAAATGCATGATGATAAGGGTTGCCGTTGTAATCATCCCAATAGGTTGATTCTAATTCAATAACGTATATCTTCAGAGTTCCTGGATACTTTTTTGCTCCATTATTTTCAATATTATAGTAAATTTTTATTGTATTGAATTCAAACCAAGAGGCTTCCAACTCGGCATTTAAATCAGGCACAACTCGTGATCCTGAAGAATTAAGATACGAGTAAAAAGTAGCGTTGTCAGTTCCAGGGTAGACAAACTCCCCGGCATCAAAATAAGAAGTTGGAACCCACATAGGATTAAATTCCATAAATCTTGATTCTGCTACTGGATTTTTATCAGACACTAATTCAGTGTATTCAAAATCATAGTTTCCACTACCATAAATACTATGCCACGCAGCATTGGAATAAGGACAAGATGGACACCATGTTGCAGTTCCAACTTCCACCAAAACTGTATGCGTATAATTCGTCTGTGCTGTACAAATTGATAGTTCTTGATAGTTAGCAGCTTCCGAAACAGGTTTTATATCGTAACTTTGAACTACGCCCGCTCCTATCCCACAAAGGATAAAACCTCCGATTATACATATTGATAAAAATTTCTTCATTCCGTTTGGTCTCCAGATACCTTTAAATTTTATATCATATGTTGGCATATAAATATATCGAATAGAATTAAAATTGATAACCAGGTAACAGAAATAAAAACCTGAAAAAAGAGAGGCAAGACTCTTTTATAGTTTTAAAAGTAGTCTTAATATTGAAAATGTGTTTGAAAATCGTTCACAGAATCGTTGTATACATAAAGTAATGATTATTTTACTTGTTGGCATTGTAACTTCTAATGTTGACCACTCACTTTCCGCTTGTCCATCTGATGCCTTTGCTTTAATTACGTATGTTCCTTGTTTAGACCAAATATGCGTTGCTGTTCCACACACACCAGATCGAAATGGACCGATATATTCATCTCCTGACCCATCACCCCAATTAACACAGATGGTTATATTATCGCCATCAGGATCTGTAGAGCAAAATCCATACATACATTGGACTCCCGCTTTTCCACTTGCTGAACCTTCAATGTCAGGCGCTGTTGGCGGTTGATTTATAGCGGCTATCGTTGGTATAATTGGTATCATTAATAATAAACAAAAAAGTATACATATTATTTTGGTTTTCATATTTTCAACTCCATCAAATGTTATAATATATGCATCATAAGAATTAAAAGGTTTTCCTTAAAAATTTTTTTATTAAATATAATTGGTAAAAAAATAATAATTTGTTTACGCTTATTTCGTATCAATGCTACATCAAATTCCTAAAAATGTCAATTACATAATTGAATTGTTTCTAACTGCATAATATATATTATATTTTCCTTGAAATTATCGTATATAGGTGCATAAAGAACACAAACGTAGATTTACCCACATTTTTGATTACATTGAAAAAACGCAAATACTAAGCAATTTCAGCTTAAATCGTTGAATTTTCTATTTCCACAAGTTTAATTAAATAAAAAGAAGAAAAAAGGAAGGGATTTTTAGTACTCTAACAGTTGTCGTAGAAATGGAAACGCATTGGGGAAAAGCTGGAACAAAAACTCCAAGAACTGTAGTATCGGTCTATAGATATAAGGCATCGTGATTGGCAAGGATTCTGACCAGGGGCTTTCCGCACCAAATGTATCCTTTGCTTTGACTGTAACACTATAACTGCCTTTCACTTGCCAGGTATGACTCGCCTGGCATTTATCTCCACTATTGAATGGACCAAGCCACCCGCTATTCGTATCATCATCCCAGTCAAATAAATAATACACTTGGTCTGTATCAGGATCTGTTGTACTCGTATTATAGGTATATTCCTCACCCGGTTTACCCGATGTTAAACCCTCTGGGGTTAATGGCTTTTCTGGAGGATTACTGATATGTAAAGTGACGACTGGGTCACCAAAAAGATTCAACTCATAATACGTCCATCGTATCATTGATCGTGTGATTAAATGAAGGTTGTCTTCTTTTGAATCTTGGTTCGCTTTACTCAGTATTGGTATGCCTTCACCAAAGACTGCATCCCAGAACTCCCGCGTAAATCTTGTGCTATCTCCATCTGTTTTATAGCTCCAGAAATAACCATACCGTGCATTCATTATCGCAGCAAACGCACCATGTGGTGATTTAACGGTTATATATTCAGCAAAGCAATCATAACCCTCTGGGTCATCAAAACCACCAGCCATACATCCAACAGAGTAAACAAAAAAATATTTATCATTAGTTAAAAGCGATACATCTTCATTATTCATTTTCATATTATATCCATAATATGAGTGTCCATCGTGGTTAAGGATATGAACATCATTATTTATCCGTTGTATAATTTCTTCTTTAGGCCAGTAATTATTCTCCCAGTCACGATCATATAATTTATCTACAGTAAACTTAACAGTTGGGATTCCTACTGTTTCATATCCATCAATAGTTGATCCATCAATGAGTAAATCTAAAAGGTTTCCACCCCAGCTTGAAACACCGTAGTCACCAAGATATTCCCCAGCCATTAACACCTTGTCAATATATTCATCATCTAAATCCCAGTCCATATACGCTATGGTTTTACTGACAAAATTAGCAACATCTTCTTTCGAGTCAACACATGCTCGACCAACAAACACTTCAGCAATTAGATCAACATCACCACCACCTTCACCATCAGTTGGTTCACCCCATTTACTATCACCATCGTAGTTAAATGGACCATCCAAGCAACCATAGTACATATCAACGGGCATAAAATCCTCATTAAACCATAGATCCTCATCATAACCACTCACATAAAGCATCTTCGCAGGTACAATATCAACATCACCACCAATTAAAAGATAATTAATACCCCAATTTGTATAAGCATCCCTGACAAAATCTCTGATATCCTCTGGGCTTTTATTACCACCAACATCATCTAATATTTTAATAACCGTTTTAACACCACAGTTATCATGAAATGTTTTTAAATCTTGGAACGCACTCTTCAACGCAGTAGTCGTTAAAATCAAAAGATCGTATTCCTCCAGATGAACAGAAGCCGGAGTTGTAAAACTATATCTCTCTATATCCATAGGATTATCAACCTTTTTGATTATCTCCTGACCATCACTTATTAACCCTCGATAAAAACTATTGTGATGCCCATCATAACAAGTTTCAACACATATATTCATAGAAGAATAATATAACAGTTCACCAGTTGATGGATTATACTGAACTGGATACAAATCTAGAACCAATATATCAAATCCTCTAGAACTATAGACACCAATCTCATCGAACATTCGCCCGGGGAACATTTCATCTGAATCATATATTGTTTGATCCGGTTCAGGATAGGAATTATAAGAAATTTCTGATAACGGAACTGGTTCACCTGATGGTAAAGCCGTGAAACCATCACCTAAAAAGATTTTCTCGCTAGTTTCCACGATAATGTTTTTAACTTGTGAGCCAGGTGGTAGAAGGATATAAGCACCTTGTATAGGTAAACACGGTTCTCCAGGGTTACCAAAACTAGGTACATCATCTAAAATGATTTCATCATAAAGATTTCCATTGATGTTAATTCTATTTATTTTAGGAGCAGTAAAAGAATAATTTAAAGTAATTACTTCATCAGATATCTCTAAGATTATGCTTCCAAATACTGACGATGAAGAAACAACACTCGTTCCCACAAATATCATCATTATTCCAAAAACCAATCCTTTCTTCAATAATGAGTTTAGCATAAGCTTTACAGCTCCCCTGATAAACAGGCTAGTAATTAATATCACCTTGATTCATTTAAATGTTTGGAAAAGATAAAAATAATTGATTCCTAACGATCGTTCCCTAACAATTTGTTGTTAATAATGGGAAGATCAATATCCCATATCGATTTTTCTTCACATTCTGTGATTTTTGTTTTGTCAAAAAAGTATTCACGTGGTTCTTGGATATAGATATATTGGATGTTACGTCTTTTGTTAGCTTCTAGCTCTTGTTTCGCAAGTTCTTCATATATTCTTAATAATGGAATAAGAGAGTACTTCTTTTTCTTGCGTTTCCAAAATAAAATTTTTCCCAACCACTTCTTCAGAAAATTTATTATCAACCTATACACCTCTTCCAAATATATATTGGATGCTTATAATATATAAAATTTTTTATTAAACAATAATTAAAATGAGAAAAATAGTTGATCCCTAACAATCATTTATTTTCTTTTCATTATAAATATAACATTAAAAAAAGAAAAAGATAGGAGATTCTTAGTATCCCAACAGTTGTCGTACTAGTGGAAACGCATTGAAGAAACGCTCGAACAATTGGTTCCAGATTTGAATCAATGATATGTTGTACGAGTATGGCATTATCACAGAAAGTGTTCCCCAATCGCTTTCTGCATCATAAATATCCCGCGCTTTCGCTTTGATCACATATATCCCCTTCACAGACCATGTATGAGTTGCTTTCGCTTGGTCACCTGATGAAAAGGGACCAATACTCGTTTCTGGTGTACCATCACTCCAATTGATACTGTAGTATACATTATCCCCCTCTGGGTCTTTTGTGAGAAATGTATATTCGTACGGGATCCCTACTCCTCCCATGCTTTCCCCTTGCAGGGATGGAGTATTTGGGGCTTGATTTCCACCACCGCTGTCCAGTAGTTTCGCTACAAAAACATTAAAATAATCTCCATTGAGGGTAAGTGCTGTAGAACCAAACATAGCATGCCCTGAAAAAGCTCCGGTGACATAGGTGTTATTGTTAGAATCCGTAGATATGCTATAGCCTGTATCATGACCAGATCCTCCTCCTCTCATCGCCCAGAGCCACTCTCCATTGTTGTCGAGCTTCGTCACAAAAACATCAAACGATGATACGTTGCTGGCGAGTGTTGTGTTGCCGAACTTAACAGTAGTCCCTAAAAAAATTCCGGTGACGTAAATGTCATTGTGACAATCAACACAAACACTTAAACCACTATCTGCCCAGGATCCCCCTGCACCGACTGCCCACTGCCATTCTCCGCTATTGTTCAACTTCGCCACAAAAACATCCTGATGCCCCCTGCTAGTAAGTGTTGTGGAGCCGAACGAAGCGATATCACTGAACTCTCCTGTGACGTAGAGGTTACCACGAGAATCGATATCAATACCCAACCCTAAATCCATATAAATTCCACCTGCACTCACAACCCATTGCCACTCCCCGTTGCTGTTCACCTTAGCCACAAAAACCTCTTCGTATTTGTTGCTTGTGACGATAGTAGAACCAAACGAAGCATTCCCCTGGAAATATCCAATGACATACGTATTACGGCTAGGATCCACACAAATATTCCAACTAAAATCAGCTTCGGTTCCTCCACCACAGATAGCCCATTGCCAGACTCCGCTGCTGTTCAGCATCATCACAAAAACATCAAGTAATCCACTACTGCGGAGTATTGTAGAACCAAACGAAGCATTCCCGGCGAAATATCCGGTGACGTAGGTATTGCCGCTGGAATCCACATCTATACCATAGCCCTTATCATCATCAGAGCCTCCAGCACCCACTGCCCATAACCAGTCCCCCTTGGTGTTCAGTTTCGCGACAAAAACATCATAGCTTCCGCTGCTAGTAAGTGTTGTAGAACCAAACGAAGCATTCCCCTGGAAATATCCAACAATGTAGATGTTACCACTCGAATCCAAGCAGATATCCGAACTTTTCACTTCGCCACTTCCTCCTGCTCGGACCGTCCACAACCAGGTACCA
>Ga0315295_10004904_pt1 | contig 11435 bp, 14 predicted proteins | sample YL17G14_0_MG_FD_204453 | JGI IMG/M metagenome (GOLD analysis project Ga0315295, IMG submission 204453) | Sediment microbial communities from Yellowstone Lake, YNP, Wyoming, USA - YL17G14_0 | ecosystem: Environmental > Aquatic > Freshwater > Lake > Sediment | place: USA: Wyoming | collected...
GTAACTGACCAAAGCAAAGGGAAGGACTTATCCGATCCCGACATGTTCATTGAAATCCACCATCTGCTTATGGAAGAGTATGGCTGGATTCCGGTGGACGAATTCAGGGAGATTCCAATCCCAACCCTATGGGGCCTGCTTGATTGCATCAAGCGTCAGAAGGAAGAAGAGCAGCGCAGTTTTGAAAAATCAAAGCATAAGCGAGGTAGATAATGGCAGACTACGAATCAAGGATCAAGGTCATCATAGAGACCATGATAGAGGGCTATGATAAAGTTCCCGGTTTTAGAAAGGCCCTTAATGAGCTTGGAGTAGAGGTCAATAATGCTGGTAAAGCTATCAGCAATACAAATAAGCAATTTGTAGATACTGCTACGCTGATGCCAAAGCTATCGAAGAACTTGGATAGTTTTAGTGGCGCTCTATTGATGGACAAGAATATTCTCAAAGTGGTAAATGAATCCGGTATGAAATTCAATACTATCGGTGGCAAGATGGGCAGTTGGCTCAGGCAAGTTGTCGGTGGTGTCAGGGGCTTCCAGATGGGCTTGCTTGGCATTATGTTCTTCTCACAGGCAGCTTCTCAGGCACTCTTTGGATTACTACAACCAGCTGCCCAGCTGGTGGGTGTGTTCGATCTTTGGACATTAACCTTGCAGATGCTATTCCTTCCTATCATACTAGCACTTCTTCCACTTTTCCTGCAGCTAACTGATTGGCTTATGAACCTACCAGATGGAGTGAAGTTGGCACTAGGTGGGTTTGTGATATTTGCAGCCGTTCTCTTCAAGATAATTGCGTTTGTCGCATCACTATTGCTGGGAATTGGCGGTCTTGTTTCTACACTTAGTTTCATGGGCATCACTGGAACAGCGGTAGGTGGTGCTGTCAGTGGAGCATTTGCCGCAATCGGCGCGGTGTTCTGGCCCGTTACTGCAATAATCCTGGCTGTGATTGCTCTATGGACTACCAACCTTGGTGGCTTCAGAGACTTTGTCAAAAACCAGATGGGTATTATCACACTTACTTTTGGCACTCAATGGAAACATCTATGGGGATTCGTCAAGTCCATATTTGATGTTATAATGAATATCTTGAAAGGAGATTGGGATGCAGCCTGGGAATCGCTACTCAATGCCCTGAGACACTTTGGGGCTTCTATCATTAAATTCCTTGTCAGCCTCGGAATGTATATGGCAAACGCATTTATATTTGCGATTAATCTTATCAAGGATTTATTCTTCAATGTACTGCTCGGTGGTATCATCTGGGTAGTGAAGAAGATCTATGAGCTGCTCAATAAGGTATTTGGTGACGCAGCACCAGAATGGATGAAAAATGCTACCAGTGTTGCCCAGAATATGCAGGATAATATCAAAGCTTGGGGTTCAGCTCTGACTATTGGCTACATGAAAACAGAGGATCTGAAAGATACTTATGAAGCTATTGATAATATGCTCGGACTGAAAGCTCCAGAGAAGCATGTTGACACAATCGTCGAAGGAACAGTTAAGGCAGAGAAAGCAGTCGACCAAAACACAGGTTTGATGGGTGGTGATTTTGCACAGGCAATGGCTTCTATGAATTCCTCAACTGCACAAGGCATGGCTGGGGTTAACGAAGCCACAACAGTCGGCATGGATAATATGAACTTCGCTGTTGATTCAGGTCTGACCAATATGCTACAATCAAATTCATCTGCCTGGGGAGCTATGGTTGATGACACTTCAGATTATGTCGACCAATATAATGCGGAAGTTGCTAGGATGGCAACTGCTAAATCAGTGAGCGGGGCCAGTGTATCAGGTGGAGGTGGTGGAGGCGGTATATCTTCAGCAACTAAGGCAGCCACAACAGCAGCTACGGCAGCATCTTCAGCAGCCAAATCAAGCGCTACTGCGGTAACTGTTCTCAAGAACTTTGGTTCCGGCTATGGTGAGTACACAAAGGGAGGTCAGGGCTATAGCGGAAAACTACCCAGCTCAAGCTACTTCGGAGATTTCATGTGGAGGCCAGGACAAGCACCAATCAGATTCAGCCCATCAGACACAATTACAGCTACGGCTGGCGGTGGGAATGCGGGCATGATCTTCTCTCCAACCTACAACATCTATGTAAGCGACAAGGTCGAGATGAAACGCATGATAGATGATAACAACTCAAAGATGGTCGCAGACCTACAAAGAATGATAAGAGCGTGAGAAAATGGCAACTACAACTAATGTGATTTTGGTGAAGAGTGGCGTTCAGGTCACTATCCACACCACTAAGATTGAGCAGAATATCACAAAGACAGTCATCAACTGGACCCAGCCGACTCCGAAAGGGGATTGGTCTAGCCAGGGTGGAACTGGAGTCAAGACTACCAAGGTCGTTGATTTGCTTAGGAACGAAAGCAGATTTACGGTTGATGGTTTCATCCAGACAGACTTTGGTGTTAGTGATACCAGTGCTGATGTGGAGGGCAAGAGAACGGACTTGCTTAATATGCTGAATGCGGGTGGATCTCAAACGATGGGCTGGAATGGCTCAGTCAGAACCATCCATATTGACAAGCTCTCAATAACCCAGGAGCCACTAGATGATGACACTTCCACCACATACTCAATCAAAATCACCGCAATCCAGGGAGATGACTACCTCTGATGGCAACCCAGAAACCAATCGCGGTTGGAATCTTGCTTTTGGTTATTTTGAGCACCAGCGTTCTCATCACGATGGATAGCCAGGTCAGGATGAAGATTACTGGCGCGAGCGCGACCTTCTATGTAGCTGATCCGGCTAATCCCATTGTCTGGTTGATATCTGGAGTCGAGTACACCAAGATGTATTCCGGCAGCACCTCAATCTCCAGGAACGCAACAGCCACCAAACTTAACACCACGATTGACAATGTGACACAGCAAGTCATCGTGACTCGAACTGCGCCATACGCGGGTGGTATTTTGGTTACAGACACCTGGAAGTACAAAGGCGATGTAACAGAGAAAGAGCTATTCCCAATCTCGCACACAGTCAGAGTGCAGAACGCAGCTGGCAAGACTTTCAGATATGAGGTGCAGAAGCTAGTCTACAATGGCTCCGCGCAGACGCTCACTTCCACGAAGATGGCCTTCGGGCGCAACATGATTGTCGAATGGCAGTCTGGATTCACTTCCGCAAAGCTATCCTCAACAGGAACCTTGCAGGTCAATTACCAGGTGGCATCCGATGATGAGACTTATTCTGTGAGACTCTTCGATCCAAACCCACCGGTTGTGAATATCACACTATCCTATCCGGCAAATGGAGAGCAGAATGTCTCACTCTCACCGGAATTGAGCGCGCATCTAAGCTCTTATATCCCACCATGCTACCAGGAAACTGCCAATGTCTCGAATTCATGTGGAGGCTTGAGCACAGGAAAATACTGGTTGAACTATACCGGTAGCAGTAACAATATCATCTTGGTTAACTACACCAAGCCAGCAAACACTTCAAATGCGACCTGGCAATATTCTGCCGGGTGCCAGGTAGGCAATATCACTATCCCTCTCGGATGCTTCCAGCAGTCTCCACTCCAGCTCAAGTATGAGTTCTTGAATAATGGTATCATCAACAACAGCTTCTCATGCTATAACGGAACCGGCTTCCAGCTGCTCTTAAAATATTGGGTTCCCGGCTGCACAATCTCAACTCCAACCACCCCAAATATGACCAGATGGATTGATGGCAACTGGAGTACAGGTGGCGAGTGGTCTAGTAATCAATGGTCGCAGGAGGGTGGTGTGATCTATGAAGAAGCCATCTGGTGGACAAGCAATGCCTCTATCATCCAGAACATCACCGTCTGCCAATGGATAGGACATGTCTGCTATCCAATATCCCAGTCATTGAACGCATACCTTTGGCCCGAGTCAGACCTCTATTTGACTTGGATTGGGCGAGCTCCAAACACAACCTATAGCTGGGGAGTCTATACTGGAAATCCGCTAGTATTCAGCGACATCTGGAACTTCACAACTTATTCCGGCTCGGGAATAAGCGTAGATGCAAACGAGGCCGAACTAGGCAGCGAAATAACTGCAGTAGGAACCATACCTGGCAATAACACAGTTTGCATTGATGTCCTAGGCTATGGCACAAACCTGAGCTGTGGAATGACTACAGCAAATATTTCGTTTAATATCCGAGAATTCAGACAGACCACTGACAATCAGTCTAGATCATCTATCATGGGCAAGTCTGCTTCAAGTGGAATGTTTGGCTCACCGGCCTATAACCAAACTTTCTATATGCCCTATCATAAGAACAGTATCGTCAGCAATTTCACTGTCAATCTGACTGGCTATCTATGCTTCTTCCCCTGTATTGGATTATATCCTGCAGAAGTGAGGATCTTTGTCAATGACACACTAAGCAATTTCATTCCAATTGTAAGTGACTCACCACAACAAACAGATTACTATATCTCATCTGATTGTATCCACTATGCGGTGGACTGGAATGCCACTTACAACTTCACAGCTAAGCAAACCAAGAAAACTTTCTGCATGCAGACTCCGGGAGGCGCAGTGTCAACATCGCTTCATATCCAGATTACCCCTCAGCAGATCTATTACAATGATACTTCCTATGCGATTCCTGGAACCTATGCACAGCAGTTTGATGCTCTTGTCTGGAATGCTCAATCATTCAAGGCTGCAGGGCGCAATTTGACAACTTGGTATCCAGAAATCAGCAGGGTAGGCTCGTCAACCTGCAATCTGAATATGACAATTAGGACAGTGCTGAACAATGCCAGCACCCAGGTAGCATCGTGCTATATCCCCGCAGCTTCAATTCCTGTGAGCTCTACGAGCGGGACGGTTGTGCCATGTAATTTCAATAATGTTGCGCTCTCGCCAGGAACAACTTACTATATCTTATCCAAAGGCCAGGGTACTTGTGATTATCCGAGCGGGGCCTATCTGATTTGGTGGAGAAGAACAACTAGCACATACGCAGATGGGCAGAGATATCGCTATCTTGATGGAAACTGGACTGGTTGGACCGAGGATTTGGGCTGGTATGCGGCATATAGAGATTATCCATATAATCCTTGGCTCGAACTTGGCACGATGAATGGGATTAGAGAATGGAATTCAAGCGGCTATTTCACTAGACCAGTCAATTTCACTATCACAAATATGACCTCAATAAATACATACCTTACTTCATGCAGTCTAGTGGAGGGGTTGTGTTTCGTACCAGCTTGGATGAGCTCTGATACACCAAGCTCAGTAGTGATAGGCAATGAGCCAAATGCTGTCGTTGGAATATCCGGCGCGATCTACAATTATACTAACAATCCAAATCCAATCAGCATCAATGTCAGCCTGCTTGAACGCTATCTGCAGAGGCTTGGAGTCGAGTCCGCGAATATTCCAATCACAGTCAATACCACAATTCAGAACGCGCAGATCTTGGTGAGCGACATCAAACTTGATTATATGGGTGGCAATAAGACCTACAGCGTGCTTGCTCATTCCATAGATTATGGTGCCAATGCTAGCACAAATGTGACCTTTTGGTATTCCGGCTATAATTGGAGCTTCCCATCTAGGATCTACTATCTTGAGTTCATCCCCGCAAGCCCAAGCTCAAAGAATGTCACACCCTATGGGCAGTCAGCAACTAAACCTATCTTCAACATCACCATGCTGAATTATGGTGGCAGAAACATGAACTGGTCTATCTGGCTAAATGAGACATCCAGTTGTGTGAATATCACAGCTAGCCCAACCAGTAATAAAACTGATGGGCAGGTATTAACTGCATGGATTCCTCCATTTTGGTGCTACCAGGAGCAGGCCAATGTGTCGACCGCATGTGGCGGGCTCGCGACTGGTCGCTACGCTTTCAACAATATAGCTTATTGGTATCCGGGATTTGAGAACTATGGTTTTGACGGGAACTGGAATAGCTACGAAGATGCTCTCAATGCCGCCAATGTAGCAGGATTCTATGCTAATTACACAATCCCGCCTGGCACAACTTCGGCTATGCTCAGACTAAAATCCCAAAGCTTTAACGCTGCCAATTTTAGCTTGCCTTCTGCCTGCTGGAATTATTCGCAATCAATAGGAACACTAAGGATTTCAGTGTACTCTACATATCACAACAAAACAGAAGTGAAATGCTATAATTCAGCCAGTACAGAAATCTCTATTGTAAACGGGACCGGCGGTGGTTCTGCTGCATCTCTAGATGATTATTATGAAGAAGCAGTATATTGGTACATTGATCCAAATCGGCGTGGCTGGTATAATCTTGCCGGGAATAGAAGCTACTACGATACGCAGGGTGTCTGGATGTGGGCCGACTACAATTGCACAGGTGTGCCAGGCTGGGCGTTCTGGGAGCCTTATTTCTACTTCCGTGGCTGCTGCGTAGGATGCCTATGTGATGAGGATGTCTAAAGATGCCAGTCTCGAATGTTGGTGGGGTTGGTGGCGGGAGTGCAATAGTCTATATCCCACCATATTACTCTGCTGCCTATAAGCTCACAATGCAGTCCCCTGGTGGTCCTGAAGAAGATGTCACCGCGCTGGCTATGCGTTACGAGATTGAGGATGGCACAACCGATGTCATTGGCAGTTTCGAGTTCGAGATAAGCGATCCAGACGAAAGCTTTGTCGGCAAGTGGGTGGGTGGCGAGATATTTCGGTACTACTCAGATTATGCGCCTGCAGCGACCACGCTTCGCTTTCTTGGGATTGTTGAGCAGGTCAAATATGAGAACTTCCAGCTAAAAGTTTCTGGCAGAACCTATTCTCTAAAGCTGCTTGATGTCACAGTCACCCAGGAATACACAGATGTGGAATGCAGCGTTATCCTTCTTGATATAATCACTAAATATGCGCCTGGCTTCACAACAGGCTGGATATCTGCTTCAACCACAAACCTAACAGTCAAATGGTATCAGAAGCCATTTTGGGAATGTGTGCAAGAGATATGCCAAGGCTCCGGATTCGATTGCTATGTGGATTGCTATCTCGACTTCCACTTCTTCCTAGCCGGCTCTATCCTCAACCCATACGAAGGCATCGTACATGACTTGAATTTATTGGAAGTGCATGACTTCTCAGATGACCTCAGCCAAATCAAGAACAGAGTCATTGTCTATGGCGCAAAGATAGAGGATATCCAGATAATCTACACTGCGGAGGATACCGCATCACAGGCAACTTACGGCATCAAAGAGGATATTGTCAATGATGAGAATATCACAGACGAGCAGCATGCGCAGGAGTTTGCAGAATATCTCTTAGAGCAGGGCAAGAATCCCCCCACTTCTGGCGAGGTAGTTTCTGTGATGCTTTCTATGATAAAGCCAGGTGATGTTATCAAGATCTCCGCGCCTTATGATAATCTGCCTCCGCGCGGCTATAGGATAATCTCATTCAAGCATGAGGTTGATGACAAGGGCTACCAAACTACAGTCAGGGTTGATAAGGAAATCCGAAAGCTCAGCAGAGTTATGGCTGATAGGATCACCAGAGAGAACGAGAGGCAGCAGACCAACATTAATCCAAATGAGATGAGGTATACCTATAACTTCATGTTCGATACTGATCTGGGCTCGCATACCAATACCCAGATCACGAACAGCGTACTCATGCTCCAGCCGGGCTTCTCAAGCGGGAATTGGATAAGCCCGCCAAAGACTCTACCCCAGAATGTGGGCTCGGTCTATATTGTCGGCACAGCCACAGCAATAGCAGGGCTGACCTTCTATGTCAGTGGTGACGGTGGCGTGAATTGGGAGGTTGTGCCCTTGAATACCAAGATAGATTTGAGTACAAGCATAGGCGTTAGCCTGACGCTGATGGTTGTTTTCAGCGACTCAGCAAGCCAGCTGGGAAGTATCAGCGTCCAGTACAAATATGGGTAAGTATATAAATCTGAAAATACGGAGGTGCTATATATGACAGTAATCCCAATTCGATTCAGTAAGGCACTCCTAGAGAAATTCGGAGCAGCGATTGAACAATATTGGAACGGGCAATGGAAGCAGACCACAATCCAGTATCAGGTTGACGGAACAACCTTTACTGATCCCAGAACGCTATTGACAGCATCATTCACGCCAGACAAGCAGACCGAAGATTTCTTGGCCTTAATCAAGGACTACGATAATGATGAGAAAGCCTTTGAGATCCATCGCTTCATTCTAACAACACGAAAATTCAAGTATATTTCTGACAAGATCGCCTGGAACAAGACTGAGAAATGGCAGACACCACAGGAAACTCAGGATAGGATGACAGGAGATTGCGAAGATGCTTCACTCTATTGGCTAAAGCTCGCCCAGCTCTCAGGCATTCCTTCTTATAGGCGCAAATGCTACTGCGGTGATACGGCAGTTGGAGGTCATTGCTATCCTTGTTATCTAACCGAGGAAGGCAACCGCTGGGTTTCTATGGACCTGACCTATTATTACAGGGTAATCAGAGTTGAATATCGGGCCGCACTCCAGGACATCGACCTCTACGGCAATGTCTGGTTTACTTTCAATGAGAGCATGTGCTGGGCTCAGCATGACACCATCATCAAGATAGGAACGAGATAAGAGGTAATACAATGCCAACAAGAAAAGATCCAAACAAAGAGATGCTCGGGCAGCTCATAACTGCACAAGTCCAGATCGCAGACAGCCTTGGTGGCATCAAAGATAACCTGAAGGCACTAAATGACGCCAATGTACTGCACCAGCAGAATACAGCCCTATCTCAACAGTCGCAGGCGCAAGAGCATAATAAGATACTTGATACGCTCAAGCTGATGACTGACAAATACTGGTGGCTGATCTTAGCCTTAATTGGGGCGCTGCTGGTTGTGACAGGCTACCCACAAATCGCTAAGGTCTTCGCACCTATACCCTAGATGGACCCACTATACATAGCGGACTTTGTAGCGATTGTGATATATGCCACAATATTCGTGTTTGCGATAATTGGAACTATCCTCTATACGAGTGCATATTTCAAGATGAAGCGCACGAGGATAATCGGCGCGGTTGCCATGCTGATTGGCTGCATCGCAATCGACACATTTGTGTGGATGACTACAGAATTTATCAGGTTCACGAAAGGCGATGGCGTCTATGAGTATTGGATGGTCAGCCCTTATACGCTGGTCGTTGTCAAGCTCATTCTCGCCTGGGGAATTATCCGATTCGTGAGGGCCTCCGTCCAAGAGGATCCGGTGGCTATAGAAGTGTGCGCGCAAACACTTCGACATAAACAAGAACAAGGAGGAAAACAAAATGCCAAAGACAGTAACTAAAGCTAATTTCAGCCTTGAAGGTTGGGATTTAGTTGAGTTTTTGAAGGGACGAAAGAAGATGATTATTACAGTCGTGGGTGCCCTCGCTGGATGGATTGTTACCCAGAACCCAGCACTCACAGCGGTAATAGCCGCCGGCCTAGAACTGATCACAGCCGTGATTGAGTACTTCGTCAAGGAAAAAGAAATCCCAGTTTAGAACTTTTTTATATTTTTGTGAGGATATTGGGAATACCTCGCCAGCTGGTGCGCTGTTAATTGGAGGCGACTCCATATCCTCACTATCTCTATTATATATGTTCTAGTATATATATCTTTGTATAAAATCTAGATTAGAACCCGTTTTCTCAGTTTGGGAATACCGCATTCTTGATTATTCCATCCCTGGTTGTTGTGAGATTTAGTGTATCATTCACGCAATACCAATCATACTGATAGGAGGAGATATTGCCTTCGATTGTCAGGTTGAAGGTAGTGTTCCCACAAGGGATAATAAGCGTCTTGTTGATGTAGCCTGTGGGACATTCTTGACAGCCAATCATTGCGAGCATCAAAAATGAAATAACAAGCAGAGTCGTCTGGCTCTTTGGGAGCCTGATTCTGGGTTTCCTGGGCCTTAACTGAGCAGCTCTGCTCTTGATAGAAGGATCATAGGGGCAAGTACCTTTCTTCTCTTTCCACTCAGCCAGCCGACAGAATTTGCCAGGTCTTACGCCCTCACTCTCAAACCTATCTCGGCATCCTTTTTCTGGGAACTTGCACTTCATTCTTCTTGCACCATTTCACAATCAACAGATATGCGACTGCTGTGGCGACCGCGAAGAAGACTGCGAACACAGTCCAGAATATCTTCCAGCCCGTAGTCAGTTCCTTATTATGCCACGCATCGTAGATAACCCATACCATACAGAATACCCATAGTGCCAGCAATATCCGCTTGGCAAACTCAAGCAACACCATTTTTCCTTGCCTCCATTTCTTCCAGGTCAATCCTGGTATTTATCGCTACACGCCGCCTCTCGCAGCACTCATCGTAGCTCTTGTTATACACCTCTCTTGCGATCTGCTCGCGTCTATCTACCCTGTTCATCGTCATCCTCTGGTTTCTCGAGCGCGAGGTACTTATCCTTGTGCTCCATGAACTTCTGGTACATAGTCTTGTTCTCAACCACATTATATGCATAGGGCAGCAGGATCTCTATGGCATCTGCGAACTCCATCTCCATTAGGGATAACTGGCTATCTATCCAGTCTTTGATGCAACGCCAAGCAACCCTTTCACCCTGCTCGGTCCTCAATGGCTCCTGTAGATATCTCTGTGGCAGCTTGCCTTCCTGGACCGCTTTCTGGATGATGGGCCTGGTCTTCTCAAGTGTCATAGGTATCTTGAACGGAATCTTCTGCCCGGCATGATTGAGGTAGAACATGATGCCGCATAGCCTAGATCCGGAATATTCTTTATAGATACCCTGCGCTCCAAACTTGATGAGTATCTGCTCTATCTCAAGGATGGTCTTCTCAACCCTGATTTCAGTTGTGTAGTTCCTAACTGCCATTTCTCTCTTCAACTCGAATGATTTTCATTGGAAAGGGATATCTCTCTTTCTTGGCTAGCAAGCTCACTTCCTTCTCGCTTTCGGCTATCTCCTCAATGAAGATCTCTCCATTATTTAGGCAGATGACCAAATCGGGCCTATCACCTGACTTGAGCCTCAATTCTGTGAATACCGTGGCTCCATATTGACGCCAGTATATAAATCTCTCGAACTTGCCACGCGCATGAGCCTCTGACTCGGCATCCCCTATCGAACACCGGAAGCAGTTGCCATGGTTAGTGCACCATGTATCCGGCCTGGCTACTTCCTTGACTCTACCCAGAGCAGCTGGCAGGGTACTCTCACGCTTGGCCTTCTGCCTCCGTAGCTGGCGCAGGATAGACTCTTTGCGCTTGGCTTGGTATGTTTCATAGGATTGAGTCATTTGCCTCCTACAAGGCATCTGAGATAGACATTCAGCTCGAATGGAATGTCCTGTGTGCCCTGGTGGTTGGCACTCTCATGGAAGACGCCCTTGATCCAGATATTGTTCTCGCAGCCTACTTCCTTAGTCTTGACAAGCTGTAGCTT
>Ga0315295_10004905_pt1 | contig 11434 bp, 5 predicted proteins | sample YL17G14_0_MG_FD_204453 | JGI IMG/M metagenome (GOLD analysis project Ga0315295, IMG submission 204453) | Sediment microbial communities from Yellowstone Lake, YNP, Wyoming, USA - YL17G14_0 | ecosystem: Environmental > Aquatic > Freshwater > Lake > Sediment | place: USA: Wyoming | collected...
CCATCCAGATCGACACACTGGATTATTCCAGCCTTAAAACCGGTAAGATTTTTATCCTGTCCAAGCCACTCCATGAGACCTTTTTAGGGGAAATTGTTGATAAGGTCCGGACTGAATTTTTACAGGAATCAGAAATCGGAAATATATATGCAATAGGGCTGGTGTGTGAAGAGTCATTGCTTGGTAGTGTAGTAATCTTCCTCCAAAGTGACAAGGCATGTATGGATACGACCATTATCGAGACATATCTCCACCAGGCATCTATCACTCTTAAGCGGAGCATCGCTGAGCATTCACTTAAAAAAAGTGAAGAGCTGTTTTCCAACATCGCGCAAAATTCTCCCCTTGCAATTGCGATTATCAATCCTGACGGCACCTATATCTACATTAACCGAAATTTCACGCATATGTTCGGTTTTGATTTGAGGGATTTTCAGACAGGCAGGGAATGGTTTCTTCTGGCATATCCGGACCCGGATTACCGGAGAGAAGTAATTTCCAAGTGGAAATCAGATCTGGAGCGTGCCGGAACTGGAGATCAGCGTCCACGCACGTATAAAGTGCGGTGTAAAAACGGCGATGAAAAGGATATCTATTTCATGCCAGTCACGCTCTCCGATGGCAAGCAGTGTGTGGTATACGAAGACATTACCGAGCGCCGTGAATCAGAAAAGGTAAAAAAACTGTTATCCTCTATAGTGAAATCGTCCAATGATGCAATAATCGGAAAAAAAATTGATGGCACAATCATCAGCTGGAATAGTGCAGCAGAAGAGATGTACGGGTATACATCAGCGGAGATTCTCGGGAAAAATATCTCGCTCATTGTTCCCTATGAACGCCGGCAGGAACTGGAAACTATCCTGAACCAGATTTCCCGGGGGCATGGGGTGACCAACTTCGAAACCCGACGAGTAAAAAAAGATGGCACCGGTATCGATGTCTCAGTAACCATTTCACCCATTATTGACGATAACGGGATTGTCATTGGTGCTTCAACCATATCCCATGATATCAGCTCGAGGAAATCAGAGCAACTACTCAGAGAAAGTGAGGATAAATACCGGATTCTTGTCGATAATATTCATATCGGCATTTACCGGAGCACCGGGGATCCGAAAGGCAGGTTTATCTGGGGAAACACATCGCTCGTCAGCATTTTAGGATTTCCCTCCCTTGAAAAACTGCAAAAGATCGATGTTGCGGATATATTTGTGGAAACAGAAGGAAGGAAAAAACTGCTTGATGAGCTGCGATCAGCAGGATTTGTGAAAAACAAGGAAGTCACCCTGCGGCGTCATGATGGAACTACCCTCGATGTATCGGTCACTGCTCTGGCAAAAATCGACCAGTCCGGCCAAATAGAGCATATCAACGGAATTGTTGAGGATATCACTGCACAGAAACAGGTCTTGTCACAACTCAAGGTTCTCCAGCACGAACTGGTTGAAATTATTGAAATTTCACCGGATCCGACGTTTGTAATCGATAACAAACATCAGGTGATTGCATGGAATTCTGCAATCGAACAGATGACCGGGGTACGTAAAAATGACATTCTGGGACATGCTGATTTTGCACATGCCTTCCCGTTTTATGGGACGTCGCGCACGATTCTTATTGATCTCATCGACGCATCTGATGACGAGATTAAAAAATATTATCCCGATATGAAAAGGGAGGGCAGCTCACTTGTTTCCAAAGTTTTTGTTCCTTCACTCTATTCAGGACAAGGTGCATACCTGTGGATGAAGGCTTCACCCCTTCATGATCAGGAGGGGAATAAAATCGGGGCAATTGAGAGTATCCGGGATATTTCAGAGATTAAAGAACTTCAGGAATTGCTGAAAAATGCAAAGGACGGGTTCGTTTCAGACACCCTCCGCCTGATTTCAACTCCGGATGCCGCTGATCCGGTATACCCGGTGCATGAGGAAATTAAAACCCCCGGTGTCCTCAGCCTGCTCTACTTGTCAAATGCCCTGAAAATGGCACAGGATCCCATTTCAATTCTTGACTTATCCGGACGGTGCGTTTGGGTAAACGATGCTTTCACCCGTATAACGTCACAAAAAAAGAACGAATCGCCGGTAGGTAAAAGTCTTGCCCAGTTTATTGCACCCGAGGACAGGAAACTTGCGCTTGACAGCCTGATCGATGTCCGGAAGAATGGTAATAAGCAGATATCACTCTCGCTTCTCACATCGACCGGCCGGGTTCACGCTCAAACTTCACTGTCGTCAATAATGGATCATGAAGATACCATTTTAGGATACATGACTATTATCCACCGGACTGATGAGAGCCATGAAAAACAAATTCCAAAAAATGGCTATCCGGAAAGAACGAAAGTAGTAAAAAGGGTTATCTGATTTTTTTCCCTTTTTTCAACTATGTTACGTCTAGAGATGTCAAATGTCCGATCTATACTTTTTTTCCTGGGACACTGAGTTTTGCTAGTGCTTCTTCAGCGGCAACTTTTACAAAACAATTGTCGCGGGTGCAGGTCTGGGTTAATGCTTTTTCTGCATTCGGATGCCCGATATTTCCCAGAGCATAAGCGGTTGCAAACCGTACATCCTGATCCTGGTCGCTGAGGAGCGGGATCAGGCGCTCGATTGAGCGAACATCTCCGATATTTCCCAGTGCATCCGCTGCCATGTACCGCACCCACTTGTCCTCATCATCCAGTGCTTTGTGCAGGTAGTCGACAGCGGGCTTCCCAAACTTTTCAAGTGCTATAACACGGGTCCATCGTTCAGGCTGATTCTTGTCCTTGAGTTCGTGAAAAATTTTATCCATATCTTGGTTCCCCTCCCCAGTTCATCTGGGTTGATTCTGAATTTTATTGTGAGTATATTATATATTTGCCAGACAGGTATGCACGGCACATGGTGGGGGTATCTGAATTTTTATATAAAATATTTTATGAAAATGGGTTTTAATGGTTACACTATATAGTAAAGACGAATGAAAATAAGAGATACCAATCAAACCGGAATGATTTCGTTGTATGATCTTTCAGATTTTATTTGCCTGGTACCATTTAACAAAAATTGGAAATACGTTCGCATAAAATAGCTAATTTTTTTAAATATTAAATAAATTATGTAAATTAATTAAAAAAAAAGTTAATAGTAAAAATAATGATGATCCTTACTTTCCAGCAAGAAAGAATCGATTCTTCTGTTTTACGATAAACCCTTCAGATATAAGGACAGCCAGGATCTTTTTAATCCGGGCTGGATCTTCAATCCGTATGGCGAGGAGCTGTTTTTCACTCATTCCCGGTTCAGCCAGTAACATCCTGATAATCGTGCCGCGAATTTCCCGGTCAGACCCTTCAAAGGGAGATTGTTTTAAGTAATGAACACTGCGCCGGTTCGGGTTGGGAACCGTCTTTTTAAGCGCTGAACCAAGATCCATCAATGCCCAGTACCATACGCGGGGGTTTTTCTGGTATAATGCCTGCTCAACGATCGGAAGGAGGTCTGCATCGTTTACCGTATCAGTACCGGAAATGAAGAAGTGAATAAAGACCCGACGGATATTGGTCTCAATGAATACTACGGGCAGATTGAATGCGAAAGCTGCGATGGATGAAGCAGTTGCCCTGCCAATACCGGGAAACGTTGTGAGGATATCGACATCAGCCGGAAGGATGCCGCAATATTCATGTATTACCCTTACGGCACATTTCTGTAATGCGATAGCGCGACGGTTGTAGCCCATACCCTGCCAGACGGTAAGCACTTTATCAAGCGGGGCAACAGCAAGTGAAGCAAAGTCCGGGAATGCCGCGATAAATTCCGGAAATTTTATTTTGACCCGTTCTACCTGTGTCTGCTGGAGCATGATCTCCGAGACAAGTATCAGATAGGGATCGGTCGTATTTCGCCAGGCCATTTCCCGGCCATAGTTGTTGTAATATGACAATACCATCTGCTGGAATTCCAGAATACCAGGGCGGGAACTATCATCCCGTGAAAATTGTGTGCTGGTAATATCCAGCGTTTCCTGAACTGAATTTTTCAAAAGTTCCCTGCTGGTCGCACTCATAAATACCCGATCCCTAGCGTATGAACACTCTCGTTTAAAACGATTCAGGTTATGGCAAGCATGACAGAAGGGAGTGCTGGACTTACCTGGAAATTGACACCATTCATGTACGTTTGAACATGGCATCAAGGTCTGCCCGGCTGAACCTTAACATCGTCGGTCTTCCATGGGGACAGGTAAACGGGTTTCTGGTATTCCGGATCTGGTATACGATTCGCTGGCACTGCTCCTTAGTGCATATCGTCCCTGCCTTGACCGCGCCACGGCATGCGATAACACGGGTGATCCTTTCGCGGTTGTTTACCGTACGTGAAGGCTCTTCACTTACCAGATCGCTGATGATCTCATCGATCATGGTCGTATCTTCAAGTTTCCCCAGGACTACCGGTATTGCCCGGACAAGGAACGTATCCCTCCCAAATTCTTCAAGAACAAAACCCGCCTTTGCAAGTGCGGGTAAAAGATCCAGCAGAATTGACGCTTCCTGTGAAGTGCGGTGAAGGATAACCGGAACGATAAGCTCCTGCGAACGATGGTCCCCCCCGGTTCGTGCAAGAACCTGTTCGTACAGGATTCGTTCGTGGGCTGCGTGCTGGTCGACCAGGATAAGTTCACCGCTTTCTGTTGTGGTCAGGATGTAGATACCTCCCAGTTGCCCGATAACCTCCATGTTCGGAAGTTTTGTACCGACAGGAACATTGCCGGTGCTCAGTTCTGTCTGCCGCAACTGGCGATCAGTAGTAACGTTTCCTGCATGTGTGGATTCACTGGTGCCTGACGATACCGCTTCAGGGAGATCATATCGCATGCCCGGTTCTCGTATTGAATTCTCACCTGGTTCTGCAATGGGCAGGTGTGAGGCGGTTCTTACAGCCGGAATCAGGTCGTGGCTGAGTAACGCAGTACTGACCGATTCTTGTATAGCCTGTACAATTTCTTTTTCCCGGGACAGGCGAACCAGTTTTTTTGTCGGGTGAACATTTACATCGATGAGCCCGGTATCAATCGTTAAGGAAAGAAACGCTACCGGGAACCGCTCTTTGGGGAGCAGGGTGCGGTACCCCTCCCTGATGGCCCCGTTAATGAGCGGTGACGATACAAATCGTTGATTGATCGAAATGATCAGCCGTGATGCATCCTTTCGCGAAAGGGACGGGCGCGAAGTGTAGCCGACAATCGTAATGAACGGGAGAGACAGGTTCACCGGAATAAGTTCCTTTACCACATCGCTGCCATAGATGCGGGCAATCGTATCAAGCATCCGTGGTGTCCGGTCCGTTACAAGGTGCTCATGCTGATCTACAAACAACCGGAATGAAATCTCCGGATGGGCAAGGCAGATACCTTCCAAAAGGGCGTGAATATGTGAGATCTCGGTGTTTTTGCTCTTCTGGAATTTTTTTCGTGCCGGTGTATTAAAGAACAGGTCTTCAACAAGTACCGTGGTCCCTTCAGGTGCCCCGATCTCTCCGGTCACCTGGAGTACTCCACCTTCAACTACCACTTTTGTCCCATGCACAACTCCCGTACCACGAGGTCGTGTAATGAGGGAGACCCGGGAGACCGCGGCGATACTGGCAAGAGCTTCTCCGCGAAATCCAAGTGTGCGGATATGGGTAAGATCATCAATCCGGGTTATCTTGCTCGTTGCATGAGGAGTGAATGCCAACAAAGTGTCGGCAGGATTCATGCCACACCCATCATCACTGATCCGGACATTTGCAATGTCATTATGTGAAGACACAATATCGATTCGAATTGAGCGGGCTCCGGCATCAATTGCATTTTCAACAAGTTCCTTTACCACCGATGCGGGACGCTCAACCACTTCACCAGCGGCAATCTTATTGACCGTTGCCTGGTCAAGGACATGGATCTGAGACGGATTCTGGTTGTTTACCATACTTACCCTTCCCTGTTCTCCCGCATCTTTTGTAATTCTGCAATCTTTGCAAGTGCCTGCAGGGGGGTCATATCATCAGGATTGATTCGGGCAAGTTCATCAAGTACCGGGTGGTGAACTGCGGTTTTTGATGTATTGTCATGATCGAAAAGCAGTACCTGGGTATACCGCTGGGGGCGGGTTCCTGTGGGGACATCACGGTTCATGGTCTCCACAAGAATACTTTCAGCACGCTCGGTCACTTTTTTTGGTATCCCCGCCAGCCTGGCAACATGGATACCATAGCTCTTATCTGTTGCACCGGGTATAAGCTTCCGCAGGAAGACGACCTCTTTTTTTGTCTCTTTAACCGCAAAATGATAATTTTTAGCCCTCTTTAAAACCCCTTCCACCTCAATGAGTTCGTGGAAGTGGGTGGCAAAAAGTGTTTTTGGCCCGCTGCCTGACCGCCCGTGAAGGTATTCAAGCACCGCTTTTGCAATTGAGCACCCGTCACTGGTACTGGTTCCCCTGCCAATCTCGTCAAGGATGACGAGGCTCTTTTCTGTTACATTGTTGAGAATGTTTGCAAGTTCCAGCATTTCGACAAAAAACGTGCTCTGTCCACTCGCAAGATCGTCAAATGCACCAACCCGGGTGAAGATGCGGTCAAGAATGCCAATACTCGCGTGCCGGGCGGGAACAAAACTTCCTGCCTGCGCCATAATACAGATGAGTGCCACTGCCCGCATGTACGTGGATTTCCCGGCCATGTTGGCACCCGTGATGATCATCACCTGGGTCCCTGAACTGGCCAGCTCGGTATCGTTCGGCACAAAAACTCCCAAAGCGCCCTGTTCAACAACCGGGTGTCTCCCGTCACGGATGATAACAGCATCACTGGTATTCAGGTGCGGGCGTACATAATCATGAGTCTGTGCAACTTCAGCAAGTGCAGCAGAAACATCAAGTACTGTAATGCCATTAGCAATTTCCTGGAGATCACAAATCCCCCTGCGAAGAACTTCAATAATTCCCGACCAGAGTTCACGCTCAAGGGCAAGCACACGCTCATCTGCGTTTGTAATAAGGGTCTCTTTTTCCTGCAGCTCGGGGAGGGTATACCGCTCTCCCGTGGCTGTGGTCTGGCGGCGCTGGTAATGGGAAGGAACGAGATGAAGATTTGGTTTTGTGATATCAATGTAGTAACCAAAGATCCTGTTGTACCCGATCTTTAAGGATTTGATTCCCGTCAGATCACGCTCTTTTTTCTGGAGCTCGATGATCCAGTCCTTTCCTGAATGGAGCACTCCTTTTATAGAATCGAGTTCTTTTGAATAGCCGGGACGGATTACACCCCCGTTGCGCGCAATTACAGGAGGGTCGTTGACAATGGCGTTATTGATAAGGGTTATGCAATCCGGTACATCGTGAAGATTTTTCAGGGCTTCGGCAATATACCTGGGGATATCTCCCGTGCCGGTATCCGTAATCGTGCTCCTAACAGAGGGAAGGGCTGAAAGCGAGTCTGCAAGCGCAATGAGATCGCGGGGTCCGGCATTCCCGTAGGCAATCCTCGCTGCAATCCTCTCGATATCAGCACAATGGGAAAGAAGGTTCCTGAGTGAAAGTCGTGCAGGTGTGTGTGCAATAAAAAAATCAATCGCATCCAGTCGTTTGTTGATCTCTTCGATCCCGGTAAGCGGACGGGAAAGGTGACGGTTGAGCAGACGGCTCCCCATCGGGGTTTTTGTTACGTCAAGGCAGGAGAAGAGTGTAGCTCCTTTTGTGTCACCCCGTATACTTTCTTTCACTTCAAGGTTTCTCAACGTGATTGCATCAAGCATCATGCCCTGTTCAGATGAGCGCAAAAAAAGAGTGTTGATATGTGCAAGAGGAGAGTTCTGTGTTGATTTTGCGTATGCCAGCGCTGCACCAGCCGCACCGATTAATGCAGGGAGACTGTCACACCCATAGCCGGCAAGTGAGGATACCCCGAATTGTTCCATAAGGGTACGGCGTGCCCGCTGTTCGGAAAATTCCTCATCATTATACAGGGTTACAACCACTCCCCGTTCACGCAGAAGTTCTTTCAGCTCATCAGGAACTAAAGACGAAATGATACATTCTGCCGGGCAGTAGCGGGCTATTTCTGAAAGAATATTCTCAAAACCGGGATCGCGATTAACAGCGGCAACAAAAAATTCCCCGGTCGATATATCCAGGAGTGCAATTCCCCACAGGTCATTTTTAAGGTCGGGACAGAGCGCGAGGAGGCAGGACGATGCCGTAGTAGAAAGCATGGAAGAGTCAATCACGGTTCCCGGAGTGATGATGCGGACCAGCTCGCGTTTTACTATTCCTTTGGTCTTTTTTGGATCTCCAACCTGGTCTACCACCGCTACCTTGTAGCCCTTACCGACCAGTTTGGCAATATACCCGTCAGCGGCATGATACGGTACTCCTGCAAGGGGAATACGGTTATCACCGCTTTTTGACCGTGATGTAAGCACAATCTCAAGTTCCCGTGAGATAAGTTCCGCATCGCTTTCAAACGTTTCATAAAAATCACCGATACGGAAAAAAAGGATGGTGTCCGGGTGCTTTTCCTTGATCTCCCGGTACTGTCGCATTACGGGTGTAAGACGGCTTCCATTTTCTGCTACGTCTGAAAAGTCGACGGGAGAATCATTTTTCATATATGTAGAAAATTACCTTTTGGATCAATTAATACCGATCTTACAACAACACCCGCACTGGATCAGAAACGCTTGCACAGATACCAGATCATAAGCGGGGATGATATCACCAGCGCGATAATTTCAAACATGAGGCCAAAGGTAAAACCAATCCCGATAAGGCGGATAACACTTTCCAGGATGCTGACCAGGGAAGGCAGAGAACTCAACAGTATCAGAATGCACACAAGGAGTATGATGCCTATTCCGATAACTGCGTTTTTCATATCCTGAGTACTCGGGGCAAGAGATAGTACCAGCGTGACCGTAAGGTAAAGGTAGACAATAAACCAGGGATTGAACCTGATGACAAGATTCTGGGTAAAGAGTATTGTAATGGTGACAACCAGTTCTAAAAGTGCATTTATTGAATTCACGGCTATAGGCATAGGGGGAAAAACACAGCCAAGATACTGCGAAAATACCCACGTAAGACCTGCAAGAACCACCGGGATGCAGACAAGAGGTGCGGAACTGATCACGACATCACCGATATACGGAATTTTTGAAGAAGTATAGGTCACCGATCCTCCTCCTTGTGAGAAAAAGACGACTTTTTTAATTTTTGCGCCGGTGATGATACATCCGAGAATATGGGAACATTCGTGAACGATAACACCGGGAGCACGGATCGCATAATACAACGATCTCAGGGGGATTACCTGAGCCCAGAGAATGTCAAGTACCAGGGAAATAGCTATCACTCCAATTCCCAGGAAAACGACAATAAGAAAAGGTTCAGTTGCTATGTTCATTGAAAAAGTACCTGTGCTCATTTTGCATCAGATCACACATAATCACATCGTTTTTCAGCCGTTTTTTAACAAGTCTCATAATATCGGACTTCCTATGAGCAGGTATGAAACCGGACCAGCATAAACTCAAGAATCCTCCTGACGCGGTAAAATATGGTAACCGGCTCATCCATGAAAAGAGTCCTTATCTTCTCCAGCATGCAGGGAACCCGGTTGACTGGTATCCCTGGGTTGATGAGGCCTTTGTCCGAGCAGCACGGGAGAATAAACCGGTTTTTCTCTCTATCGGTTATGCTACCTGTCACTGGTGTCATGTCATGGCGCATGAATCGTTTGAGGATACCAGCATCGCCACGATATTAAATACTCATTTTATCTCCATCAAGGTAGACCGCGAAGAACGCCCGGATATTGACAGCGTCTACATGTCAGTCTGCCAGATGATAACCGGAAAAGGCGGCTGGCCACTTACGATTTTTTTAACACCGGAAAAAAAGCCGTTCTTTGCCGGGACATACCTGCCAAAAGAGAGCCGGTTTGGCATGACCGGACTTTCTGACCTGCTGAACCATATCATTCAGGTATGGCAAAAAAACCACAACGATATTCTTCGATCAGCAGAAGAAATCACTGCTGCCCTTCACCAGGAACAGGAACCTTCTCACGAGGATATTCCTGATAGTTCACTCCTCACATCGGGATATGAAGAACTGTTACTGAAATTCGATGCAGAATATGGGGGGTTTGGCGGTGCACCTAAATTCCCCACGCCACATACCCTCCTTTTCCTGTTACGGTTCTGGAAGCGGACGGGGAATATGCGGGCACTTGCGATGGTGGAAAAGACACTGCATGCAATGCGTAGTGGAGGGATTTATGACCAGATTGGAGGGGGATTTCACCGGTATTCAACAGATGCGCGATGGCGGGTACCGCACTTTGAAAAGATGTTGTATGACCAGGCACTCCTCGTCATGGCATACACCGAAGCCTACCAGGCAACGCGTAATCCGGATTTTAAGAGAGCCGCTGAAGATATTATTTCGTATGTGTTTTTCAACCTATCTTCACCGGAAGGCGCCTTCTTCTCCGCAGAAGATGCAGACAGCGTGGGGGGTGAAGGTGCTTTTTATCTCTGGACAACAGGAGAGATTGAAAGGATACTGGGAAAGGATGATGGGATAGTTGCTGCCCGCATGTTTGGCATGACACATGCCGGTAATTATCAGGAACCAGGGACCGGCCCGGGACAAAATATCCTCACCTGCAAAAAGAGCATCGCAGAGGCGGGCTCATCTATTGGTCTATCCAAAGCCGGTCTTGAAATCAAACTTGCATCCATCAGGTCAAGGCTCTTTGCCGCACGAGAAGATCGCTCCCGCCCGGCACTTGATGATAAAATCTTGACCGATTGGAATGGTCTTTTTATCGCAGCCCTTTCACAGGCTGCACGGGTATTTGGTAATGAGCACTACCTTACCGCCGCAAGGCGGGCGATGCAGTTTATCGTAACCCGGATGCGTGCTCCCGGCGGTGGTCTCCTGCACCGGTACCGCGACGGTGAACCTGCGATCCCTGCATTTGGTGATGACTATGCGTTCACTATCAAAGGTTTACTCGAACTATACGAATCCACCTTTGAGGCGGGCTACCTCTCGACAGCAATTGAGCTGAATACCTGGTTTGTGGCACATTTCCATGATGAGAAACGGGGAGGTTTTTTCACAACAGAGGATTCAGCAGAAATCCTCCTATTGAGAAAAAAGGAGATCTATGACGGAGCAATCCCGTCGTGTAACTCAATCGCCTTTGAAAATCTGGTCAGACTGGCCCATCTGACAGGGGATGCCGTATACGAACAACTGGCGTCAGAACTTTCACGCACCTTTGCTTTACCTGTGAACCAGTCACCTTCGGCGCATGCATGGTTCCTGTGCGCTCTCGATAGTGCTATCGGGCCTGTTCATGACGTGGTCATAGTTGGTGAGAGGGATGATGAG
>Ga0315295_10004906_pt1 | contig 11434 bp, 8 predicted proteins | sample YL17G14_0_MG_FD_204453 | JGI IMG/M metagenome (GOLD analysis project Ga0315295, IMG submission 204453) | Sediment microbial communities from Yellowstone Lake, YNP, Wyoming, USA - YL17G14_0 | ecosystem: Environmental > Aquatic > Freshwater > Lake > Sediment | place: USA: Wyoming | collected...
ACCATCATGGATACCGCAGTAGTATCCTAAAAAAGAAGAGGAGGATCATTTTCTTGTCAGGAACAGGTAAATGACCGCACTGGCAATAGCCAGCACCGCAAGGACGGCAATGTATATCAGTTCCGCGCCTTCCCACGGAACTCCCCCACAGTCCGGGTCGTTCAGGCCGTCCGGGCAGTCCGGATCACAGCGGTTGTCACGGATCCCGTCGCAGAGGTTATCCATATCCCCGGACCGGCAGTCAAGCGGGCAAAAGATGGCATCTTCGCCAGTCCCGCATGTCCCATCCCCACAGGAGGTCTCCTCATATCTGAGGTTCAGAAGTATGTCAGCTGGTATGAGTGTACCGGCCGGCACGATACATACCGCACATTGTGCGAATGGGCATAGTGTGGGATCCGATGACGGTTCCTGCCGGTACCCGGACCGGGCGCATGCCCCATACTCCTCGCCCTGTACACCTCCAAAAAATTTCCATGCATCGGCTTTCGTACCGTCCGGCAGGATACAGTACCCGAAATCCCCTTCAAGGGTGCTCTCTGTGACATACTGGTACCCGAGTGCGTCGCAGTACACTGCAGCAGGGTTGAGCATCCCGGTAGCGGGAGGTCCCAGGAATGCCAGCACAAGAATGAACGGACAGATCCGTTTCAGAATATGCGACTGCATCATGGCACCATCTTCACATTCCGGACACTAAATGTCCAGTTGACCATCTCACCGATCGGCTGGTTATACGGTACATATGCATATCCGGGCCCCGCATTCCCAAGGTTCCCGCCCGCGATCCAATTTGCACCCCAGCTGTTCTTCACAAGCCAGGCACCCTCGCTGCTATTCCAATTGTTGTTCCATCCGGCGATCACAATGACATGGGTTCCTCCAGGCCAGCGGTTGCTGACGACCGTGACAGGGCCATCGCAGAGAATCGCCCGTTTGACGGTTTCACCCAGCTGGGCATACGTCCCTAGCGTTGTCGTCGGGCGGGAATACTGGCCGATCCGCCAACGCGGTATCCCGATGAAAGCCGGACGGATGTTCGGGTTTGCACAGAAATAACCTCCCGATTTAATAATAGCGCAGGTTGGGTCACAGAATTTTGTCGTGCATAAGGTGGCGGAACATGAACACTCAGCCGCGGGCAGGGTCATATTGCATCCCTGCTGCACCGTAGTAGTAATCTCCCGAAGACACTGCCCGGACTGGTATTTGAACACAGATTCATTGATAATGCCAAGGTCGCGGATCTCAGTGAGCACCCGCCCTTCAAGCCCTCCTTTACAGTCACCCGGGACGGTGTTCCCTGGGTTGATATGGTAGGAGACGAGGTACTGCTCCGATAGGTCGATGTTAGGCATAATAGGCCTGCCCTGCTCGATATTATACCGAGCTTCAACAGCACCAACTGGTGCAAATGCCCAGCATGCACCACACAGTGCCTGATCTTTAACCGGCGTCATCCAGTTCCTGCCACGCCAGTCCCGCCAGTCAAAACGTGCGGGCAGCGGATCCAGGCTACAAGGGTTACACGGCCCGCAAAGCCCGCCGCAGTCCCAGTCTGTCTCGCTAATCTCCTTTATCCCGTCATTGCAGGCGCAAGCATCCCCCACCCCGTCGGCGTCACTGTCAGTTTTGTCAGGGTTGTACTTTGTCGGGCAGTTGTCGCAGGTATCGCCAATACCGTCCTTATCAGTGTCCTTCTGGTCAGGGTTGACCTTCTTCGGGCAGTTGTCCACCGGATCCGGTACGCCGTCACCAGCGCACTGTGTGAACGATTTGAGCTCGGGAGAGGGTCGGATTGTCACCATCTCGTCGCAGTCGGGCTGTGCACCCACCGTCGCATGCGGGTACTTCTCCTCCGGAATATAGCGGGTGACGCCGGCCAGGTCCCGGTACCGGATGACCACCTCTGGTTTTACCGGGTACGGCCCGCCAACAAATACACAGGACGCCGCAGTGCATACTACGACCTCCTCTCCATTAGTCAGGATTGCAATCTCCGGATTTGTCATGTCCTGCGTATATTCTGCCCTCACTGTGATACGGTCATTCGGGCCGGGATCGACAGGCTCGACAGTATATTTGAGGAGCTGACGTGCCGGCACTGACTGTGATGCTGCGGTCACCAGCCGTTGTACAGACCCGGTCGCCCCGCGAACATCGGTGACCACGAGTGTGACCGTATACGTACCTGCCAGCGTAAACTCATGGGCAACTTCCATCCCGGTCCCGGTTGTGCCATCGCCAAAGTCCCAGGAGTACAGGATGATGCTGCCGTCTGGATCGGACGACAAACTTCCGGAGCACATGGCTGATAACGGGGCAAGGCCGGACTGTGGTGAGCAGGAGATATGTGCCACGGGCGGGAGATTAACGGTCTCCGATGTTACCACTGGTGCGGTTGCCGTGACTGTCGGGCTTTGGAGCAGGAAAGCATTGCCGCCAAGCGGTTTTCGCGTCAGGGGTAGCGTGTACTGGATCCACGTGGTACTGATCACAACACCACCTGAACTTCGGGCTTCGGCGGCCGTCATAGGCTCCGGCACGGTAAGCACGATATTGAAGAACTCGCAGCTGTCCGGCCCCTCCAGCGTGAAGTCACCATTAGTACCGGTTGTTGCCATTGAGACAAAACTCCCGGTATCGCCCGGATTGTTGGAGCAGTACAGGGTCACCTCTGCACCTGAAATATGTGCGGATCGCTCTGTCCCGCTCTCCAGCACCTGACCAGAAAAGATTGTGAGTGCAGCAACGGGCATCACTGCAAAAAAACCGCAGAAAATGATGATCATACCGGCCATGACAGTCTTTTTTGACCTTCGATCGTTCACTGTTCTCTTTTCAATCCTGTTCTCCACCGTAATCCCCCACAAAAAGGCTGTTCTACAAGGGAATACTCACTCCGGATGATAAACCTTGGGATAACAGATCCGGCAAGCATTCACGTCCCAGAAAATCATTAAAAAAAATGTTTTTCTCGATTGACAACTTGATATGAGAAAGACTGATAGTGATAATGAAAGATATTTCTATACATGGAGAAGGAAGGAAGGGAAATATCCCGAAAAGAACAGCCTGATATATCTAAAACCGTGCAACTCTATGAAGAACGTGGAGAGACCGACCGAATAATAACTGCGTTTATCGAAGATGGGGGGGATCTTTGTGTTTCTGGTTATGATATGGGAAAAGATCCCCTCCAATGGTTTGCGAAGAGTGACTATGAGTTCTGGGTTACTCTTAAAGCTGATCAGAAGGATCGCCTCCTGCTGGCCTTGATTGAAAAATGCTTTGGTGGAAAGCCATCAGCCGTTGATGATTTCCGTATGTTTGTCGAGTCAAAGGGGATTCCATTTACCTGGATGACATGGTAATAGTTTGTAGGAAACAGTAAAATAGCTCCATGAAGATCTTCCTATTACGTGGTTTCTTATGCGATCACTCCGCTTCTTTCCGGTTTTCCTCATTGTTCTCTTCTTTCTATTAGTTATCGCCATTGCCATTCCTGTGGCTGCTGCCGAGAGCAGCGCTTATGCCCAGATGGATGAATTCAAGACAACGATGTTTCATAAAAAAATTGGTCTTTCCTCGTGCAATGCAGACCGCCATGAGGAATTCCGCCTCAGCAGCACGAGGAACTGGTCCGATTACAGGTATCCGCAGATTTCCGGTGATATCATCACCTGGTGGGAGTTCGATCACACCACCGTTCCCAGCTACTTTGTCCAGGTCGTCAACCTTACGGCCGGAACGATCATGCGGTTTCCAGGGCTCTATCCTTCAGTGGACGGACACACCGTTGCCTTTGTTACGCTCGAGACCTCCCAGTCCTCCCAGACCTGGTCTCAGATCTGGATCTACGATACCCTCTCCGGTGAGACAAGACCCCTGCTCATGATACCCCTGCAGATGAAAACGCTGGGTATGGAGTACGGTTTGGTTCATGAGATGACTGCTATTGGTGGTGATCGGGTAGTGTGGGTCTCATGGACACCCGTTATAAATGCTCAGGGAAATCAGGTCTCCGCAAAGGAGCGAATATACTCCTATAATCTCAATACTGATGTCATAACTGCACTAACGGCGGAATCCTCCGTTGAAACCCTGGTATTTTATGGCCTGAAAACCGTGGGTGATTATGCCGTCTGGGTCAATGACCGGGGAGGCACGAATCCACGCCGAACCATTACCCTCATGGATTTTAAAAAGAATGTACAGGAGGATCTCGGATATCTGGATCCAGGGCTGAATCAGTCGTTCCCCTACATTAAAGGGAAGTATCTTGTCTGGGTAGCTTTCAAACAGGATGCCGATGCCCAGAAAGAAGTGGTGCTTTATGATATTACCGCAAAGAAGATTATCAAACGCCTGCAGACATTCAGGCCCGGACCCCCGGTACTGTCGGATGACCGTGTGATATGGTCAGAGACATCGTCATTTCGCGTGTATAACATATCCGCAGACTACGGACAGACATTCACACCCCAGCACTATCCCGTAAATCTCCAGAAAGATTATCGACTCAAGGGATATTCAGGAGAGATCGACGCCTCGGAGTCAGGCATCGTATACCACGGAGAAAGTGACAATGGCGGCCAGGTCTTCCTTTACGATCTTGAGATAACACCTTGTTTCAGCATCCCAAGTCCTGTAATCAAGGCGAACCCTGAGGATGGATACGCGCCCTTAACCGTCACCTTCGATGGTTCCGCATCCTCGAGCAAAAAGGGATCTATCCAACAGTACCACTGGACACTCCCCCTATTGTCTGGCAAGGTGACAACGATGTACGGGCAGAAGGTAACGCACACATTTACCCAGCCAGGTTCGTACCGTGTCGATCTCATGGTGAAAGATACAAATGGCAAGGAGGCTATGGCATCTCAATATATCGTTGTCCTGAATCCCGATGAGGTCCGGATTACCCGGGATCCGCTATGGGACCAGGCGTTCCCGCAGATTTATGGGGATAATCTCTGCTGGCTGGAGACGTACCAGGGAAATTTCACTTCAGACCTGCAGAAGCTGGATCCTGAATTGACATACGGCCCCATGCGAATTGCGGCCTACAACCTCAAGAGCGGGGAAAGGAAGATCCTTGGTCCTACGGACAACATGTACTGCGATGTGAGCGATGCACTCATCGCATATATTGGCAAAGACATGGAGAGCAGCACAGAGAAGTATTGGCTCCGTATCTTTTCACTTCCCGGGATGAGCACCGTCGGGACCTGGGAAACCGGGGGGGGGCGGAAGGCACAGGTATCGGGATACAACGTCGTGTGGGAAGAGTTTGTCTCGAAACCCCCTGCGAAACTCCCTGGGGATAATACTGCAACTCTTGGTGAACAGATGGCCTGGCAGGGGGACGTGCAGCTTCTCAAGCTTCCCTCTGCCCAGTTCACCCAGGTCAAGTATATTAATGTCACCCAGGACACGATCGATAGCAACTGGCCACAGATTGACGGGGATTTTGTTATCTGGGTGGACTATTCCGATCCCCGTACCTGGCCTGATAAAAAGCCGGTTCTGCGGGTTCTGAACATTAATACCGGCCAGAAGTTCAGTATCCCCACGGATGCCGTCCAGATCCAGCCGGAGATTGATGAGAATCGTGTGATATGGATAAACGACTGGGCAAAATCCCGCGATACCTTCGATGGATGGAATTCGACCCTGTACCTCTATAACCTTAGTACAGGACAGAAGACACTCTTGAAGACGCTCGGTTCCTCGAACAGCCGGCTGGCGGTCTTCGGGGATCGGGTTTTCTGGGAGGACCAGGGACAGATCCACATGCTGAATCTTGTGACGAATCAGGACGTGGTGCTGAAGTTCCCGTATGCAGTGGATCATGGCTTTGATCCGTACTGTGACCTTATCGCATTTGCGGATCATCGTACCGGCGACTATGACATCTATCTCAAGGTTCTTCAGGGTTCGGAAACACCAGGGCAGGCCGCCTGCAACGCACATAAGGTTATGGATCTTTACACGGCTGCTCAGACCAAAGCCCAGGAAGGAGGGTCGATCCTACTATGGAACCCAATCGATTGGATCATCCAGATCGTCACGAGCTTCTTTGTCCCGCCTGCTGTATCGACCCCGTCGCAATCCCAGATGGAGACATCCCCCACATCACCTCCGTACGGCAACTCCTGCGATGACCAGAACTTCTGTACGGTGAATGACCAGTTCATCCAGGGTATCTGCACAGGTTCACCGATAAGTTGCAATGATGGTAATTCAGAAACCATGGATTCCTGCGATCCCACAAGCGGCTGTGTATTCACACCGATCCGCACCGTTTGTGATGACCAGAATCGTTGTACGGCGAACGACCACTGGGGGAACGGTATCTGCCAGGGTGATCCATTCGCCTGCGATGACGGGAACCCTGAAACTCAGGATACCTGCGATCCCAAGTCCGGGTGCATTTTCACACCGATCCTGACAACATCCGCGGGCTACACACCCTGTGACGATGGAAATGCCTGCACCGTGAATGATAGCATCATCCAGGGGGTCTGCACGGGTTCACCGCTCAATTGTGATGACAAGAATCCTGAAACTCAGGACAGCTGCAATCCGGAGTCCGGGTGTATGTTCATGCCAGTTGCACCTGCCGGTGTTGTGCTTATTCCTTGCGACGACGGAAACGCATGCACCGAGAACGACCGCATCATCCGGGATGTCTGCACAGGATCCCCGCTTGTCTGTGACGATGGAAATCCCAGGACCCAGGACATCTGCGATCCTGTGAGCGGCTGCATCTATTCCCGCGTGCCGATTACAACACCTACGCCGGCGATGGTCTGTCCAGAAGGATGCACCTGCATGACACCCTCGGAAGCATTACAGATCTATGGACATGCGATCCGCTGCTCGGACACGCCATGTGCTGCGGATTACTCCAGCATCACAAGAGTACTGTACAAATATTGTTATCGCCCGGCGGGATAGGAGGGGCTGGTACTTTTTTTCTTTTATATATTTTCCATGATGAACCCTTGAAGGAGAATATCGCATCATGGAAGGGAGAGTTGAATCCGTATCCCGTATCTATGAGAGCTATATGAAGGCTATATCATGGATACCGTGCTCTTTCAGGGGGGAAGATTACACAATTATCGGCATTGCCGGGGAGACCTCTTCGATCCGTTCGGCTCTATGGAGGCCCTGAAACAGGGAAAAAGGGAAAGTCCCAGTGATCTTACCGGCGCGATCGCCAGAGAACAAGGACAGCAAAGAAAGCGGTAAGGGCGATCGTTGCCTCAAATCCCGGGCTTGCCTGGCCCGCCACCATATGAGCTGTCACTGTGTGCTGGGCACCTGCGGATAACTGGACGGTCTCCTTGTAGTCCGAGTACCCGGAATAGGTGAGCAGGAGCCTGTGAGTTCCGGGGGTGACATTGGAAAGCGTAAGGGGCGTCATACCCCGTCCTTCTCCATCCAGATAGACATTCGCTCCAGTGGGGGTGCTCTGAATGATTAGTGAACCGGTTCCGGACGGTAATATCGTAGTGCCAGGGGAACCAGGCAGGGTCATTACTTTCTGGGCGATCAGAGTGATGGTGATCGGCATGGTCCCTCCTGCAACAACCGTCACCGTGCCAGTCCACTCATTGTACCCAGGGTAGGAAAGGGTAATCGTATGGGATCCGGCTTTCACGTTCTGGATACTCTTCGGGGTCGTTCCCTGTGCGATCCCATCCAGACCGATTGCGGCATTCTCTGGGATTGAGATAATGTTCAGAGATCCTCCTAAGGTCGCGGTTGTCTGCTGCAGGGGCACGAGCTGGACCATGATCGGCGACACCTTTCCCGCTACCACGACAACAGTTGCCGTGTAGTCGACGTACCCGGCCTTTTGGAGTTTTAACGCGTGGCTGCCCAAGAGAAGTTCAATCCCCATGGGTGTAATCCCTTTCTGGGCTCCGTCCACAATAATCGTCGCCCCGGACGGGGTCGAGGTGATGGTAAGCCCTCCCGTGGTCGGCTGGGGGGTGAGTGTTACGCTGAGGGGAGCTGTCTGACCTGCGGTGACCGTAACCGTAGTCTGGTAGTCCTTGTAGCCGGCAAGCGTCAGGTCAACTGTGTGAGATCCCGGAGACACAGACGTTAGGGTCACGGGTGTGATGCCCTGTGAAGCTCCGTCCAAGGAGACAGCCGAGCCCGAAGGAACAGAGATCACGGAGATCTTCCCGAACATGGGGGTGACAATACCCATCAGGTTGATGGACGTGCTCTCAGACTGCCAGAATTGCTGGGTGAAGGCATACACCGTGTAGGTGCCGGCCTCCGGAAGCGTTGAGGTATCCCAGGAATAGGACCAAGTGCCTCCCTGGACCGGAACATCGGCAACTTTTGTTCCTGAAGGTGTCGATGGTCCCACCGTCTGAAGGTGCACGATCGTCCCCCCCGAACTATCGGTACCAGAGAGCAGGAGGGTATCCCCGTAATGAACATTGGAGACAGGATTGATCGTTATACCCCCCGTGGGCGGGTTGACCGTGATGGGATACGTTTTATCCGCAGTCCAGAGGTTGCACGATGTGGCCGCCCGGTAAGTGATGGTATACGCCCCCGCATTCATGTAGACGTGCTTCGGGTTCTGGTAGACAGTGCCGGATCCCTGCAGGACACCAGTGCCATCCCCGAAGTCCCAGTACCAGGTGGTCACCGGATCGCCGCCCGGTGAAGGTTCCGCCACGCCCTGCAGCGATAGCAGGTAGGGAGCATTCCCGGTCGGGCCGCTTCCTGATGCAAAGTTAAATCCCACGTAGTTTGGGGGGCCGTCGCAGGTCAAGGCCATTGCGGAAGGGATTGACAAGAGTAAACCACACACTATGATAACCATACTTATACCTGACGCAGGAAATCGCCCTCTCATATCGTTTTCACAATCTCTATTTGAAGGATTCGCACTATATAATACTTGTACATGGAGGCTAATAGGAGATTTCTAAAACAATTTCGGGTTCGATTTCTCAATTAATCCACCAATGTGAACCAGATAAATATCTCTCAAGGATTTTCAGTTCCTGTTTAAACTGGGAGGTATCCTGAGATGCTCCTGATTTTTAATTGTTTTATTTCTGGCCCAATCGTACGGTTACCCCATTTTCAGAAGATGCTTTCCTCCTGGGATCAGTCTGCCATTATGAACGGTCTTAAAATCCTTCTGAATGCTTCCCGTAAAAATAATAATGATGTACGGGTATTGGCTCATGTATGCAGGCAAAGGAATTCTCTCTCACCGGAATGCTCATGATTGGGATGGTTCTAGGGATGGTCCTTACTGCGGGCTGTGGAACGCCAAACGAACCGGGTACATCGCCGTTCTCTACGGTTCCCCCGGCACCCCCTCCCACTCCTGTGGCCGGGGCTAACATCTACTATGTTGCGCCTGAAGGAAATGATACCAGCCCCGGTACGGCAGAACAACCTTGGCGCACCGTCCAGCACGCCGCGGACTCTGCCCAGGCAGGAGACACGGTCCTCCTCCAAGCCGGAACATACGCTGAGGAGGAGGTAGTATTTACCCGTTCCGGCTTGCCGAATTCCCCGATAACCTTCATGACTGCTCCTGGAGCAGTGGCGATCCTCCAGGGAAGCATCCTTCTCAAGAGAGAGGCCGCGTACCTGACCTTCAGCGGTATCCAACTGGACGGATTTAGGACCTGGGGGATCACGGTGGAGGGCGACAACCATCACCTCCTTTTTTCGAAGTTGAAGGTCCAAGGGGGAGAGGCAGGAATCCGGTTTACGGATGGGAATTCCGGAGATCCCCCCTCCTATGGCCCGGTCCATGAAATCACGCTCGAAGATAGTACCTTCACGGATGCGATGTTCACCGCGGTTGACTGTACCCCCGGTCCCTGCAACAACATGGTCTTCCGCCGGCTGGAGATCTCCGGGTCAGGCCTTTCTGCTGGATTTGGAGGGGATGGACTAGGGCTGGAACGGGGCGAGCAGGTGCTTGTCGAGGATTGTTCCATCCATGACAATGGCGGGGATGGCATTGATCTCAATTCCCGGGACTACTCCGGGAATGTTCCCGGGATTGTGGTCCAGGGAAACCAAGTGTACCGCAACCACCTGCAGGGGATCAAACTCTGGGCCGGGGGGAGGATGGAGAAGAACGTGGTCTGGGGTCAGGGTATCAACCCGGTGATGGTGGGAAAGTACCCCTGTACCGTGGAGGTGATCGGGAACACCATTGCCTACAATATGTATGATCTGACGTTCAGTGAACGCGATTACTCGTTTGTCGCGGCGTACCCAGAGGACGGAGAATCTCTCGTCCGGCTGATCCTGGTGAATAACATCTTTGCCTTCAATAACCCCCCGGAGTTGGACGGGAACACCGGGATCTACCTTGGCCCGACCGTCATTCTGGTCCAGGAGAGGAAGAATCTCTTCTTCAGCAGGGAGGACGAGGAGATCCTTGCTGCGTTCCTGGGTGACCGGAGTATCCTACGGAGTGAGATAGCAGACGGCACCTGGACCCAGCTCACCGGCCAAGGAACCGGGGATCTGACTGTAGATCCTCTCTTTGTATCCGGCTGGCCTGCAGTGGATCTCCACCTCCAGGGCAATAGTCCCGCGAAGGGGTACGGAGCCTACTAACTTTTTTCCTGGTGACATGATCTGTGTTGGCACAGATGGTGCTTTTTTGGATCGGAGCGTTTCGAGTGCCACGATGGTCATCAGTTGCTGATCTCTCCTTAATCCTTTCCGTATCGGTTTGCTATCTCGCAGAATCTTGACTACTTGGCATCGGATCGTTCAGAAATGTACTTGAAGAATGGTGGAAAAACCACCATTACACAACCGGGAGCTGGACAACGAAGAAGTGGAGGTACTCCTCCCCGGTATTTCTCAACCGGTGCCCCTTACCCCAGGTATCCTCCAGCAGGAGGATGTCTCCTGGTTTGAACCGCTGAACATTCCCGTCACTCGTCTCCATCTCTACCGTACCGGAGAGAAGGACCATGAACTGCCGAGCCGGAGCTTGATGCCAATCACCAATCCAGCCAGGTTCAAAAGAATAGAACACGTACTTCGAAGCAGGTTCCTCCCCAGAAAGGTAGAGAGGAGGAGCCGGGGGCGCTGCATTCACGAGGCTTTGTTTGATCTTCACAAGATCAAAGTGGGATTCACCGTACCAGCCCCATTTCGCACGTGCATCTGAGTAGATTCTGTGATACTGCAGCTGGGAGAGGGAGCTTGCGTCAATCATCAATGTCATGCAAGGAATCCGATGGTATAGGGAATAAAAGTATGGCTCAAACCAAAACCAATTCCCATATGTTACGAAAAAAATGGATTTTTTCTAAAGATTATCAGGATTAAATGGCAGATCTTCCCTGCACCATTGCTTCCTGTACACTCATCGCTCCTTCTTGGGCATCGGGATCATTTGGATCAA
>Ga0315295_10004909_pt1 | contig 11432 bp, 13 predicted proteins | sample YL17G14_0_MG_FD_204453 | JGI IMG/M metagenome (GOLD analysis project Ga0315295, IMG submission 204453) | Sediment microbial communities from Yellowstone Lake, YNP, Wyoming, USA - YL17G14_0 | ecosystem: Environmental > Aquatic > Freshwater > Lake > Sediment | place: USA: Wyoming | collected...
GCGGTAAAACAGCGAGATGTCCCTGATCCTGGCTCGGAGCGCTCGGTCATCCAGTTTCCTTGTCACAAATCAATTATAAGTGAACATACGTACACTGTCAAGAGGAGGTAAAAAGTGAACACAATCGAGCTGGACTGCAAATGCGAGGGCTTGCTCGCAATCAGAGCCCTTCTCCATACTCCCCTACGTGAGGCCCGTGCTGAGCACCGGAATCGATATCCTCTCCCCGGTATCGCAGCACCTTATCCGATTCTTTCGGTCAGAGAGATCCTCGCCCCAATGTCTGGGGCCGAACCGCATAATGAAGAGCTTTCCGCGTACCGTCTCTTTTGCCCTTATGAGTGTCTTTGCGTGTCAACCTTCGCTTAATCAGCCTTCTCGCGCACCTCAGGCGCCTCAAAGCGTGCAATGTCGTGGCATCAACCTGGCGTGAACTCCCCAAGTCCTGCTGCGAAGACAAGCGCAGGACCCGAGAGTATTGCCCTCTCCCCCGCCGTCCTTCGTGCTGCGCCACCCGGTGCTGTGATAGGCTTAGGTGCAGAGAGATGCTCAAGGGGCTGCCTCTCCCGTGTCATCGCCGACCCCCAATGTTCCGAGCGGGCAGACAGGTGACCCACTGCTCCAGGTCTCTCGTCAAGAGGTTTCGCGCCTCCATCAATGCCCCGCCCTGCCCTTCCCTGCCCAGCGCCTGTGGTGCCTCACCCTGGCTCCCTGATGATGATTAGCGCCCTGTCTTCCATGTTTGTCCACTTCCCTCGTCACGGGATACTTAAGGTGTTCCGCTTATCAAAGGATTTCAGCCATAGACGCGGCCTCGACGCGCGGCAGAATCCTCGCCAGCCTTCTTATGCTCGTATTCCCGGGCCGGACGAAGCCTGTGATGTCTTCTGCGTTTCGCGCTTCATCCGCATCCCGCGAATCGGCTTTTCCCCTTTTTGCTCTGGGCGTCATGTAAGAAAAAGAGCAGAAAGCGGAAAATGAGGACAACATGGAAGACAAGGCAAGAATCAACGAGGGACTCAGGGCGAGGTACAGCATGCTTGACGCACAGTACGGGCTCGGCGAGGTGACGACGCTTGAGGAGGCGCTTTACCTCGACATCGACACAGGGGAGCACCTGAGGATGAACCTGTCGGCCCTCGACCGGATCATCTGGGAAGAGGCCGTGGACATCAGCGAGAGGAAGGCCCTCTTCGAGCATCTGCCATCAAACCTGACGCTCATCACAGGTACGGGATGAGGCTGTGCAGGAAGTACGGGCAGGGCAATTCCGTAATTGCCCACACCGATGACCCTTCATCGGTGTTCTTTAATCCCGCACTCATAAACAAGCTCGATGGCACTCAGATCGAGATCGGAACGACAATACTCATCCCCAGGACCAGTTTCCACAGCGATGTGACGGGAAGAGATTTCAAGACCGAAGATGACGCCTTCTTTCCCCCTACGCTCTTTGTAACCCATAAATTCAGCGATAGCCGGGAACAGCGAAATCCTCATCCCCAAAGACTGGAAGGACATCTACTCGGTGAATGCGGGCGCAAGATACCAGGTAAGCAAAGTCCTTGCTCTTATGGCCGGGTATATCTACGAAAAGGGTCCCATCCCGGACAGCACTTTCGATCCCTCGATTCCCGATAACGGCTCGAATGTCTTTCTCGTGGGAGCGGACCTGAGGTACAAGAACTTCCTGTTCAGTCTGGTCTACGATTACCAGAGGGTGCGTAGCAGAAACAAGAGTAACGCCGTCGACGACAACCCCGTAGACGGCGTGGTAAATCCGGCGGCCACGGCAAACGGGCGCTACAGAACTCACATCCACATAGTTGGAGTGAGCGTTACCTACAGGTTCTAACTTCCGATAGGGGAGATACCTCTCTTTCGCAAACCCCCAAGGCCCCTTCTGCACCGCGCACGCCCTGAAAAGGGCTCTTCCTCAATGATCAGAGAATCTTTTGCCCACATGTCCGTTACCGGTCGCCGGGAAATACAAACAAAACGTTGTCCCTTTCCCCACAGCGCTCTCCACCGTCACGTCTCCGCCGTGCTCTTTCACTATGCCATACACCATCGAAAGGCCGAGGCCGGTCCCCGGTTTTGCGTGATCCGCCTTCGTGGTATAGAAGGGATCGAAGATATGCGGCAGGTGCTCCCCTGATATGCCCACGCCGTCATCAGAGACTCTTATCCTGGCATACTTCCCGTCGCCCGCACCGCCTGGGACACTCACGGATCTGACATCCTTCTCCGTCAGCTCCGTACACAAAGTGATGCTACCTCCGTTCGGCATCGCCTCGCTCGCGTTGATTATCAGGTTGGCGAGCGTCTGTTCCACCAATCCTTTGTTGCCATATATGTAAGGCGGAGGGCTTTCCAGAGCCGTAACTATCTTCACCTGCGGCATTATCTTCGAGTAGAGCCCAGCCACGTTCTGTATCGTCGTGTTGAGATCGAAGAGGCAGAAGTCAACATTGCCCTTCTTTCCGAGACTCAGGAGCTGAGAAACGACCTGCGAGGCGTTCTTGACTTCGCCTTCGATTATGTCCGCGCTCTCGGCGATCATCTCGTGCATGTCGCAGTTTGGCATGCCACGGTTCATACGCCGGATGTAGTCGGCAAAACTCTGTACCGTCGAAAGCATGTTCTTGAAGTCGTGAGCAATGCCGCTTGCCAGTGTCCCTACTGATTCCATTTTCTGCGCGAGCAGCACCTGTTGCTGCAGCTTTCTCCTCTCCGTGAGGTCTCTGTAGAAGGCCTGGATCTTCTCTTCACCGTCCATTTTGATCATGTTGACGTTCACTTCGTACGTCATCTTGATGCCGTCTTCTTTGTGATGGTCTATTTCGAAGAGGAGATGGTCGTTCGAGGAAAGGCTCTCCAGCTGCTTCCCCCAGATACGCTTTCCCGTGTCATCGCCGACAGCTGTTATATTCTCCCCGAGTATGCGCGTCCTTTCTAGATCATAGATTCTGCATGCACTCTCATTGGCCTTCAGGATGTTCCCCCTCCGGTCCATTATTATGATTCCGTCCCTCGCGTTCCTGATAATCTGCCCGAGCATGATCTCGGACTTCTCTATTTCCCTGCTCTGGGTTTGGACCACGGTTTGGAGGGATTTCTTATCCGTGTGAAGTCCGTACTGTAGCTTCAGCCAGTCGACGAGGGTCCTCTGATGGGAAATCCTCCATGTGTAGGCCAGCACGCAGGTGGAGAGAAGATAGGCATTAACCATGATGAAGGGATGTGCCGTCAGGGAATGAGTGTCGAAAACGATCACCGGTATCACGAATATCAGGTAAATAATCCCCATCACCGCAAGGGAAAGCCTTCCCCCGAGGGGGAGGAAGCCAAGTGTGCCGATAACAATGAGGTGCATGCCGTTGTAGTAGAAATAGTTGTGCTCCTTGAAGGAGATCGAGATGATCTCTATTGCCGCGGCTACGGCAGTGACGCCTGCTATAGTGAGCATCTGCTGATACCCGAGGTCGCTGTGTCTCCTGTTGAGAACGACAAGGAGCGCCATGGCCATTGAGATAATAATTCGATGGGGAAGAAACCTAAGGAGAATTGCCGGAGAAAGATAGTAATCGAAGACCATGAAAAAAAGAAACAGGCCCGCAGTGAGCATCGTCAGCTGCGTGAGACGCTTTTGCATGAGAAGACCTAACTGCTTGGTCACGTACTGATGCCTTAGATCCGTCTCCTGCATAGGCCCTTTGCGGCCATTAGTCGACCGTCGTTCTATTAAATAGCATCCGCCCATAGAAATTCAATCTCAATAGCCGCAGAGGCATTTTACAGCCCGCTATCTATTGCAAGCACTGTTCGATCTTGTCGAAGGAAAAGGGCTTTTCGATAAAGGCGTCGATTACCTTATCGACCAACAGAGTCTCTATTTGGATCAGTTCTTTCGGAGGACATCCGCTCACTATTATTATTCTGCTATTTGGGAATTTCTTCCTGATCGTCTTTGCTAAAGAGTCCCCTTTCTTGTTGCCTATCGTGTAATCCAGCAAAACAGCGTGGATATCATCCTCGAACTTGCTGAAAAACTCCTCTGCGTTTTCCAGCGTATTCAGACAGAAGACATCATATCCCTGATCCCTGAGGAGACTGCAGATGAACCTCGTCAGGGCCTTGTTGTCGTCAACCATTACAACTCTTCTCTTTTCTCCCATGAGCCGAAATCCTCTTGAGTGAGCTTTCCATCTCTTCGACTACCTGACTGCATCGCTTCTGATACTTCCTTACAAAGTCAGCTCTTTCCTTTTCTGTCTTGAGCTCCGACAGTCTCGAGTGAAACACCTTCAGCATGGAGAGGTGATTCTTGAGTAAATGGACCTCTTTCCTGAGATTCACCCCACTCTCCTCCTCGCAATAAATACATACCACTTATAAACAAATCCTGTTAGTTTCGTCAAGACCACACGATGACTCAAATGCTCGACTTGATCGAAAGCCATTCCCCGGGAGATAGCCCTTACACTTCCAGGGATTGCAGAGCCCAGATAGAAACCCCTGAAAGACAATTTTCAGTCTGCCCACACGCAAATTCACTCTGAAAAACGAAAGGGAGGCAATAACAATGGCATCAGCGCTTGCAAAGGTGATGGTGGATGAGAAGGCGGCGGAGGACTACAGGATCTGGAAGAAGGTTAAGAGGGTCCTCCACGCAAAGGGCGCAGACGCGGCGATTGCGACGCTCAAGAGCATCAGGGCAGAGCAGCAATTCTCGAAGCTCTACGCAGCACAGAAGCTCTTCGAGCATGAGTTCACGAAGGCAACAGCCTGACACAATTCCGCGTCTGGCATACGCAAGTCCAGAAAAGGAGGCATCATGGCATTCAGATTTTCGGACCTTTTATCAAAGGCAGACAGGCGCAAGATCGCCATCGTCAAGACCGATCTTGAGGCCAAGCGCATACTCGCCATCAGGAGAGAGCGGCGTCAGGCCAAAAGACCGACAGCGGCTCAAAACGACAATTTCCGGCTTGTCAGACAGCGAATTGGCACCCATAAGACCTTACAGACGTAAAGCTCCATCGGAGACAGCGCCTGGAGGCAGGGCAACAGGAGAGACACAATGACATATGCGCAGCAGATCGGAAAGGCAGCCACCCACGACGAGCTCAAAGCCGCAGGAATCAAAATCTATAAGGCGAAGCTCTCGAAGGAGAAGAGAGAAGAGTTGGTCAAGGCTTACAGGGCCAGGCGTCGTTAACTCGACAGAGCGATGCTGGACAACACCACCAACAAGACCCTGAAGAGCGTGCTCTTCGCCATCAACACCATGGCAAAAGAGGGCGTGGCCCAGGTAGCAAGGATCGGTAAGGAGATCTACGATCTCACAAAGGCCGGTAAATTCACCAAACACGAGGCAGACCTTGCTTTCAGGGCCTACAGGCACCAGAAGAGCAAGGCAGATATCAGCTTCGGCGAGCAGGCTGCCTGAAGCGATTCTGAGGGGCAAGGGTTTCTATGGCCCTTGCCCCTTTTTTATTTTGCTGAAACCTGAAAGATCCGTAACCACCGCTTCTCAATACAACCCATCGAGGTCGTCAGTATCTTGCACCATGGGGAAAGATCACGGACCCGGGCGGGGGGGCTGTCACCGCATAAACTGCAGTTGCCACGATTTGACGTTACGGACAATATACGATCATCTCTGGGCTATTGAGTTTTTTGAGTACACCTACTACTAAACACTCGCTGCATAGAGGTACATGATGATCATCATATCATCTTACGGTGGAGAGGCATGGCAAGGAGCGCGGCCCCGGTTAAGCGTAACCCATCTATGTCAGATAGATAGAGACTGGCATGAAAGATGTCTTCTGCCGGTCGCTCATCTTCCCGGTAAGCCCCCTCGCTACCAAGGACTCGTCGACTGTTCTTGTTGATCTCAAAATGTCCATGGTTCACCTTTCCTTGCTTTGATCTCCAGAAGCGAGACTTCATACCATTGAACGTAGCACCGTAAGGCGTGGAGCTTGACATTCGCTTCATGACGTAAACATAGAAGTTCGTCACAATGCCTTAGTGGGCTGAAGTTCGTAGCCTTGAGCACCCGTTCGTGGGATTGCCACGCTTTCGCAAAGTCCCAATCATGATCTTTCAGACACACAGTGCGGGCTTCTAAAACACCTCGATGATCGGTACACATATACAGCCAACCATCCGCTCCTACGACAGCTTTGAACAACGAACTGGGGCAGGGCTGATACGTCTTCGGCTGAGGTTCAGGTTCGACAAGTAAATTCTCAGAGATAATCACCCTGAATTCCGGATGTGTCCGCTTAATTTGGTTGGTGAGATCCTTACAGATTGCCAAAAGATCGTCAGTTGGGCTGGGTATGCGCAGTAGTTGCTTGTTGCGGGCATTCCGCGGACGGATCACTACAAGGTCGGCAGCACCAGCATCTGCAACTTCCCGCGCGATGTCGGAAAGGTCCGGCAATACAGAATCAAAAGCGCCTGTCGACACGAAGACGGGCGCGGGACTGATCCCACGCGAGTGGAACTCCGTTGTCAGCGCCTTAATTCCACTCACTACCTGGTCCCTCACGAGAACACCTTTGGGTATCCCACCATTGCAAGAGATGCGAGTGGGATAGGACTCCCATCCATTTAGTGAAACACGGACTGCAGACTGTGGCGTAGAGAATGCTTCTGCCAGCGCTTCAACATGGTTCACTATTAGCGTGCCATTGGTGACCATCTCCACAGATATCTTCCTTGCGGCGCACGATTCGAGAACATCATCGATCCATGGATAGAGCAGTGTTTCTCCCCCCATGAATTGTATGCCGCGTACTCCGTTACCTTGTTCTGACGCATACGCAACAATTCGCTCGGCCGCGGTGAATTCAAGAAGTTCACCGGTGCAGCGACGCCGTGAGGGTTGGAGCGGATCTCCCCCCTGATTTTTCAGTACCACTGCCGAGCCGTCGCGTGCGGTCGAATCGATGCAGTCAGTACAGTTCAGATTGCAATTCCATGTAAGATCGAGAGTGATCAATGATGGTCGCAGATCACCGAGTCCCTCGATCCCCTTGGCGTGAACAAAGGTATCGATCTTCGCGAGATTATCCGCATTTAGAATTGATCGTTCTTTTCGTGACATGATGTTCTCCCTTCACGATATAACCCGCTAGGAGTGCTGATACCTCACTTTCTGCCGAACATTATATTTTATGCAGCCATTGTCCTTTTTCAAATCATAATCCAAAATAAGGTGCAAGTCAACCGAAAAAGCAGGACTTTTGTGGTTTCCAGGCTTAAGGAGCTGACACAAAGTATTGCCGAGAACGATATTATGCAGCGACTGGTTTATTCTTTGTCAAAAGTTTTGTGGATCTCTTTCGTCACCCATAGTTTGGTTGTGTCGTTCTTTGGTATGGCACCTTGCCCAACACTGGTAATTCGAGGGTCTCAACAGAGCCCCGATCTTGCTTCATTGGGACTAAGGTGCAAGCGGGGGATTATTAAGCTGCATAGGAAGGTCGGCTTAGCCGCCTTACGCGCTGCATTGGTAATCTCCCCGCTCACATGCCAAGACTATAAGTAACGCAGCCTCCTTGTGTCGTAATGATGCTCTTGAGACGTCTCTTGAATACACGCTTTGATCACGCACGAGAGCGAAAATGATCCCGAGAAGTTTCCTGGCAACGGCGATCAGCGCCTTGGTCTTGAGCATTCCGCGCTCACGGTATTGTTGATGCCGATGGTGTATTATTCCTCCTCTGCGAACCATGTTGAGCGCAGCAAAGTACAAGAGCTTACGGAGAAGGGGACGGCCTCTCTTGGATATGCCCCGCCTCCCTTTGTGTTTGCCTGAGCTGATCTCAAAGAGGTCCAGGCCTGCAAGCCTCATGATGTCCGAGAGGCTCCGGTATTTTCGAAAATCACCCACCTCACCGATAAGACCGGCAGCGGAGATCTCTTTATTTCCCTTCACTGAAAGGATTGATCCACTGTAAGGGATCTCCTTCAAGTCCAGACGTTACACACTTTGAACTACAGACCCTCCGCCACATACTAAAGGTTATCTTGCGCCATCAAGACCTAAAGACCACTCAAAATATACCTCGGGAAGGTCAGTGATTCAGAGGCCATCCGGTGGGTGGATACTATTGAAGACTTTATCCAAAAAGTCCCACGTGAAACGATAGAGGATAAGGGAGGCTTTTTCACAGTACTCTGCATTTTCGGTAAGCCTCGTTATTCAGCGGGTTACGACTGAAAATTGTTACGTGACGTGAAGCGAGACCGCGCTTGATTTACCTTGCCCCTCTGCTTCGCGAGGCCGCCGGTATACGCGATAGCAAGATTCATGACGCGACCTTGTCGACCCCTAGGCACCTCACATCCGCAGATCATCAAGGAACTCCGACGCAGGTGCAACGGAAGTCACGAGCAGATGATCCCGGGCACGGGTGCATGCAACGTATAGCAAGTGGCGTTCTGTGTTGTAGACTTCTTCCAGGTCCGTGTCGTCTGACACCATCTCGATCCGTTCCTGCAGGGGGATTACCTCATCGTCACATGCCATCACAACAACCGCACGGAACTCCAGACCTTTTGCGAGATGCATGGTGCTGATCGAAACGTGGCCGCTGGTCGTTTCAACATTCTCGTCGAGCACTTTGAACGGGAGTCCAGACACCTTGACTGCAGAACGAGCCCGGTCCAGTTCCGCAGCAGAACGAACGAAAACTCCCATTTCGTGAGGCATCACACCTTCGCTGCTTCGATTCAAAAGCCATAGCCCGACCGCTTTTTCTTCGCCATTGCGGTTGTCAAAGACTCGAATGGTGGGGCTCGGTCCGTTGAATACCGAGATCGCACCGCCGCGTTCCTCCGTGTTGCCGTCCACGTCGGACAGTTCCGGACCCAACAAATGGTCGGCCTGCATCCTGATCTGGTGTGACGTCCGGTAATTGATCTGCAGAGTGCGCGAACGCCCGCGAATGTCAACGCCGAGCGCTTTCCAGGAGAAGGGTTGCTGGAAGATCCTTTGGCCCAGGTCGCCGGCGAAAAAAAGGCTGTTGTTCGGTCGATCCGCCCCAAGCGCGGCAAGAAACCGCAATTGAGCGACGCTGACATCCTGTGCTTCGTCGACGACGGCAAAGTCGAAAGGCGGATGTGTGCGGTCCGCAAGCTGAGCGGCCAGTCGACTGAATAAGGTGGCCCGGGTGACTAAGCCTCGGGCATTCAGGTGAGAGCGGACACGATCGAAAATCGTCCAGAGCGCGACGCGCTGCTGCTCCGGCAGACGCGTTTTTCTGCCCAACCTCCTGACATCCCGATACGACTCCCAGGTTTCCAACTGCCATGCGTCAACAATCTCCTCCCACTCCGTCATCAAGAAGTGCGGGCTGAATTTTAGCCCTTCGACTTCTCCGACCGCTTCCGCAAGAAGTTGCTTGATCACATCGCGGGATGCGATGTGCGGACGGCCGAAGTGCAACTCGTAGAGCCGCCGGCCAATTGCGTTGATGGAGTGTACTTCCAGACGTTCACCAAGGCGCGGTTCATTGCTGATCAATCGTCTCAGTTTGGTTCGCAGTGCATTCGCGAGGGTGTCGGAAAAAGTAGTGAGCAACACCCGGGCATCGGGGTTGGTACGTGCCAGAAAGACAGCCCGGTGCAGTGCGACAACCGTCTTGCCCGTGCCAGCCGAACCTGAAACCCGCGCGGGGCCGCTGTATTCCCGTTCCACCAATTGTCGCTGCGCCGGATGGAGAAAGATTATCCATTTCTCCCAGGGATATTCTAAAGCGCGTTCCAGTTCATCAACGTTGTTCATCACCCGGAACCGGCGCTGTGCGTCGGGGTGATCGAAGGGGCCGGTACCAACAGGGACCGGTTGCGGAAGTTGTGGCGTCACGCCAGTGGCCAGATCCAGCAATGCCTCGGCTGCCTCGCCGGGCAGATGGTCGGCCAGCTCTAGAATCGAGTCCTCATTGGCATGTCGTACGTCCGTCAGCCACTCTTTGGGCACACCATAGCGGAGCAACACATCTTCAGAGACATGTGCAAACAAGGGCGGCTTGGGGGGTACAGGCTGCGCCACTTCCACGTATCTGGAGATTATGATCTCCTCGACCCGTTCCCGTATCTCCACCAACTGCGCCACGCCGGTTTTGGGATGAATTTCCAGCTTGCGCTTTTCAGCCCAACGGTAGGCGCCATCGTGATGGTCCACGTAGCATAGGAGCAGGCTTTCGCTGGTCTTGTGGATGATCATCCGCAGATCGCTGCTGACGCGAACCGACCAGAAGTTCTTGTCTCTGGCCTTGTCGAGCTTGTGGAACTGCATGCCCGGGTTGGCCGGGTTCAGTTGCAAATCAAATGCCGTGGTCTTTACGGCCTTCTGCTCCTCACCGGTCAGTTTGGCAAGGCTATCGGTAAAGGAGTCTGAGATGCGGAAGTTCATGCCGCTATTTTGGATCAAGCACAGGCGACGTACCAAGCAGAACCAAGCTGCGTGATGCCCGAGTGAGAGCCACGTACAGGTTCTTTCGATCTAAACTGTTCACATCTAAAATGATAACGTGATCAAATTCCAGTCCCTTTATCAACAATGTTCGGCTAATGACATATCGGCCTGGTGAGCGACCGGTTCGACGTGTCAAATCCCTCGTACGGATCGCCGCTTCTTCGAGACAGGTGTGACCGCCTGTTTCACGCTCTCGCAATGCTCGCAACATTTCGTGGAAGAGCTCATGGCGTGCCCTCACGGCACCAGGTGTTCGCTCTAGCGCCATAAGAGCTTTTCGAACAGACGAAAGAGAGCCCTCTTTGACTATCTCAGTCAAGGCAGACAGTTGGTCCTGGTGCCTGTACTGCCGGCCTCCCTGAAGACCGCGCCCATCGAAAATCCTTGCAGCAGTGTGTTCCAAGTCCGCTTTGATTTTTGTCAGGCAAAGACAGCCGAAATCGAAAACAGCCTTGGCTAATGCCCGACCATCAGGTGCCTGGTCAAATGCTCCTGCGGCGCTAAACAGGTCATCACATTCGATGGTTTCCTGAGATCTGAATTTGCCGCCTGTCTGCCGAGCAATATTGTGGCACTGGGGCTCCCAACTATGAATGGCCAGCAGCGTCTCGTTCTCGGGACATTTTGCTGATATGCAGATTTCCCTTTGTTTGTTCACATGTTGCTGACTGTCATCTGGAAGTTTCACAAAGCTGACACACCCTTTGGGAGCTTGCCTTAGATCAACAGGCTTGCCAGCTTCCAAGCTTCTGCGCACTGTCAACAGCCAGTCTCCGAGTGCAGGATTTTTGCCCGTCCATCGATGCGGCTTACTTAGTCTCGGCAGTTCGTCAAAGTTTGGTTTGACGTCGCTTTCCCAATCCACTATCTCAGAACCTCCAAAATCGAATATTCCTTGTAGAGGATCACCCAAAATACGCGCTGGCAAGAT
>Ga0315295_10004910_pt1 | contig 11431 bp, 13 predicted proteins | sample YL17G14_0_MG_FD_204453 | JGI IMG/M metagenome (GOLD analysis project Ga0315295, IMG submission 204453) | Sediment microbial communities from Yellowstone Lake, YNP, Wyoming, USA - YL17G14_0 | ecosystem: Environmental > Aquatic > Freshwater > Lake > Sediment | place: USA: Wyoming | collected...
GAGACGGTAGACGAAGACGAAGGTCGGCGTCGGGGGGGACACGACAGGAAGGCCCCCCTGGGACGTCCAGGGGGGCCCGATCGACCATCGTGCCTTCAACTACCTAGCTGGTGAGCGCAGAAGGAATCGAACCTTCAACCTATGGATTAAGAGTCCATTGCTCTGCCAGTTGAGCTATGCGCCCGGAAACATCGGGGAACCTCGGATGGCGTCTGGCGAAGGGCGGCGGATGTAGCAGGATCGCCCCTGGGGTGTCAATGGCGCGCCCGGAGGGAATCGAACCCCCGACCTGCGGCTTCGAAGGCCGACGCTCTATCCATCTGAGCTACGGGCGCGAACGGCGGGAAGGTCCCGCCGCCCGATAAGAGGTGGGGTGAGTGAAGGGGTTCGAACCCTCAACCCCCGGATCCACAGTCCAGTGCTCTGCCGATTGAGCTACACTCACCGTAAATAATGTTGCGCGCCCGGAGGGAGTCGAACCCCCGACCCGCGGCTTAGAAGGCCGCTGCTCTATCCAACTGAGCTACGGGCGCAAGTCGGCCCCGTCCTCCGTGCTCCGGGATCACCGCATCCCCGGCCATCCGATTCGACTTTCAAAGAGTCGGGGCGGCCGGATTCGGACCGGCGACCTCCTGCGCCCAAGGCAGGCGCGCTACCAGGCTGCGCTACGCCCCGCCAGCTGACATTCCACTCGTCCGCCCCGGCCCGAGAGCGCCGTGTCTAGCGTCCCCCCGGGGTTTTGTCAAAGGTTGGCTGCGATGCGGCGCAGATCGGGCATGAGCCGACGCAGCGCCTCGCCCCGGTGGGACAGGGCGTCCTTCTCGGCGGGGGAGAGCTCCGCCATGGTCTTCCCGGGCGCGCCCTCGGGCAGGAAGAGCGGGTCGTAGCCGAATCCCCCCTCCCCTCGAGGCGCCTCGCCGATGGTGCCGCGGCAGCTTCCCTCGGCGGTGGCGAGGATCGTCCCGTCGGGCCCGGCGAGCGCCACCACCGCCCGGTACTCGGCCCCGCGGTGCTCCGGGAGGACCCCGTGCATCACCATCAGGAGCTTCGTGTTGTTGGCCTGGTCACGTCCGGCACCGGAGAGGCCGGGGCTCTCCCCCTCCGACCAGCGCGCCGAGCGGATGCCGGGCTGGCCCCACAGGCCGTCGATGCAGAGGCCGGAGTCGTCGGCCAGCGCGTGCATGCCGGCGGCGCGGGCATTCGAGGACGCCTTCTTCGCGGCGTTGGCGGCGAAGGTGGCGCCGTCCTCCTCCACCTCGGGGATGGCCTTCTCCAGGTCGTCCGGGGAGACCACCCGAACGGGAAGTCCGGCCACCAGCCGGCGCAGCTCCCGGAGCTTGCCCGGGTTGCGGGTGGCGAAGAGCAGGTTCACGGGGGGGCGAGCGAGCGCTCCTGCGCGACCTTGAGGTCCGCGATGCCGGCCAGGGCGGCGTCGAGCATCTCGTCGAGCTGCTCGCGGCCGAAGGCCTTGCCCTCCGCGGTGCCCTGCACCTCGACGATGTCCAGGTCGCCGTTGGCGACCACGTTCATGTCCACCTCGGCGGTGGAGTCCTCCTCGTACTCGAGGTCGAGGCGGACCTCCCCGTCCACGATGCCCACGCTGACCGCGGCCACGTGGCGGAGGATGGGAGCCCCCTTCACCACCCCTGCCTTCTGGAGCTTGCGGACCGCGAGCGCCAGCGCCACGAAGCCGCCGGTGATGGCGGCGGTGCGGGTACCGCCGTCGGCCTGGATGACGTCGCAGTCGACGGTGAGGGTGCGGGGGCCGAGCGCCGAGAGGTCCACCGAGGCCCGCAGCGCCCGCCCGATGAGCCGCTGGATCTCGAGCGTGCGCCCGCCCTGCTTGCCCCGGGCGGCCTCGCGGGCCATGCGCTGGTTGGTGGAGCGGGGCAGCATCCCGTACTCGGCGGTGACCCAGCCGGCGCCGGTGCCGAGCACGTGGGGCGGGACCCGGTTCTCGAGGCTGGCGGTGCAGAGGACCTGGGTGTCGCCGAAGCGGGCCAGGCAGGAGCCCTCGGCGTGCTTGGAGACGTTCACCTCGAGCGAGACGGGCCGGAGCTGGCCGGCCTTCCTTCCGTGGGCGCGCATGGGGCGCGGATCATAACCGCGAGGCCCGACCGGAGCACTACCGCGGCGTCGCGCTTCCCGGCGCCCGCCAGGCGGCGATCCCGGCCGCCACGGCGTTCGCGATGGCCTCCTGCCGGGCCGGCCTGGCGAGGTCCTTCCCCTCCACCGGGTGGGAGACGAAGCCCAGCTCCACGAGGACAGCCGCCATGCGCGCCCCGGCCAGCACGTAGAAGGGAGCCTGCTTCACCCCCCGGTCGGCGGCCCGGGTCCCGCGCACCACCGCGGCGTGGATGGCCTGGGCCAGCCGCGAGCTCTCGGAGAGGTTGGCGTTGTCCTCCAGGTCGGAAAGGATCCCGCCCACCACGTCGGCCGGGTCGATCTCCGGCTCGCCGGCCAGCCGGTCGGCGTTCTCGCGGGCCGCCACGGCCTTGGCCGAGGCGTCGGTGGCATCGGCCGACAGGAAGTAGGTCTCGACCCCGCGCGCGTGCGCCGCCCGGGCACCCGGCGCCGAGTTCAGGTGGATGGAGACGAAGAGGTCGGCCTTCGCGACGTTGGCCATGGCCGCCCGGCGCGCCAGCTCCACGGATTCGTCGCTCGCCCGGGTCAGCACCACCCGGGCCCCCTGCTTCTCCAGCCGCTTCTTCAGCAACCGGGCGATCTGGAGCGCGATGTCCTTCTCCCGCTTGCCGTCGACCGAGATGGCCCCGTCCTTCTCCCCTCCGTGGCCGGGGTCGATGACGGCGACGAAGGCGGGCGCGGCCGGGGCCTTCGCCTGGACCGGCTTGGCTGCGAGGAGCAGCGCGCTGGCGAGTGCGAGGAGCATGGCCGGCGCCTCAGGCAACCTCCAGGGAGCCCCCCGACGGCGCCGCGCGGACCTCACCGATGTGCGCCGCCTCGACCCCCCGGTCGGCGAGGAGGCGCATCACCGCCTCCAGCCGGCCCGGCGCGATCGCGGCGAAGAGTCCGCCGTTGGTCTGCGCGTCGGCGAGGACGAGCTGCCTCGGGCGGCCGATGGCGGCGGCGAACCTCACGTGGGGCGCGACCCAGTCCAGGTTGGCCGTCGTGCCGCCGGGCACGACGTCCCGCTCGGCCAGCGCGAGGACGCCGTCCTGCACCGGCACCGCCGCCGCGTCGATGTGCAGGACGACGCGCGAGCCCTGGGCCATCTCCCAGGCGTGCCCGAGGAGGCCGAAGCCGGTGATGTCGGTCAGGGCGGAGACGGCGCCGCTCGCGGCCAGGACCTCGCCGGCGGCCCGGTTCAGCTCGGCCATCACCGCGGTGGCCTCGGCGATCTGCTCGGGCGTGGCCGTCCCCCGCTTGATGGCGGTGGTGACGATGCCCGAGCCGAGCGGCTTGGTGAGCAGGAGCTGGTCGCCGGGGCGGGCGCCCACGTTGCGGAGAACGCGGTCGGGGTGGACGAGGCCGGTGACCGCCATGCCGTACTTGGGCTCCGGGTCGTCGATGCTGTGGCCGCCCAGGATGGGCGCGCCGGCCAGCGCCGCGGCCTCGGAGCCTCCCCGCAGGATCTCGGCGAGGACCTCCAGGGGGAGCAGCTTCACCGGGAAGGCCACCAGGTTGAGGGCGAAGATGGGGCGCCCGCCCATGGCCCAGACGTCGGAGAAGGCGTTGGCGGCGGCGATGCGGCCGAACCAGTACGGGTCGTCCACCACCGGCGTGAAGAAGTCGACGGTCTCGACGATGGCCTCGGTGGCCGACAGCTGATACACGGCCGCGTCGTCGCGCGTCTCGTGGTCGACGAGCGCGCGCGCATCCTCCACCTTGGGCAAGTGGCGCAGGACCTGCGCCAGATCCGCCGGGCGGATCTTGCAGGCTCAACCCGCGCCGTGCGAGAGCGAGGTGAGCCGGGGATGATTCTTTTCCATCGCTTCCTACTGTCGTGGCGCGGCCGGCGGCGCGCCCGAGGGATCGAGGCCGGCGAACTTGAGATAGATCTCGGCGCTGTGGTTCCCCGGGGAGACGCGGAGGACCTCGTTCCACTGGTCGGAGGCCTCTCCCAGGCGGCCGGCGGCGAAGAGGCAGAGGCCGAGGTTCAGCCGCCCGGGCACGAAGGCCGGGTTCTGCCGGACGACCTCCTCGTACTCGACGATGGCCTCGTCCCGGCGGCCCGAGTCGCGCAGCGCGCCGGCCAGGCGGGCGCGGATGTCGACGAACGTGGGGCTGATGGAAAGGGCACGGCGCAGCTCGGAGATGGCCTCGGGGTAGAGGCCGGCGGAGAGGTACACGTCGCCGATGTCGGCGTACATGTTGGCGAGCTTGCCGCGCACGAAGTTGTCGAGCTGGCCGGGGGCGGCGCCGGAGGTGGTGAGGGCCTGCTGATAGGCCTGCTGGGCCTCGTGGTACTTGCCGGTGTCGTTGTAGGTGATGGCCAGGTTGAGCGCGGCGTCGGTGTAGGCGGGATTGAGGCGGAGGGCCGCCTCGAAGGCCCGCTGCGCCTTCTGGTAGTGGCCCTGGTCGTGGAGGCAGACGCCGAGCATGTTGTAGACATCGGCGAAGGTCGGGTTCCCCTCCACCACCTGCGTCAGGTACTGCTCGGCGCGCGCGAACTCGCGCCGGGCGTAGTGGAGACGGCCGAGCGCCAGCTTCTCCTTGAGAACGTCGTCCATGGTCCTCCCCGTCGCCGGTCGGCCCCGCGACCCGGGGAGTCTACCATCGGGCCGGCGGCACGGGCGACCGCGCGCCGACCGCTACCGTACGCGCCGCGACCGTGCCTCGGTCACAGCCCCGCGGCGAAGACCCAGCGCTCGCCGCGCCGCTCCAGCCGATACCGGGCCCGGAAAGGCCGAACCTCGTCGCCCCCGTCCTGTCCAGCCTCACGTCCGGCACCGGTCCCTGCACCGGTCCCTGGGCCGGCCTCCTCGTAGTCCTCGCCGACCTCGGCGCCGTCGCGATCGACCCGGATCTGCCAGGCCCGGACGCGCAGGCTGGGGCGCGGCGACGCCGACTCCCTGCGCAGGCGCGCCGCGAGCCCGGCCCGATCCGTGGCTCCTTCGCGGTAGTCGTCAGCGGCGAGCGCCACCTGGGCCGCCACGTCACCGGCGCGCGCAGCGTCGAGCCGTCGGAAGAGGGTCCGAAGCACGGCGCGGAGCCGGGCAAACTGGTCGCCCTCGGCGCACCAGAGCGCGATCTTGCAGGGCTTCATGTGGAACTGCTCGCGACCGATGTAGGAGACCGTCGCCGCCTGGTCGCGCCAGACCGCCCTCCCCTCGGCATCGAGCTGGGCCACCACCGTGGCGCGCTCCCCATCCACCACCGGCACCACCTCCGAGTACCGCACCGGCGTGAGCTCCAGCGTGCCCCCGGCCTTCCAGCCGTACACGTCCTCGAGGTGGGCGCGATCCTGATGGGCGAGTGCCTGGCGGACCTGATTCTCGGGACTCTGGAGCGAGAGCCCGGAGCCGGCGTCCAGGAGCTCGGCTCGCCAGAACCAGGCGGCCAGTGCAGCGGTGCCGGCCACGAGAACGGGAACGAGGTACGGGGCGCCGGAGCGGAAGCTGACGCGCCGCCGGCGCCGAAACTCACTTCCAGGGCGAGGCGGCGGGCTCGGGCTGGATCCGGAGTTCGGCAAGGAGCTTCTCCGCGCTGGCGCGCTGCTTGCTCTCAGGGAACTTCACGATCAGCTGCTGGAGCGCCTGCTGCGCCCGGTAGCGCTCGGAGAGCTTCATGTACATGTCGGCGAGCTGCCAGAGGGCCTCCGGCTCCCGCGCGCTGCCCGGGTAGTCCTTCATGAGCCTCTCCAGCCGGAATGCCGCGCCCTGCCACTTCTCGCGCTTCTTGTAGAACTCGAAGGCGTACCAGTCGCGCTCGGCCAGCACGTCCTGGATCCTGGCGAGCTTCTCCCTGGCCTCGGGTGCGTACTTCGAGCCGGGGTACTTCTCGACGAAGAGGGCCAGACCTTCGGCCGCCTTTCCGACCTGGGCCAGGTCGCGCTCGTAGACCGGCGGGAAGAAGAAGAACTCGCTGGGCGCTTCGCTCCAGCGGGCGAGCGCGGCCCGGTAGGCTGCGTAGTCCACCTCGGGGCTGGAGGGGTGGATCTTCACGAAGGTCTGGTAGGCGTCGGCCGCCTCGATGAACTTGCCCTGGTCGTAGCGCAGGTCGGCCAGCCGCAACTCGGCCAGGACTCCGTACTTCGAGTACGGGTACTTGGTCCGGACCCTCTCCAGGGTCTTCTGGGCCCTGGCGAAGTCCCGGTCCTCCAGGTCGGCCACGCCGAGGGAGTACTCCTCCTCGGCGGGAGACTCGTACTTCACCGCCGGCGCCTTCTTCGAGCAGGCGGACAGGGTCAAGAACGACAGGGCGGCGGCCGCCGCGAGCGGCCAGATCCGGTTCCGAGAGCGCATCGGGGCGCGAAACATATCAGCGGTCTTCCCCCTCGTCCACGTACACCCCCAGTGCGGACGAGACCGCCCGGCCGGAGAATCCGCGGGCCAGCAGGAAGCGGCCGAGGCGCGCCCGCTCCCGGCCGTCGAGGTCGGGGATGGGGCGCCGGGCGCGTCGCTCGGCGAGGTGGCGGCAGCGGGCCGCCTCGTCGGCGCCCAGGGCGTCGGCGACGGCGCGACGGGCCGATTCACGGGGGATGCCTGCTGCGGCGAGGCGCAGCTCGGCGAGGCGGGGGCCGAGGCGCCCGGGGGCGACGAGCGCGCGGGCCCGGTCGCGGGCGAAGGCGGCGTCGTCGAGGTAGCCCAGGCCGCGCAGCCAGGCCACAACCTCGTCGCCCTCGTCCGCGAATCCGGCGCGGGCGAGCCGATCGCGGATCTGGGCCTCGGTGCGGGGGCGGGCGGCGAGCAGCCGGAGCGCCCGGGCCCGGGCGCGGGACTGCGGCGAATCGGTCACGGGGTTTCGGAGCTCGACCGCTAGAAACGCTCGATCTGGAAGTCGTCCTCGGCTGGAGCTGGCGCCGGGGATGTCTCGGCCGGACGCCCGGCGATCCGGCCGATGGGGAGCGGGGCAACTGCCGGGGCCCGGGGCGCGGGAGCGGCGACGCGGGGCGCCGGGGCGGCGGGCGCGGGTTTCGGCGCTCCGGGTTCCTGGGACTGCTCGAAGTTGTCCCACTTCGAGTCGCTGGTGCCGGAGATGCCCGACACGCGGAGAGCGAAGTCGTCGGGGTTGGTGGCCTGGCGAAGCGCCTCCTCGTAGCTCACGAGCCCGGCCCGGTAGAGCCCCATGAGCGACTGGTCGAAGGTCTGCATTCCGTAGGACACGTGCCCCTGGGAGATGGCGTCGGAGATCTCCTTTGTCCGGTCCTTGTCCTCGACCATCTCGCGAACCCGCGCCGTGGCCAGCAGCACCTCGACGGCGGGCACGCGGCCCCGGCCGTCGGCGCGGGGGACCAGCCGCTGGCTGATCACCGCGCGCAGGACGGAGCCGAGCTGCAGGCGCACCTGCTTCTGCTGGTACGGAGGGAAGGCCGAGATGATGCGGTTGACCGTCTCGGTGGCGTCGAGGGTGTGGAGCGTCGACATCACCAGATGTCCGGTCTCGGCGGCGGTGAGCGCGGTCTCGATGGTCTCGAGGTCGCGCATCTCGCCGACCAGGATGACGTCGGGGTCCTGGCGCAGCGCGCTCTTCAGGGCCTGTCCGAAGCTCATGGTGTCGACGCCCACCTCGCGCTGGTTCACGATCGACCGCTTGTCGCGGATGAGGAACTCGATGGGGTCCTCGATCGTCATGATGTGGCAGGTCTCGGTGGCGTTGATGTAGTCGACCATCGCCGCCAGCGTGGTGGACTTGCCCGAGCCGGTGGTGCCGGTGACCAGGATCAGGCCGCGCTGCTCGGCGGCGATCTTCTCCAGCACCTTGGGCAGCATGAGCTGCTCGATGGTCTGGATGCGGAACGGGATGACGCGGAGCACCACGCCGAGGGAGCCGCGCTGCTGGAACACGTTCACGCGGAATCGGCCCAGGCCGGGTACGCCGTAGGCCAGGTCGACCTCGTTGGTTTGCTTGAACTTCTCCCGCTGGTACTCGTTCATGATGCCATGTGCCATCCGCGCGATCTCCTCGGGCGGAAGGCGGCGGGCATCCTTGAGCGGGACGAGCGCCCCGTCGATGCGGAACATCGGGGGCAGGCCGGCCTTGAGGTGAATGTCGCTGGCACCGGACCGCAGGGCGATCTGCAGGATCTCGTTCAACTCCATGGCGAATCGAGAGCGTATCACCGGGGCCGGAGGGATTCCACGAACCATGCGCGATCTCCGCGGGTCGGATGCGGGACACGAGCCGCGGACGCGGGCCGGACATGGGCCGGAGGAAGCCTCTGTGGGATGCCAGCCCACAGTGACATCGCGCCGTTCAGGCGTGCAGGACGCGAACGCCGCCCGCACCGGGAGGCACGGACGGCGTATTTTCGGACTCCCGGGCGGCTAGCGCTTCGAGAACTGGAAGCGCTTGCGGGCGCCGGGCTGGCCGTACTTCTTGCGCTCGACCGCGCGGGCGTCGCGGGTCAGGAACCCGGCCTTCTTGAGAGCCGGGCGCCACTCGGGGTTGAGACCCACCAGAGCGCGAGAGATGCCGTGGCGGATGGCGCCGGCCTGGCCGGACAGCCCTCCCCCGTTGGCGTTCACGAAGACGTCCATCTTGCCCATCTGGTCGACGAGCTTGAGTGGCTCGACGAGGATCATCTTCGAGGTCTCGCGGCCGAAGTACTCGTCGAGCGGGCGACCGTTGACGATGATGGTCCCGGTGCCCGGGACGAGCCGGACGCGCGCGACGGATTCCTTGCGGCGGCCGGTGGTGATCTTCTGCGTCGTGGCCATCTATCTCGTTTCCTCTAGGCGGAGAGCTTCAGGGCTTCGGGCTTCTGCGCGGCGTGCGGATGCGCGGCGCCGGCATAGACCTTCAGCTTGGTCATCATGGCGCGCCCGAGGGCGTTGCGGGGGAGCATGCGCTTCACGGCCGCGGTGAGGATGTCCTCGGGGTGCCGGGCGCGGACCTTGTCGGCGGGCGTCAACTTGGCGCCGCCGGGGTGCATGGTGTGCGAGAAGTAGAGCTTTTCCTGCTCCTTCTTGCCGGTGAATCGGGCCTTCTCGGCGTTCACGATGACGACGAAGTCCCCCGTGTCCATGGAGGGCGTGTAGGAGGCCTTGTGCTTGCCCTTGAGGAGGGTGGCGATACGGGTCGCGGCGCGGCCGACCGTCAGGTCCGTCGCGTCGACGATCCACCACTTCCGACCCCGGAGCGCTTCCGCCTGGGTGGTGCTGTGCGTAGCCTTGTTCATGGAAAACCTGGTGTTTCGAGCGATTGGGAAGGGGCGTTCCTAGCGGAAGCCCCCCCCGAAGTCAAGGCTGGTCGGCCCAGCCGGAGGGCCATGCGGCGCAACGGCCAGTCTACGGCAAGCGATAGCCGAGGAAGAGCTGGGTGGTGAAGGCAAACGCGGTGCTCGTGCCGCCCGGAACCGGGCCGTTCGACGAGTAGGCGTCGATCGCGGCTCCGAAGCGCGTGTTGAGGCCGACCGAGAGCTGAGGCGTGGGGTGGTACTCGACGTACGGCCCCGCCGCCGGCCCGAAGATGAACCGCGGAGCGACGGTGCCGGACACGAGGAGCGTCATGTTGAAGTCGAGGCCGACGCCGATCTCGAGGTTGGGCTGGACGGGGAAGCCCATGACCACGCCGACCGGGAACTGGAAGCCGAACTGGGCGCTGCTCGTGGTGTAGAGCTTGAGACCCGGATCGACGTGCAAGAGGAGCTTGAAGTCCCGGCTCTGGAGGAGCTGGAACCGGAGCGGGGCGTAGAAGGACAGGCCGAACTGGCTGCCGGTCGTGCCCTCGAAGCCGTAGAGCAGGCCGAGCCGGAGGCTCACGTCGGTCGTGGGGGAGAGGCCAAACGTGTAGCCGAAGGTCGTGCTGGGCCAGCCGGCCTGAACGTCGATGACCGGACGACCAGGGGAGACCGTCTCGGATCCGACCGTGCTCCAGCCGGAGAGGCCGGCGTGGGCGGGGGCTTCGGATTGGGCCTGCGCGGCCGCAGGTGAGAGGGCGACGGCCGCCACGATGGCGGCGGCGAGCACGCTGTGGGTCCTGGTCTTCATGTATCTACCTCCTCCGAGGGGGGGCTGTGTTCCGGGGTCTGGTCCGCACGGTGCGCTCCCTTTAGCGGTCAATCGCTCGGCGCGTCAAGCGGCGATCGGGCCATCCGAGCCCTCCCCGGTCCCTCCCGGTGCCCCTCTCGGTGCCCTCCCGGTGCCGGAGGTGTCCCCTCCCCCCTCCCCCGGCGCTGGACGACAGGCGTCACCCTATTCTTTCCAGTCGGGCGCGCAGGGCGCGGAGCACCTCGTTGGATCGAGCGTGCGTCTTCCCACGCGAGCGGCTCGGCTCCAAGTCCTTGACAGGCCCCCGAATCTCCGCGAGGAGGATGTTCGCTCCGACCCACAATGGCCGGATCGCCAGCCTTAGGAGGAGGACCATGTTCTGGCTCGAGCCGCGGCCGTCCGGCCACCCGGCCCCGCAACACGGGAGCCCGCGGATGTTTCGCGTGGACTGGATCGAAAGGTACCTTTCACGCGTCAAGCCCTGGCACGTTCTCGTCGTCTGGGTGCCGGTGATCGGCTATCTCGTCTATCGGGGACTTCGGGCGGCGGACATCCCGATCGGGACGTTCCTCGGAGCGCTCCTCGGTGGCCTCGCCTTCTGGACCCTGCTCGAGTACGTCCTCCACCGCTGGGTCTTCCACTTCGTGCCCAGCCCGAACTCTGGGCTAGCCCAGGACGTCCACTTCCTGATCCACGGTGTCCATCACGATTGGCCTCACGACGCCGACCGACTGGTGATGCCGCCTGTCATGTCCATCCTCCTCGCCATCGTCGTGGGGTACCCGATCTACCTGGTCGTCGGACCGCGACTCTTCGACCCCTTCTTCGCGGGGCTCGTGGCCGGATACGTCTGGTACGACATGACGCACTACGCGGTTCACCACCTGAAGCCGCGAACCGAGTTGGGCGCCAAGCTCCGGAAGCACCACTACCTTCATCATTTCAAGCAACCCGGCGCCCGGTACGGGGTATCGACGCCCTTCTGGGACGTGATCTTCCGGACTCTCCCGCGAGAGGATCGTCCGGCCCCCGCGGCAGCGTCGTCCGGCGGTGCCCAGAGCGGTGCCGGACACTAGAGCCGGGTCGGGTCCCGATCGAAGCGCTCGACCGGCCCGCTGCTTGCTACGGCAGCGGCCATGGCTCGTATCCCTCGCTCCAGGCTCGTCGCGCCCGGCTCAACCCACCATTGCTTCTGGCGAAGCCACAACTGCTCGAGGGTCCTGGATTCGGACGACGCCCGTCGGAAATTCCTCGGCCTTCTCGCCAAGTACAAGGACCGGCACGGAATCCTCATCCACAGTTACTGTTTGATGGGGACC
>Ga0315295_10004911_pt1 | contig 11426 bp, 11 predicted proteins | sample YL17G14_0_MG_FD_204453 | JGI IMG/M metagenome (GOLD analysis project Ga0315295, IMG submission 204453) | Sediment microbial communities from Yellowstone Lake, YNP, Wyoming, USA - YL17G14_0 | ecosystem: Environmental > Aquatic > Freshwater > Lake > Sediment | place: USA: Wyoming | collected...
AAACTTGTTTATTACCGCTTTCCATTTGTTACATGTGTTTAGATCAAAGTTCGATGATCTTACCGCCGGCCGGAAGGTCATTTTCACTTAAGCCAAAATCCGTAAGCATGCGCTGGGTTGCCTCCATATTCGGCGACCAGCCCATCTTTTCACCGCGGAACTTGGTTGCTAATTGATAGTCGACCACGGGGGATAGTACACCCATGGCCAGGAAATTCGGCTGATGCCTGGGGTAGCCTCCGGGCCCACCCTCGCTGGCCCAGAGCGCATCCACCAGACAGAGCTGCTGCCGAGGGTATAGGACTTTACCCGTTTGCTTGTCCATCGGACCCAGGATCTCCGGGGTTTGGTTAATAGCAATGAGGTAATCCAGAGCCCCGCTCCGATGTCCGGGCGATGGATCAAAAGTGCCAAAATGGTTTTTCATGGTCATGGTGAATTCGCCGAATTTACTGGAATGTCCCTTGCACATGGATATATTGATGAGGATGTCCACCGATCCATCTACCAGGTACTTCAGGCACTTGGATTTCCCCTCCTTGCTCTTCCATGGTTCTAGCACGGCAGTGAACGCGGTGATCCCATCCCATTGGTCTTCGATCCGACATCCCTCGGGAAGGCCGTTAAAAGGCGTACTCCTGCTCATACTCCCGCCATGGACTGCGTCATAGATGTGGATGTTGGAGGGCTTGATACCGAGTATGTGGGTCAGCAGGTGACAGACTTTGGCCATGACCGCGCTACGCGTATGCTGTAAGGAAATATTGTTGGTTTTTATGGCTACGACCGTGTCCGACCAGGATTTTCGAGGGGGTTTAATAAAAATCGTCCGCCACGCCTCTTCCGGGTTCCGCATTTCCGTAAGCCTACAGGCCAGTTTGTCGATGTTTTCCCAAACAACCTCGCTAACGACCAGCTTTTCCTGTCGGGCCCAGGAGGTAACTGGTTCGTTGGCTTTTGTCATTCGGCCATCGGTTATTCCAACTACCCGAAGATTATTCACGTTAGGGTGGACCTCTGTCTTCCGAGCCCAGCCTGCGCGGGCTTTTGGTATAATGACCATGGGCAATGCCATTATGGTAGCCCCCGTGAGGATTGCTTTTTTGATAAACTGTCTTCTGGTTATTCTGATCATCCCCGATTCCTTTCCGAACTCGCTAGTATTTCCCTGGAATGGATCACCTATATCACACGGATAGCTGGGGAACCAAGAATACCGCCATCGGAGAATACTGGGAAGGCCAGCCCTATAACTACGTCAACTTTAAGGGTGAAAACCCGAAGTATAGGGAACAGATGACCTCCATTGACAGTCGCGAGCTTTATGAGCGGGCATTTGGAAAAACGAAATAGGAAAGGCAGGGCCATTACGGCCCTGCCTTATATTGATATTCCAAACCATTTTCTCTCTATCAACCCTATAGTTGTAAGAAAATTTGCCGGATTATCGGCAAAGCATTACACCATGTATGTCAAAACGCATTTTCAAAATCAACCGACGAATTCACCTGGGGTGAAATCTTCCCCCCCACCCCAACCCTCCCCCTCGGAGGGGGGAGGGTTGGGTGGGGGTGAATTTTTTCGATTATTTTTTGCAACGTTTAGGTCAACCGTCGGAATGAACCTGGAGGAATATAAAATCATGTTGGTCCACCCATTCCAATCTCAAGAGAGTATCTAAATCCACTTTTTTGCCATCTACTCCAACCTCCTTGCATCCTGTCCAGAGCTTCCCCGGAAGGCTCTCAAAGAAACCTAAGAAATCTTCTCTCCTGATATAAATGCCCTTATTCAGAATGATGGGTCCGAGCTCGTTTAAAAGCAGATTAAAGAGTTTCAAAACAACCAACCCTTCCCCGGGCGAGATGGCCATTTTATCTTCCCGGTGGGTAATCTGGCTCCGCAATGAAGCTAAGTAGCCTCCTCGTCGTAAAGTCGCCCCAGCCAATCCCGGCATGGCCGCCGAAAGGGCCAAGACTGAACCATCTTTGACGGTGGCTGTATCTACATCATCGACGGGCTTCCCGTCTAAGAAGATGGTTTTGATCCGCTCCTCAATGTATTCGGGGCTCACGGCAAACTGCTCGCAAATCATCTTCTTGATGCTGCTACCAACCTGGGCTTTCACCCTGAACCCATGCTGCAGGAGCTGGAAAAAACTGGAGACCTGGTTTGCCTCGAGGCTCAAATGGAGGCTTACCGTGGAGTATCTTTCGTGCTTATCGTTTTCTGTCAAATTTGGCATGTTAATATCTTAGGTCCTCTCACATTTACGTAGAAAATACTCTAAATCCCCCCCTTTCCTAAAGGGGGGCAAGGGGGGATTTTCTCCAGCTTAAGGGAGGCGGGCCACGATCCCACGCCGCCGCCGGCACGGGCAGATTGGATGATCAGAAGGCCAAAAGCGGGCAAGGATCAGCTTTCAACTCCTCCAAATGGAGCAGAAATGAAAAAAGTAGAGGCCCTGATCGAGCCTCTACTTTCAATTCAATTTGCCACCTTCTTCGACCTACCAGTTAAAGACACGATCCAGGTCTTCATCCTTAACCTGGAAAGTCAGGTTGTGCGGCGGCAAAGGTTCCTTCGTGAAGAAGTCGGGTAGCCGATCATGCTGGGCCGTAAAGCCCGCCCTGGTGTTAAAGTCCCTTTCGGTTTTGAGAATGGATTTACCAAGCGCAGTTACGTCGTCCGCAGTCAATTTCAACCCATGGAAGGTATTGAGCAAATCGATCAGGGCCTGGAAGGTTTCGGGTTGATCCATAATGGCAAAGGCTATGAAGAGGCACATGCCTGCAGCGTCGATAGCGGCCGTGGCGATCTGGAGATTTCTGGAGAGGTCCACCTGACCTTCCGGCTTCAGGGGATCTACGAAGCCCCCAACTTTCATAACATTGGTGGCTACGGCATACCCGGCTGTATGATCAGCCCCCATGGGGCTGGTAGCGTAGGTCACCCCGATGCCCTGGATCCCCCGAGGATCATAGGCCGGAAGGGCCTGGCCTTTGACCACAGGGACCCTCTCCACGCCTAAAACCTTACCGGTTACCGCTGCCCCATTCCCCAGGATACGCCCGAGGTGAGTTCCTTTACCCACTTCCTTGAGCAGGTTAATAGATGCCGCACTATCTCCAAACTTGGCCAAGCCTGCTTCCATGGCCACACCTATAGTGGCGCCCATCTCGATGGTATCCACGCCGTAATCATCACACAGGCGGTCCAGCATCGCGATGGCATCCAGGTCGTCGATTTCACAGTTTCCACCGAGGGCCCAGACCGTTTCATATTCTACCTGTTTGGTTAAATAATGCCCATCCTTATCCATGAAAGTGCCCGAGCACTGGATGACACAGCCCCGGTGGCAACCATGGGTGGCCAACCCGCCGCGCTTCGTTTCTGTTTCGGCCTGCGTTTCCCCGCTGATCTTTTGGCAATTGGGAAAACGACCCCACATGAAGTTTTTGGTTGGATATGCGCCTGCTTCGTTGATCACGTTCGTCAGCACATTGGTCCCGTAGGCGGGAAGCCCCTGGCCTGTGACCGGATGTTTTTTGAGACCTTCAACGAATATCTTATTGGCCTCCTGGAATTTCGTGGGATCTTTGGGGGTCCGCATTTTCATCCCGCTGTCATCGATCACGATGGCCTTCACGCCCTTGGCTCCCATGACCGCACCCACGCCGCCGCGTCCCGCGTGACGAGTGGGTCTCAGTTCCATATCGGTAAAAGCGATTGAAGCGGCAGACATTTTCATCTCCCCTGCCTGCCCGATGGAAATGATGCCTACTTTCTCGCCATACTCTTTCTTCATCTTCTCGACGAGGTCGTAATTGCCCAGCATTTTGAGGCTGTTATCGGGGGTTATTTTTACCCCGTCTTTGTTAATGAACACCTTATAGATCTTGCCGTCTTTAGGCTTCCCTTCCAATACGATAGCGGCATAATCAAGCCGGGCCAGCATCTGGGAGGCCTGCCCTCCGGCGTTGGCTTCTTTGATGCCGCCCGTCAGCGGACTCTTGCAACCCACCGAAATCCGGCCAGACATCGCGGCAGAAGTTCCACTCAATAAGCCCGGGGCGATGACCAGCTTGTTATCTTCTCCTAATGGATGGCATAGCGGGGGCACTTCTTTGGAAACAAGCGTTGACGTAAGGGCCCTCCCCCCCAGGCCCTCATACGCCCCCATCGGTCCTTCGCTGACCTTTGGACCACCTGGCGCACTCATATTGATCCTTAGAATTTTCATCGAAAAGCCCTCCTTTCCCTCAATAGAATTGTTAAGTTGTTAACGGACAAAGGTTCTTCCATGGGGCAACATTTAAAACACTCTACATTAACCACCAGCTACCGGAGGAAAAGCACCCACTCTGTCTCCGTCCTTCAGCACTTCATCCCCCTTGGCATGGACCCCGTTCAAGAAAATAACCTTAGGGGCCTCGGGTGGAATCTTCAATTGCTCCAGAAGCTCTTTGACCGTAGTTCCGTCGGCGACCTCTACAAAACAGGAATTGCCCACGCTTTTTTCGGGCAGAAAGCTTCTAAAAGAAGCGTAAAGATGCAATTCGAGTTTCACGGTCCATTTCTTCTGAAAATCGATGTGGCGGCAAGCAATACAATTTCATTCCTATTTTTTAATTCAATCAGCGACCAGGAGTGATAAATATACTCAGTAGTTGCAAAAATATTCTCCGAAATTTCGTTTTCGCCCATGCATTTAAAGGGCAATAACGGTTTTTTGGGTGGTCACAGGACTTCACCCCCGGTGTCCTTTGCCCCCCCACCCTAACCCTCCCCCTCGGAGGGGGGAGGGGAGGGTGGGGGTGATATTTTTAATGTCTTTTTTGCAATGGTTAGGTATACCTAAACCGATAACCGAATCCTCCTGGAAGCTAGACACGACCATCTTCTGCAGACAGCACCGAATCATCATTCGCCCCAGAAGTTTAGGTATGGAAGGGATTTTTGGCTTTCGATCTTCTAATATTAGCAAGCCAGGTAAGGTTGTCAAGCGAATTCCCGCCCAGGCTACGCGCCGAAATAAATCTCCGCCAGCTCAGGGGCGTTCATGATCTCTTCCGGAGTTCCCCGGGCAAGTACGCGACCCTCGTTGAGGAAGATGATCTCATCCACCATTGCCCGGATGACCTCCATATTATGTTCCACGATGCAGATGGTCTTTCCGTGTTTGACCAATTCCCGGATCAGCGGAAAGAGTTTTTCCATGACTACCGGGTCCAGGCCGGAGGCCGGTTCATCCAGAAGGATCAGCCGGGCTTCGGTCGAGAGGATCCTGGCCAGGCTTAGAAGTTTTTGTTCGGCGAAGGAGAGATTTCCGGCCAGATCTTCCGCTTTGTCCCCGAGGCCGACAAATTCCAAAAAAGCCAGGGCTTTGGCCCGATTCTCGGTTTCTTCCTGGGAGATTTTCCCAAAGCGTAGAAAAAGCCAAAGCAAACTTTCTCCGGTTTGTCGAGGCCGGGCCACCAAGACGTTATCCAAGACACTCATTTGGTGGAATAATCTCAAATCCTGGAAGGAGCGACCAATGCCCAGGTTAGCAATGCGATGGGCAGGAAGGCCGGAAATGTCCTGCTCCAAGAAATTCACCGCTCCCCCTTCCGGGGAATAAAAACCGGTGATTACATTGAAGAGAGTCGTCTTCCCAGCTCCATTAGGACCAATTAGGCCCACTATCCTCCCTTCATCCAGGTTCAGGGTGCAGCGGTCGACCGCCTTCAAACCGCCGAAATTCTTACTCACGTCCTTTAGCTTGAGAAACGTCCTGGCTGGGGGACGATTCCCACCCCCCTCCTGGAAAATACCGAGGTCCTTCCCCGCAAGGCCTTTCGACGGGTAGCCTGGCTCGCTCCATTCGGATAGGGGGGTTGACGACTCCTCTTTCCCCTGTCGTTCTCTTTTTTTCCTCTTTACAGAACCCGCAAACTCGCCCATGAAGCCTTGCGGACGGAAGCACATGAAGAGAATGAGGATAATTCCGTAGGCGATCTGCCGGGTGAATCCCACGATCGCCGGGGAGATCTCCAGGAAGCGCAGGGCTTCCATCACCGAAACCAGAATGGCCGCTCCGATGACCGGCCCCCAGGCAGTGGCTGCACCGCCGATGATCACAACGGCGAAGATGAGAATGGTGTCGTTCACCGTGAAGTTGGCCGGGCTGATGTAAGTCATGTAATGGGCAAAGAGACCGCCGGCGATGGCCGCCAGGGCTCCGCCCGTGACGAAGATCCAGACCTTGAAAGCCCGGACGTTCTTGCCCAGGGATTCTGTGGCCACCTCATCTTCCCGGATCGCTCGCAGGACCCGGCCGAAAGGCGAATGAACCAGGCGCCAACAGGTCAGGAAACAGAGCAAGGTAAAGCCGAACATCAACGGAATAAAGGCCGCCGGCGTGTCGATAAGGGCGCCAAAAAGGACAGGGCGGGGGATGCCGCTAATGCCGGCCGCCCCGCGGGTCAGATCGATCCAGTTCATCAGGACCGTGTAAACGATCATGAGCAATGCCAGAGTGGTCACGATGAGGTACTCATCGCGTACGCGAATGGCCGGGATAGCTACCAGCAGGCTGATTACCCCGGCGACGATCATTCCTGCAATAATGCCCACCAAAAAATTGGTCCCGAAGTGGATGCCCAAAAGGGCGGTGGTATAAGATCCGATGGCGAAAAAAGCAGCATGGCACATGGCAATGAGACCCGTGTACCCGAGAATGAGGTTGAAGGATAAGCCCAGGATCGCGTAGATCGCGATCATAATAAGAATGTGCAGGATATAATCCATAGCGAGCTCTGTTCCAGAGCAATATGAAAAATGCAAATTGAAAATTTTAGGAAGTTTTCATTTCTTATTTCGAGCTGCGAGTTACCGGGTACGAGTTAAATAGAATTGTGAATTAAGATGATCTCGTAAAAAGTCGTCACTCCGGTGAAAACCGGAGTCCAGAGAATTTTTAAGGATTTGATAACTGGATTCCGGCTTCCGCCGGAATGACAGAAATACGTTTTTTTAGACTTTTTCCGAGAGCTTCAACTCAATAGTTGCAAAAAGATTCTCCGAAATTTCGTTTTCGCCCATGCATTTAAAGGGCAATAATGGTTTTTCCGATGGTCAAAGGACTTCACCCCTGGTGTCCTTTGCCCCCCACCCTAACCCTCCCCCTCGAAGGGGGGAGGGGAGGGTGGGGGTGATATTTTTAATGTCTTTTTTGCATTGTTTAGGTCAATTAAGGAATATAGGAATTGCGAATTCGGGAAATACTAATTTTCAATTATTCAATAATTCCTGAATCCCCCAATTCCTAAATTCGAATACCAGATCATATCTTACCCCTGTACACCCGGAACCCGAAGAGGCCGGTGGGTTTTAAAATTAACACTACCACCAGGACTACGAAGGCAATTCCCACCTGCCACTGGGAGGAGATCTTCCAGATGCCGATGGATTCAGCCAGGCCAATGATGATGCCCCCCAGGGCCGCCCCCGGCAGGCTGCCGATGCCGCCGATGATCACCGGCATGAAAGAGTAGAGAATGGCCCAGTGACCCAGATCGGGAGTAGCCCCCCTTTCGATGGTAACGAGAACCGCTGCTGGCGCCACCAGAAAGGACCCCAGGGCGAAGGCCAGGAGAAAAAATTTCTGCGTATCGATCCCGATCACTCCGGCCATTTCCGGGTTGCTGATCACGGCGCGCAGGGCCTTCCCGCTCTTGGTGCGGTGCAGGTAGAGCATAAGGGCGGCTAGAAGGATTCCGGCAGTCAGAACCATGACCACGTGCAGGTTGTTAAACCCTATCTGGCCGATTTTAATCACCTTTACCGGGAACCCCTCCAGGGGCTTGGTATCCGTTCCGAACCCCATGGCTATGAAGTTCTCTACGGTAATCAATGTCCCCAGGGCAGCGACGAAGATTACCAGCGGGGTGGCGAAGGCCTTCCTGAGGTAGCGGTAGAGAAACCCCTCGACGGCCATTCCGAAAAGCACTGCGCCGCATACGCCCCCTATGGCAGCAATGATCAGGGGCAAACCCAATTGCTGACACAGGTAAGCCGAGTAGGCGGCCACGACAAATGTGGCCCCGTGGGCAAAATGAAATGTCCGGGTCACGGCGAAGATCAGGCCCCAGCTGATCCCAAAGAGAAGGTAAATGCTTCCTAGAGAAAGCCCGTTGATGGCCAGTTGAAAGAAAAGATCCATGGAATCCCTACATCAACCTTCACCGCGGAGCCCGCTGAGAACGCAGAGATGAAACATAGATGGGGAGAAAGGGAGACGCGGAGAAAGGCAAAATCACCGGGTCAGCGATTCTTCGGGTCTCCGGGTCCCACCGTCCCCCGGTCAAAGGTTCAAAGTGTTCTGCGGTGAAAAAATTCTTTTACTTGATCTCTACATATTGCTGAAAGATGGCCTCACTACCCTTGACAACGAAGAGGGCTGTTTTCTTCTTGCAGGTCCCGTCTTCGGGGTTGAACTCCACATAGCCTCCGTAGACACTGGGGAAGCGTTTGATCTCTACCAGGGTATCCCGCAGAACTTTTCCATTCCAGTAGTCGCCCCCTTTGGCCTTGGATTTCTTTATCAATTCGGCCAGAATATAGACCCCTTCATAATAGTTGGCGGCATAGAATTCCGGCTCCTTGCCGGTTTTGGCTTTGTAATTGGCCACGAAACTCTTGGACCAGGGGTCATCACTCTTGGGGTCAAAGAAATCGGTGACGGCTTCATAGCCATCGGCCGTGGCCCCGGCGAGCTTGGCTGCGTCCGGGGTGAACTCGACTCCCAGGATGGGCTTGTTAAATCCCATCTCCCGGGCCTGCTTTACCGCAACCCCCCAGTCCTTTCCCCACTGCCAGAGGGCCAGGAAGTCCGGGTTGGCGGCCATGATCTTGGAAAGGTAAGTCTTGTAATCGGTAGCTCCGATCGGATGGGCCTCGGAAGCCACCACGGTCCCTCCCATGGCCGTCCAGCGGGGCTCGACATACTTCTGGGTGCCTATGCCGGCATCGTCGTTCCAGTAAAGAGAGGCCATTTTGGTGAATCCCCGCTCCTTGGCCCGCTGGATCACACCGACCCCGTGCATCACCGAGAGCATGCGGTTGTTGAAAAGGTAAGGGCTGGCCTTTACCAGTTTCGGACCTACGCCTCCGCCGTTGAGAAGCAGCACATGTTTCTCGTTGGCCACCGGGACGATGGAAAGGGTTGGGCCGGTATAGGAGGTGAAGCTGAAGGGTACCCTGTCCACGTTGACCAATTTATTGAAGCCGTTGATAGCCGCCGCCCCCGACCCGCTCTGGTGGTCTTCGATGACTGCCTTGAACTTGATGCCGTCGATTCCGCCTTTCCCGTTGATCTCATCCATGGCCGTGAGAAACCCCGCGCTCATCACCTGCCCATACCAGGATCCGGCTCCGGTCATGGCCAAAATCGCTCCGATGCGGAACTCCTTCGGGTCAGCGGCCTGGGCGGATAGTCCTGACGAGAGGGCCCAAATAAAAATGATTCCCATGATCCATACTCGATGTCTCATTCCTTTCCCTCCTTTTTCCAAAAATTTTAAACTGGCGACCTGAAGGTGAATTGAAGAAGATTCTATTCTTTCTTCAAGCTAAACGTCAAGAGTGAATTGCTGCGTAAATTGGTTGCCGGTCATTCTGGCGAGATGCGATAAAAAGGAGGTCATAAATGAAAAGGGGTAAAGAAAGGATATGATATGGAGGATCCGGTCAAGAGAATCGCCCGGGAAGCGGAGCGAATTTTATTCTCTTCCCCGCCAAATGTCGAGTCAGAGGCATTCTGTTGCCTTGCGCCGGATTTTCCTGCTTGGGATTCGGCGGCAACCCTCTCCTTACCGGATGGCAATGGGGCGGATGGGAGATCCGGTCCCGCCTTTGATCTTCAGAGGAATCACAATGAAAACAAAACGGTGGACTTTCTCCCGGGCCAGTTCCTCCAGGTTGAGCATCTCCATGATCTGGATTCCCTGCTCGGCCAGCAAAAAGACGTGCACCCCCATGGATTTCGTGGGAACGACCTCATAAGCCGTGGTATCCGCCCCGGTCAGACGCATCCCTGCTTCAACCAGAAACCGCGCCGCCTCCAGCGTCACTCCGGGCACTCCTTCGTGGTCGTTAAAAAGACTGGGATTATCCCAGTACCGCGCCCATCCGGTCCGGACCAGGACCACATCTCCCGGCTTGATCTCCACCCCCTGAAGGGCGATCGCTTCCTGGATGTCTTTCCGGCTGATGGGATAACCTTTCTCCAGCACCCCCACCTTCTTGAGCTCCGGGATATCCAGAAGGATCCCGCGGGAGATGATCGGAGGAGTCTCCTCGATATTCCGTCGAGATAACCCCCGCAGGTAATCTTGCTCCCGGTCTGCTTCCAAGCCTCCAAACAATTTTCCGTCCTTCGAGATGTGGCCGACCGCATCGAGATGGGTTCCCGTATGCCCGCCGAAGGCAAAGAGATCGTTGGCCGAGCTCCCTCCCCCTTCGTATTTAACATCTCCATGTTTCCGGGCCAGTCCGTAGACAAAAGGCGGATGGAGAGGATGGTGGGGCATTCCCGGATGCCAGGGCTGCCCCAGGTCGTAGATTTTCCCTTCCGTGATGAGCTCTTTCAACTCCGGTCGAAACATGGCATCGTTCCTTTACTTTCCCTTGAATTGAGCGGGGCGCTTATCCAGGAAAGCCCGGATGCCCTCGGACCGGTCTTCGGAAGAGAAGCAGAGCGTTTCCGCCATGACCTCATAGGCCAAGCCCGCATGCAGGGAAGACTGGGCAGCTTGGTTGATGGCCTCCTTCAGGGTCATCAGTTTGTTCATTGGACCTTTTCCCTCCCCAGGAACTTCACGATTGATCCACTCGCACTCATTCCCTCCTCGTAGGGGCACTCCGCCGGGTCGCCGCTCCCCGGGCTTTCATTTCTCCTCCCGCTTCGGAAGCAGATTTTCCACGAGTCTGAATTTCTGAACCTTCCCGCTCCCGGTCATGGGCCAGTCCGTAAAGAAATGGACTTCCTTGGGCACCTTGAAATTGGCCATCCTTTCTTTACAAAAGGCGATGATCTCTTCCGGGGTAGCCTCCATGCCACCCTATCCCCGGGTTTCACTCCGACCGCCAGGAGGCCCCGGGAAAACTGCTTGATGCGCAGGGCAAGCTGCGCGTAAGTGTCCGCTGGTCATCTACCACCAGGAATTCCCGGCTTGAGTAAACGCGGGAGGCTTCTTCTATTGCGAAGCCGATCGATATAGGAATCCAGGTCCCCAAAGTCTACCCCACCTTGTTTAAAATTTTTGTATACGCTCCTTGGGAATCAAAGAAAATAATGTATGCACGATTATAGGGATCAGGGAATTTTCTGTCAAGAATTCTTTGGCCATTTTTTCAAAATTCCCCCCGAGTAATCGATTGCT
>Ga0315295_10004913_pt1 | contig 11422 bp, 16 predicted proteins | sample YL17G14_0_MG_FD_204453 | JGI IMG/M metagenome (GOLD analysis project Ga0315295, IMG submission 204453) | Sediment microbial communities from Yellowstone Lake, YNP, Wyoming, USA - YL17G14_0 | ecosystem: Environmental > Aquatic > Freshwater > Lake > Sediment | place: USA: Wyoming | collected...
GCGGGAGAGCGCCTCCGGCCCCGCCCCCGGTCGCGCTACAGTTTCAGGGCGTTTCTCCGTTTCTCCGCCGTTGGCACGGGGCGTGAAACGCCGATGAGGGCGCCCAGCGCGGCGTTGACGGCTGCCCGGATGGCATCGTATGGGGGCGGCACGACGCCCGCGACGTACAGCACGGGGACGCCGGTGCACAACGCCACACAGGTCCAGTAGATCCAGACGGGGAGCGGGGCGATTGTGCCAGGGGAAGGTGATTCGGCAGTCATGTGTCTGCTCCTTTCACAGCGGCATCGGAAGTTGGATTCGCTTGACGGTGCTTCGTGCGTAGGGAATCACTCCCAGGTAGTATTGGCCGGCGATCCACCACGCGATGAGCGCGTTAGATGCGTAGGCCAGAGGTTGAAACGCGAAATCGGTTGCGCAAATGGTCTGGTACTGCGTTCCCGGCATCGCGACGGCGACGATCTGATTCGCCAATTCGGCTGTCCGGATGGCGATCCAGGTTGGCGCTTCGAAGAGAGTAGTGATCTCTGTTCCTTCGCCGAGCGGGATTGGCGGAACCATGGCGGGGTGGACGTTCCACGTATCGATCGTGATGCCGTATTCGTCCCACAGTGCCGAGGCACCGCCTCGGGTACAGTAGAGGATGTTCGGGATGTTCGGAAGCCAGGCGACTTTCGAACCGGCCCCCGGTGCCGCGGCGCGCGCGCCGCCCGCGCCTGTCAGAAGCACGTGCGCGTTCGCGACGATGTTGTATCGCGAGATGTTGCTGACCGTTCCGGGGGCTCCGCCAAGGTTTCCGACGCCGCCGCCGCCGGTGTTATCGCCGGTGATGTAGATGTAGCGGTTCAAGATGAGCAATGGAGCCATGCCGGCTCCTGGCATGAGATCGGCGGAACAATTCACCAGGTCGACCGATGTGCCGAGAGGCGCCGCCATGCCCGGGATGGCGGTCAGCACGGTCCAGGTGTTGGCCCAGATATCGTACACCATAAGCTGATTCCACGGCGCCGCGGTCAAGGATACGATCACGTACACGCACGGGCGATTCTCGGTTGCGGTTCCGAGCGGCACGTACTCGGCCGCCATGATCGCGCAGTTGTAGGCGCCCGCCACGGCGAGAGGAGGTGCGGCGAGCATCATGAGGGCGCGCGATTCCAGGTCGATACGCACCAGTATGAACACGGTTTTGGCTGCGGTTACCGGCAGCAGACAGTAGGCGTAGCGTTTGTTCCACGCCGCGTCGGCGATACCGCGCGGGTCCGACACCATGCAGACTCCGCCGGACGCGGGGACGTTCAGGTCCGCAAGGAAGTCGTGGATAGGTTGATCGATGCCTTTGAGCAACGGCATGGTGTTACCTCATTCCTTTGACGCACGCTTGACCGGTTGTCGGGGACGCCCCGCCTGTCGCGTAGAGGCGGAAGTAGCGGGCGGTGAGTGGTGCAAGGTGCGTGTCCATCCATCCGGTTGGCGAGCTATCCTGCGAGAATGCGACGCCGCCGCCCGCGAGTGCCAACGCTGTATAGGTAGCGTAGAGGAATGGCGCTTCGCCGATCACGGATTCTGATAGGTAGGTTGTGATTCCCGCGATGGCGTTCTGTTGTCCGGTGTTGGCAAAGTACCATCCAATCCAACGGTACGGATCCGTGTCGATCCAGGGCGTGATTGCCACATTGGCCCCAGGTCCGATGGCGACGTTTCCGGTCGAGGTGTAGAGGACGCGCTTCGGATGCTGTAGCTCGTAGATTAGCGCATCAACGCTGGAACGGACGGCGCGTGTTGCGTCGGCGGTATCGAGACCGCGTGCCTGGATTGCCGCCAAGATCGCGGCGAGGTCGGGAGTGATGCCGGGTGCCGCACCCGGGGGAATCGTGACGCGCGTATCGGTTCCGCCGTCGATGAAGTTGACGAGGCCCTCAAGTTCGAAGTTCGCTTCGGCCATGCCCATGGGGTTTTCGATGTGCACGCCTGGAGGAGCGGGCAAGCCGCGCTTGGGGTAACGGAGGCGGGGGGAAGTCATGTGGCGACTCCGATCGCGTTCATCGCGCGGCCGCGGTCGAAGTGCGGCACGTCATCTCCACGTTCCGGCAAGCGACCGAGTTCGGACGGGAGAGGTCCCAACGTCGCGGCATCGTCCGGAAGCGCAACGGCGCGCTTGAGGCGTTTCTGGACGAGCTCGGGGGTCTGGCGACCGACGCGCGGAATTGCGGACGTCGGGCCGTTTGCAAGTGCACGGATTGCCGCGACAGCGTTTCCGGAGTCGTCGTGTCGGGACGCGTTCAGAATCGTTTTCGTTCCGGCGAGACCGATGGAGCGCGCGAGGTGCATGAGCACGATCCAGTCACGCGCGCTTGTGATCTCGTCGTAATGGAAATCGGCGAGTGTCTCCGTCAGGCGTTCACGGATTCGGTCGTATTCGTGTTGTACGCCGAAGATCGCGCCGGCCGGAGTGAGCGGGTCCACGTCAGCAAGTTGTGCTTCGCCTGACGTCCCCGTGTGTTCGACCGTCAACTGAGTCAAACCAAGTTCGCTGCCGCCGTCCACCATACCTCGCGCGATGGCGGATGGCGATCCGCCGCTTTCGCGTTGAATGATGAGGGCAAGCGCGGGGGGCGGCATGGGCGCGTTGTAGCGCGCAAGCAACGACGCGTAGCGTCGCAGAATCTCGGTTGCCTTGTACGCCCCCGGCACGGCTGTTCTTTCGTTGGAGGGCCTGGGGGGTGTGGCGCCCTTGGCGCCGCCGACCAAGCACAGTATCAAGAGCGCCGCGCCGGTGACAAGTAACAGTGGGGGAATCATGTGGTTCCTCCGTTCCCGGGCGGATTCGGGGGCGGTTTCGAATTCGCGCGCATGGGCGGCAGACCCAGGTACTTTTGCCCTGCCGCATCAAGCAATCCGATCAAGGCATCTTCCTTTGGGGACGGCGCATGATCCGTGGTCTGGAGGAGCAATTCGCGCAACTGGCCATAGACCTGTGACAGCGTTTCCTGAAGGGTCGCGTTCTCCGCGTTGAGCTCGGCATTGCGCGTCACCTGATTCTGGAGCGCGACAATCAACGCATCGAGCACGTCTTTGCTCGACCCGCGCACGTGCGCGACCATCCGATCGGTGTGCGCCGTCCACACAGTCAGCTGGGACGCCATCGGATCGTCGGTTGTGCGGGCGGCGGCATCGACGTCGTCGTCGGCCGGAATCGTCGCGATGCGCGCGCCCGTGGCATCGTAGCATTCTAACTCGGCCCACTCCATCGAGTCGAGCAGATCGGCCAGTCGCTTCCATCGTGTCTTGAGGTGTCCGATGCCGAGCGGAACGCGTGTCCCGTCCGGCTGGACGGCGATGACGGTCTCCGGTTTCACCGTGCGGCGAACCCGGTCGACGATGGTGCGAGTCTCTTCGGTCATGGCAGCACCAAGGTCGGAGTCGCTTCGGTTCGTCCGGCCCATGCCTGGGCATCGACCGCGCCGCCGGCCTGGCCGTTCATTCGGACGTACAGCGATTGCGCATACAAGACGTACGTCCCCGGCGCGAGATTGGGCCACTCCCACACCAAGCTGCCGACCCCGGCGATGATCCGGTATGCGGGCTGTATGAGTCCGGCCGGATTGATGATATTCCGGCTGCATGAAACGATGTACCCTTGGATTGGCGCTTCAGGATCGTTCGTCATGAGCGATATCATTTGTCGCGGGGCCAGGTCGCCGGCCGGCACGGCTTCACGTCGCCCCCACTGGATCTGTCTATGGCCCCGCGGCGGTTCTGTTCCGTCCGTGCCGGGTTCGACTTCGCCGGGGGCTAATCGTACGCCCATTACCCCCTCACAAGCTCGCGCGCATAGCGCGACAGGGATGCGTTGCCGCGACACAACCGCCGCAATTCGGCGTGATCACCTTCGCACACCGCATCCGTCACGGCCGCCAGCATAACGATGCGATCGGCTGTGTCAGGAGAAAGCGCGGGAGGCGCATCGGGGACGGCACCGATCCGCGCGTCGCTCCATGCCAGGCGCGGACCACGGCCCCCCGTAGCGCGAAATCCGCCGTCCTGGCGACGGTGAGGCGACACGGGGACGGATTGCGGCTCGTCCTGCTCGTCCCCCGCCACAAGCGCCAGTATGCCGAGCCCGAGCGCGGGCAGAACGAGCTTGGACCAATCCGACTTCTTCTTCGATTTCAATCCGATCGACGGTTTCACCGCCGTCTGGACGCCTTTGGCGATAGCCATGTGTTTCAGCGGCTCGATGGGGGGGCGTATGTCGGCGAGGATCTTGAGGTAGTGCACGGCGTTCAAGCCTGTCCACTTCTGTCCGCCGCCCGACGGATCGAATCCGCCTCCGACCATCCATGACAGGACACGGTGTGTTCCCTCGTCGGCGGGCCACGGCTGTCCACCCAGATCGACGATTGATTGAATCCTTCCGGTTCCGATGGGCGGGAAGTAGAGCACGATCTGCTCTCGCATTTCGGACGGCAACGCGCTTAGCTTCAAAGCCGCTGCGGTGGTGACCAAACCGCGCTTGGACGTGATCGGAAATTCGCGCACCCCTTCGGCGTCGATGACGGCGCGCGCGCGCGCCAGCCCGACTAACCAGGACGCGATTGGTGCTCGCCACACGACCGACATTATCGACGTCTTGAACGGGTCGTCAAAATTCGCGGCGGTCGGATCGCGCGCGTACGGCGCTAGAAGAATCGTGAGCCGCTCTTCCAACTCGCTTCGTTTCTCGGGCGCTTCGGGCGGACGCCGGAACGGTATACGCTGTACGCCTGGTCCGCTCACCACCGTGTTCGTGGACCGTGGAAGATCCCAACAGACCCAGCCATCCTGTTGCATCGCGCCGACCGCGGCGATTGGGTCTCCGGTATAACCAAGCGCCCTGGCGCACGAGACGTAGGCATCCTGCCAATCCATGACGGCGACAGCCGGATACTCCGAATTCAGCCATCGCGCCAACGACAACATCGCATTCAGGATTACGCCGGCCGGTCCAGGTGCGACCGACACCGCCTGTTGTACCAGATCAACCACGTTGTTCGCGAAACCCTGGGGGTCGCTCGTCCATTTGTTCCAATCCAGCCCCTTGACGACTTCCATGACGTGTTCGATGGTCTGGCCATACCGTGTCCGGTACTCTTGCACGGCGAGTTGGGTCTTCGCGACCCATTGCTGGAATTCTACGTCGCCGACGCCAACCTCGTCGGAAAACGGCGGAGCGTAGCCGCATTGACCCAGCTGCGTCCACGCCCCCGTCGCCGCCAGAAATCCGATCGCGTCCGTCAGGGCCGCGCGGGCCGCGTCGGCACGCGAGGTACCGAACGCGTTGCCGCCGATCTTCGAGCCGGCGAACGGGACGGAGACTTCCGCGCTGTAGACGCCCTTTCGAACGCGCCGCAAGTCGATTCCTACGCGTCCCATTCGTCCCATCCCCAGCTGAGCGGACGGATCTTCCAGCGATCCGTCGCCTCGACGAACTACCACATGCATCGATCCGGGTTTCGTGCGGTAGGCGTGCGGCCGCGCCCCTGGATCCGTGTTGCTCGCAATCAATTCCCCCACGCGCGCGGCCGCAAGGTCCTCGCAGTCGCCGTAACCGTCGCGCACCAGGCGATCGGCGTCCTTCCAATCTTCGTCACGGCCCAGCGGCTCGCGCCGATAACGAATTCTTCCCGAGTAGATGGGTTCGTACGGCCATTCGATCGCGTCGGTCACTGCGAGCTCGGTCGCGGCCCGTTCGGCATCGGCCGGATCGCGGATGATGCGTAACTTGCGGCCCTGGGGGGTGTCGACCATCGCGCGCAGCATCCGCGATCCAGACCTTTCCCGGAGGTACGTCGACTTCGGACGACCTTCGTTCGACTGTCTACTCCTCGCCGTGCAACATTGCGCCGACGTTGACCGATTCGGCCGCGGCTACGGCACCGGGACCGATCCATTGGAACTGCGCCGTGACGGCCTTGCCCTCCGGCACTTCGACGCCGCCCGCGATCAATCCGCTACCGGGAGAGCGAGGGTCGAACATCTCGACGGGCGTGCCGGCCCCACCGGCCAGCACGGACCGCTGCCCGATGAGCAAGTTCAACAGCGTCACCGCCTGCCCCGTGGCGACTGGCGACGGCGTTGCCGCCGCAGGGACCCAGATGTTCCCACGCCAGCAGGTGAAGCGGCGCGCGACGAAACGCTCCTGGTTGATCTGGAGCAGTTGGAAGAGCGCGCCCGCAAGCGTGCCGGTCGGAATGTTGACGGTGCCGAGCGGCAAACCGGTCGTCATGCCGGTCTTGCGTCCAGCCACGATCGGGCGAGGCACGACCGGACGTTGGAAGACCGTTCCCACCGCCTTGGCGATCGTCACCGCCTGTGAGGGCAGCATCCTGACCCCCTTCATCTGTGCCGCTTGCATCACGGCGCCCACGACGTCGTAGCCCGCATCGCCCGCGATGTCTCCCTCGTAGTCCTCGTAAGCCATGTCATCCTCTTCGCGCGCTCTCGCCGACTCTCCGCGGAGAGCCGGCCCTCTTCGTCCGCGCTTCCCGTCGCAGCCCCATGCCGCGCTCAAAGCGCTAGTACTCGCCCGCGCCCTCGGCTCCGGACACGCCGACGCTCTGCGTCAGCTGAAAGGCGCCTACGGTGAGCGCGCCTGTCGCGATGTGATCGATGTACTCGTTGTGCACGAAGTAGGACGCGATGAGCGCGCCGAGTCCGATCACGATTTCCGGCGTGGCCGGCCCGTAGGACAACTTCGCCATCGTGTCGGGCGCGAAGCGGCGCAGAAGTCCGAGTCCCGCGCCGACTCCGATTGCGGCGATACGGTGACGTTGCTGATACGCCACCTGGCGGCCGCGCGTCGCGGCACGCGCCAGCCCCGCCTTCGCCTTGAGCTTGAGCGCGGCGAAGCGCGCCGATCCGGCACGCTTCACGATCGCCCCTTTCGACGTCGGCGCGCGCGAGAAAACGATCGGTGCCGCCGTCGTGCGTGTGGATGCCATGTTTTACCCTACCTCCGCGCTCTCCGATGGGGGCAAAATCGCCCTACACCTCTACGCTACCGTTTTGCCCGCAACCAGTCAAGTCTTTTGTACGGAATTCCGACAGGGGTGTCGGAATTCCGACAGGGGGTTGCAAAACGGAACGATTTCGGGGAACTACGACGGCCGATGAGAGTTTCCGGACGTTGGGCGGACGCTTGATGGACGTCTAGTCGACCGCGGTCGACTCCAAACCTGGACGTCCCACGCGGCGCGGCAGCGGCGACACCGCAACTGCCAGACCACGCCGACCGTCGTGATAACGACGTCCAAAAGCTCCCCCGGATGCCCACAGCGATGGATGGCGCGCGGATCGGTCATTCGGCCGGACGCGCTCCTCCACCCCGCACGGCAACGGCGAAGTTGTGGGCGCCCTGCCGCCCGCTCGAACCAGGCTTGTCCTGGCCTTCGTAGCGGATCCGGATATCGCACCCGGGACCGGGAAACTCGGCGACCTGCTCGAGGAGCGCGCGAAGCCGCGTCGGGCACCACACCGTTACCCGAGCATCGGACGTCAGGATCTCGCACAACATGCGTTCGCCGTATTTCGTGTTGACAAGGCGAATGCCGGCCAACTTGCCGACCACCGTCTCTCCCTTGGCCGATGGCTGCCACACCTCCTCTTCGATCGGCTCGATCTCCTTCCAGCCGTCACCGGAGTCCGTCATCCCCCCCGACCGGGAGCCGGACGACTTTGCCGATGAATCCCTGCCACTCTGCTTCTGCTTCGTCATCTTGCGCTCTCTCCTTCAAGCGCGCCTTCATAAGGTCGAGGTGGCACGGCGCGCACAATGCCCCTCGCGGCCCGCGATGCGACCTGCCGCAACGCGGGCATGTTCCATCGTTCGATGTTCGGAGTTTCACTTCGTCTCCCCTTTCACCGCCTTTCCCAGCTTCTCGGATCGACCAAACTGCGCCACGAATCCGATGGCGGCCCGGACAAGTTCTTGCGCCAGGATTGCGGCCTCGACATCCTGGCCGCAAGCAAGCGACCGCAACACCGCTGACGCGTTTTCGTCGAACTCCACAATTACCCGCTTCCCCGTTTTCTTGGGCACTTTTTCACCTCCCGCGCGATCGCGTCGCGCACCAACACGGCAACCTTACGTCTCGCCCGCTTCGCCGCGCGCCGCAATGCGGCGAATTCCGCGTCCGTCAACCGCACGAGCACACTGCGCATCCTGTATCTCATTCGTCCGTCTCCCCAGCCTCCAACGACTCCACAAGACTGTCGCCCGTCAGATCGGTGTACGACCGAGCGCGCGTTCGCCCGTCCGATCCCAGAATGCGCGATCCGAAGTGCTCTCCGTCGGCGTGCGAGATGCGCACAAGCCTCTGCCGTCGAAACAGATTGCCTCCGCCGCGCGCCGCGGAACGGAGCCCGGACACCCCCTCCTCCGACACGTGCGGCGCACCCAACGCCACACGCGTCAACCCTCCGACGTCAAGACCAGGCATCCCTTTCGCCGCGATTTTCTCCCCCGCAGCATACAGCTTCGGTGCCCACGCGCGCCAGGCGGCTTCGATCCCTTCCAGTTTCCATTCGCCCAACCCGTCGCCAATTCGCCGGCTCTGCGGCGCCGCGCTGTAGCAGCTGTCCGTATCGCAGTAGAGCGCCGTCGAGCCGGCCGCCTCGATCTGCTTGAGCAGATCCGCCCGCGCAGACGCCGTGAGATACGCGGCCCAATGCACATGTCCGCACGCCGGGATCCTCCACGCGGGCCGCGTCCAGATCCGCAACGACGGCCCCAACGGCTCCCACGGGGCGGAATGCAGTTTCGCACCACCCACGATGATTCGATGCTCGGGCCGCTGCGCCAGCTTTCCCGTCAAACTGTTCGCCAACAGCTTGATCCACGCGGCCCAGACAGGCTCGCTCTTGGCGCGCAGTTGCCAGATTCGCTCGCACCACGGCGCCAACGCCCGTTCTGCGCTTCGCCATGCCGCGCAGTAATCGATCCGCAGAATCCTTGCCCCACGCCGCTCCGCCTCGCGTAACTCCAGCGAGGTCCACACCCCGCTAAACGTCCCCCACGGATAGGCCAACCCGGTCGACAAACGCAACGGTAACGGCGGATATGCGCATTCTGCCACCTTCACCTCTGCGCGATAAATCCCCGGCCATCCAGCCCGATAGACCCGCCCCGCCCTCGTCGCACCGAGACACGTAACCTTGCCGACGGGCACCGGAGTCTCCACCAGCGCAGCCGGATACGACGCGCGGCGATCGTACATCCATACGCGCCCCGCAATCGGCTGATAGACCTCCACTCGCCCGCCGTAGTACCCTTCACGCGATAGCTGATAACCCTCCCCCGTCCACTTCGCACAAGGCAAATCCAGCATGCCGCGAGCTCCGACCCAAGCGGTGGATCCTATGGTGCCCCGCATCGGATGGTCCTCGCCGTCCAGCCACCCCGCGACAGCACGAAGCATTGCTAACGTCGCGCGACAATCGTGCTCCAGATAACCGCTCAGTCGTTTGAAATCTTGCGTCGACATGCTTCGCCGGATCCGGCAGTACCCGCCACACGCTCGGCCGCACGCGCAAACGAACCCTGTCTTCGACTTCCGCACCCCCCCCAACGCCGCGCCCTTCGCCAAGCTCATCGGCACAAGCGCGTACGAATCCCGTATCCGCGTCCAACCCACTTCCAACAGCGTGATCCGTGCCCCCGCAAGATGCGCGCGCCACGGCGTCCCCCAAGAATCCAACACCGACAACAGCCACAGCGCATCATATCGGCCTCCGTTGTGCGCCCACACATCCCCCTCAATCTGCAAGATCCGCGACGCCAGCGCTTCCGGATCTCGTGTCTCGAAATACTCCCCCTTCGCCGTCAGCACCCCGCCGAGAACATAGGTCGACCACGCCTCGGTCTCGATATCGAAAACCGCGTCGACGCCAACACCGCGCCCCGCGTCACCTTCCACGCGTCGTGCGTGTTCCCCGCTTGCGGTCTCGCGATTCCTTGCGCCGGATCGCCTTGCTCCGCCGCTTCTGCCGCGCTCTCTCGTCATACAACACCTCAGCCTCGCCCGCATACGCAATCTCCAGCGATGCGACCCGCGCCCCCGCATAATCCGTTCGCCAATGCTTCCCGGACGCTTTCATCCGCTGAGACGACGGCGCCGCACCGTGCGCCCAATCCGTCAACGCCGCCGCACCAACTGACAACGCCAATTCCAACGACGATACGAACGATGTCGATCGCCACTCCGCCGTCAGGTCCGCAAACACAACCCGCGCCAGCAACAACGCGGATTGTCCCGAACCTGGCAATCGTCGAACAAACCCGCGCCGAACGAACCCGCGCAACGCGTCCGCCACCCCCAACATGGTCGCATCGCGCGGAACATAAAGCACCGACCGACCGCGCTCGCGCGTCGCCTCGCGCGTGTATTGCGCCGCATCGAGCGCACGGGCCAACACGTCGCGACGCATTCGCTTTCTCGGCGGCGCGCCGTATTCTAACGACGGTCGAATCCGCCGTAACCGCCCACCGAGGTCGCGATACGCCGTCCCCGGACGAACCGACGCCATCGCAATCTCCGACGCCGACGCGATCCGACCGTCGGCACGACGCCACAAAACGCGGCCCCCGCGTGTCTCCGTAGCCGTGTAGTCCGCAACACCCCGGCGTGAAGGGGTCGGCCGGCGACTCCGGGTAACCGGCCGACCCCCCGCAGGTACGGCTCCGTAGGCCCGTGATCGACGGACCCGCGAAGGGGCACCATTGCCCCGGCGGACGGGGGAGCGATGTGGTACGTTGGCGCGTCGCCCCGACGCTCGCCCCGCCCGCCGCGACAATGGTGTCCGACGATAATGCCGCCGACGCGCCACATCGACCACTTTACCGCCCCATCGAACTCATATCAACTTCGCCATGATCTACGTCGTCAACAGCCGACCGTATCGCCGCCTTGTACGCCGCCCGCGCCGACCGTATCGCCGCCTCGTACGCCGCCCACGCCGGCTGTATCGCCGCGTCGTAGGCCGCCAACGCCGTCCGATTCGACACCTGGTACACCGCCCACGCGGACCGCTCCACCGCCTCGTACGCCGCCAACGCCGCCGCTACCTTCTCTTCCCTGGTCATCGCCAACCCCTTTCTAATCGTCCACCGCTGTCCGCTTCGCCGCCTCGTACGCCGCCGACGCCGGCTGCTTCGCCGCCTGGTACGCCGCCAACGCCGACCGTATCGCCGTTCGATGGATCTTGATCGGGGCTCTCTTCTCGCCGGTCCCGATCTCGTTTCCGCAGCAATGCACCCAGGTCAAGAATGCTCATGGACGTATGAGCCTTTACGCAATCTCGCCCATCGGGCCTGTCATGCTGTACCATCGGCGAATGTCCAATATGGGTAGAAGGTGTCCACCACCCACTCGCGCCGCACCACTGG
>Ga0315295_10004914_pt1 | contig 11418 bp, 7 predicted proteins | sample YL17G14_0_MG_FD_204453 | JGI IMG/M metagenome (GOLD analysis project Ga0315295, IMG submission 204453) | Sediment microbial communities from Yellowstone Lake, YNP, Wyoming, USA - YL17G14_0 | ecosystem: Environmental > Aquatic > Freshwater > Lake > Sediment | place: USA: Wyoming | collected...
GCATTTGTAAATCGAACGCCTCTGAAATTGGGCATCGGGTTCGTTTTTATCCAGACAATGTCGTTTAAAATCCAATACCCCAAATCCATCAGGGTTGTGCCTACCCGATAAATATTGTGATATGAACCGATTACCCATATTGTGCCAGTGTCTTTCAACACGCGGCGACAAGCTGTAAGCCAGTCTCGAGTAAATTGGTCATATTCTGCCAAACCGCCAAATTTATCCCAATCATCATCCACAGCGTCTACCTTAGTCATATTTGGACGCCATAGCTCGTTTTGTAACTGTAAATTATAAGGGGGGTCGGCAAAGATTAAGTTCACCGATTTTTCCGGCAATGAGTTCAACACCTCGATACAATCCCCTTGTATGATTTCGTCTAATATCAGTTCTTTTGTAACCATTTACACACCTTATGCCTCGATGATTCGGGCCAATCCTTTTTTCCTAGCTCGCGCATCCAAGGCCTTTGCCTTTTTATTTGCCCGATGATTTGTCGATCATACTCTATGGCAATAAAATCTGGAGGGCTATAGGGTACCGAAGATTGAGATTCGAGCCATCGGCGAAGCCTTTCTCTACAGAGTGGGTCGAAGTGATTAATTGCTGCAATGTTGAGCTTCATATCTTGACCTTACATGGTGTCATGTAAAGGCTACCTCGCATAAAAAAGTTAGTTGACGAAAGCTATTTTTCAATGTCTTGTAGAAGCTGAAGTCGACGTTCGCGTCATGAGGCCGAACCTCGCCTGTTAGACTGTCGCCTCGGCTCTATGAGGAGCCTCGAATAAACAGGTTGTAACCCGGGTTGCGCAATACCCCAAAACAAGAAGTCCCAACAGAGTACAAGGCCATCTTACCAATTCCTATAAAGTTTCAAATTAAAGAACGCGCAGCTTCTCCTGGGTTGTTCGGGTGCTTAAATCCAAAATCTCAATGCCAACAACGTAGTTGTCTTTATTAAAATCCAGAATTACCCCAGGTTGAACTTCTTCTGATTCGACAATCTCAGTCTTATCTAACCGGAAATAGAGCGCATCATTCTCTATATCGATTTTCGGTTTCATTTCTTCTTCCCGAGCGACGGTCAATAAACACGATCACGAGGTGTGTTTGTGGTACGCCAAAGCCAATCTTCGGAAATTTTCCGCTCTAACAACATTGCTTTGGCATGACTCGCCAGCTCAAAGTCAAGCATATTTATTGCTACCCATATTTTTTAAATATTCATTCTCTAGTTTACCACTTTCTTTATTCATTTCGCTCCTATTTATATGGGTCATCTTTTAACGTCATTTCCCAGATTCCCTGCAACAAACCCTGATTGTTAAGCTATAATAAAGATTCACCGCACCACACGACTCTGGAGTACCAATGGAACCACGCTTTTCCTTCCAATTCATCATTCTCAAGCTGCAGGATTTCTGGGCCAGCCACGGCTGCCTGATCTGGCAGCCTTACCATACCGAGGTTGGCGCCGGGACAATGAACCCGGCCACTTACCTGCGTGTGCTCGGCCCCGAGCCCTGGAACGTGGCCTACGTCGAGCCGTCCATCCGCCCGGACGATGGGCGCTATGGCGAGAACCCAAACCGCCTGCAGGAGTTCTACCAGTACCAGGTGATCCTCAAGCCCGACCCGGGCAATCCGCAGGAGTTGTACCTGGAATCGCTGCAAGCGCTGGGGCTTGACCTGCGCCAGCACGATATCCGTTTCGTGGAAGACAACTGGGAGCAGCCGGCCTTAGGCGCCTGGGGGTTGGGCTGGGAGGTCTGGCTGGACGGCCAGGAGATCACCCAGTTCACTTATTTCCAACAATCGGGCGGCTTTATGCTCGACCCGGTGTCGGTGGAGATCACCTACGGGTTGGAAAGGATTGCCATGGCGCTGCAGGGCGTGCATGGTTTCCGCGATATCCACTGGAATGAGTTTTACTCCTATGGCGATGTGCGCTTTCAGGCCGAGCAGGAACACAGCACGTATGTGATCGAGGTGGCGGATGTCAACGACCTGCGCCAGGCTTATGATATCTACCGGCATGAGGCCGAGGTCTGCCTGGAGCGCGACTTGGTGCTGCCCGCTCTTGACTATATCCTGAAATGCTCGCATGCCTTCAATATATTGGATACGCGCGGCGCAGTGGGTGTGACCGATCGCCAGGCCGTCTTCGGCGTCACGCGTGAGCTTGCCCGACGCGTTTCCGAGGCCTATCTGGCGCAGCGTGAGAAGCTGGGGTATCCCTGGCTGCAGCGCGGCGCAAGTGTGAATCGCCAGGCGGTGGCCAAACCAGCCCCCGCGGTGAAATCTCATCCCGCCTCACCAGATTACCAGCCGTTCTTGCTGGAAATCGGCACCGAAGAGCTGCCGCATTCTGACCTGGAAGGCGCTCTGGCGCAGTTAGGCGAGCGCCTACCCGCCTTGCTCAGCGAGCTGCGCCTGGCCTGGCGCGGCGATGGGCCTGAGGCGCTGCGCATCCTGGGCACGACCCGCCGCTTGGTGGTGTATATACCCGAGCTGGCCGCCTGGCAAGCGGATTTGGAGCAGGCCGTCAAAGGCCCGCCCGCCAACCGGGCTTTCGATGAGCACGGCAAACCTACCAAAGCCGCCGAGGGCTTTGCCAGCAGCAAGGGCGTGGCGGTGGGTGACCTGCAGGTGCGCGCGATGGACGGCGGCAGCTATGTGGTCGCCGTGGTGCGCCAGGCCGGCCGTCCGGCGCTAGCAGTGCTATCCGAAGCATTGCCAGACCTGTTGGCTTCGTTACGTTTCGGCAAGAGCATGCGTTGGAACCACACCAACGTGGCTTTCTCGCGCCCCATCCGCTGGCTACTGGCGCTGTATGGTGAGCAGGTGGTACCGTTTGAGTATGCCGGGCTGCAATCTACCAACCTCACGCGTGGCCTGCGATTGCATACTTCCGAAGAGATCGTTATTCAACGCCCGCAGGAATACTTCAGCGCCCTGCAGGCGCAGGGCATCGTCCTGGACGTGCAGGAACGCCAGCGCCGCATCTGGTCCCTGATGGAAGAGGCGGCGGTTAATATCCAGGGCAAGGTGCCCGAAGACGCGCAGCTCTTGGCCCAGGTGGCCAGCGAGGTGGAAATGCCCACGGCTTTGCTGGGCTCTTTTGACCCTGCTTTTCTTGAGCTGCCACACGAAGTGCTGATCGCGGTGATGAAGAAACACCAGAAGTACTTCCCGGTGGAATATAAGAATGTGAAGGGAAAGCCTTCACCGCTCCAGCCTAACTTCATCGCCCTGCGCAACGGCGACGGCCAGGGGCTGGACCTGGTGAGGCAGGGCAATGAGGATGTCATCCGCGCCCGTTTTGCAGACGCAGCTTTTTTCATCGCCGAAGACAAGAAGCACCCCCTGGCGGAATTCGTCCCTAAACTTGGAACGCTCACTTTTCAAAAGGAGCTGGGCTCGATGCTGGATAAGACCCGCCGCCTGGTGGATTTGGTGTCCGATCTGGCCCCAATATTGCAATATAGCCAGGAAGAGACCAGGGTTACCCTGCGCTCGGCTGAGCTTTCCAAGGCGGAGCTGGCGACCAAAATGGTGGTTGAAATGACTTCACTGCAAGGTGTGATCGGACGTTACTATGCCCAACATTCCGGCGAGCCGCAGGAGGTGGCGGAGGCCATCTTCGAGCAGCACCTGCCGCGCTATGCCGGGGAGGCTGCGCCGCGCACGCGCCCGGGCCTCTTGCTGGGCCTGGCCGACCGCCTGGATACCCTGGCCGGGCTTTTCTCGGTCGGGCTGGCGCCTAGCGGCGCGAAGGACCCCTTCGCCCTGCGCCGGGCGGCGCTGGGTTTGGTGCAGAACCTGGTGGCTTGGAATCTGGATTTTGACCTCAGGGAAGCCTTGAAGCTGGCCGCGGCGCACCTGCCAGGGAATGCTGACCCCATCAGGCTGGCGGATTGCCTGGATTTCATCCGCGAGCGGGTGCGCAATGTGCTGCTTGAGCAGGGGTACCGCTATGACGTAGTGGATGCCGTGTTAGCAATTCAAGGATACAACCCAGCCGGGGTTTTACGAGGGGTCAAAGAACTATCTACCTGGGTAGAACGCGAAGACTGGCGCACCATTCTGCCGGCCTATGCCCGCTGTGTACGCATTACCCGTGATATTCATGAGGAATTTATGGTATCCCCTGAAGTTTTGCTAGAATCTGCCGAAAAGGAATTATATAGTGCCATCAAAGAAGCCGATTTGGTGGAACGGCGTCATGGCTCGGTGGATGATTTCTTAAACGCTTTTATCCCCATGATCCCGGCCATTAATCGTTTCTTTGATGATGTTTTGGTGATGACGGATGACCTAACCCAGCGCGCCAACCGCCTGGGATTGTTACAAATGATTGTTTCGATGTCAGAAGACGAAGTGGATATGTCTCGTTTGGAAGGGTTCTAGCGAAATAACCGAAAGGAGGTTCCTATGAAACCTACATTCGCTGTCCTGCTGTCCCTGGTCCTGGTGGTCACATTAGCCAGCCCAGCTCTGGCCGCCAACCCGGGGAGTATGGCGTCCCAATTATCCGGCCCACTGCCTGGTGTACAAAGCATCCCCCCGTCTGAATTTTCACCCCTGAATTCCCCGCCTGCTATTGTAATCCCGACCTTCACCATTACAGCAGTGGTAACAAACACCTCGGTATCCGTCCTGACGGCCAACTTCCCGGCAAGCGATACCTTCAATGTGACCATGGGTGCTTTTGGCACGAAAGGTGTGGGCGGCATCCTGGTAGGCGCGGTCAATTCTGGCGCGGGCGGTTCGTTCGCCACCACTTTCAGCATCCCGGCTGCCTTGGCAGGATCATACCGCATCGCCATCCGCCTGCAAAGCCCAACATCGGGGTATTACAGCTACAACTGGTTCTATAACAATACCTCCGGCGCGCCTGTTCCGCCAATTCCGGTGCCTGTGCCGGTGGGGACGATACCTACCTTTTCCATCACCGCGGTGGCCACGAATACCAGTGTAACCATCCTGACGGCCAACTTCCCAGCCAGTGATACCTTCAATGTGACCATGGGTGCGTATGGAACCAAGGGCGTCGGTGGATTATCCGCTGGAACGGTCGGTTCTGGCGTGGGCGGCTCGTTCGCCGCCACCTTCAGCATCCCGGCTGCCTTGGCAGGATCATACCGCATCGCCATCCGCCTGCAAAGCCCAACATCGGGTTATTACAGCTATAACTGGTTCTATAACAGTAATGCGCCGTAAATTATGGGAATTGTAGCCAGATAAAATATACCCCTTATGTCACCCTGAGAGATGCGAAGGGTGTCTATGCTTTTAGATGCTTCGTCGCTTCAGACGAAGACGCAGGCCTTAGCATACAGCAGGATATTTCGATATGATTTTTTACGCCAGGGCACAAAGTCACCAAGTTTTCTTTCATAACCTTTGTGTCTTGGTGTTTTAGTGGTGAGTATTGTGAAGCGACTGCAGCAAAGTTTGAAAACCGGTGAGACCACCATCGTTGAAGTCCCCATTCCAACCCCTCAACCCGGTACTGCCCTGGTGCGCACGGCTGCCTCGCTGGTATCGGCCGGCACCGAGCGCATGCTGGTGGAATTCTCGGAAAAGTCACTGCTGGGCAAGGCACGCGCCCGCCCTGACCTCCTCCGCCAGGTACTGGATAAGGCCCGGCGCGAAGGCCTGCTTACCGCCATTGAGGCGGCGTTTAACCGCCTTGACCAGCCCATGGCGCTGGGCTATTCCTCAGCAGGCAGAATCGTTGCCCTGGGAGATGGGTTACAGGGCTTCTGCGTTGGCGAGCGGGTCGCCTGTGCCGGCGGCGGCTACGCTGTGCACGCCGAGTATGCCGTTATCCCCCGTAATCTGATGGCAGCTTTACCGGCCGAAGTGGACTTTGAGCAGGCGGCTTTTGCCACCCTGGGGGCTATTGCCCTGCACGGCTTGCGCCTGTCCGGGGCGCAAGTGGGTGAGTGCCTGGCGGTGGTCGGGTTGGGTCTGGTCGGTTTGCTGGCGGTAGGGATTGCTGCAGCGGCCGGCTGCCAGGTTTTAGGCATTGACCTGGATGCCCGGCGGGTTGCGCTGGCAAAGCAGATGGGGGCGACTGCTGCCGTCTTGCGCCCGGAGGCCGAGCAGACCGCTTTGAGCTTCTCGCGCGGGCGTGGTATGGATGCTGTCCTGATCTGCGCCGATACCCCCTCCGCCGACCCGGTCAACCTGGCAGGGGTGATCGCCCGCGACCGGGCCAGCGTCGTGGCGGTAGGAGCCGTAGGCTTGGAGCTTCCCCGCAAGGTGTATTACGAAAAAGAGCTGTCTTTTATCAACTCGCGTTCCTATGGTCCCGGTCGTTACGACCCGCAGTACGAGCAAGGCGGGCACGATTACCCGCCAGGTTATGTGCGCTGGACGGAGGGCCGCAACCTGGAAGCGGTCATTGACCTGCTTGCCAGCCGCCGTCTGGATGTCCAGCCGCTGATCTCCCACCGCTTTACCATCGAGCAGGCGCCGCAGGCTTACGAATTGATCACCGGCAAGCGCAAAGAGCCGTTCCTGGGGGTGCTGTTGACCTACCCCCAGGCAGAAGGCGTCTTGGAACCGGCCTCACCTGCCGTATTCGCCGTTTCCAAGCCACTGGTCTCTGTCTCTGCCCGGCCTGCCGGTTCTGCCCCCGTGACCCTGGGCATGCTCGGTGCTGGTAACTTTGCCAATGCCGTCCTGCTTCTGGCTGTTCGCAAGCTGCCGGGTGTGAAGCTGAGGGGCATTGCCTCAGGCACTGGCCTCAGCGCTCACCATGCAGCCAGGAAATTCGGCTTTGACTACGTGGCTGAATCTACTGACCAGCTCCTGGCGGACACCGAGATCAATACCATGGCTATCTTGACCCGCCACCACCTGCACGCCCGGCAGGTTTTGATGGCGCTGGCAGCCGGCAAGCATGTCTTCTGCGAGAAGCCGCTGGCAATCACACCGCAGGAACTGGATGAGATTATGCAAGCCAGAGATTGGGGGTTGGAGGGCATCGAGGCCAGCCAACAAGCGGACGAAGCTGTCCCGCCACGGTTAATGGTCGGCTTCAACCGCCGCTTTGCCCCGTTCTCCCGCCAGTTGCAGGCCTTCCTGCAAGGCCGCCAGGAGCCCCTGGTGGCGCACTACCGCGTCAATGCCGGTTATATCCCCCCAACCCATTGGGTGCATGACCCGGCGCAGGGCGGCGGGCGTCTGATCGGTGAGGGCTGCCATTTCATAGATTTCCTGGCTTTCTTGGTGGGTGAGCCCCCCATCGCCGTCACTGCCCAGGCGCTGCCGGATGAAGGTCGCTACCGCCAGGATAATTTTGTGCTGACCTTCGAGTTTGTCGATGGCTCGCTGGGCACGCTGACTTACCTGGCAAACGGGGATAAGGCCTTCCCCAAGGAAAGAGTGGAGGTGTTCAGCGGTGGCCGGGTGGCGGTGCTGGACGACTTCCGCTCGCTGGAGATGATGCGGGAGGGACGCCGCAAGCTCGCGCGCTCGCCTCTGCGCCAGGATAAAGGCCACCGCGCAGCCTGGGAAGCTTTCGTTGCAGCAATCGTCCAAGGCAGCCCACCCCCTATCCCATATAGCCACATCTTTGGTGTGACCCGTGCTGGATTCGCCGCGCTGGAATCCTTGCAGCGCGGTGAGCGAGTAAAGATATAGATTATGGAAATGGTAATATCACTGGCCCAGATGGATGTAATTCTGGGTAATCCAGACCAAAACCTGGCTAAAGCCAGGTCACTGGCTGCCGAAGCCGCCTTCAGGGGCTCGCAACTCCTGGTGCTCCCGGAGCTGTGGTCAACCGGCTACGACCTGGAGAATGCCGCCAGGCATGCCGCCTCAATTGACCAGGGCATATATAACGAGGTCGCTGCCCTGGCAGAGAAATATCACCTGCATATCCTGGGATCAAACCTGTCTTTGCTCGCTCCAGGCAAGTTTGGCAACACGGCCGTCCTTTTTGGGCCGCAGGGGGATATTCTCGCAAGTTACACCAAGATACACCTGTTCCGCTTGATGGCTGAACACCAGTTCCTGAGGCCGGGAGACCACCCAACCCTGGTGGAAACCCCGTGGGGGAAGGCCGGCCTGGCGATTTGTTATGACCTGCGTTTCCCGGAATTATTCCGAGCTTATGCGCTGCAGGGGGCCAAGATGACCTTACTGCCGGCGGAATGGCCGCGTCCCCGCCTGGAGCACTGGCAGGTCTTGCTGCGTGCCCGGGCCATCGAGAACCAGATGTATATCATCGCCTGCAACCGGGTGGGGTCATCTAAGGGAAATACCTTCTTTGGCCATTCTGCGATCATTGACCCGTGGGGGGAAACGGTCATAGAAGCCGGCGAGGATGAAACCCTGGTCACCGCAGGGATCGAGATAGACCTGGTTGACCAGGTCCGGGCGAAAATCCCGGTGTTCCAGGATCGCAGACCATCGGTCTATCAGAACTATCCAGGTGACTGAATCAGTTAAAAATTTTGGGTTTTCTCATGGCTTGATGCGGATCGTGTGCTCGCCGCGTTCCACGCTGTGCCGATAGATCAAAGTTTGTTTTTCACGGTTGATCTCGTACGTCCCGTCGCTCAGCTCGACTTTATAACCTTGCGGATAATGTAGATTCGGAATAAAGACCTCGGTTGAGGCGGTCACTTGTGGGTCATGGCGGAACTCTACAGTGAACACGCGGCGTTTGATGTCGAACGACATGCGCAAGAGCTCACCTGCTGTCGCCCGCGGGTAAGGACGCACTGCTGCTTGCAGGGCGCGCCCGCCTGAGTTGATGTCCTCTGGATACGTTTGCTGGTCGCGGCTGAAGATCGAAAGGTCTTCGTCGTTCCATTGGTCGCCGCGGGCGTTAGAGTTGTCAGCCGTGTAGTTCCAGAGTGTGCAGTTCAGCAGATTGGCCTCCACTGCTTGAAAACTTCGATCCAAGGCCTTGATTTGTGCATTGAAATTGCCAGTGCGGTACGCCTTCTTGTCCTCTAGATCAAAAGGTATGCCAAATTCACCGAGCACCATAGGGACGCCGCCCAATTCCTGGCGGGCGCCGTGCTTGAGGGATGCAAGCTGCTCCGCGAACGATTTGCGGATTGCCCCGCGGCCAAAAACGACTTTTTGTGTGAAGGCATTAACCGCCAGGAATGGGCTGAACTCTTTTTTCACAAGCACATACCCGTCGTACCAGTGCGGCGCGTAGACCACGTTTGGCGCATCCCCTGTGTTCTGCCTGAGCGGTTGGGTATCGGGCTCGGTCTCCACGAAGATCAGCGCCTTGGGGTCAATCGACCGGATGGCTGCGGCGTAGCGATTGGTGAAGGGGCGGTTGTAGTCCTGGGTGAAATCCACCTCGCACCCTTTCACTCGCCAGAAGTGATCGGGTCGCAGCAGCTGGGGTTTGCCTGAGGCATCGAAATCCCACACGCCGTTCTGCCGCCAGATGCAGTCATGACCTGCCTGCCAGGCTCGCGCCTTCGCCGCGTTGAGCAGCCGCCTCCCCGTGCGCTTGATGCCGGTGAGGCCTATCTCCCAAAATCCAACCTCTTGCGGCACGCCTGTGCCGAGCAACATTCCCTGGAACGGGGTGGGGCTGGCGCCCAGGGTCAGGGTCCCATCTGTAGCATTCAAATCCTGCCAGCCTATGTAGCCGCTCAGTGGCTCATTCAGCGTATCATACCCGATGACATTGGGCAAATCCTTCAAGCGTAAAGCGACCTGTTGGATGGCGTTGATATAATGCCGTTGCAGGAATTCCTGCACGGGCTCGCCGTTCACCTTTGTCTTGGGCGCGAAATCATTGCCACCGAAGAAAAGCGTGAACATGGTTGCCGCGGCGAGTTTACTCCCGTTGGTGGGCCAGATCATTTTGGGAAAAGGATCGCCATGTGTGGCGTGGACGATGGCCGCGCCGCTTTCAGCTAACCGGGTAATATCAAACCCCACCGCTTCCAGCGTCCAACCCGGCGCGCCGTCGCCGCCGGAGAAACGGCTCCAAACGTCCTGGTGCGGGTCAATGAATATGTGCATGTCGTATTCCCCGGCTTTCTTCACTATCGCACGCACATAGTCAAGGTATCCCTCATCATAGATACCAGGTCCAGTGTGCTCGATGGCCTCCCATGTGGCCAGAAAGCGCTGGAAGGTAAAACCCCACTCGCGCAGGCGGGTGAAATGCTCATCGGCTTCGTTTAACGGAAAGGGACGCCCCACAAATGAGACTTTGCGATGATCGAAGAATCCTTCACGGATGTATGTCGCGCCGTTGGGATTGAAAGGTACTTTGCTGCTGCCGCCAAGATTGACGCCGCGCACCATCAATGTTCGGCCGTGTTCGTCCTTAAAATGGGAACCTTTTATGCGGATCATCTTTCCACCCCTTGTGCGAAACCCTTTTTTAATGAATTATGGTGATTCTACCCCCTCGCAGGTCAGCGAGATCAGGCCGAATGGCCTGGCAATTCTAATGCGGATGCGAATATTCTTAAAAACGGTCGTTTCTTCTGTGTAATTGTCCTGATTAGCCTGGTTTAACTTTGTAAGACTGGTCTGGAACCAGCCTGGGCCTTCTTTCCAATCCGGCGCCACCAGCGCGACCATTTTTAACATGTATCCGAAATGAGCAACGAGTTCTGTAGGTGCATCCTCCAGACTGACGGTGACCGAGGTCCTGGTGAGGTTATCCGCTGGGCCGAAAAGCTCTACCAGCGCCATCCCGTATTGAGTCGCGGCCGCGCTTCTCGCTTGCCCATCCAAGGCGGTGTCTTCCTGGAAGACAAATCCTTCCTTTTCATAAGCGGGTTGTATTTGTGCCCGGCTGATACCCATGCCCTTCGGTCGGTGTTGGATGGCTTCAAAGATAGATTGGGTGAAAAAGTCGACCGTTGCGGATGGTTGGGGGCTTGATTTTGGGGCTGCTGCTTTTATGGCGGTTGAGATTTGCGTATCTTCCGCTCCTGTGCCGCCCGCCACGCCCCCGGATAATATTATTGATCTTCCAGATGTAAAATAAGTCCCGATAACGAAGAGCGCCAGGCATAGAAATACCAGGAGAACCACGACCAAATTTTCTCTTGAACTCCTCTTGACTTTCATGGGGTATCAATTGTTTCCCATTGGAGCAACCAAGGCATCAATATCTGCCTGAGATAAAGGCTTATCAAGAGATGGCGTCGCCCTGCTTTGATTGTCTGTCTGTGTTGGTGATGTATCTGCAATCGGTTCATCAGCATTTATTTCGTTCGGGGAAACCCCAAAAAAAATCGTCCAGTTCAGCCTGGTTAATGGCTGAAGAGGGGGGTGTGGTATCTTGTCCACTGGCTGGCGCTTATGCCGGCTTGGCACCAATCGGTCGGCTCGCCTGTTTATCCTCCGACGTCATCCAAAGCAGCACATCGAGCTCGGCCTGGCTGATTTCTGAGGG
>Ga0315295_10004915_pt1 | contig 11418 bp, 12 predicted proteins | sample YL17G14_0_MG_FD_204453 | JGI IMG/M metagenome (GOLD analysis project Ga0315295, IMG submission 204453) | Sediment microbial communities from Yellowstone Lake, YNP, Wyoming, USA - YL17G14_0 | ecosystem: Environmental > Aquatic > Freshwater > Lake > Sediment | place: USA: Wyoming | collected...
GTGGTCTGTAAAGACTGTGATAATGATGGGAACGCAGAGATCCTTCTAAGTTACTACAACCCTCGGATTACGATCTTTAAATGGAATGGAACCGGGTACACAACACAATTTGATATCAAGTGGCCCAATCAGGACCCGGTGATAGAAGGAATCGATGTTGGTGATACCGATGACGATGGCCTCAACGAAGTGGTCGCAGGGGCAGGTCAGACATATGTTTTACAATGGAATGGTACGACATATGTCGAAGAAGCAGTTCTACCTACCTTTGGTTGGATGGCGGTCGTATGCATCGGAGATTGTGATAACGATGGGAAAAATGAAATCAACGCAGGAAATGTTGAAGTTGAATCTGGACAACAGTTCACTGAATGGGTGTTTAAATATGGTTGGGAGACGTAAGACCTAGCCTTTTCTTTTTTTAAGAAACATATTAATATAATGTCGATATATCTATCGACAATCATGGTAGGTTCTTGAAGGATATGGGTATTAAAGAAGTACTGGCAGAAAAAATCGCGGGGGAGATCACCCTTAGTTCAAAACCAGGGGAAACGCTCCGCAAATGGCGAACTACGTTTAATATCGCTCAAGCCGAGCTTGCAAATTTTTTGGGTGTTGCTCAAAGCGTTATTAGTGATTATGAATCAGGGAGACGGAAATCCCCCGGAATTCATTCCGTAAAAAAGATTGTCGTTGCTTTCTTAGAAATCGATGAAAAGAAACACGGTGGTTCGGTAATCCAGCAATATCAGTTCATGGTGAAGTCACAAGATGGGATCATTGATATCATGGAATACCTGTATTTGATTCCTATTGAGAAATTTATAAAAGAAATCGACGGAAAGGTGGTCACCTCATCAAGCGTCAGCCTTGATCGGGCTATAAAAGGATTTACACTTATCGATGGAGTTGAGACGATTAAGACTCTTACGGCGGCAAACTATCCGAATCTCTATGGATGGAGCACAGAGCGGGCGTTGATTTTTACGAAAATTCAGTTTGGTCGAAGTCCTATGATTGCTATCCGTATTCATCCTGTAAAACCATCACTTGTAGTGTACCATCAACCCGGAGGCGTTGATCCTCTTGCAGTACAGCTTGCAGAAAAGGAAAATATACCGTTAGTGATAACAGAAATGCCACTAGAAGAACTACGGAAAAAACTTATTTTGCTTGGGAAGTGAAGACCTATGACGGATGTAATTGGATTATGTTCCATCTGCGAACGACCGGGTACGATGTTTACTTGCTCTCTTTGCGGACGACTTGTTTGTGAGCGGTGTTACAATCATCGCCATTCGATTTGCATCGAATGTAAATACATGAAAAAACGATCTGATTCTCCCTTAGTTCCGATGGATTAAAATCATTTCAAGGAAATGCTCTGAATATCTTTTAAAACCATCAACTATATATGTTTTGTATCAGTCAAGTGACAACCTTCAGGGATTCAAATCCCGTCCCCTGCTCTAAGATCACTGACCTCTATCCGTCAATGTATAGCATTATATAGTGATTGTATTATTTACGCAACCAAAAAAAAAAGGATGTAATGAAAAATGTATCGAGACAATAATAGAGGCGGTGGCTATGGTGACGCACCCCGAGAAATGCATAAGGTAACATGTGCAGAATGTGGAAAAGAAACAGAAGTTCCCTTTAAACCAGATGGTGCTAGACCAGTTTACTGTCGGGACTGTTATCAGAAACATCGGCCACCACGTAGATATTAAATCTCTCTTTATTTTTTTAGTTTGCATGCTTCAGACCGGAGTTGTTTGAGGAGGTATTAGATACATGGCGACTGATGAATATCGAAAAAAACAGAAACTTCGCAAGAACAAACTACAACGAAAAAACGAGAAAGACTAAAAACAAATCTTTCTTTTTCCTTTTTTCTAAATTTTTTATAGTTCATTGACTGTGTTCGTTCTGTTTTTTCCTTAAAAACATATACTTAGAACCACCAGGATTTTCATAAATACGTTTCAATTACTGATAACTTCCCATACTGGTTTCTTTATAAGGGTAGCTACCATATCAAAATCGGAGATTAAATTTTGAGAAGAACGGAAAATAGATTTCTTGAACAATCCCATAATAAATATCTTCAGATAGCGAGGGATTTTGTTAAAGTTTGCCCAAAATGTGAAAGTAATAAGATTTTTATTAGAAACAGAAAAATACCAAAATATAGATGTCAAGGCTGTGGCAACGAATTTGATAATCCCAAAGCTGAGATAGTTCATAAAACGATTAAACAACATAGAGACTATGGCAGACAATACACTAATCCTGATAAATAAATAATCGTATGTTTGGTTAGTTTCTTTTTTTTCTTCTGTATATATGATTTGCAGATAGATTCAATAAACTATTTATGTGGATTTCTTATCTGAGGTCTTGAGAACATGACGATAAAAGCGTCAAAACGTGCACAAGGCGTCGAGTATGCGATTCGAGATGTCCTCATCCCAGCACGACAGCTAGAGAAGAAAGGCATCACAGTTCTAAAGCTGAATATCGGTGATCCGAACGGGTATGATTTTGATACGCCTCAACATATAAAAGATGCATTATACAAAGCAGCGAATGAACAGCATAACGGATACGCACCCTCAGAGGGAATCCCAGAGTTGCGAGGTGCGATCATTGAACGGGAAAAGAGAAGAAATAAGATTTCCTACGAGCCTGATGATATCTGTGTAACGACCGGTGTTACCGAAGGCCTTCAAATGCTTCTAAATGCATCATTGGACCCAAACGACGAATTATTAATTCCCGGTCCCACATACCCACAGTATAACGTCATTACAAAATTTAGCAATGCAGAACCTATTCCATACCGTTGTATCGAAGAAGAGAATTGGCAACCTGATGTTGACGATATCCGAAAAAAGATCTCAAAACAGACCAAAGGAATTGTACTCATCAACCCCAATAACCCCACAGGTGCATTGTATTCCAAGAAGGTACTACAAGAGATTCTTGCAATCGCAGGTGAACATAAAATCATGGTGATTTCTGACGAGATCTACGATGATTTAACATTTGATGGGAAACAGTATGCGACAGCCTCCCTTACGAACGATGTCCCTGTTATCACATTCAACGGATTTTCAAAAGTATATCTAATGCCGGGGTGGCGTATCGGGTACACCATGTTTAAACATAAAGGGGAACTAGATGAAATCCAGGATGCATTTATGCGGATTGCTCGATCGCGGCTCTGTGCAAACTCGGTATGTCAATACGCATGTATCCAGGCGCTACAAGGACCGCAGGATCATATTAAAAAGCTCAATGATAAGTTGCGGAAACGACGTGATTTCTCCTACAAACGCCTCAACGAAATCGAGGGTATTTCCACCGCGAAACCTGATGGAGCGTTCTATATTTTCCCAAAGATTGAGGCAATGGGAAAAGGACCCTGGAAAAATGATAAAGAATTCGTTCTTGATCTATTACAAGAGGCACACGTGCTGGTAGTGAATGGATCCGGATTCTGTGCAACCTACGGGAAAGAACATTTCCGAGCAGTGATTCTTCCACCCACGGAAACCTTAGAAAAAGCGTTCGACGAAATGGAAGTGTTCATGAAAAAGAGGTTGAAGCAACAATATAGTATTCATTCAAGCACGTAGAATACTTTTTTTTTTTCTATCACATCCAAAGATATATTATCGAAATAAAAATCGATGGTCGAAAAGATTAAGAATCAATGATTAAATCGAAGATAAGTCCATTAAATAATAAAGGTTATTCGAGGTTTCAAAACAGTTATATGGAGCGTCTTCATTCAGAGTTGCGGGAAGGTATTATAGTGCCACCAAGATCCTTAGTTGAAATATGCTTCCACGGACGAGGCGGACAAGGTGCAGTCACTGCAGCAAATCTTCTTGCTGCGGCAGCTTTACAAGATGGAAATAAAGGAGTACAGGCGTTCCCTTTATTTGGGGCAGAGCGACGTGGCGCACCAGTCAGAGCATTTGCGCGAATATCAGGAGAAGAAATCCACTTAAGAAGCGAAATCTATAACCCTGACATTGTTATTGTTCTTGATGAAAGTATCATGGATATCGTAGATGTGTTGAAAGGTGTGAAAGATGAAGGAAAAATCCTTATCAACACTAGAAAGAAACCAAATGATTTTGAGTTTTCTAAAAAATATCATGTTGCCACCGTAGATGCGACCGGTATCGCACTAAAACATGCTATCCTTGTTGGAGGAATGCCGGTGGTAAACACCCCAATTCTTGGCTCCATTCCGAAGATTCTAGATCGAGTCACGCTTCAGTCAATTAAAAATGTCATCAGAGGTAAATGGATTGGTAAAAAAGATCTAGGCGAGCGTAACGTGAAAGCAACACAGGATGCATTTGATCAAACAGGGGTGAACTTTTGAAGAAATATCCTGTTGAAACAAGCCTATCTTATCCTAAAAAAGGCGCGATGGGAAAAACTGGGAACTGGCGAGTGTTCAAACCTATTTTTGATACGAAAAAATGCGTCAAATGTTTACGGTGTTGGATCTCCTGTCCTGAAGGAAGTATCCGCCGGGAAAAAGACGACTCAGTAAGTATTGATTATGATTTCTGTAAAGGTTGTGGGGTTTGTGCCAATGAATGTAATGTGAAAGCGATCATAATGGAACGTGAGGAGGCAAAGAAGAAATGACGGTCATGATTGATACCGGGAATCGTATCGCAGCAAAGGCAGCAATGATGGCAAAACCAGAGGTCGTTGCAGCTTATCCTATTACACCTCAAACTACCCTTGTCGAAGCAATTGCAGAGTATGTTGCGCGGGGGGAATATAAAGGTGATTATATCTGTGTGGAAAGTGAGCATTCTGCGATGTCTGCATGCATTGGAGCAAGCGCCGCTGGTTCACGGACATTTACCGCAACCTCATCCCATGGACTCCTGTTGATGCATGAGATGTTACATTGGACGGCTCTCGCTCGACTGCCGGTGGTGATGTGTAACATCAACCGAGTTGTAGGACCAGGTTGGAATATCTGGGTAGATGAAAATGATTCTATTTCACAGCGGGATACCGGCTGGATCCAATTTTATTGCAGTAGTAATCAGGAGATTTTTGATACCGTTATACAAGCATTCAAACTCGCAGAGCATGAAAAGGTCGTGTTGCCAGTCATGGTGAACCTTAATGCATTCATTCTATCTCACACATCAATGCCTGTGGAAATCCCTGACCAAAACGTTGTTGACGAGTATCTAGGCAAGTATATCCCAAAATGGAAACTTGATATTGATAATCCAACGACGTTTGGAAACATCATTGGACCTGCACATTACTATAAAGTCCGACGAGCGATGCAAGATGCACAACTCAATGCGAAAAAACTGATCCCGCAGATAGCAAAGCAGTGGATGAAACTCTCCGGGTACTTTCATGGAGATTTACTTGAGTATTACAAATGTGATGGTGCAGAAAATATTCTGTTGTCCATGGGTGCGATTGGTGCGGAAAGTAAGATTGCGATCGATGAGCTGCAAAAAGCAGGACAAAAGATTGGTCTTGCACGCGTTCGGGTGATACGACCGTTTCCCGTTGAAGAGATCATTAAACTAGGTAAACAAGCGGATCTTGTCGTGATTGATCGTAATATTTCTGTTGGTTTAGAAGGTGCTCTTTTCTCCGAAGTCAAAGCAGCATTATACGGAGAATCAGATGCAAAAGCAACTGGCTTTATCGCGGGACTCGGCGGAAAGGATGTGACCTATAAGGACATTGAAACGATGTGCATGAAATCGATGAAGGGAAAAGCAAAAGAACAAGAATGGTACGGGATGGAGGAATAGAGGATGGCGTTGAAAGATTTACCAGTCGATGAATGCCTTCTACAGGGAAATGCTTCTTGTCCGGGCTGTCCAGCAACCATTGGATTACGTTTAGTGTTGAAAGCACTAGGAAAAAAAACTATTCTGGTTATTCCAGCATGTTGTACCGCAGTCATTGAGAGTATGTACCCTTATACCTCCTTTGATGTCCCAGTGATGAATATCGCTTTTGAGGCAGCAGCAGCAGGTGCGTCTGGTGTAGAAGCAGCACTTCGACAACAGGGACGTACAGATATCACGGTTGCCGCGTGGGCTGGTGATGGTGGTACCTATGATATCGGTATTCAAGCACTCTCCGGTGCCTTGGAACGAGGCACCAATTTCATCTATATTTGTTATAATAACCAAATCTATTCAAACACAGGTATTCAACGGAGTGGAGCAACACCATTTGCTGCATGGACTACGACAACAGTTGGTGGGAAAGCCGAGTTTCGAAAAGAGATGGGAGAAATTATCCTTGCACACCACATACCATACGCAGCACAGACTTGCATTAGTTATCCAGAGGATGTTTATAATAAAATAAAAAAAGCGATGAGTATAAAGGGCCCAAAATACATTGAAATTCTCGCACCATGCCCACCTGGCTGGCGGTTTAGCATGGATAAAACCTTGGAAATGGGACGTATAGCAGTCGATACTGGTGCGTGGTCATTATGGGAATGCGAAAATGATGTGATGACATTCAATGGGAAAAGTAAGATTCTTTTAGAAAAAAAGGTTGAACGTAAACCTATTGAAGAATGGATAAAATATCAAGGTCGGTTCAGTCATTTGTTTAAACCAGAGCGAGATGAAAAAAGGTTAAAAGCAATGCAAGAGCACGTCGACCATCTTTGGGATCGTTATCGAAAGTGTTATACAAAAATATAAAAAAAATCATTTATATGAGATTATCCTTCTTTTAAAACCCGTGCTCCTTGTTCATCAACTGTACAACAAAAAACCGTTCCAAATTCCGAGAGAGTCTTACAAAGCATGGGGGTATTACCTATTGCAAAAACCGAGTTACCCAACATACACATACTTGCTTTTCCATACTGATGTGTAGCCTTAATTGCTTGAAGCACCGTTACATCTGCAAGACCTATCTTTTGCGTAAACTCCCATGCAAGAGAAAAAAGATGTTCAACAGAGGGTTTCTCTAACAATTTTTTTGTGCAATACTGCCCATATGATGCAATCTCACGAAGCCGTGCAGCATCGGATAAAATCTCCTTTGTCTTAATCTCTTTTCCGATAACACATAACACCATGTCGAATTTCCCAGGGATATGCTCCTGCATCCCCCATGGCGGTAGTCCTGCTTTTCGTCGAATCTCAATACCACCAAAATTACTAGCAATCACATCACCAAGACCAGTTCGTAATTGAACTTCAGCGTAATGAGCAGCTTTTACTGCATTTTCTCTTGGAAGTTTGAGAAGATCTGCGAGAGCAAGCGTTGAACTGAGTGCACCTCCTGCACTCATTCCAAAGCCCTGACTTATCGGTAGATCTAACATGGTATCGATGGTAATCTTGAGTGGTGTTTCTCCTATGAGATATTTTAAAGCTAATTTTGTAACAGGCGCATCGGATGGGAATCTGTTAATATTGACAGCAAGTGTCTGATATAACGCTGGTTTTATTGTCACTTGACTGAGTGCACCTAGCGAGATGTTAATACCAGCGCCACGTGATCCAGTACGATCTATATCCTGATCAGAGTATACCGGTTCAAAAAACGCAGAAATGTGTCCTGGAGCAAAAGCTATTCCTTTCATGACCTCTCGCAGGTGATTATTTTATCATATCAAGGATAAACGAAGCAAGCTCTTCTTTTTTTCCCTTTTTCCAGGAGCTTTTTCCGTTTTTTGTAAGTATAAAAATCTCATTATCCTTAACGCCGAATCCAGCAATTGTATTTCCCACAGCGCCGTCGAGATGATGCTTCTCTACTAACTGTTGCGTCTGTCTCTTTACGTTTATTTTTTTTTCTTCTGTTTTATAAGCAATAATTTTTGTACGCGGCGATTGTAATCGCAGTGCCTTAAGTATGGTTGGTGCCTGAACACAGATAATAGAAAGATTTTCTTTTCCGGAGGGAATCTTTCCTTTCTGTTTCTTTGGAGTATAATTTGCTATCGCTGCACACACAATGATGCTATTGAAAGGTTTTACACTATTGTTTTTGATCATTTTTAGAAGATCATTTACTGTTTTAAAACGTTTGTAGGGGATATAAGATGGAATAGGCTCCGTTGCGCACCCGTACCAGAGTTCAACATCTGCTCCTCGCTCAAATGCATTAACACATAAGGAGATTGCGGTTTTCCCAGAGCTCCGGTTTGTTAGTAATCTGATGTCATCAATTGGCTCTGCAGTAGCGCCACCGATGATCAGTATTTTTTTATTAAGTAAATCTTGCTTTCCAACCGCTCGAATCACTATTTCTACGATCTCGTCAATCTCTGCTAGTTTTGCTTTGTTTCCTGAGATAAAAGGATCAATAAACAGAACGTCATCGGCTTTGAGAATATCAATATTTTTTTGTACGATTGAATGGTCGTACATCGACAAATGCATGGCAGGAACAAGAAGGATAGGCACTCTTGACCCTATCGCTGTGGTTGCACACGTAGTCACCGGTGTATCATCAATTCCTCGTGCTATTTTTGAAATCGTGTTTGCGGTACACGGTGAGATGAGCAGGAGATCAACTGGGTCTTGTACCAGGCCACACCAGGAGACGTGTTCGGTTTGACCTGTGAGTTGTATCACGGGTTTATGGGAGGTTGCAAATTCTAATGCATCTGGGTGAATGATGCGTGTTGCAGCAGGGGTCATGACTGGGTATACTGTAGCTCCATGGCGGATCAGTTCCCGTGCTAGTTTAATACTTTCAACGGCAGCAATACTCCCTGTAACCCCAAGAACTATTCGTTTGTGTAAGAGTTTGTTGGTTTTTTTCCCGCGTAATTCGTTTGCAGGATGCATTTCATCACAATTTTTTATCGTACGACCATTACAGTGCGACTCGCGTGTCGCACCACTTTATCAGTTACGCTACCAAGTAAAAATCTTCCTTCTTTTCCATATCCTTTATAGCCGATGAAAATAATATCACTGTCATGTTTTTTTGCGATGAGGAGGATTTCATCAGCAGGATCACCTGCTTCAACCGCTATTTCGACTTTACTTAATTTTCCTTCGAGTCCTTTTGTGATCTTCGTAAGGTTTTCAATGGCTTTTTCTTTAAAGGTTCCAGGTGTGACGACTGTAGTTAAATCAATAGTGGGAAGTAACATATTGGTAAATGTTGATTCCACTAATGCAGCAGGGATTACTGTTAGGAGTACTAGTTCATCATCATGTGTTGAACATTGGACTGCTAAATCAATAGCTTTTATTGATGCTTCTGAGCCGTCATAGGCTACAAGTAATCGTTTCATTTCTTACCACGGTGTTGGAAGTAATATAGAACTGACTAAAAAAGATTTTGTATTTCTCTTTTTTTCTTTTTATCTGTAATTTATTTGAACAAAAAAACATGAGTCTTAAAACCGCGTCAATGATTGACCGATAATTTTTTCAGGATATTTTTGTAAGTGCAGAGAAAATTTTTTAACAATTTCATGATTTTTCAGGAAGTGCAATTAGATAACCACCAAATCCAATTATCCAAATGAAAATAGGATAAATCATCATGCGTTCCATTCAACCTGATCCTAGCCCCAAATACTGGTTAACGAGGTAGAGAACCGATGCTGATAGGCTCATTAATCCTAGTAATACGTTTATAAGTGAGAATGGTAGTTTCATCAATTTATAGGAATAGATAGCTGATAGTCCGCTGAACAGGAAGGCAAATACTGCAGCGATAAAATGAATCGAATAGCTGTTGTGTGTAAAGATGCTCACTCCAATAAATCCCAGAACCGTTAAGGTTAGTAAAACAGTTAATATCTTGACGTTGAAAGCACGCTGCAGAAAATACGTTCCAACGATCATGAGTAAGCCTAGAAGAAAAATTGACCCATTAAAAACGATTGCATATGGCCCGATTCCTAAATAGCTTATTTCACTCTTTGATAAGCTATATCCGGGATACAGTGCTTCTGCAACGATTATTCCCTGAACAAACTTAGTTGCTGCTATGAAAAAGAGGACGCCTGCTACCTTACCATTTGAGTATTCCATGATGCATGTTTTTATTCCAAACTAATAAAGATTCGTAAAAAAAAACATGAGTTAAAACCATATCAATGCCGGACCGATAAAAGTATAAAAACTATCATTTTAATGAGTCTGATGGTTGTTCGCCCCTCATTTTAGCTTACTTATTTAACAGCGTTTATGGAATTATTTACATAAATACATAATGAAATCTGAAAGCGACATGCCCGCGCCCCATCGCATGATAAAATTCCCGCTTTTACTTAAAGAAAGTTTTGGGAGTCGATTGTGCAGAATCTTCGCTCGACCTTCAAGCTTTTGATTCTCCATAGTAAAAAGACGCCAGGAATCACCACCATGCCCTTTTAATCGAAAGCCATATACAGGTAATGTTCCTGTTTTTTCACATTCACGTTGCATTTTTTCTGCTTGCCTTTGTAGTTTACCATTTACACTACTGAAATGCAATGTATCTGTATTACTTGATTTAATTTCTACTAGAAAAGAGATATCACCTCGAAGTGCAACCAAATCAACGCCAAATGAACCTGCGGCACGAACCACAATAAATGGTTTCCCCTTAATCAGGTAGTAATTTCCTTTTTCTAGTGTAGAACATGATTTTGTTTGTTTATAAAGAGTTTTTTCATCTCCCTCAAGAATACCTTTGAATTCCCGTTCATAGACGCTGCTCATATGAAAAAGGTAAAATACCTCGTAATGTTTTAATGTTTGGGATAGGAGCGATCTATCAGTTAGTAGTTAGCAATTTGGTGAACAGAATATGATTAAAGAAGTTCTAGTTAAAGAAGTAATGAAGACCAACCTAGTGGTTGTTCAACCATTCACTACCGTTTTAGAAGCAGCACGGATTATGAAAGCGAATAAAATCGGAGGCGTAATCATCGCAGAAATAAATCATCCAATCGGGATTCTCACCGAAAGTGATATCATTAAAAAAGTCGTCTGTGAAGGCAAAAAAGCTCAGGATGTCCTTGTTGAAGAGGTCATGAATAGCCCGATTGTCGTGACCGAACCGTACATTTCCCTTCAAGAGGCGTTAAAGATTATGGGGAAGTGTAATATCAGACGTCTGCTCGTGATTGAAAACAATAAGCTTGTTGGCATCATTACCCAGCGTGATATTTCTTGTTTATCACCATTACTTACTGAGATTACAAACGAATGGTCTAATATCGACACAAAAGATGAGGAGTATTTACAGAGTCAAACTTTTTCTGGAAAATGTGAGGATTGCAATACGTTATCAACGAATCTGAAAAGTATTGATGGTCGACTGCTTTGTGAGGATTGTATTGATGGATTAAAGTATGAGTAATATAGTTCTATGAGAAAAAAAGGAGGAAAACGACTATGAAAGTTGATG
>Ga0315295_10004917_pt1 | contig 11416 bp, 9 predicted proteins | sample YL17G14_0_MG_FD_204453 | JGI IMG/M metagenome (GOLD analysis project Ga0315295, IMG submission 204453) | Sediment microbial communities from Yellowstone Lake, YNP, Wyoming, USA - YL17G14_0 | ecosystem: Environmental > Aquatic > Freshwater > Lake > Sediment | place: USA: Wyoming | collected...
TCATTGTCGCCTGCGGGACGGAATCTAAGACAATTATGGCCTGTGGTCAACCCGCTTATACGGTAGATGTATCCATCGCCTGTGCGTTTATGATTCTACAGGCTTATGAACTGGGTTTGGGAACGTGTTGGATCGGAGCTTTCAAGGAGGATGAGGTCAAGAAAATTCTGAAGATCCCTGAAGAGGTCCGGGTTGTAGCAATGACACCGCTGGGTTATCCAGATCAACCTCCCTCACAAAAATCCAGAAAGGGCCTGGAGCAAATGTTTTGCTATGAGAAGTACGAATAGCTCATCGGAATAGAGGAATTAAAGGGAAAAGAGAATTTTGAGGAAGAAATGTGGAGCGAGGGGCCACTCTCAACCGTGACAGGCTATTCCCAACCTACTGGAGCAGGTCTTCCATCGGTGTCTCTTTCGGACGGAACGCGATTCCATGAATATCCCCTTGTCGATAATGCATCCGAAGCAGCCTGAGTTCGAGTTCCTTGAAGTGGTTTGAAGCCAGGCATGGGAAAAGTGAATAGAACGAGTCCGCTGGAATGGAAAGAGTCCCGAACAATTTTTTCTCCTGTGTCCACACCCCACCGACAGCCTCTGGATCGTCCCTCCAGTCTGTTCTCGGAACGTGTGTCGGATGAAGCCATAGCTCGACCCGCTGACCGGTCCTCTTTCTTCCCTTACGAGGCTTGTGGTGATATCGGACGGTTGCAAAAACCTGTAGATGATCCCATTCGTCGTACACATCTTCCTTATCCAGATTTTTGATCGAGCGGAAACGGTTGACGCCGAAGCGAAATGTTCGCTGCCAACCGTCGATGGTGCAATAAAGGTATTCCGGCATTTCCTTGGGCGAGATCTTTCTCCGATTTCGCTTTTTTTCTTCGCTCTTCCTTTCAGTGCGGAAGAGGCTATCGGAGGTCTCAGGTAACGTGGTGGTGGAAATTGCTGGGCTTTGTCCGTTTTTCTCGTCGGTGACCTTTCTGGCTGCCGCACCAGATCTTACCGATACGCGACGCGTGGTTTGGCTTCCCACCTGACTCTCGTAAGGAGGCAGGGGCGGACGTGGGGGTGCCTTCCGTCCGGCCTGGATTCTGGCCCAATAGCCCCGCGGCGGAAGGGGTACTGCAAGTTTCCGGCAGGCCTTGGCCAAGGCGACATTGGAAACGCCATAGCGGTTGGCGACCATCAACACAGGTTCCTTCCAGATCTCTTCATAGAGTTTCTCACGATCATAGATTTCAGTGCGTTCGCCCATAGCTTCTCTCCGATCTTGAGATAGTTGGAATTATCGAAGCGTTGGTCTGGGGGGAGTATCCATTCGTTGTGTTTTATTGGCAAAAATATACAAATACGACAGTGGTATTTCAAGACAAAATATATGAGAGAGTTTGTAACGGGGAACCCAAAGGATGACACTATCCAAACACTATCCAATGAATTGTTGTAAAAAAATACCCTTTGATTTATAATAACTTACGAAGGGGAGGTGCTTATTCGATTCCCGCCGCCTCCACCAATTTTTTAAGAAGAAGATATGAAACAAAACAATATTGAGATTTCCCGGGATCAAATAGCGGATTTTTGCCGCCGTCACCATATCCGGAGACTTGCACTTTTCGGGTCTGTTCTGAGGGATGATTTTCAGCCGGATAGCGACGTTGATGTTTTGGTGGAATTCGATGCAGGGCACTCCCCTGGGTTTGCGTTCTTCAGTATGGAGGAGGAACTGTCCGAACTTTTAGGTAGAAAGGCAGAACTCCATACCCCAAACTTTTTGAGCCGGTATTTCCGAGATAAAGTCCAGGCAGAGGCAGAGACCCAATATGCCAAAGGGTGATCGCATTCTTTTGCGACATATGCTTGATGCCGCTCTGAAGGCAAAGCATTTTATCCAGGGACGATCACGTGGAGAACTGGATTCTGATGAGATGCTGGCCCTTGCAGTCATTAGATTGTTGGAGGTTATGGGCGAGGCTACAAGAGGTTAAAGATAAGAATCCGCAAATACCCTGGAAACAAATTGCCGGAACCAGAGATCGTTTAATTCATGGTTATTTTGATGTAGACCTCGATATCATATGGAACATCATCAGCCGTGACCTGCCCCCCTTGATAGAGGAATTAGAAAAAATCCTTTCTGAAACTAAAGGTTGATTCGATTCCCGCCGTTCTGCCCTCCCAATTCTCCGTTCTTATTTTACCTTCACAACCGACTTTGGTGTTTTGGCCGGTATTTGTCGTAATGCTTCTCCTCCTTTTCTTTCAGGACGCGGAAAGTTTCGCCAGGGGAATCAGGACCAACTTTATTCTGTAATTACCTCAACCTTCATCCCGAGTTTTAAGGGAAGATAATCGCCTTTCTCTGTGATGATTCCAATCTCATGATGGCCGCAAGATTCGCATTGGCGGGCCGTAACGACGCACTTGACTGATCTCTCCTTTTTCAGATTCGATTTCTTTTTTGTCTCACGCCCCTGCTTTTTCATCGTCGCCCCTACACCGCCGCATACACGCTTCGGCCCTCTCCATAGTAACTCTCAAAAATATGCTGATAGACGGCGTTGCATTTCTGAGTGTAAATTTCCCGAGTGAACAGCCGGGGAAGTTCATCCAGTTTATCCTCAACGGCCACACGGACAGCCGCTCGTGTCGCCTGTGTTTTCCGCCAGTCGAGCACCAACTTTTCTCGCTTCAGCGTCTCCAATAGCTCACGGGCGACCTTCTTCACCTGCCCCTCTTCCTTCTTGGTGAGTTTCATCTCGGGCTTGGTGATGAGGTCAAACACCGCCAGTTCTTCCTCGGACAGCCCCTCCAAAACCCCCCGTTTCTCCTCTTCTTGCAGTTCTTTTACAAACTTGAGCAGTCGCTCAAAGAACTCCTCCAAGTTAGCCGCACCCTGATTATATTCGTCGATCATCTGTTGAAATTTCTCCAAGTAGTCCACCCGGGTCTTGTTCAGTCGCACCATCTTCTCCAAGGCCGAGTTGATCGCACCACGGAGTTTTTCGATCTCTATGCGCCTCCGTTCTTTGGCAAACTCCTTTTTGAGAGCCTTAAAGTAAATCCCGCTGAGGTCAATCAGTTTTTTCTTCCCGTAGGGGACAACCGGCTCCCGGATGATATACCCTTTGGCTGTGATGCTATCGTCTAACAGATCCTCCACCTTCTCCATGACCTTGGATACGTCGGCCTCGGGCTGAAGGGCTTCAATTTTCCACTGGATGGCTCGGAACAGGGCACAGACAGGGACAAACTCGTTGGCCTCGGGGTCAGGGAGTATGGCCTTGAAGATACGGTTGACGGTATTGGAGAGGTTGATAAACCGCTTTTTGGTTGTGTCATTGACCAAAACTGCGTCAACGGCCTCATCCAGTAACTTCACCCGCTCGAATCCTTTTGCAGCGATGATGGGTTCCACCTCGATGTCCACTTCTTTGAGGAACTGGACAGTTTGAGCGATGGCGGTTTTGAGCATGGCGACCAGTTCCGCCTTCTCTTTGACCGGTTCTTCTCCGGGTTTCAACCCTCCGCCTGAGCCTGAACCATAGATCGCCAAGGCCCTCTGAAGGTTACGAAATACCCCCACGTAGTCCACGATGAGTCCGTTCACCTTGTCCTTAAAGACCCGGTTAGCCCGGGCGATGGTCTGCATCAACGTGTGGTTTCGCATTGGCTTGTCAAGGTAGATGGCGGAACAGGAGGGGACATCAAAACCGGTCATCCACATGGCGCAGACGAACACCAACCGGAACAAATCATCCGGGTCTTTGAACTTAGTGTCCAGATCCTCTTTCACTATACGTTGGCGATGAGGGACGATGTCCACACCCTTCTTTTTCAACTCGGCCCCTTCATTCTGAGACGAGGAAACCACGACCGCCATGTCCGTTTCCCGCATATAGGAAATCTTCTTCTCCACGTCCTCTCGTTCCGGCCCCGACAACTTGTTCGTCTGCTTCATGAGCCGGTCTATTTTCTGTTTCCAGTATTTCCGCACTTTGTCATACATCTTCACGGCGGTGGCTTTGTCAATACACACGACCATGCCCTTACCGAGTTGTCCCCGCTCGGTGAAATGTTCAACGATGTCCTCAGCGATCTTCTCCAAGCGATCGTCCCGGGTGATAAGGTGATATTCCCGGGAAAATTCCCTCTCCAACTTTTTCTCTTGGGCCTCGTCAAGCTCCGCTTCTTCCAATAGCCGATCCATCTCATCCTTGAAAGCCCTCTCGTCCTTTAGTTGAAGTTCAGGGATACGATTTTCATAGTAGAGTGGCACCGTGGCCCCGTCATCCACGGACTGCTTGAAGTTGTAGATGGAAACATACTCACCAAAGACTTCCCGGGTCTTTTCCTCTCCTATGATGAGTGGCGTTCCGGTGAAGGCAAGGAAGGACGCTTTGGGAAGGGCGTTTCTCATGTTCAGGGCGAGCGTGTCATATTGGCTCCGGTGGGCCTCGTCGGTGATGACGATAATGTCATCCCTCTGCGATAGGACAGGATGGGGACTGCCATCCTCAGTGCGAAATTTGTGGATCAGGGTGAAAACGAACCGGTGATCCTCGGTGAGGAGGCGCCGAAGGTCTTTTGAACTTTCGGCCTGACAATGCCCTTCCGTGATTACCCCGGCATTAGCAAAGGTCTTGTAGATTTGGTCGTCCAGTTCCTGTCGGTCAGTAACGACGACGAATGTCCAGTTGCCCGGCACTTTCCGCAAGACCTTCTGGGAGAAGAAAATCATAGAGATGGATTTGCCGCTCCCCTGCGTATGCCAGAACACGCCGAGACGTCCCTTGCGGTTATTGATTTCCTTCAGGGCCACCATAGCGTTGCCAACTCCAAGATACTGGTGGTTCTTGGGCACGACCTTGACTATCCCGCCCCGGACTTCCATGAACAGGAGGAAGTTCTCCAAGATGTCGAGAAACCGGATTGGCTCGCAAGTTCCCCGGAGAACAGTTTCAAGGGAGATGACTCCTTCTTCCCCCTCGCTGTTGATTTTCTTCCAATCATTGAAATGGCCCCAATCGGATGTGATGCTCCCAACCTTGGCCTCGCTTCCATTGGATAGGATGATGAAGGCGTTGAACCAGAACAGTTGTGGGATGGTGTCCTTGTAATCTCTCAGATTTCCGGTGAAGGCTGTTTGAATCTGTTTGTGGCTTGCCTTGAGTTCGACAAACAGGAGCGGTATGCCGTTAACGAACCCCACGAGGTCGGCCCGCCTCTTATACATTTCCCCCACGAGCCAAAACTGGGAAACAAGGAGAAAATCATTGTTGGCGTGGTTGTCCCAGTCTATCAGCCTGACAGTTTCTACCTTCTCTCCGCCTCCTTGCGGGTCAGGAATATGGACTTTGACGCCGTTCCGCAGAAGTTGATATATCTCCCGGTTGGCGGCAGGCATACTGAGCCGGGAACGGTCACGGGTCAGTTCCTCAAAAGCGAGGATATATGCTTCAGGAGGGAGGTCAGGGTTCAGGCGCTTGAAAGCAATACGGTGGCGAGATTGGAGGATGATTTCGGATTGATTGTCCCGGCCAAGGGTGCCGGAAGGGCCGAGGGTTTCATATAGGGCGTTGATATGACCCCATCCAAGTTCTTTGAGCAGTTCGATGGCAGGCTGTTCGATGAGTTCTTGCTCGGAATATGAAGAGCCGCCTTTGGGTGTCATGCATTGGCCTCGGGGATAGTGATGTCCAGTTCCGACACGTCCAGTTCGCCGGAGATGAGCTTGGGGAGAAGAAGGTCACGGGTTTGGCGGAGATAATAATTTTTATCGGCAAGCATCGAATTATTGAGAAGCTCAAACATATCTGCCCCGTATTTACGCAATTCAGGTTGAGTTGGCAACGCTATCTTTTCTTGTGAAAGAAATCTTGCCGTTTGAAAGTTAGCAATACCATTTGTAGCAACATTCTGATAAAAAGCCATTTTACCTTCCTTAAACAAGTATTTCATATGCACCTGAATCAGATGAGACAATTGAAGGTCTTTCGGACGGAAAACACGACAAAAACTTGCTCCAATAATATTCTTACCTAACCGTTGCAAAAATCCATTTGTAATCGAGATACTATTACCGGATGAGCGGCTTTTTGCGTTTATTGAATTTTCTACTAAAATATCACCGGCGAGGAGCCTTCTTTGTTCAAAGCTTTTTTCGGAAATATATCGGTTAGGTAATTGACTTATGTCACCCAGTTTCACGACATTAAAATCTGTGCCCCTTATAACCCCCACTTCATGGGATTCTTTGGTTGATGGTTTTTCACTACCCCAGCCTCCACCCAAAGTAGATGACAACAATTCAGAGAAAGGGATTATCTCCCACCCTTCCGGTGTCTTCCCCATCGGCGAATCAACCATCTTGACTTTTTGGTGGCCGGGGAAGCGGAACTTGACGAACCACTCCCGGTAGAGTGTCTGAGCCATCTCCTCCAATATCTTGATGCGCCGGAGATTGTTCTCAATCAGGTCATCGTAAGCCGAGAGAATGGAAGTGATCTTCCTCTGTAAGCTGATTTTGGGATACCTGACCTGAGCACGCTTAAAATCTTTCAATACTACCCTGGGGATCGCAGCCCCCGTTGTAAAGGCAGCCTTCATATATTCCCTGGTAGGCTCCGCATCCAAATAATATCGGAGGTATTGAGTTGTAACCTTATCTCTGTCTGGACGTAAAATTGCTATCGATGAGAGGAGAACTGCTTTCAATGGTTTCTTGACTTCACAAACCGTATCCAGAGCAGTTGCTCCATCCTTTGCTATCAAAACGTCCCCAACCTTTGGTTGGCATCCTTGCCGAACAAGTTTCTCAAAATCATCTGACGAGATCTTCCGGCAGGAATAGAGGTTTATTCCGAAAGGCGTCATATCTTTCACCGAGGCCATAGGTAATCCATCTTCAACTGATTGGGGACTGTAATGAGAACCATCCCCGATTCTGATACATACGTCAGCCAAGGTCGCTGTTTTCCAGTGATATGTCATCACGTTCCATCCAAAATCGTAACTACATTCTCTCCAATCCGCTCTTCCAATTCCCTCGCCTCAACGTTTAGCATTTCCAGTTCCTCGTTCAATTCTTCCAGTCGCTCCTTAAAGTCAAAGTCATCTGCCTCTCCCACTGCCACGCCCACATAGCGGCCCGGGTTAAGGCTCCAACCTTGTGCCTCTATCTCCTTCACGGTTGCTACCTTACAGAGGCCGGGGACATCCACATACTTTCCCTTGGGGAACTTTTCGGCCATCATCTTAGCGCTACCGTGTTGGTTCTCAGGCTTCTCCCCCCGGTAAAGTCGGACGATATTTGCGAGGAACTCAATCTGCTCGGGTGTGAAATCTCGGTGGGCACGATCGATTTGTCGATAAATGTGCCGGGCATCAAGAAATAGCACCTTGTCCTGTCTTTCAGTCCCCTTCTTTCCTCGGTCGAGGAACCAGAGCATACAAGGCAGGGTGACGGTGTAGAACATATTCGGTCCCACAGCCACCATCACGTCCACCGATCGGTCTTGGATGAGTTTCTTGCGGATTTCCAATTCAGAAGCGCGGGCGTCCGCCGCCGAGTTTGCCATGACAAAACCGGCCCTGCCGTTCTTGTTCAAGGCGCTGTAAAAAATCTGTATCCAGAGATAATTGGCGTTATCGACCTTGGGCAGGCCAAAGGGGAAGCGAGGGTCGTCCTTGAGCCGGTCTTTATCTACCCGGTCAACATTGAACGGAGGATTGGCGAGGAAAAAGTCGAACTTGCCTGGGCTGTTATGCAGATCTTCGTAATAGGTATTCCCCTGCCGGATGTCCCCAGCCAGCCCGTGAACGGCAAGGTTCATCTTGCAGAGCTTAACAGTTTCTGCTACCCGTTCCTGGCCGTAAATGCTGATCTCTGCCGAAGGATTTTTCTTGTGTTCCTCCACAAACCGGGCGCTTTGGACAAACATACCGCCCGAACCGCAGGCAAGGTCGCAAATGCGGCCATGAAATGGTTCTAATATCTCCACAATGAGTTTGACCATTGACGTCGGGGTGAAGAACTCCCCTCCCTTCTGACCCTCAGCCATTGCGAATTTGCCAAGGAAATATTCATAGATTTTCCCGAAGGCATCCCCTTCGATGTCCATGGGGATGGAAGCCATGATTTTCAGGAGTTCCACTAAGGAGGAGTTTTCCAGCCGGTTGTAGGTCTTAGGCAGGACGTCCTTGAGATCAGGATTCACGCCCTCAATGGCCCGCATAGCGTCGTTGATGGCCTGCCCGATATTTGCTCCCTCGGGTTTCTGAAGAAGTTTCTGGAAGCGGGCGGTTTCGGGAAGATAGAGAACACCCTTCGCCTGATAGTCGGACTTCCCGACCTGTCGGCGGCCTGTTCCTTTCCCCTCAAGTTCCTTCTGGGCAACGGCGAACTTCTGGTCTGCATAGCGAAGGAAGATAAGTCCCAAAACAGGGATCGAATATTCCGAAGATTTGAGCTTTGAATTTGCCCGCATTTCGTCGGCGGCATCCCAAAGCCGTTTTTCAATCTGGTTGTTGTTCCCAGACATGCCTGAAACCCCCAAAATCAAAGAGTGTCTATCACTAAGCCCCCTTGACTTATTTTAGACATTGCACCGAATAAGTCAAACAAAATTCATCGACTTCTATATTCGCTCCCATTGGCTCAACAATAACCTGCACCGTATAAGTCCTCCAATAAAACTCCTCTACCATCGTTAAAAAAATGGAAGATTGACAAGTTTCTGATTAGAGCTATAGAATGTTAGTCGAAAGTGTCTCTTCATGGAGGATTGACGAGTTAGCCCCTTTTTGATGAGGGAAGTGGCACACTAAATGTCCCAGAAAAAGGGTGAAAAAAGAATTACCGGTAAAATGAAGTCTGAAAGAATTGACGAAGAAATGGTATGCGTAGATTCACTCTTGCATGACCTGAGAGAAAATTGCGGCTGCCGAGACATTCAATATCAACGAGAGCTAAATGACCCACCGGATTTTTGGGTTACAATTTCGGGAGAGAAATATGCCGTAGAGGTCACAAGTATCGTCCTGGATTATTCATACGATGCACGTTGCCAGAAACTCGAATCAAGAATTCAGGAGATCTCACTCTCGAAACATTTGCTCAAGGGCAACTATGCGTTAGAGGTCATGGGCCGTCCGAATATACCAAAGAACACATCAGTTCAGTGGAAAGACTTGGAATCAAAAGCTACAGATTATGTGAAACGGACGAAGGAGCTAACATCAACCCCAAGGATGTACCTGTTAAATAATAGGGATGGGTATGTAGCGATTCAAAAACTCTCGGATACTGGAGCCTCAGTCGGATTAGCTGGCCCAGTGGAGGTAAAATGGGGTGTAGAGGCGAAGATGGAACTGTCAAATCTTATCCAAAATCGCATCGATACGAAACATATTTCCCTTGAGAGAGTGCTTCCAAAGTGTCCTAATGTCATCATATTGTTCTACGACGCTTATGGGTTCTGTGAGATTGATGATGCTTTAGAATCCTTTCGGAAAGTTCGTGGGTACGATTGGACCCATTCAATATTTTGGGTAGCATCCTTCACAAGTAGACCGAATGAACTGGACCCCAAGCTGCCAGGGCGCACAGGTGTCTTTCTTTATTCCAAAAACTACGACTGGATGAAGGTCTAACACTTGCTGGACAATCCGTTCCAGTAAACGGGCCGGAAGTCCTCGAAGCACCAGTCACCACTCGATGTTTCTTATCTCTTCTTCCTTTCGTTCCCGATGAGATTTCCGAGTTCCGGGTTTAAAAACTTCGAGGCAGAGAAGTTTCCAGGACGGGACCCGAAGAGGGGCTACCTGAGTTCGTGGGGAAGACTTTTCTAATAAGTACAACCTTTATGTGTGCGCGGGGGAGAGTTACTGCCTGCTTAATAAGGCAGTGTGGAAAATGATTTTTTATTACCCAAATCCGGGAGGAGTCGAGGGCTGGAAACCCCTGTAATTATTGCCCTGGCTCTTCCGGTTTGGGTCATAAAGGAGACACAAATACTACCCAAACCCTCTGAGAGTTTCGTTCCAGGCTCACGGTGGCGGGGGGAGGTCCCGATTTCCAACAAGAGCCAACATCATGTAACCATAGAATCGACTCAAAAAAACCATGTCGTTGAAAGTTTCTTCGCGTTGATTGTCAGATAATGCTCCGGTTTGTTCGTAGAGCCAATCAGGATGAGCATTCCGATGGCGAAGCCTTCTGTATGTTTCGTAGGCTCGTTCAAATGTATTCACCCATGATAGGGAAAGATACCTCTCCCGAAAGTTCTCCAAAGCAACTCTTAATCTAAATGACCTGTCATTTAGTTGGAATGGATGTCCTTCAAGTGTGCGTAATGCTGCTTCAAGGATGGTAGTTAATAATAAAGCTGTCCCCTGCCATGTTTCTTGGCCCGCAGCCTCAGCTATTTGGAAGAATATCCTCTTGCACACTTCTGCACCCCGACCTTGTCTTGCAAGGAAATTTGATAACTCTATGAATCTGCTCCTTTCAATTATCGGCTCGTTACCGAGTGGAGCGAACGGTCTTATGTCTTGGATTGGTCTCTGACTGCGAATGTCCTTATAAAGTTTATTACCCCAACTCAATTCCCGCTGGAGCAAAGCAACAGTCTGCCCCAGACAAATACATAAAGCATAACAAACTGCCTCCGCCCAATGCCAAGCCTCAGCATGAGACCAACTCTCGCGAGGTAAGGTATAAGAAAGTTCCAGGTATTCTCGTTCGACAATTCTTCCTAAAACTCTCTGGCCTGCCTCTGATTCAAATTGAATACCGGAAGATTCCCATGAATATCCAAGCTCTTGATCATTTATCCTCTCTTGTCGAATAACTCGGTCTGGAAGAATGTTATTATGGCTTAATCTTAGGAGGACTCTACCCTGCCACGTATTACCGTCAACCCTCCGAGGGCTAACGGGGGTAGAAATAATGATTCGAGGTACGTGAACGGAAAGTCGTTCCTGAATTATTAGGTCCAAACGATCTCTCATTATTACTTCGGGAGCTAATATCCACCCAGAAGCGTTGCGCTCTCTCATTCGGAAGGAATGAAGATCATTTTCCCTTACAATCCCGCCAGCCCCAATACCTATTCGACGGGGTAGCGGTCCTACTCTCTCAACTGGTGCTTCAATATGAAAACCTTTGTCGGGGTGCCAGGTCATGACACCCCGGCCATTATACCTTCCGCCTTGATAATCGAACCGAATACTATTAAGGACTCGGTCAGGTTGTCTTAAGTAGTTTTGGAGCATTTGGTCCTTTTAACTGATCTTCTACACCTGCAAAAATAATAGTCTGTTATTACGGGTAGATAGGGGTGCCCAAAAGGTTCTTGGCACCACAGATGGCTCTTTGAAAGATCTATAGTGCATCATGATATTTCCCGAAT
>Ga0315295_10004918_pt1 | contig 11415 bp, 11 predicted proteins | sample YL17G14_0_MG_FD_204453 | JGI IMG/M metagenome (GOLD analysis project Ga0315295, IMG submission 204453) | Sediment microbial communities from Yellowstone Lake, YNP, Wyoming, USA - YL17G14_0 | ecosystem: Environmental > Aquatic > Freshwater > Lake > Sediment | place: USA: Wyoming | collected...
AAAGCCTCATCTAACGGCGCTACGACACGTGGATCGCCGAGCGTCGCTAGCTCTCTGACGGCGACCAATCGAACGTCACGGCTGGGGTCTCTCAGGGCACTGGTCAAGGCCTCAAGTGCACGCTGATCACCGAGTTTGCCGAGTGCCAATGCCGATTCTTGCCTGACACTCCCTTCCGCGTCACCTAAATGCTCAATAAGCCCGTTGACCGCTCGGCGATCACCAATGTTGCCGAGCGCATATATTGCCTTAATTCGTAGTTCAAACGCCGGATCATCTAACGCTTTTATAAGGCCGCCGACAACATAACGTGCCTTCAGTTTATCGACGTCGGGTTTGAACAATCGCATGCAGGTAACTCCTTCTTTCCTTGCTTTGCGGCAGACATCTTCTCAAAGCAATGCTAACGAATGTAGGAATAAAAATGCTTCGAGTGTCGTTTTTAAAATCGCCTACGCGAACCAGCTAATAAGATGATCTGGTCGCGTTGACGACGTGTAAGCAAGCAGTCAACGAAAGACTTATCCCACAAATGTAGCTGCGCGTGCGTAAACGCCGTCGCTACGTACCACGAAAGTCAAGCGTCACGCGACTAAAACTCACAAAAAAGGTGACTTTCAATAGAAAAACGGATGGAAGAACAACATCCTCGTCAAATACTTGAGGCCTAACCCCACAACAACAATGCAGTCGATCCATCTAAAAAAGGCTCAGTTATGACAAGTGACTACTCAACGTCGTCACTAGTCGTTTCCGCTTCCTCAGAAGCTTCGACTACTTCAGCGACCGCACAATTGCGCTTTATTGCTTTGATTTCAATTTTAACTGAATCGTTGACCTTTGTGTTTGGAACAAAGACCACAAGTCCGCTGATGCGCGCGATGCCATCTCCTTGTCTAGCAGTATCTTCAATTTTTACGTCGTATTGTGTGCCGACGTCCACGGGAGAATCATTCATAGATCCACTGCCGTACTTGTTAAAACTACTACTACTACTGCCGAAACTACTCTTATTCGATCTGTACACGTTTCACCTCCGTTTCTTGTTAACAAACAATATGTTTTATGACATATAGTCTTATGCTACGTTACTGCGATTCCTGCCTCACAACTTGCGCAAGAAGCCTCAAATTAGCAATCGCATTCAGATTTAAATCAGATCCCCCTCCCTCGGAAAAAGGAGACTGTAATAACGGAAGAAAATCAACGTCTTAGTAGTCTTCTAATAAATGGGGCAGATACGGTAATAGCACCCTCCGGGCATAACTCCTGGCAGCAATAACAGCGTATACACTTGCTATAATCAATGTCCGGTACCCGGGCTTTTTTAAGCGCAATAGCGTTGGGCGGGCAAGCCTTATAACATTCCCCACAGCGTTTGCAGTTGGAAACGTCGATGACAGGTTTTACGGCAATAAACCTCTTCAAGGTGTTGATGAGGAATGGCGGTGCCCTCGAAAGCGATGCAGTTAACGTCTTTTCAAAATTCTCCATTACAAGCGGCTGAACCCGCTCTCCGCATATCCTGACGTCCTCCAAGCGCGCTGGGCCAACGCCCCTCTCCTGAGCCAGTCTCACAGTTGGCACAGTAATAGGATCAAAGCCTGCGATCGTTACTGCGACGTAGTCTAGCGCCGTGCAACTTTTGCTCGATAGAATAAGCCCAATTTTGCGCGGTTTTCCATTAGAGGGACCCGCCCCCTCCATGCCTACAATCGCATCCATAAGCGTGAGGGCGGGGGGGTATGTCTCGTGGATGTCAAGCAGCAGGTCAGCAAACAGGTTTATGTCGTTAGCGGTGTGTAGATGATACTCTGTCTTGAACAACCCAGGTATGTAACCGTACAGAAGCTTAACAGCGCCCGTGTAGTACGTGAGAGTGTGTGTCTTAAGCTTCGGGAGCCCTATGATCACGTCTGCCTCGGTAACTGCTTTGGCCAGCGTGAGCTTCTTAAACGTCTTAGCTTTCACTGAGGCAACTTCTCGTTTAGCCTCATCGAATCGAACAATTTCACATCCTGTGTCATCTACAACATCCTGAATACCCGTCTTGTCCAACAGTGCTTTGTAAGACGCCACGGTGCTTCCGCCGCCGGGAGAGTCCCCAAGCACCGGTATCGCTCCGAGCTCTTGGACCAGTTCGACTGTCGCTTTCACTATGGCTGGGTGTGTCGTAACTGCAGCCTCAGGTAACTTAGCGGACAACAAGTTTAGCTTGACTAGGACGTGATCACCGTCCGCGACGACCGACTCGAGTCCGCCCAGCGGTGCTAAACACCCTTCGACGGCCTTTTTAACCTCGTGATCATCGTAAGAGCCACACTTTTCGATTGACACCTGATATGACATCGCTTGATGTTACTGTATCGGGCTTGACGCTAAAATAGCTTCGCTCGAGGCCAATCGCGGTTCCAAAGCAGAAAGTTTTATCCGAAGACGTTGTCCTTACGCTCCTGAGACTGATGCTGTGGGCCAAAAACTAACTCATCTTAAGTCTTGCGAGATCGCTGACAACGCTCTATTACAGAAAAACGCAACAGGCGGAAACGACACGAGAGCGCGGGATCAGCTCGAAGAAAAGGTGGATTATCTCGAGAAGCTCCAAGCAATGAGTGAGCTTCAAAGAGCTATACTTACGCAGTTGATTCCGCTGGCTCCATGTGCTATGCACTCAGCTGTTTTACGTGAGGCCGTTGCACCTTTCTTCAAAGGGTTGGATAAGAAAGAGCGTAACCGCGAGTTTGAAGCTGCAGCAGGCCCTCTGGTGCAAGATGGACTTGTTAGATACTTCTGCTGTATAATAGACAGTTACGCCATGAACCCGCGGCACCTGATTATTGCGCAGTACTTGGTCGGACAAACGCCCAATGATTGAAGAAGAGCGTTATTTTTCCATAAAAGAAGTTGCCAACCTCTTAGGAGTTCCCAAAAGGAGCATCAAACGACGTATCGAGAGCAAGAACCTCAGCGCCCACAAGCGTATAGGCAAACGCGGCTTTGAGCTTCTTATCCCGCAGCGCGAATTGAGCGTGGAGATTATGAGCTCGATTCCTGATTCACGCCAGCTAAGTCTCTACGAGTTTGAAGCGATCGTGATCAAACGTTTCGAAGCTATGGCCGCGGGACGAGATCGGCGAACCTTACTCACTTTAAAGCTGCTGTGTGAAGAGTTTGAACAGCTTAGAGCTGAAATAAAAACTTTGAACGGCAGCACTGCCGAAGATGAAGTAGCTACAATATCACTAAAGAGGGACCGCTTGGCAACAAGACAGGAAAAGGAGCTGGCACGTTCATCACAGTTATAATCCCCCCTAATGCTTGGATTCTCGAATCACGAATAACGCGGCGGCTACAAGCGACAACATAACTTAACTAGGGTGCGTAAATAGCGTCGATATATATCAGTTCATATGAGCTCCAGTCGGATCAGAGCACTAAGCGAGTTGCAAGTTGCAGGACCTGAAGCCAACGGCCATCTTGAGAGCTACGTCGTTACTCGGTCGTTTGTCGGACTCATCACTGGAGCGATTTTAGGAGCGGTGCTTGGTGCCATTTTTGGAGTGGTGCTGTACATAATATTTGTCTGGCTGCTTTTCGGAGTAACGACCTTCTTGGGCCTTAACATTCTCCAAACGCTAGCTGGGCTTTACGTAGGCCGCATAATCGGCACGCTTGTCGGAGCAATTGTAGGTCTCATCTTTGTAGGTTCAGTCAACATCGCTGAAGAATCACCGTTCTATTCCGTGTTTGGAGCTTTTTTTGCCTGGCTGACCTATACACGGTTCGGCTCATTTTCAAGCGGTGTAGAATCGGCTATAACGGGGGCATCCATATGCGTTATCGCAGGATTAATAACTGGTTTTGCATCAGGTTTGATCAGCAAGGGCAGTTTTGAAAAAATCTTTCGCGTCAGCAGCGCTGGGTCGGAAGTACCGTCGGTGCCGCAATCTTCGGCGTCTTCATTTTACCGCATGTGACATCGACAACAGATACGACAGTAGGTATCGCCATAGGCCTGCTCATAGGCGTCGCAGCTGGGTTAGGGTCAATTGTGACCTCACGGAAGAAGTCTTCAAATAAAGGCTGATCGCCGATTTGCTTTTTTGACCGTGTTTTATAATAAAAAAGAGTGCAAGGGCGTCATAACTTATGCCGACGCGTCGGACTTGTCTCAAAATTAGGTTACTTGCCTCTGATCGACAATTGTAACGCTCGTGTGTAAGTTAGTTTAGAAGTTCAGCGAGCCGTCCTTGATGATGAGCATATGGCGAGTGCAGTCTTGACAGAACACATGAACCTGTCCGTCAGACAGAATACTTCTGCTTGCTGCATCGGTATTCAACGCAGTGCCACATTTTTCGCAGGCCAGCTGAATTCCATCGCTTTTGTCTAGTTTCATGAATTCACCGAAAGTCGTCGCATTTTTCGTATATGTTCCGCGTTGTTCTTAAGCTGTATTAAAGGTGTTTCAAAATTGGATACCTTTGAAATCGCTTGAAGTAAATAAGGATTCAAACAGATAACCTTTCGACGTAATGCGCTCTTGAGCGCCGCTCTCACGGTCTAAAACGCTAATCACCTTGGCTATTCTGCAACCGAGCTGCTCAACGGCGGCTATGCCTGAGAGGGCCGATTTTCCACTTGTCGTAACATCCTCCACAAACGCGACGACGTCCCCCTTCAGCACACATCCCTCCACCCTGCGCATTCTTCCGTATGTTTTCTCGGACTTTCTTACAAAAAATGCGCGGATAACGCCTGATTTGAGAGCGATTGCAGTAGCGATCGGTATTGCACCGCTTTCCATTCCTCCGACCGCGTCGACACCCGACAAGCGCTCAATCATTAGTTCGGCTATTAAAGAGGCGCCGCGAGGGTGCATCGTAACGCGGCGCAAGTCGAAATAGAGATCACTAAGCGCTCCTCCCGATAGTCTATACGGGCCATCAGTGAAGCAGCCGTATTTCTTGATCAGCTGTTTCAAATCTTCATATGTCTCTTGCACGATTGCCACCGGTCACGTGATTTCGAGAGGACTTGGCTAATTGTATTCTCTGTTTTTAAGCTGATAAGCGTGTAGGTCCTCGTCTAACATCGTTCCCGATGGAGTGCTTTGCGTTGCGAGACGAGGATAGATATAATAACGCTTGATTTAACCTAAAAGCGGGAATGCGAGAGTACGTTGACCTGAAACTGATTGTCCCGAATTCTGTCGAGGCCCGAGTGTATCAGGTTGCACTAGCAGAATCGGCTGTGCGCGCCTCAACGATGATTGTACTGCCGACTGGGCTTGGCAAAACTGTTGTCGCGCTGCTCGTGATAGCTAAACGCCTCGAAGAGGGCGGACGGGTCATATTTCTCGCACCGACAAAGCCGCTTGTTGAACAGCATGCAGAGTTTCTACGATCACATCTGCTCGCAGAGACGATCATCTTTACTGGAGAGATCGCTCCTGAGAATCGAATGGAGCTTTGGAAGCAGAAACAGCAGGCGATCGTTTCAACTCCTCAGGTTATCGAAAACGATCTCAAAGCGGGGCGCATTACGCTTGCTGGTGTTAAACTCATAATCTTTGACGAAGCGCATCGAGCAGTAGGTAATTACGCATACCGATTCATTGCCAGCAGATACATCGAACAAGCAGGTGACCCCCTCATCTTGGGCATGACCGCGTCTCCTGGCGGCACGGTAGAGAAGATCAACGAAGTCAGCGAAAGTTTGTTCATCGACAATATCGAGATCCGCACCGAATCAGATCCTGACGTGTATCCATACACGCATGAAAAGAATGTGGAAATGCTGAAGTTTACGTTGCCTCCTGAGATGGAGACAATTCGACAGCATCTCAAGCAGGGCGCAACCGAGCGGCTGCGCAAACTGATAAAAATGAAAGTCGTCTTTAGCGAATGGGTCTCGACGTCAGAATTGATCAAGGTCCAACACAAGGTTGCGACTGATAGGAATTATAGGGCGATGTCGCTCGTTGCTGAGGTCATTAAGTTACGCCACGCGATTGGACTGATAGAAACCCAAGGCGTTGTGCCCACGCGCAAATACTTTACGAGGCTAATTAAGCAGGCGCAGTCAAAAAAAGGTAGCAAAGCTGCTCGAAACCTCGTCAGCGATGATCGCATAAAGGCTGCTGTGGAGCTGTCGAATCGCCTTGATGAAATCCATCCAAAGCTCGAAGCATTGAAAGGCGTTGTTCTTCAACAACTGGCGCTCAAGCCTGATTCGCGTGTTATCGTATTTACCAATTACAGAGACACCGCCGAAATCGTGAGGAATACCCTGAACACGTTGCGTGACGTAAGGGCAGAGAAGTTTGTCGGCCAAGCAAAGAAAGACGGACTGAAAGGACTTTCTCAAAAGGAACAAGTAAAGCTCGTATCAGACTTCGTGAATGGAACGTACAACGTCCTCGTTGCGACAAGTGTCGCTGAGGAGGGGCTGGATATCCCAGCTACCGATATGGTCGTGTTTTATGAGCCAATCCCTTCTGAAATTCGCAGCATCCAACGTGAGGGTCGCACAGGGAGAAGGCGTGCGGGTCGCGTGGTCGTTCTGATAACAAGAGGGACACGCGATGAGGCGTACAGCGCATCTAGCTCGCGAAAAAAACGAATGATGAGTGCCGAAATGAAGCGTTTGAGCACGAGACAGACGCTCCCTGCTGAATGTATCGAAGTTGCTGCTGAAAGGGGGCCTGAAGCGTCAACAGAAGCTCTGCGCTCACTGAAAACCGATCAAGCGACAACGTATGCTCAACTAGAGACCCAGTGCAGCTTCCACGCTGCCGAAAAGGGTGCCATACCGACACAAATCCACAGCCACCACAAAGCTTCGGGAGGGACCGCAGGTACCCTCTCTGAAGAACGCCAAAAAACGCTTTTGGACTTTGATTCGAAGGAAAAAAATGCGGGCGATAATCTTATTCGCGTCGTCGCTGACCAAGGAGAGGTCAAATCCGGGGATGCTATCGCGGAGCGTGAACAAACGGGTAAAAAGAGGACACCCGCCGTGCACGGAAAGAAGATTTTAAAAACACTTCGAGAACAACAAGAGTGCGTAATTGCTGCAATCCCGTCAGTAGGCCCCGTTACCGCGCGTGCCCTGCTGGAGTTTTTCGGCTCACTTGAGACTATATTTAGCGCGCCAATACAAGAGCTCACCAAAGTCCGAGGCGTTGGCCCCCAGACCGCGCGGGCAATCAACTCCCTTACTACGACCTATTACGAAGCCTTGACGTGACCTTGCTTCCGAACTCAACATGAAACACGCTTTGAAAAATGCTCTTAAAGCGAGAGGAATGCAGCCCCCTAAATAGCGCTTTAGGTGCAGACTTGCTGCTTGGCAAGGTGCTAATCTTGCCAGCCACCGTCAGACTGAGGTGTGCAGGGGATGGCGCGCCCTCAAGAAAATGCCCGGTTCTAGAATCACGCGAGATCGACTAAAAGGTGATAGCCCCTCCAATCGATAGCACGGTGACGTGGTGCCCCGCATTTTCAGCGAGTTGCTTAAAAAGCTGCACATCAGCTTTGATCTGGCTGAAGGTGTCATAATGCATCGGAATGGCGTTTTTGGGATTAATAATGTCGAGCGCGTCGAGCGCCTCTTCTATGTCCATAGTGAAAAATCCACCTATAGGAATAAAAAGCACGTCAACATTTTCCAAAGACTGAACGCCGTCTAAATAGGTGTCTCCGAGATGTGCAAATCGAACGCCGCCGAGTTCAAATACGTAGCCGGCTGGGTACTTGCTCTGATGATGACTTGCACCGATCATTGTAACGCTAATCCCTTCAACAAGTCTGGTTGCTCCGTGCTCCATAACGACCATCTTCTTGAACTTACCGGCTAGAGGGGGCGGAGCGACCACAGTAGCGTTGAACGACTCTGCAGCGCTATGATCGAAGTGCTCGTGGGTGACAAGAACGATATCTGGTTTGCCGGAGTATCTAGGTGCGTTAGGATTCTCTTTCCTAAAAAAAGGGTCAATTAAAAGCGTGTGATCGACGTCTTTCACTTCAAAACACGAATGGCTCAGGTACGTCACGCGCACTGAGAGATCTTCTTCCATACAAATACGTCACATAGCGTGGATATATTGTTTGGCGTCAGAAGACGGGGTCTCTAGGCGAAATTGTCCTGTTGCAGCTTACTGCTTTTCTGCAACGCGTGATAACCGATCTCAATTGCTTGTTGGCTTTACGACGACCCGACGCACAGCGTGCTAAAGTCTTATGAATAATTCTTCAGAGTGCCTCTCTAAAACCTCGTGCGCAGAAACGTTGGGAACTTCCACGATGTGGTAGCCAATAGAGTTAGGAGCTGCCGACACGAGAACGGTAAGATCGTCAGAGAACGTGAGCCTTCTGTTGCCCATTGTGGCTCTTGAGATTCCTATCAAACCGTCAGCCACGTGCGGATTTATGTCTTTAGGAAGTCGCAGGGAAAAATCTCTCACATTTGCCTGAAGCGTCTGAGATGCATCATACGCGATTTTTGCAGCAACTGCTATCGCGCCACATTTCTCTCCGTGATAGTTGAATCCTTCTCGCAGGAGTTCGGCGAGCACGTCAGCTCGGGCCATATGACGCGTGATGAAAGAAGAGTGAACGTCTCGAGCCCAAAAAATTGCGTCCCATCCTGATGAATACGGCTTTATATCCACGATCGGCGATCCATCGATGAGGTCGAGTGGTTCGACATAAAGGCGCGACCCCTCTACTTTAATTAAGCGTGTGGCTGAAAGTGACAGCGGATTTGGGCGTGTAGGAGAACGAAGAGAGAAAACACCGCGCTCCTCGAGCTCGGGGTTTATTTTTCGCGGTCTCACCATCAGTGGCGCTCTTTGTGCTTTGCTAAACCAGCCGATAACGTTTATGTGACTATCGCCCTCTATTCCACTAAGCCCTTCTATGAACTCATCAAAAACCTTAATCACCGCCGGAACACCCTGAAGTGGCATGTCCTGCGAGCCCTTGACTGCGGATTGCACGACGCCAATAGGCTTAAGGTCGTATACCAAAAACGCCACCTCGCTTCACTAATGCGATAACAAACTGCAGCAGTAAGCGATCTGCCCTATACTACTTTGGTAAGTCTTTCGATATGGATCGGTCGACAAACTTTGTAGTTCTCTGATAACGGCGAATGAGTTCGTCTAACTCGCCTACCTTTGATTCGTAAAGCGCTTTTTCCCTCATAAGATTCTTTTCGTGTCGCTCTCGAGCGTATGCGATGTGCAAGGAGGCGGTTTCTTTGTCGAGCAACAAAGCAGAGCGAAACTCTCGCATGGTCAGATCAGTATTGCCTTGTTTTTCGTAGGCAACCCCCAAGCCGCTGTGCGCGATAACGTCATCAGAATCAACCTTTAATGCCTTTCTATAACAATCTACAGCGCTTTCCAGCTCATCAGCTTCATCGAACGCGGCCCCTAGCCCGGTCAAAGCTGTGGAATCGTCTGGATCAAGTTTGAGCGCTTCTTGATACATCTGGATCGCTGCCTCGATATCGTCCTTGTTAAGTAAGTCTGTTGCTTGTGATATGTAATTGTCTAGTGAACCCATGGTGAGAAGTGCCCCTCAGACTTATAAAGCACTTTCGACTAATCTAGCGGGTCCAATCCCCACTCTAACGGAGCAACTCTTCAATGCTGTTGACAAAAATCCGGCGCTATGGCGCTTCTGGCAATCCTGCTAACAGCATCGTATAAATCCCATCTACTTGCGAGCCGATTGTCGCGATTTCACAATCAGGACTGTTTAATCAAGCTTGTATCTTTTGAGGCGCAGCGAGTTTGCTACGACCGACACTGAGCTCATCGCCATTGCTGCTGCTGCGAACTCAGGGCGTAGAAATCCGAACGCCGCTATTGGAATGCCGATGGCATTATAAACAAGCGCCCAGCCGAAGTTCTGACGAATCGTTGTCATTGTTTTTCTAGAGAGCTTGATGCTGGCAGTCACGCCACGCAAATCCGCTTGCAGCAGGGTGATATCCGAAGCTTCAATTGCGACGTCGGTGCCGGTGCCAATTGCGATGCCGACATCGGCCGCAGCCAGGGCAGCCGCGTCGTTGATACCATCACCCACCATCGCCACGACGCTACCACTCTCAATAAAACGTGTTACTTCGGCAGCTTTGCCCTGCGGGAGAACTTCGGCGCGCACGCTTTGAATTCCTATCTGCTCGGCAATTGCTCGCGCGGCTGTCTGATTGTCTCCGGTAAGCATCGCTGCGCTAATCCCCATATGCTGAAGTTCCCGAACGACGCTCGATGCCTCGCCTCGCACAGTGTCAGCAAGAGCGATACCGCCAGCTAATATCCTATCTATCGCTAGCAACATAAGCGTCTTCCCCTCCGCCTCTAGCTCACGTATCTTGGTTTCCTGTGCGATATCCACTCCATACGCGTTCATAAGCGCCTTATTGCCAAGCACTACCTCTGCGCTGTCAAGTGACGCGACGACTCCCTGTCCAGCGACAGCCTTGAAGTCCCGTGGAGGGCCCGCCGCGATGCCTAGCTCAGCTGCACGTCGTAAAACTGCTTGAGCGAGCGGATGTTCAGAACCCCACTCTGCGCTTGCAGCTAAGCGGAGAATGTCCTCTTCGGATAGTGACGTATTGCCGAAGACGTCCGTCACCCTGAGCGTGCCGTTTGTAAGCGTCCCAGTCTTGTCAAAGATGACGGTCTTGATCGCTTCAGCACGCTCAAGATATTCACCCCCTTTGATGAGAATGCCGTTTTCCGCCCCAAGACCGGTTCCAACCATTACAGCGGTGGGCGTTGCTAGCCCCAACGCACAGGGACAGGCTATAACTAACACTGCGATCGTTGGCAAAAGGGCATCATTAAACGGGAGCCCGAGGAGGGTCCACGCCACGAACGTAAAAAGCGCGGCTGCAACCACACTCGGCACGAAATAACTAGCAGCCCGGTCTGCAAACCGTTGGATAGGCGCTTTTGATGTTTGCGCCATGTCCACAAGCCGTACGATTTGCGCTAAAGTTGTGTCAGCCCCAACCTTTGTAGCTTTCAGCTTGAGGACGCCCTCGCGATTGATCGTTGCACCGATCACTTCGTCGCCGGGCTGTTTGTCGACCGGCATAGCTTCACCTGTAAGCAGGGACTCGTCAACGGCAGAGTGCCCCTCAGCAACAACGCCGTCAACCGGTATCTTTTCACCCGGCCGAACAAGGACTATGTCACCAACTTGTACCTCATCGGCTGAAATAGCTCGCTCTATCCCCTCCGTGACTACGGTCGCAAATTCCGGTTTTAATTGCAGAAGGGTCCTAATTGCTTCCGATGTGCCACCTTTCGCCCGGGCTTCAAGATAGCGGCCGAGGAGCACGAATGCGAAGATGAAGACCGAGGTGTCGAAATAGGTATCGCCTGCGACAAAAAAT
>Ga0315295_10004919_pt1 | contig 11414 bp, 4 predicted proteins | sample YL17G14_0_MG_FD_204453 | JGI IMG/M metagenome (GOLD analysis project Ga0315295, IMG submission 204453) | Sediment microbial communities from Yellowstone Lake, YNP, Wyoming, USA - YL17G14_0 | ecosystem: Environmental > Aquatic > Freshwater > Lake > Sediment | place: USA: Wyoming | collected...
AAGGCTGTCACGACCTTCTCCTTGGACAGGTCGACGATCGTCTGAGGCACGTTGGTCCCCTCGACGGCTATTACGTTCTTGATGCCGTACTTGAGAAGGTTCAGAACATCCGAGCGTCCCTCGACCACGATGATCGCATCCGAGTCCTCGATGTTCGGACCAGCTGGCAGCCTCTCTTTGCCGTAGTGCATGACCTCTTCGATCTGTACGGATTGTCTCACGGAGTCGGCAAGATCGACCCCGCTCACCTTCGATGCCTTGAGCAGTTCGGTGAGCAGTTGCTTCGCGCGCTCGACGATCTTGTTCCGCTTGGAGACCCTGACATCCTCGATCTTCTCGATGGTTATCCTTGCCTTGCACGGGCCTACCCTGTCGATAGTCTCCAGGGACGACGCAAGTATCGCGGTCTCAACTTGGTCGAGGCTAGAAGGAACATAGACTATTCCCTCAGACTTGCCCTTGCTAGAGCTCACTTCGACTTCGATTCTTCCAATCCTGCCACTCTTCTGAAGGTCTCTCAGATCCAGCTCATCGCCTAGAAGGCCTTCAGTCTGTCCAAAGATAGCACCTACGATGTCCGGCTTCTCGACAATCCCATCCGTCGAGAGCTTCGCGGAGATCAGGTACTTCGTTGTACTTGGGTCAATATCCATTCTGTTCACTTCCTTTCGCGAAAAACAGCTCCGTCAACCTGCTCCTGTCGGCTTGCTGGGACTGCCGTTTCCAGCCTCGGCCCACCAGCCCGACGGGGGTTGACAGACATCTAGCCCATGAGGATCTGGCCACTGCCGCGAGGCAGTCCCACATCCTTTGACATTCACTTGATTATAGGATGATATGTCAGATGAAGTTTGATGCGCTGTTCTTCGGCACTACTAATACGCAGGTCGATAAATACTTTTGGAAGGCTTCTAAAGGCGAATAACTCATCATGCGACTATCGTACTGACTGGCTTCTTAAGCTGCCGGGTTAAGTAGGCGGTGATAATCTCCGCATATCGACTTGGCAGAATCTCACCATCGAGGCTACAATCGGCATCAACCTACGTTGTACTTGGAGGTTGCCATCTCGTTTGTTGGCGAGGGAGAACTGATGCCTCTAGGCAAGACCGCATGAAGGGAAAGGAGAAGGGGGTTGGCGTCTTCTCCCAGATCGGGAAAAGCTCAAACTTAGTTCCGAGCTATTAGGTCCTGTATCGAATCCTGCCTAGCTCCTCCGACGCATAAGGAGCATTGCTGCGATGGCCACTGCGAAAGCTGCAACGATCCCTACCACGATTATCGGAAGCCAAGAAGTGCCGGCACCAGTTGTGACTGCAGTGACCTCAATCTCGATGGTCTTGTTTGCGCTGTTGCCCAATGCGTCCGTCACGGTCAAGTTCACATGGTAACTGCCCGCGGACTCATAGGTGTGCGTCGGGTTCTGGAGAGTGCTCGTCCCGCCATCGTCGAAAGCCCAGGAATATGTGTAGGGAGAAGCTCCTCCGCTTGGTGTGCATGTGAATGAGACCGTCAGGGGATTCGCTCCAGATGTTGGGGACGCTGTCCCAGCGACCGTCAGCCCGACTGGTGGAGTATATGTCACAGTGATACTATCGACTCCAATGTTACCTGCGGCATCGCGAACCGTGACGGTGATCAAATTGCTTCCAACATTGAGTGCTATCCCGGTGATTGTCCAGCTCGTCGTGCCTGAAGCTGTTCCGGATGCGCCTGTAACGGCATTGCTCCAGTTGACCATGCTGACTCCGATGTTGTCGGATGCAGTGCCGCTGAGATCGATAGTCGCGACGTTGATCGAGTATGTCGGATCGCTCGTCGGAGATGTTATCGTGCAGGTTGGGACCGTTGAATCGCGAGTCACTGTGATCGTATCGGTTCCGACGCTCCCAGCCGAGTCAGTGGCGTTGACGTAGATCAGGTTGCTACCCGCATTGAGAGAAATCCCGGTGATTGTCCAGGATGTCGTGCCGGACGCGGTTCCCGATGCGCCGGTCAACATGTTCTTCCATGTGACCAGCACGACTAGGATGTTGTCGGATGCAGTTCCGCCAAGGCTGACAGTCGATGTGGTGGTGCTGTAAGTTGGACTGCTCGTCGGCGAGGTTATCGCGCAGGTTGGAACTGTCGAATCGCGAGTCGCTGTAATCGTGTCGGTTCCGACGTTTCCAGCCGCGTCAGTGGCGTTGACGTAGATCAGGTTGCCTCCAACATTGAGCGCTATGCCGGCTATTGTCCAGCCGGTCGTGCCTGAAGCAGTTCCTGATGCGCCTGTCGCCATGTTCCTATATGTGACGCTCGTGATTCCGACGTTGTCGTATGCCGTCCCCGCCAGGCTGACCGACGCATTCTTCGTGAAGGATGGGTCATTTGCTGGCGTGGTTATCGTGCAGGTCGGGTCGGAGATATCCCGGATGACGGTTATCGTGTCGATTCCAACATTGCCCGCAGAATCGGATGCACTGACGGAGATCAGATTGCTTCCTGAGGTGATGCCTATTCCGGATATGGTCCAGCTCGATGTTCCAGATGCTACACCGGTTGCGCCGGTCGCCATGTTCTTCCATGTGACCTCGATGACTAGGAGGTTGTCTGATGCAGTTCCGCCGAGGTCGATTGTTGACCCGTTGGTGTAATAAGTGGACGTGCTTGTCGGCGAGTTGATCGTGCATGCAGGTGCGACGCTGTCTCGGATTACGGTGATAGTGTCCGTACCAGTCAGCCCCGCGCCGTCATGAGATGTCACGCTGATCTCATTGCTTCCTGGATTGAGAAGAATCCCGTTTATGCTCCAGCTCGTCTTGCCAGTTGCCGTTCCTGAAGCCCCTGTGGCGGCGTTTGACCAAGTGACGCTGGTGACCCCAACATCATCCGATGCAGTGCCGCCCAAATTGACCGCCGAAAGAGCCGTGAAGTAGGTTGGGTCGCTTGTCGGCGAGGATATCGTGCACGTCGGAGGAGAAGTAGGCATCACCCATGCTTCAGCTGAGCGAGGACCCTCCCCGACAGCATTGACCGCGCTCACCTGATAGTAGTAAGTGACGCCGTTCGTAAGGCTCGTGTCCGTGTAAGTGAGGACGATGCCGATCGTTGTCAGATAAGTCTCGGTGCCCGATGAAATCCCGCGGTAGACAGTGTATCCCGTGACCGGCAATCCACCGTCGTCCTCGGGAGGGTTCCACTGGAGGGTGACCTGAGTATCGCCATGGGTCGCAGTCAGCACCTGAGGTGCCGAGGGGGCTTCGAGAACACCGCCGACAGCATAGAGTCCTGAATCGGATCCCACGTAGATGGTCCCGTCAGCCCCTATCGCGGGGGATGAGCGGTAGATGCTGCCTGTGTAGAACTCCCAACGCTGTGTCCCGTTAGGACAAATCGCATATAGCCGTCCATCCCAGGAACCGAAGTAGATCGTTCCGTCGGATCCGATAGCGGGCGATGACTCCACTCCGGAAGCCGTAGTGAACTTCCATCGTTGGGTGCCGTTCCGATTGACCGCGTACAAGCTGTAATCGTCTGACCCAAAATAAATCGTTCCATCAGGACCAATCCCCGGTGATGAATCAATTTTGGACGCTGTAACGAAGGTCCATCGAAGCGTTCCGTTGGGATTCACAGCGTCGATGTTGTGGCCCGATCCAATGTAGATGGTTCCGTCAGAACCGACGCAAGGCGACGAGTACGACATCTGTCCCGAAGTCAAGAATCTCCAGATGAGGTCGCCGTCTGGGGTGACCGCGTAGAGGTAGTTGTCCTCGGAGCCGAAGTAGACGGTCCCGTCTGAACCGATTGCAGGGGATGATACGATGTCCAAGCCGGTGGCATAGTACCATCGCACGGTGCCGTCCGCGTTGAATGCGTACAGCCTGTCAGCATGGGACCCAATGTAGATCGTCCCATCCGAGCCGACCACGGGTGAAGATTCAATCCATTCGTAGTAGCCTCCCCATATCTCGTAGCTCCACTTGACCGTACCATTCGGATTGACCGCGTAGAGCGACTTCCCCGAACCGAAGTAGATGGTTCCGTCAAGACCGAGGGCTGGAGAGGTGTGTATCGAATTCCCTGTGCTCAGGCTCCATAGCAAGATTCCGTTTGACTCGATTGCCAAGAGAGTCCCGCTCGAGGTCCCGACATATAGAGTCCCATCTCTCCCGATGGCGGGAGAATTCTGCGAGAGGCCGGAGCTGTCGTAGCTCCAGACAAGTCGTCCTCCATTTGCAGACGTGTTGACGGGGCTCAAGCCCGTATGCTGGGCGTTCTGCCGAAACATTGGCCACGGGACGGTGCAAGGTGTTGCCGAAACCTCATCTGATAAGGGGCCTTCTCCTAGATCAGTCACCGCGCTGACCTTGTGGTAGTAGGTGACGCCGTCTGTCAGGTTCGCGTCGGTGTATGATAAGACATTCCCGAGTTCGATAAGAAGGGACTCGCATCCAGGAGACATGCCGCGGTAAAGCCGGTACGAGGTAATTGGAGAACCGCCGTTCGAGGATGGGGCATTCCACGAAAGCACGATATAGCCATCACCCGGAATCGCTCGCAGATTCTGCGGAGCCGTCAGAGTGTACATGACAGTAATCCAATCACTCCCAACATTGCCAGCTGCGTCTGCTGCGTCGACTTGAATGAAGTTCATTCCCGCGCCGAGAACTATGCCGCTTATGCTCCAGCTTGTCGTGCCAGTCGCTGTTCCAGAACCACCTGTTCGTGAGTCGTACCATGTGACGGCGGTTACGCCCATGTCGTCAGATGCTATGCCGGCTAGATCTATGGTTCCTGCAGTCGTGTAGTAAGGATCGTCTGCTGGCGAGGTTATCGTGCAGATTGGAGCATTCTGATCACTGACAACCGTAATCGTCTCGCTCCCATGGTTGCCAGCTGAGTCAGAGGCGTTGACAACAATCAAGTTCGATCCAGGGTTTAGAGCTATACCGTTTACGCTCCAGCTTGTTGTGCCGCTCACCATCCCAGAACCACCTGTCGCCGCGTTCGACCATGTGAAACTAGTAATGCCGACATTCTCTCGCGAGTCGCCGCTGAGATCGACGGAATTCGATTGTGTGTAGAAAGGATCGCTAGCTGGGAGGGCTATCGAGACCAATGGAGACGCGGTATCAAGAGGTGGCCTAGAGGTGAGCGGATAGGCGTCACTCACGCCCCGGGGAATGTAATAGGGAATGTCAACTACTCCAAATGGCGGAAGATCGTCAGGAGTTGTCCAGTCACTCCACCAATTGCCATAGCCACCTGCCCAACTCCAGAGATTACCGGACCCGATGTCAAATGCCTGCGCATGTCCAGGAGAATGTGTATCTCCGGCCCCATTATTGTGAAGGAATATGTTGTTGGATATTGTGTTGCTACTGGACAATTGGATTTGCACAGCGTACATTGCGTTGTTCGAGAAGATGTTATCAAGAACGAGATTGCCATCAGAATAGGCAATCTTCATGCCAAATTGACTACTCGAGCAGGTGTTGTTAGACAGGGTGTTGCTGTCGGAGTTGAAAATATCAATGCCACAGTCGGCACAACCACGACAGAGATTGTTGAGAATAGTATTGCTGTTTGAAGAAATGAGGCCTAAGCCCGATGCGTTGTTGCCGGAGCAGTTGTTGTTCATGATTGTGTTGCTATTGGATAGGGCCAGGTAGATGTGATAATTCAGATCTTGGCTAGTGCTGTCGGAGCAGTTGTTGTTGATGAGAAGGTTGCCATCTGACACACAGAGAAATATCCCTTGGGAACTGCTTCTAGAGCAGTTATTGCCAAGAATGGAGTTGTTCGAAGAAAAACCCAGCTCAATTCCGGTCCTCGTCATACTCAGGTTCTGGCCTTCGACAACCATATTCGTACAGTTTGCCAAGATCACCTGACCTGCCCCAGCCGGAACAGTCAATCCAGTCATGTTCCTGCAGTAATAGACAGGCCTTCCGTTCACAGTGTTCGATGCATCGATGTCATGGGTGTTCCAATATTCGACACTCGTTCCCTCGATGCTAATACCATCTCTCGTCATTCTGTTGTTCTTCATGCTAGTTCCGACAGATAGATCGAGCCACATGCCCTCGCGGGAATTGCAGGAGAGATCGTTGTTGGACAACTCATTGTCAGCAGATGATAGGATGTGTATACCGCACCGATTTCTCGAGCAGGTATTGTTGAATATGCTGTTGCCACCCGAGTAACCAACAAGGATCCCGCGGTTGTTCGAGGAGCAGGTGTTGTTGATTAGACTATTGCCCTCCGAGTATTCTAGGAGGAAACCCACGTCATTCTCATCGCACGTACAATTCATGACCGTGCCGTTGGAGCAGGAGTATAGGCGGATGGCGTGTCCGCTCACATTGATCCCATCGTGAACGTAGCAGTCTTGGATCACGAAATGGACATCCGCATTCGATATCTCTATTCCATTTCCGGGGGAGGGAATAATCTCCCATCCCTCAATGACATAGGGATCGGACGCAGTCCCGCTCCCCCTCGTAACCCCGGTCGATGAGTTCAAACCCGTGAATCCCGAATTGCCATCGATGAGTATCGGGTCATGAGGGGTCAGTGCGAGCGTTCCAGCTAGAATCGTATCATTGCCGATTGGGCTTTCTCGAACTGCAGCGTCGGTCCCGTCCGATGAGGAAGTGACCAGCAACCCCAGCATCGCAGAAAGACAGAAAGTCAGTGCGATCATCGCGGATAGCGGTTTCCTTCGTTCAACCCGTAGCGCCAGCTTCCTCAATCTCTTCCCCCCCCGAACCACACTTTCTCATCCATTACTATGTCTTCCTTCGCCTCGCCCCTATTGTCAACACGATTGCCACCAGCAGGACCATCACCACGAATGGCACCATGCCAAACTCAGGGATTGGTTCTGAAGGCGTGGTCGTCAGAGGATAGTAGTCCTCAGCACCTGCACTCCCGTCTAGCAGATATGGATGGTCAACTACTCCCCAAGGCGGGATAGCATCAGGCGTAGTCCAATCCGACCAGTAGTTCCCATAGCCGTCCGTGCTGTTCCACCAGTTGCTCGTCCCATTATCGCAGGCCTGCACACGCGACGAATCGTAGGTGTCGGTCGCACCTTTGTTGCCAGCGAACGTGTTGTTCCAGATTCGGTTGTCGCCTGAGTTGGAAGATATGAACACTCCGTAGTTCCTATTGTTGTTGATTTCGTTCCCGATTATCCCGTTACGCCCCGATTCGTAGAGGTATATGCCATACCCATTGTTCGAGCAGTTGTTGCTGCTGAGAATGTTGTTCCATGACCAGTTGAGAGTTATGCCATTGTAGTTGCCCGAGCAGCTGTTGTTGCTGATGGTGTTGTCGCTCGAGAAGTAGAGATCTATGCTGTAACCGTTGTTCGAGCAGTTGTTGCTCAGCATGTTGTTGCTCGATGAATACCAGAGATTTATGCCATGCCCATTGTTCGAGCAGTTGTTGTTGCGAATGATGTTGTTGCTCGAATAGTAGAGACATATGCCATACACATTGTTCGAGCAGTTGTTGTTGCTAAGAATGTTGTCGCTCGACGAATAGAGATATATGCCATACTCATTGTTCGAGCAGGTGTTGTTGTCAATGAGCAAGTTCGAGGAAAAGCCGATCGCGATGCCGTAAGACGTGTTACTCAGATTCTGATTCTCGATTACGATATTCGTGCAGTTGGCTATGATCACTTGCCCTGCCCCAGCAGACACTGTCGTGCCAGTCTGGTTCTTGAGGTAGTATACAGGCTTCCCGTTGACAGTATTGGATGCATCGATACTCTGAGTGTTCCATTCGGACAGACAGTACCCCACCAAGAGTAGTCCGTCATCAAACATGTTGTTGTTAGTGAGAGTATTGTCGCTTGACGAGTAGAGATAGATGCCATGCTCATCGTTCGAGCAGTTGTTGTTGCCGAGAATATTGTTTGATGACCAGTAGAGAGTTATGCCATTGTAGTTGCCCGAGCAGGAGTTGTTGCTGATAGAGTTACCGTTCGATTCGTAGATAAACATGCCATTATAATCGTTCGAGCAGTTGTTGTTGAACAGCGTGTTGTTGCTCGATGAGTCTAATTGTACGCCATTCCCCCAGTTCGAGAAGCAGCTGTTGTTGCTGATGGTGTTGTCGCTCGAGAAGTAGAGCTCTATGCCGTAACCGTTGTTCGAGCAGTTGTTGCCGCTTATAGCGATGTCGCCTGAGTATTCGAGACATATGCCATACCAACTGCTCGAGCAGGTGTTGTTGATGAGAGTGTTGCCACTTGTCGAGTAGAGATGAATGCCGTCATGGTTGTTCGAGCAGTTGTTGCTGCTGACTGTGTTGTTGCTCGATGACCCGAGCCATATGCCGTCATCACCGTTCGAGCTGCAGTTGTTGTTCCTCAGCGTGTTGTTGTTGCTCGATGATCCGACAGAAATGCCTTGCCCAATGTGCGAGCAGTTGTTGTTGCTGATAGTGTTGTTGCTCGATGAGACGAGCTCAATCCCATAATAGACATTGTTCGAGCAGGTGTTGTTGCTAAGGCAGTTATTGTTCGAGCATTGAAGATCGATGCCACGCATATTGTCTGAGCAGTTGTTGCCGTCCAAGGTGCCGTTGGCACAATAGTCCAGGCGAATACCGTCATAGTTCGATCCGCCGTCATGGACACGGCACTCCCTGACAATGAAATGCGCATCTGTAGCCTGTATCAGAATCCCGTGCGCAGTGGATGCATCTATGTCCCAGCCTTCGATTATGTACGGGTCTGATTCCGTTCCGCTTCCCCAAACCACGCCGCTTTCGTTTGTGAATCCTCCGTTCCCAATGATTGAGATCGGACTGTGCGTGGTGTAGGCTATTCTCGCAGGGACCCTCACAGGAGTCTCAGACGGAACCGGTTCCCTGCCATTGCCTATTTGACCAATCAGCCCTGCAATTGCGGCGAGTATCAATACGGCGATGAGAATAATCGCGAAAACGAGGACCTTTGACGAACGATTCCGTTCCTTCCCGAGTCTATGAGGTAAGAAGTCTCTGTCGAGTATAGCCACCCAGCATTTCCCCCGTTTGGATAACAGGTTTCGATTATATGTCTTTTCGGGGGTGCTCGGGGTGGGGATCACGTCGCCTGACGACATGCCCGTTCCTAGGCCATTGTCAGCGCGACTTGCTACGTCGTCAGCAAGAGCGGGGGCGATCAGGACAATGAATGCAACCTAACGAACATGCCCCTAGGATCGAACAGGAACGCGTTGTCGCATAGAGTGGTTGCTGAAAAAGGGTTAGGGAAAAGGTTTGTGGGGAAGACGGTGGGAGACACTTCAACTGCTGGCTAAGGTTTACTCGCTTTTGAAACCGTGACAAATACTTTTCCTCACTCGCAATAATAATTGTCCGTCTTATAGCCAGTGATGCCGCGATTCACCCTCCGGACACGACAGATATCAGTTTCAGCTCGTCGCCGTCTTCGAGCTTCTCATCCAACGGCAACGGCTCGTCGTTCCTGACGGGGATCCACTGGTCCGGGTAGAGTCCGAGCGCTCTGATGGCTTGCTCGACGGAGGAACCTTTCTCGAGTTTGATGCGCTTCGTCTCCTTTCTCGTCGGGAGAAGGTGAATGGTTACTATCATCGCACGACCGTTCGCTCGAATGGGCTCGTCCATATTTACCCTTTCTTTGTCTTCGGAGCCTCTCATTGGTCGTGCCCAATCCGGCTCCGATCGAAGCAGGTCTATTGAAAACGCCAAATACTTGACCGATAATGCATGAGGGACAATCCAGCACACTGCCGAGGTAGCTAAGCTCGGTTTAAAGCGATAGCCTCGAGAGCTATTGGTGCTCGTCACCACGGGAGTTCAAATCTCCCCCTCGGCGCTGGCCTCGCACATCGTGCGCCGCCTGGCGAATGCTAGGGGTTAATATCGAGCCGCACCATTCAGCACTCGCGCCATGACAGCCAAGAAGATGCTCATGATCATATGCGACGGCCTCTCCGACAGGCCAGTGAAAGAGTTGGACAACAAGACCCCCCTTCAATTCGCGAAGAAGCCCGCAATGGATGCACTCTCAAGGCACGGTGTCAACGGCACCATGGACGTTGTTGGACCTGGTGTCATCCCTGGAAGCGATACTGCGCATCTCGCCCTCTTTGGATATGACCCGTACGCGGTCTACACCGGGCGTGGCCCGCTCGAAGCAGCGGGTGCGGGCGTCGCTCTGGATAGAGGTGACGTTGCTTTCAGATGCAACTTCGCCACTGTTGACAAGAACGGCATGATCACGGACAGACGGGCTGGGCGCATCAAGTCCGGCACCGACGAACTGGCCAGGGCGATAACTGGTATGGAAATCGACGGTGTCGAGATCATATTCAAGGAAGGATCGGAGCACAGGGGTGTCCTTGTCCTCAAGGGAAAGGGCTTGGACCATAGGGTCTCGGATATCGACCCTCACCGCGAGGGCCGTGTCCTGGAATCAAGGCCCCTGTCGCCAGAAGCGGAGAAGACGGCGAAAGTAGTGAACCAGTTCGTGAAGAAATCCTCAACGATACTCGCAGCCAGTCGTGTCAACACGCAGAGAGTGAAAGACGGGCTCCCTCCAGCGAACATCATCCTTCCGAGGGGAGCGGGCAGCACTAGAGCGCTCGAACCTTTGACCGACCGCTACGGGATCACTTGTGCCGCAGTCGCGGGCGTGACACTTGTGAAGGGAATCTGCCGCATCGTGGGCATGGATGTGCCTGATGTCGCCGGGGCGACGGGAGGTCTGGATACGGACTACAAGGCGAAGGCCGACGCCGCTCTCATACTGCTGCAGAACCACGACTTCGTGTTCGTGAACGTCAAAGCGGGCGATATCGCCGGCCACGATGGCGATTTCCGAACGAAGGTTCACGTGGTAGAGAGCATCGACATGATGCTGGGCATCATGCTGAAGGACATGAAGGAGGATGTCGTCGTTGCCTTGACCTGCGATCATTCGACGCCCGTCGTTGTCAAGGAGCACAGCGCAGACCCTGTCCCGATCGCAATCTCGGGAGGCGGCGCGCGCGTTGACGGAGTGCGCGAGTTCGACGAGATATCATGCGCCTCGGGTGCTCTCGGAAGAATGAGGGGCATGGACTTGATGCCAACGATGTTGGGAATGGCGGACCGCGCGAGAAAATTCGGAGCTTAGTGTGACCTGAAGTTTCAGGTCCCCTTCAGGGTCTTGTTGATCTGGTCTTCCATCACGTGACCCACGACTTTCACATCGGCCTTCTGGACGCCCTTGAGATCCTCCAGCCTCCGCTTGATGTTATGTGCGAGCTGAATGCCAAGAGGACAGAACGGGGATGTGGGTCTGAAAGTCAGGCTCACCGATTTGCCTGTCACCTTGAGGTCGGAGATCAATCCCATTTCGTAGACGCTCAAGTTGGTGTGCGGATCGATGATCTCTTTGAGCG
>Ga0315295_10004920_pt1 | contig 11413 bp, 14 predicted proteins | sample YL17G14_0_MG_FD_204453 | JGI IMG/M metagenome (GOLD analysis project Ga0315295, IMG submission 204453) | Sediment microbial communities from Yellowstone Lake, YNP, Wyoming, USA - YL17G14_0 | ecosystem: Environmental > Aquatic > Freshwater > Lake > Sediment | place: USA: Wyoming | collected...
ATTGAAAAATTCTTTCCAATATTCTCTGTCGCCGTTTACTTTGCCGTTACACCCCGTGCATAAAGAGATGAGATTATTTTCTGTACAATTTTTCTTATCATAATCTATGTGGTGAATTCCCAATCTATGCCCGTATTCCAATTCGAGCACCCCACATTTCTGACAGATAAAGTTATCTCTAGCCCGGATTGTATCTTTTAGTTGTCGGTTAAATAAATGTGAATAAGGTTCAAAAGATAGGCCGCCTTTCCAATTACTGGATTTCTCACCATTTTTCCCAGTATGAGAAGTCCTTAGCTTTTCAAGATACTCAGGAGAATAAACTCCGACCTTACCCCTATTCCATGCCCTTCCAAATTCTAACCCGGACAGATTTAGTTTGGCTTTCTGAACCTCATCGAATTTCAAGCCCCCATTCCAACTAGGCCGACCTCTCCGAAAGCCCGGATTCCTCATCTCAATTTTGCTTTTCTTCAACCAATAATATACCGGGTCTTTCCCAATGCCGAGGCGCAGGGATATCTCGCTCCCCGTCAATCCGCTCCGATATAGATCAATGACCTCGGAACGTTGACAAGCATTCATCACCATCATCGTTTCAATTGTTTCCGGCGTATGATGACGGCCAAGGAAAGACGGGTGATTATTTATTCTCATTTTGGCCCGCGTTTCCGGGGAATGTTTATAACCCCACATCGGATGATCTTTTCCCTTTGGATGAGAGATTAATCTCATTTTTTCGAGCGATTCCGGGGAATGTTTACTGCCTTTTAACATCATTAATCTCTATCATTATTTTATCATATTTCCCATCCTCGTTTATGCTCTCCCTATACGTTTCCCACCCGTTACGTCCAGCCAGCTCGTAACCTTCGGGGTTGCCGATACATACCCCTCTTCCGCGTCGAGGCTTGCCAACTGGCTTTGATACAAGGCCATTTCAGACCTCACGGCGTCCACCTCCGCCCATGCCATCCGGGACATCCGGAGATCGTGCATCTTTTCATGGATGTCCTGCCTTTGAGCTTCGCGTAATAACGCCTCGCTATCCCTCACGTCCAGATTTACAAATTCTAGGAACGTGATGCCCGGGAACACCCGCTGAGTTACAGCGTAGGCTCGGACCCGGGCGTCGGCGCGTTTTTTTCGGCCGTCACTTCATCCGGGACATTCCCAGCCTTGGCACCCAACATGACCGCCGTCACGTGCTCAAGAATTCGGTTCAGAAGTCGGACATCGATGGTCTCAACCTCCTTGGGATCGATCCCGAATATAAGGGCGATCTGTTGAACAACGGCAGCCACGCTTTCCAGCGTTCCGGCCTTCCTCTGTTCGTCAACCTTTGAGATCTCGCGGATTAGGACGGGCGAAAGCGGGACGGATTCATAGGTCCGCCCGCCCTCAACCTCGATCGTCACCGGCTCGAACAGACTGGTCTCGATCTTAAATCGTGGCATGGCACGTTACGGAGTCGGAAGGCCGACGCGCCACATTTCGCCGAAGTTGGTCGAATCATCGCCCGGGAGTGCGGTAAACGTGACCAGCGTGATCCGCTGACCATCGGCATCAAAGCCCCAGGCGATCTTCGAGGTCGGATCGGCCCTGAAAATGACCACCGTCGCATCGGGGTCGGTGGAGGGCGCAGCCCCGTCCATGATCGTTAGGATCAGCTCCTTGGCCCCGGTCCGGCCCACGTAGCCGACGGAGCTTTTCACGAGCATGCCGTCCGCGTCAATGGCCGCCCCGGCGATCAGGGTCTCAATCAAGGACAGCTGCTGATTGGTCAGTGGGACATCGACGGAGGACTTGCGGCCCTTCGTGACGGTATTCATGACGGTTTCGCCGGTCTGATCGTAGGTGATCTCCGCCTTCAATACCTCGTCTGTGAATTTGATGCCGCCCTTGGAATAACCAAGATCGTTGCCGTCATACTTGACCTGGCACGGGCCAACCTCCCCCAGTGGTGAGGGACCAAAAACACTTGGGTAACCCATGTTAACCTCCTATAAATTTATTCCGAAGGGCTTGCGCCCGTTCGTTCTCATGCCGGACTCGCCGTGATCAAAAAATTACACGTATATTCATGGTTGCCCTTTTCGTCTTGCCCCAGATGGTAGGGTTTCGCCAGTGCGCCGATGGACCAGATTTTGTACTGCTGGCCCCCGGAGACAAGCGGGCCTATCGTCCAGCCGGATGTCCCGTGAATGGCGTTATATACCGCCCAGGCATCATCTCGGGCCTGGACTATGTCCTCTCCTCGAGTAGCCACTTGGAGCATCATGTCGGTCCGGTAAGGGAGGTCGAAGTCGGCGGGGCCGCCGGAATCCAAGAGCGTATGGCATCGCACCGGAGCATCCTGGGCGCGGAAGCCGACTTGGACGTTGCCGCCGAGGACAAGGCCGGGGACTTGGGAGGCTAACCAAACAGAAAATTCCTTCAGCACATCATCCCCCCGTCACCGCTTTAACCGCCGAAGCGACCATCCCGAAATATCTCTTTCCGAACGCCATCAGTTTTGTCTCAACATATTTTGGCCCGACACCTTCTTCCGACCAGTTGATCTTTCTATTCACAGCCTCATGGTGTTTCGCCGCGTAGGGCATACGGAAAATTAGTTTAGCAATGATTTCGGCGATATGTTGGATTGCCGAAGCTCCTCCTCTTTTATGGTCTTTGCCCATCCCGCCCGACTTCTCCTCAACCTTGCTCTGCGTTATGCCCTCCAAAATCAGCGTGTGATCTCCCCGGAGATTTCCCTCAAGGAGGGGAGTTTTCGGGATCACGTTATCGCAATCGGCCTTCAGCGCTCGCAATGCTTCCCACATTCCCTTCTCTGCGGCGGCGGGGGCGATCTTCAGTGCGTACTCGAAAAACGCCCGATTGAAAGAACTAAAGTCCAGTTCGAACCCGCCGTCCTTCATTGGTCCTGTCGTCATTGGATGAAAACCTCAAAATGTGAAACTGAAAAGTCAGTTTTTTTGTCCACCCGCATGATCACGTGTTCTATACCCTCGATGATGATCCTGTCGGCAGTCGTCGGCGCGACGATATCCCCGGCCAGGTAAACCAGCGCCCCGGAGACGACCTGCTCACCCTGGGCGTTGCGGATGAGTTTGTTTTGATATTCCACGCGAGCCTTGACGGCGACGGTCGAATAGGTGGGCACGTTCCATTGGTCGAGGGCCGTGAGGTATTTGATAGAAATGTCATCCACTAAATATGCCCCGATCATCTGTTCCTCCAAGCCAACGCATTCTCCGAAACGGGATTGCAAATATCTTCACAATTACAATGCCAGGGGGGGCCGCCATCCGGGAGTTCAGGATAGCTCTCGCTTGTCCCAGAAACCGAATAGATTTGCCCCTGGTAAGGAGCACACATCTCGCAAGGATTATCATGAACCGGGATTTCTACGAGGTCCTCGTCAAACTGCTTCATGCTCTCGATGACGGCCGCCGTTTGGCTTTCCCGCATGCGCGTGCGGGCTACGAGCTCCGCATAAGACTTCACAGCATAGTGCCTGCCTTTGATAATAATAAAATCTTCGCCACTGAGTCTTTTCAAAAGGTAGTCGCGGATTTGTCGGCTGACTGTACCGCTCGCCATCCTTGCTAAGTTTACGTCCGTTGGCCGGGCCTTCTTCAAGAGGCGACCAATGAAGGGCAGGGCGTCCTTGGCCTCGAACATCTGCACCTGAGCGAGTTTCGCCACACCCGCCGCCGCCTGGCCCACGACGGCCAGGTACTTCCGCGCCGTCCTCTCGATGGTCCGGTTGGCCTTCCAGTAATCCGTCATCATGGTCTTCGTCAGTGCGGCGACCTTCTTGTCATGCCGCGCCGGGTTATACCTATTCGCCGGCAATGCCTTCGCGCCGATCATCTCAAGCCTCGTCCTGGCCACGCCTGCGCTTTCCTTGTAAGCTGCTCGGATAGCCCGTGGCGCCCATTTCTGGACAGCCGCGTCAAGTGACCGAATGATGGCCTTGACCTCCGACAGCACGGCCCCCGACTTCGCAGCCGTGTAGCTATCAGGTTCCAATGAAGACAGGGCCGCGATGATCCGCCGTGCCGCCGAAGCATAGACGGATTGAATCTCCACGATCCGCGCCTTCATCGGAATCAAGGCCAGCTTTTTCACAAATAATTTCTCCTGGTGGTTTTCTTCCGGATTGATCGCCCCCCGCCGATTGATCGCCCCCCGCCGATGGCCGTTCTTTTGATAAGCTCTCTTTTATTTTGACTAATTCTAACGGAAATTTGGGACAACGCAGCCGTATCCGAAACCTGCCCTTGGTAACCCTCGTGAATCGCAAGTAAAATTCGCAAGTCAAGAAGCGCTGCCTCGGAGAGTTGTTCCTGATGGCCTTCGTCGGCCATGAGCGCGATAATCCGGTCAATGGTCGCTTCGTCAGAGGCCTGCGTCTGAACGCCCTCTGCCGGGATTAGGTCTATCGCGCCGCCCTCAATAGTGAGTGTTGCCTGATCGGAGAGTTGTGTTTGTATTCCTTCTTGAGCCTCCAGATTATGGTCTTGACTCAAGGCTGAGCTATCTGACGTCTGTAGTTGTGCGCCTTCGGTCGGGATGAGATCAATCGCTCCGCCCTCTACTTGAAGCGTTGGAACGTCCGATGTTTGTAATTGAACGCCTTCGGCCGCAACCAATTGATGTTCCTGTGATAAGGCGAGCGAATCAGAAGCCTCTGTCTGTATCCCCTCGGCCGCTCCGAGACAATGCGTTTGCGTCAATCCTGGGACACCTGATGCTTGAGCTTGTTCTCCTTCGGCCGTAATCAATTGATGTTCTTGGCCGAGCACCGGGCCTTCTGAAATCTGGTCCTGAACTCCCCCCACCGTTGCTAGTACATGCGTCTGGCCGAGCGCCGGAGAATCCGAGGCCTGTGTCTGGACACCCTCGATAGAGACGACATGATGTTCCTGGCTTACAGCAGGCGCGTCCGAAAGTTGGGTCTGCGCCCCCTCCGCGACGACGAGATTATGTTCTTGGGTAAGTGCTGGGGCATCAGATATTTGGACCTGTGTCCCTTCTGTTGGAACGAGAGGAATCACTTGTTCAATTATTGGAGCATCTGAAGCCTGAACTTGCGTTCCTTCCGCAATCGCCAAGACATGCGTCCCGGTCAGTACCGGGGCATCCGAAACTTGAACTTGATATCCCTCAGCAATAGCAAGGTTGTGTTCCTGGGTCAAGCCGGGCGTATCAGCCACCTGTAGCTGGTTGCCTTCGTCTGGGACGAGGTTGATCGTCTCGGCTGCGGGCTTCAATGCTACCGCGTGCCCACTACTGACAGCGGACGTGAAGGTGCTCAGGGAATGGGCGTCAACCGCATCCGTGCCAGACTTCACCCCGCTGAAACAGGCCAGCGCACAATACGTGCTGTAGGCAACGGCATATCCAATGGTGATAGTGCAGACCGGGTCAGAGCCGGAACAGGCGGACGCCACGCCGCCCAAGGCATTACTACCGAAGGCCAGGAATAATCTACCATCCGTGACAGTCGGTGTCGGGACGGCGATGGAGGTCCCGGCCGAGTTAATCTGTTGGTTCGCAACGTCTATCGGGCTTGTCGTATCGACGCTGAGCAGCGCCATCATCTCTCCACGGTTCCGCCCAGTCGTACCGAGAGTAAAAGTGAAGGTCGTGGCATCAACGTCGGTCTGGACGGCGAATTTATAGAACAGCGCCGAGCGGGAGCTGGCTGTGTTGGACTGTGCGCCGATTATCGTCCAGTCGGCTGGCGGCGTGATAGTGCCGGATGTGGCCTTATTGACGACATGCGCCAGCATGAAGTCGCCGAGGGCCAAACCTGCGGGTTTTGTAATAATGCAGTTCGCAGAATTCGCCCCAGGGCTGGCCCCAACGGACCGAAGTGTAATAGCCAAGTAAACTCCTTATGCTACATCGCGGATTTCGTCTACGTCAGTCGCCGGGAAGTTGACCAAGTTGCTCGCCGTTAACACCTGACTTGTCAGCGTCCCGACCAGGAGCAAGGTCGTTGTGGCTTCGATGCCGAGCGCGTAATGCGTTGCCGTCCCGTTGTGATCGACCGTGAATCCATTCTGGGCGGCGAGTATTAACTTCCGGCCAGACGTGTCACCGTAGTCCTTCGAGAAGTCTCCGCCTGTCAGAATGTGCGTCGCCAAGTCGACCGTGTCCCGCGCGTTCGCGTAACTCGACGGCTCAGCTGAACAGATGAACAACCGCGTGGCCGCTCCAATCTGATCCAGCATCAGGTCAATGACCGCATCTGGAATAAGTTTTGCCATGTTATCCTCCTAAAGTTTCATACTATCTTCGTCTTCATCCCGATCAATCTTAGAAATATAGAACGGGCTTATTATGGCCGTTGAGAACTCTTCCAGAAGTCCGGCCACAAAAGGCGGAATCGGAAGATAGTTCAGGTCCGTTTCTGCGTACTGTTCCTTGACGATCCCCGCGACGGTGACGCCTTGAGCCTGCAATCCCTTGCGCCGGTCCTCGCCGGCAAGGTGGATGAGCATGTACAGCGCCATTTCGCACTGCGCTTTCTTGAGGACGACCAACTGATCCGCCGTCGCATCCAAGAATAGCGGGAGATCGAAAAGGCCAGAAAAGTAAAGGCGATTATAAGCCGTTTGAAGCGCAGCGGTCTTCTTCGGATCTCCGGACGTCGGAAGAATGGAGGTCCAGGCATCGGCAGAAAGCCGCGTCGTGAAGTAAAGGTCTGCATCGCCTACGCTGATGTATCCGATTTCGCCGCTCATGCTATACCTCCAATCCCCCCTCTTTATGCGCCCACGTGATAAGACCGGCCCATGTAGGGTTTCCGGAAGGGTTTCCGGTTTCGATTTCGTAGCCGATCTCTGCTAACGTCTTTTCGACAGCCCCATATGTTTGTCGGCCCTCAATCACATGGTTGGCGATGGCCATATTCGTACCGTGCGTTCGTAAAAATTCTCTCGAACCATCAATCGCCTCGACCTCTGCGCCCTCTATGTCCATCTTAATAAAATCTAATTTAGTGAGGCCGAATTCTTTATAGGCATCCGCCAGAGAAATCGTCTCGATTTGACACGGGCCGCTTGACAAACGCGATATTGAAGCGCCCAGGTTGCCATCCGCGTTGAAAAAGAGGGTTGCCGCCTTTGACCAAACGCCTTTTTTAATAGGGATTACGTTCTTGAGGCCGCATGCTTCGATGTTCTTTATCAACGCAACATAGTTTTCCGGGTCAGGCTCAAAGGCATAGACTTTGCCGGAGGGGCCTACCAAATAGGAAAAAACAAAGGCCATTTCCCCGCAATATGCGCCGCAGTCGAATACGGCATCGCCGGACTTGGGCCGGTACCGATAGAAGTATTCCTGTTCCATCATGGGGAGGTTTTCGGCGAGGGAAGTGAAATCCAGGGTCACGCCATAGGGCCTTATCGTATGCTTTTTGGGCACAGAGTAATCCACGACTTCAAATCCGTTTATTTTTTCGGGAACCACGGCCCCAAAGTACCTTTCGAAATCTGCGCCGATATCCGAAATGTAGGCAACATGCCTAGATGAGATAATGATTTTCCGTTGGCCCCGATAGATTTCCAGGCTTCCATTGTCTTGGACGTAGGGATATCTATCGATCATTTTAAATCTCGTTTTCGCCCCTACCCTTCATCGGCATTCTCTGAGTTTTTGCAATTATTCGATCAAACCAAACGACGGATTTCGTGTCATTGAAGCACGTATGAATGAAAAGGAAATCATTGTGTATTGTCGGATCAGATCCAATCACTTGACTATGCTTATCCCACATTTCCCGTTTCACCGCATAGCAAAACCAATCGATGCCGCAGTGAACCGGGGGCCTGCCCCACAAAACGCCTGGGGGGCAGGGTCCATATCCCCCGATCTCACCCCTAAAAATGACGATATCGGGATTTTCCTTTTGTGTCAGTTCCTTGAATTCCTTGACGAAATCCTGACATACCAGCACATTGTCATCGTCCAAAACCATGACGTACCGTGCATCTATCGGCCAGGATTTTTTCAATCCGCACTCCATCGCCAGAGTTCCGTCGTTCTCCTCCCTCATCGCACCCTGAATCAAGAAATGCTGGTAGTCATCGCACGTCTGAGCCTTAACCGAATCGAGGCAAATCTTCTGCATGTTCGGCCTGGCTGGATGGCAACGCGTAAGAAAACAAATCGTCTTCATGCTTTTGTTGCCTTTCACATAAAATCCATCATCCTGCATCCTTTGAAAAAACCTAGGCATGGCTTCGAGTATGCCAATATGAGACATCCTTCTTCCATCTTCCATTTTATACCAGCCCCCTGTTTAAGACCCACGCCCCCTCGATATGCTTGAGTCCTTTCGTTATCCTCATGCCTCCCGTCCCACTGGAGCTGTGTCTCACGAATCTGGGATTGGGGACATTGTTCAAAAGGCCCGGAAATTGTTTGATGATTTTTTCAGACAATCCCTGCTTATGGATATCGAGCATTGTCAAATAGGTAGGCATCCCGTGATGAACATACGGATGGAATTTCCTGTAATTTCTTATATCGATCAACTGAAAATAGGGGTGTAGATTCATCACCCCGGGTTCCCGCGCGTGTTGGGCATGCACGCCATAAACAAAACCATCATAACCCGTTTTTTCAATATGCCCGACGCCGAACGTATCCTCTTCCATCATGGCTAACATGGCCGAGATGCACGGTTCCAGCAGTTCGATGTCAGAATCGAAAATGAGAGCGTAAGGCGTTCTGGCTTGATCAATGCCAACACACATGCCCCGGCCATGCCCGACGTTGTAACCAGGTTGAACGATGGTCGTTATATCAGATGCCAGCCCGCGCACATAATCCGCACACGCATCACCCTTATCCGATCCGTCGATAATGATGATCGGCATGTCAGGATAGAACTTACGGACCGAATTATAGGCACGCTCTATCAAATCTTTCGTGTTCCAAGATACCGTGATTCCGGTTACGGGAAGATCAGCCGGAAAATATGATTTATAGTTTTCGCTGGTCAATCTCCCGCTCAGAATATCCAGGTAAACCTGATAATCTTTCGGCACCCATTTTTTAAGCATTGTCCTGTCGGCGGCATCTTTAACATTGCGATATAAGCCCGGGTTATGTCCCGCTCCTATACCCGCGCGCCCGGGTAGCCCTTTGATGCCCAAGTACAATGACGCGGCGGCATCGTCAAAAAGATATCCTCGGCCTCCGGCCCTTTGCCATATCCGCATATCTAAAGACATATCGCCGCCCCAAAGCGTTTCAAGCTCAGGCAAGAATGACTTTCGAAAAGCGGTCTCGGCAAGTGAAGCATGAATCCGGTTTCCAATCTGCCAATACCCGCCCGTCGGAAGGTGATAGTATTTGGTTCGCATAATCCCGGCGATCTCGTGCTGGTCAAGCCGATTTGCTATCTCTTCGACATATCCGGGAGCGTAGTATTCGTCATCCTCCATAATGAGAATCTTGCTGCCCTTGATTAACGGAAGGGCCGCCTTCAGGTTGAGGATAAGCGTATGTTGTGGATCGTCGGGCCGTGGTTCACGCCTGATATATTCAATCATACGGGGCGATTTTATAGGTCTTTGGTCAAGCCATTCACATGGAACTTTTCCATCATCCACGACGATCCATTGGCCCGGCTGCCGCGTCTGGTTCATCATCCACCGTTGGCAAAGCGCGAAAGCCAATGGCCGATCCCCCGTGGGGGTGATGCAGGTAATCGTAGAATCCGTGATCCTCGGACCCGTCGCGGCCGTCGGATACTGGGACCAGCCCCCCGCGATCATCAAATTCGGGAGCGCAGGCATCCTATATGTCCTATGGCTTGTGACAGGTACATCTCTAGTCGCGATCATGGGCGTGACCGATCTGTATGTCCTTTGATGTATCCGGACCTCCTGCTGTTGCTTTCGCAGAGCCATGATTGCCGCAACGCGGGAATCCCTCGTGGTTATCATGAGTGCACGTCCAGTTCCGTCGGTAGAATCATCGGAAGCACCTGGTCAACGTCGCCGAACCCGAAGCACCTGAGCGCGGAGTTTGGGTTGAGGTTGATGATCCGGAGTTTGCCATTGAACAATGCCGCCCCGGCTTCAAAATCCCGCTTGAATACATTCATTGCATCCGGGTTCGCCCCGGAAGGATAGCCGTCGTGATAATTCTTCTCCCCGGCCGGACCCTTCGAACAGTCATAGCCAAGTAAATAGATCGGGTCCGCTCCCAATACCATCGCCAGATTCAGAGCTCCATAACCCGAATTATGGCCGTGGTATAAGCCTTCCTTGAGACTCTTCGTCCATCCAATTTCGCCAGCGGATGGGATGGAATAAACGAAAAGGGGATATGAATAATTAGAAATATCAAGCCATAACTTCGCACCCTCGAACGTCTCAAACGCTACACGATAATCCTTGCCATCCTTATTTAGTTTTCCCTGCATAATGAGGTCAAGAAACGGCCGATCCATCGAAAACATAATATCCGCGAAGGGCACATCATAGAACGCCTTATTGACGGCGATGACCCGCTCGCCTCGGAGCCGTTCGAAATCAAAACCCTTGAGGCTTGGCCCGCCGCCGACGATGAAGCACCTCCGGTCAGCCCAAGAGCCATCGAGAAATCTTTCTATGAAAGCTTGAGACTCTCCCCTTGAACGGAAAGTTCGGACATGCGCTAGATCGTGGTCCTGCTGTTGCCGCATGGCCATGATCCGGGTAATCTGGGCATCCCTAGTTGTAATCATCGCCACTGGTTATTCTTCTTGGTTAACCGCATATTGTGGACATGAAATTATCTTTACTCTGCTAGATTGTTTACAGGATTTGATACAGCGGAGGCACTTTTCATGTTGGCGCTTCCAAAACCACGTTTTCCAATCTTGAGATGATCGCCAACTTAATTCCTTGCTTTCAGACATCCGTGACCTCCGTTATCCCCGTTTTTCCTGCCTGAGAACTTTCAGGAGAAGCTCAAGGCTGTATTTTCTTTGCTAGGTATGCACATAGTGACGGGTGAGGTATGGAAAACGTTCTACGCTCGCCCTATGCATGAATTGAAAAGACGGGGGAGGGGCCGTCTAACACAACGATTAGACCTAAAGCCTCTCCCCTATCTGCTTTGTCGTGGGATCAAGCCTCCCCTAGCCTATGATAGCGATGACTTATGCCATCCCGAGCCGAACCACCTGATCCGTATCGCCGATGGCCCCGCCATACCTCATCCAGCCAGCTGCCGATTCCGTGTAGCTCAACATATCGAATGCAGTGAAAATCTGGAGATCCATCCGGTATCCGGCGACCAGTTTGATCTTGGGCAGGATGCACCATGCGTGAGCCGTATCGACTAACATCGTGGTCGAGATAGCGCGGAAGCGATACGTTGCCTTCATATTATTGAG
>Ga0315295_10004921_pt1 | contig 11412 bp, 10 predicted proteins | sample YL17G14_0_MG_FD_204453 | JGI IMG/M metagenome (GOLD analysis project Ga0315295, IMG submission 204453) | Sediment microbial communities from Yellowstone Lake, YNP, Wyoming, USA - YL17G14_0 | ecosystem: Environmental > Aquatic > Freshwater > Lake > Sediment | place: USA: Wyoming | collected...
CGAGATCGCCGCCAAGGTGCTCTCGGCCGACGCCCTCAATTGGACGGCGGCCCAGTCCTCCACCACGAAGGGAGAGACGCTGCTCGACACCGCCAGGAACCTCGAGGCCATGCGCCCCGACGTCCTGGTGGTCCGCCACTCGGCCAGCGGCGCTCCCAGCTTCCTGGCCCGGAACCTCGGCTGCTCCGTGGTGTCCGCCGGCGACGGGGCCCACGAGCACCCCAGCCAGGGGCTGCTCGACTGCTTCACGCTCCGGGAGCGGTTCGGGAGCCTGGAGGGGCGAACGGTGGCCATCGTCGGCGACATCAGCCACTCGCGGGTGGCCCGCTCCGACCTGCACTCGCTGCCCAAGCTGGGCGCGAAGGTCCGGCTCTGCGGTCCGCCCACCATGATCCCGCAGGGGGTGGAGGAGATGGGCGCCACCGTCCACCACGATCTGAGGTCGGCGGTCGAGGGGGTCGACGCGGTGATCATGCTGCGCATCCAGCACGAGCGGATCGGCGACCCGCTCATCCCCAACACCCGCGAGTACTCCAAGTACTGGGGGCTGAACGCCCGGAAGGCCGCGGAGTGGCTGAAGCCCGAGACCGTGATCCTCCACCCGGGCCCCATCAACCGCGGCGTCGAGCTCTCCTCCGACGTCGCCGACGGGCCGCACAGCCTGATCCTGGACCAGGTCCAGAACGGCGTGGCCGTCCGGATGGCCATCCTCTACCTCCTGGCCGGCGGCGCCGGCGAGGGCGCCCGAGCGGGGAAGGTGTAAGGCATGAGCACCCAAAGTGAAGTCACCATCGTCCAGGGCGGCCGGGTCATCGACCCGGCCAGCGGCGTCGACGGGATCCGCAGCGTGGTGATCCGGGACGGGAAGGTCGCCGCGGTGTCCGAGCGGACGGAGGTTCCCGCCGGCGCCCGGATCGTCGACGCTCGCGGCAAGTGGGTCACGCCCGGGTTCGTGGACCTCCACGTGCACCTGCGCGAGCCAGGGCAGGAGTACAAGGAGAACGTGGCCACCGGGACCCGGGCCGCGGTGGCGGGCGGCTTCACCTCGGTGTGCGCCATGCCCAACACGGTGCCGGCCAACGACAACACCAGCGTGACCGAGCTCATGCTCGCCCGGGCCGCCGCGGCCGGGATGGCCCGGGTCTACCCGGTGGGCGCCGCCAGCAAGGGGCGCAAGGGCGAGGACCTGGCCGAGTACGGCGAGCTGAAGGCGGCCGGGTGCGTGGCCCTCTCCGACGACGGCAGCCCGCTGATGTCGCCGGCGCTCATGCGCCGCGCGCTCGAGTACTCCCGCGCCTTCGGGCTGCCGCTGGCCGTTCACGAGGAGGACCTGGCCCTCGTCGGCAAGGGCGTGATGAACGAGGGCCCCCCGGCCACGCGCCTGGGCCTCCGGGGCATTCCGGCCCAGGCCGAGGACGTGATGGTCCTGCGCGACCTCTCGCTCCTCGAGCTCACCGGAGGCCGGCTCCACATCTGCCACGTCTCCACGGCCGGGGCCGTCCGGGCCATCCGGGAGGCCAAGCGGCGCGGTCTGCCGGTCACCGCCGAGGCGACCCCCCACCACCTGACGCTCACCGACCAGGCCGTGGCGGCGAGCGACTACGATCCCGACTTCAAGATGAACCCGCCGCTGCGCTCCGATGCCGACGTGAAGGCGGTCCAGGAGGGGATCGCCGACGGAACCCTGGATGCCATCGCCACCGACCACGCGCCCCACTCCCCCGAGGAGAAGAAGCTGGAGTTCGACGCGGCGCTGAACGGCGTCCTCGGGCTGGAGACCGCCTTCCCGGTATGCCTCGAGCTGGTGCGCCAGGGGATCCTCACCGAGAGGCGGCTCGTCGAGGCCCTCACCATCTCGGCGGCTCGCTGCTTCTCGCTTCCCGGCGGCACGCTCGCCGTGGGTGCGGCGGCCGACCTGGCCATCCTCGATCCCGGACTGGCGTGGGTGGTGGACCCGGCCCGGGGTCACAGCCGCAGCCGGAACACGCCCTGGAAGGGGCAGCGGCTCACGGGGCGCTGCGTCGAGACGCTGGTGGGCGGGCGGCAGGTCCACCGGCTCGAGGAGTCTCGATGAGGAGGGCGAAGCTCGCGCTCGCCGACGGGACCGTCTTCGAGGGGCTCGCCTTCGGAGCCGAGGGAGAGACCTGCGGCGAGGTGGTCTTCAACACGTCGATGACCGGCTACCAGGAGATCCTCACCGATCCCTCCTACGTCGGCCAGATGGTCTGCATGACCTACCCGGAGCAGGGGAACTACGGGACGAACCGGGCCGACCAGGAGTCGTCGAGGCCGCACGCGACGGGCTTCATCGTTCGACACTTCGCCGAGGAACCGTCCAGCTTCCGCGCCGAGTCGGGGATCGAGCGTTATCTCCAGGTGAACGGGATCGTGGGCATCCACGGCATCGACACCCGGCGGCTCACCCGGCACATCCGGACCACCGGCGCGCAGATGGGGGTCATCGCGAGCGAGGGGAGCGCCGCCGCGCTCGTGGCTCGGGCCCGCGCGCTGCCCGGCATGGAGGGGCAGGACCTCGCCACCCGCATCTCCACGACCCGGCCCTACGAGTGGCGGGAAGGTGGTGCGGACGCCTGGAAGGACGAGGACCGCCACCCGGTCGAGTCGCCCCGCTTTCACGTCGTGGCCTACGACTGGGGCCTGAAGCGCGCCATGCTGCGGCTTCTCGCCGACTCGGGATGCCGGATCACGGTGGTCCCCAGCAGGACGACGGCCGCCGAGGCGCTCGCCTACCGGCCCGACGGCATCTTCCTCACCAACGGGCCGGGCGACCCCGCCGCAGTGGTCGGGGCGCGCGATGCCGTGGCCGCGCTCCTCGGGAAGGTCCCGGTCTTCGGCATCTGCCTGGGGCACCAGATCCTGGCCCTGGCGCTGGGCGCGTCGACCTACAAGCTCAAGTTCGGGCATCGCGGCGCCAACCAGCCCGTGAAGGACCTGGCCACCGGCAAGGTGGACATCACCAGCCAGAACCATGGCTTCGCCGTCGACGACCGGTCGCTGGGCAGGAAGGCGCGGGTCTCCCACCTGAACCTGAACGACGGGACGGTGGAGGGAATCGAGGCGCTCGACGCCCACGCCTTCAGCGTCCAGTACCACCCGGAGTCGTCGCCCGGGCCGCACGACGCGCGGGGTCTCTTCGGTCGCTTCACCGGAATGATGGAGCAGCGCAAGTGACGCTGGTGGAGCTTCACGACCGGCTCCTCGCCTGGGCGGGCGCGGCCGAGCGACAGCCCTGGCTCCTGGCGGCCCGGGCGGAGCACTTCGCGAGGGTCGGCGAGCCGCACGAGGAGGACAAGGGCTTCGAGGCCCGGATGAACGGCCTGCTCGACCACTACCTGTACGACTATCGCCCCGATGGCCTCCAGACCACGCTCGAGCTCTTTCTTCGCGACGGGGCGGGCGACCTCACCACCGACGAGCGGGCCGAGATGCGGGACCTGGGGCGCAACCTGCACGTCCTCCTGGAGGTGAAGAAGATCCGGCCCGGGGTGGTGGACGTGGAGGACGTCTTCACCGGGGCCCGGCACGAGGTGGTGGAGCGCCGGGCGCTGGTGGCGCTCGCCAAGGGAGACATCCTCGAGGCGCGGCTCCTGCCCCACGGCGGGAGGCTCCACTTCTCGGCGTCTTCGATCTACCATCCGCGCGAGGTACGTCGCGCCATCCTGCAGGAGGTCAAGCGGCGCACCAAGGCCGCGGGACCGGGCCAGCGGCCCGACGTCGAAGATTTCCTGGCACAGCTCTCCCGGATGGCGCTAAGGCTGGGGCGGTACCGGAACGTGCGGGTGGAGTCGATCTACGACTTCGACTCGCCCCAGGGACGCACCGCCAGCTGAGCGCCGTCCGGAAGGCGGCCATGGACTTCTCGCTCCTCGAGTTCGTCCCCGACGGCATCGTCGTCACCGACGCGGATGGCCTCATCGTCTTCGCCAACTCGCTGACGGTGGAGATCTTCGGCTGGGACCGGGAGGAGATGCTGGGGCAGCCCGTGGAGATGCTGCTGCCGGCCCGGTTCAGGGGCGGCCACCGGGGCTTGCGCAGCGGGTACCACGCCTCGCCGCGTTCCCGGCCGATGGGGATGGGCAGCGACCTCGCGGCGCTTCGGAAGGACGGGAGCGAGTTTCCGGCGGAGATCAGCCTGGCCCCCATCCGCCTGGGGGAGGGCACGTGGGCGGTCGCCGCGGTCCGCGACGTCACCGAGAGGCGGCGCGTCGAGGCCAGGGCGCTCCTCTACCGCCAGGCCCAGGAGGAGGTCCGGGCCCGGGACGAGTTCCTCTCCATCGCCTCCCACGAGCTCCGCACCCCGGTCACCGCGCTTCACGTGCAGCTCCAGATGCTCCAGCGGGTGGTCGACCGTTCCGGGGCGTCGGTTCCCGAGCCGGTGCGGGAGAGGGTGACCGCGCTCGACCGGCAGGTTCGCCGCCTCTCCGGGCTGGTCGAGGCGCTGCTCGACCTGTCGCGCATCCGGCTGGGCAGGCTGGAGCTGGCCCGGGAACCGGTGGACGTGGCGACGCTGGCGAGTGAGGTCGCCGCGCCTTACCAGGCAGATCTCGCGCTGGCGAACGGGTCGCCGGTGCGGGTCATCGCACCCACGCCCGCGGTGGGTTCCCTCGATCGGGTCCGCATCGAGCAGGTCCTGGGCAACCTCCTCGCCAACGCCGTCAAGTTCGGGGAGGGGAAGCCGGTGGAGGTCCGGGTGGAGCGGGACGGCCAGCGGATCCGGGTGGCGGTGATCGACCACGGCGTGGGCATCGAGGCCGACCAGTGCGACCGCATCTTCGGCCGCTTCGAGCGTGCCGCGCCGGCGCAGCACTTCCCGGGGCTAGGCCTGGGGCTCTACGTGGCCCGGGAGATCGTCGAGGCCCACGGCGGCCGGATCCGTGCCGAGGGCGCACCGGGGAGCGGAGCCACCTTCACCGTGGAACTCCCGGCGTGATCGCACGCACCGTGCTGGTGGTGGCCGACGATCTCGGCTACGACCCGGCCATCGACGAGGGGATCCTCGAGGCCCACGCCCGGGGGATCGTCACCGCGGCGAGCGCGCTCGTCGAGGGCCCCTTCGCCGCCGCCGCCCTGGGCAGGGCCCCGCGCACGCTCGCCATCGGCCTGCACCTGGCGCTCTCGCCGGGCACGACCGAGGGGAGGGCGGAGGAGGAGATCACCCGTCAGCTCCTGCGATTCGAGGCCATCCGCGGGGTGCCCCCGGCCCACGTGGACGGGCACAGGCACGTGCATGCCGAACCGGCGGTCCTGGCCGCGCTGCTCCGCGTCGCCGGTCCCCTGCGTCTCCGGGTGCGCGCGCTCGCCCCGCTCATGCGGGACCGGATCCGGGCCGCCGGGGCCCTGGCCAGCGACCACTTTCTCGGCGACGCCTCGCTCCGGCCGTGCTGGACGCCCGAGCGGCTGGCCTCGGCGGCCGCCTCGCTCCGTGGCGGGACGACGGAGATCATGATGCACCCGGGCCGGCGGCCGGCGCAGGTCGTGACCGGCTTCGGTGCGGAGCGGGAGATCGAGCTCGCCGCCGCCACCGCTCCGCTCGTCCTCGAGGCATTCCGGGCAGCCGGCGTGGTTCTTCGCGGATCTCTCCCGGAGTGATATCGGGCCGGTCCGGAGCGATCCACGCCGCGCCGGGGACCGCTTTCCGTTGCCAGTCTCGATCAGAGGATGGTAACAAATTCCAGCGTTCTACCCGGAGCCGGGAGAGACCTGACATGGCACGAAGGAAGATTGCACTGATAGGGGCCGGCCAGATCGGCGGCACCATGGCGTTGCTCTGCGGCCAGCGGCAGCTCGGGGACGTGGTCCTCGTGGACATCATGGAAGGGGTCGCCAAGGGCAAGGCGCTCGACCTGCAGGAGACCCGCGGAGTCCTGAAGTTCGACTGCAACGTCACGGGAGGCGGCACCACCGACTACTCGATCATCAAGGACGCCGACGTCTGCATCGTCACCGCGGGCATCCCCCGCAAGCCGGGCATGAGCCGCGACGACCTGCTGAAGGTGAACCTCGAGGCCATCACCCGGGTGGCCCAGGGGATCAAGCAGTACGCGCCCGGCGCGTTCGTCATCGTCGTGACGAATCCGCTCGACTCGATGGTCTACGCGATGTGGAAGGTCACCGGGCTGCCCAGGAACCGGGTGGTCGGGATGGCCGGCGTGCTCGACAACGCACGCTTCCAGTACTTCGTCGGCGAGGCAGCCGGCGTGGCCCCCCAGGACGTGTGCGCCACGGTGCTCGGCGGCCACGGCGACGACATGGTGCCGTTGCTCCGCTACTCCTCGGTGAACGGGGTCCCGCTCACCAAGCTCATCGACAAGGCCAAGCTGGACGCCATCGTCGAGCGAACCCGCAAGGGCGGCGGCGAGATCGTGGCCCTGCTCGGCACCGGATCGGCGTTCTACGCCCCGGCCGCCAGCGCGGTGCTCATGGCCGAGAGCTACCTCCGCGACCAGAAGCGTCTGCTGCCCTGCTCGACGCTTCTCGATGGCCAGTACGGCGTGAAGGGAATGTTCCTGGGCGTGCCGGTCGTCATCGGTGCCGGCGGCGTGGAGAAGATCATCGAGCTCGACCTCGACGACGAGGAGAAGGCCATGCTCGCCAGGTCGGTCGCGAGCGTGAAGAGGTCGGTGGACGAGACCCGGCTGTAAGGCCGCGGGAATCCCCCGGAAAACCGCCCGGGTCCGCTCTCCGGAGCGCGTCACGGCTTTTCTTCGCCCCGGGGCGCCCGGAACGGATACAAGGAGGTCCCGCGGGAGGCTCCGAGCCCCTGCAGGGCGACCACCAGGAGGCCCAAGGTGAAGATTCACGAGTACCAGGCCAAGGAGATCCTCAAGAAGTTCGGCGTGGCCGTGCCGCGAGGAATCCTCGCGACCACCCCGCTCCAGGCCGAGGGAGCCGCGCGCCAGCTCGGCGGGGGCATCTGCGCGGTGAAGGCACAGATCCACGCCGGAGGGCGAGGCAAGGCCGGCGGGATCAAGCTGGCTCGCTCCCCCGAGGAGGCTCGCCTCCACGCCGAGGCGATGCTGGGAATGGTCCTCCACACCCCCCAGACCGGGCCGGAGGGGCAGGAGGTCCGCAAGCTCTACATCGAGGAGGGAGTTCGCATCGCCCGCGAGCTCTACCTGGGCATCACCCTCGACCGCGAGCGCGGACGCATGACGGTGATGGCCTCCTCCGAGGGCGGCATGGACATCGAGGAGGTGGCTCGCACCCACCCCGAGAAGATCCTGAAGGAGGTCGTCGATCCGCTGGTGGGCTTCATGCCCTTCCAGGCCCGGCAGCTCGCCTTCCAGCTTGGCCTGCAGGGAGACAGCGTGGGCGCCTTCGTCCGCTTCTCCACCGGGCTCTACGCGGCGGTGGCCGCCACCGACGCGACGCTCGCCGAGGTGAACCCGCTCGTGGTCAGCGCCACGGGGGCCGTCATCGGGCTCGATGCCAAGCTCAACTTCGACGACAACGCCCTCTACCGCCACGCCGAGGTCGCCGCCATGCGCGACCCGGGAGAGGAGGACCCCAAGGAGACGCAGGCCAAGGAGTACGACCTCTCCTACATCGCCCTCGACGGCAACATCGGCTGCATGGTCAACGGCGCCGGCCTGGCCATGGCCACCATGGACGTCATCCAGCTGGCCGGCGGATCGCCGGCCAACTTCCTCGACGTGGGCGGAGGCGCGGACGAGCAGAAGGTCACCGCCGCCTTCAAGATCATCCTCCAGGATCCCAAGGTGAAGGCGGTCCTGGTGAACATCTTCGGGGGCATCATGAAGTGCGACGTCATCGCCAACGGCGTGGTCGCCGCGGCCCGGCAGGTCGGGCTCTCGGTTCCGCTGGTGGTCCGGCTCCAGGGGACGAACGTGGAGCTGGGAAACGAGATCGTGGCCAAGAGCGGCCTCGACATCATCAGCGCCGACGATCTCGGCGACGCCGCCCAGAAGGTCGTGGCGGCGATCCGTTCCTCGAAGGGCTAGGCGCGGAGGCCTGACCGTGAGCATCCTCGTCGATCGAGACACCCGCGTCGTCGTCCAGGGCATCACCGGCTCGGCCGGAAGCTTCCACTCCGAGCAGATGGTGGCCTACGGTACCCGGGTCGTGGCAGGCGTCACCCCGGGTCGCGGTGGAACCCGCTTCCAGGGGCAGGTCCCCATCTTCAACACCGTCGAGCAGGCGGTCCGGGAGACCGGGGCCAATGCCGCGGCCATCTTCGTGCCGCCCCCGTTCGCGGCCGACGCCATCCTGGAGGCCGCCGACGCGGGCATCCCGCTGGTGGTCGCCATCACGGAGGGAATTCCCATCCTGGACATGGTCCGGGTGAGGCGATTCCTGCAAGACCAGGCGGCGGTGAAGCTCCTCGGGCCAAACTGCCCGGGCATCATCACGCCGGGTCAGTGCAAGATCGGCATCATGCCCGGCCACATCCACCGGGCCGGCCGGATCGGCGTGGTCTCGCGCTCCGGGACCCTCACCTACGAGGCCGTGCTCCAGCTCACGCAGCTCGGCCTGGGGCAGTCCACCGCGGTGGGCATCGGTGGCGACCCGGTCCACGGTCTCGACTTCACCGAGGTGATGCGGCTCTTCCAGGCCGATCCGGCCACCGACGGCGTGATCATGATCGGAGAGATCGGCGGCACGGAGGAGGCCCGCGGCGCCGAGTGGGTGAAGGCCAACATGACGAAGCCCGTGGTGGGGTTCATCGCCGGCCGCACCGCTCCGCCGGGCAAGCGGATGGGGCATGCCGGCGCCGTCATCTCGGGCGGCGGGGACACCGCCGAGGCCAAGATGGCGATCATGCGGGACGCTGGCATCCAGGTTTGCGAGTCGCCGTCCACGCTGGGCAAGGCGATGAAGGAGATCCTGTCGGGGAAGAAGCCGCGCGGCCGCCAGGAATCCCGGCCGGCGGCAAGGGATGCTGATGCGAAGCCTGCGGCGAAGGCAGCCATCCAGGGCGACAAGGCAGCGGCCGGCAAGGCAGCGGCCGGCAAGGCAGGACGCAGCAAGGCAACCACCGGCAAGGTAGCAACCGGCAAGGCAGCGACCGGCAAGGCAGCAACGGGCAAGGCAGCGGGTCGACTCGGCGCGGCCCGGAAGAGCCCATCCAGGCGTTAGGACACGGGAGAATCACATGGCGATCGAGAGGACGTTTTCCATCATCAAGCCGGACGGGGTCGAGAAGGGCATCATCGGCCGCGTGCTCTCCCGCTTCGAGGCGGCCGGACTGAAGCCGGTGGCGATCAAGCTGAAGCGACTCTCCCAGGCCGAGGCCGAGGGGTTCTACGCGGTGCACCGGGCGCGACCCTTCTTCGCCGACCTCGTGAAGTCCATGACCAGCGCCCCGGTGGTGCTGATGGTTCTCGAAGGGGAGGGCGCCATCGCGAAGAACCGCGAGGTCATGGGGGCGACGGATCCCAGGAAGGCCGCCCCGGGCACCATCCGGGCCGAATTCGCCACCGACATCGAGAAGAACACGGTCCACGGCTCCGACGCGGCGGAAACGGCCAAGGTCGAGATCTCCTACTTCTTCCCCGAGGTGGAAGTTCACGCTTACGAGTGGAAGAACAAGCGCTAAGCGGTTGATTTCACGGCTTGTCACGTGACGCGCCCCGCCCGGCCTGGCCCGGTGCGGGGCGCGCCGCTATACGGAGGAGGACGTGCTGGGAGTGCCGACATGGGAGTGGGTGGCCGCCGCCTGCGTGGTGCTGGGCTCGGCGATGTCCTCCGGCTCGGAGACGGCGCTCACCGCGCTCGGGGACCTCCGGGCCCGGCAGCTGGCGGAGGCGGGCGGTCGACGCGCCCGCCTGCTCAGGGGATGGGTCGAGCACCCGGAGCGGGTCCTCTCGGCGTTGCTGGTCACGAACACCCTCCTGAACATCGGCGGCGGCGTGCTGGCAGCGGAGATCGCCACCGGCGTCGCCAGCACCTACGGCTTCTCCCCGGCCACGGCGCTGGGCGTGGCCACCGGTGTCGCCACCGTCCTCGTGCTCTTCGCCGGCGAGGTGGTGCCGAAGACCATCGCCAAGCGCCACCCGGTGCGCATCACCATGGCGGTGATCCCGTTCGTGAGCGCCGTGTCCTGGATCCTCTGGCCCATCTCGATCGGGCTGGTGCGCGCGACCCACGGGCTCATGCGCCTCTTCGGCGGCGGACAGGTGGCGCCAGGCCCCGCGGTGACCAGCGCGGAGATCGAGTACATCATCGAGATGGGGACCCGGGAGGGCGTTCTCGACGAGGTGAAGGAGGAGCTCCTCAACAGCGTCCTCGAGTTCGCCGACCGGGTCGTGAAGGAGGTCATGGTCCCCCGCACCAGGATGGTGGCCATCGACCGCGACGCGCCCCGCGAGGAGATCGTCCGGGTGGTGACCGAGAACCCGTACAGCCGGATGCCCGTGTACGAGGGGTCGGTGGACAACGTCGTGGGCATCCTCATGGTGCGCGACATCGTCCTGGAGCTGACCCGCGGCGCCGGCCCCTTCCCCTGGGAGCGGGTGCTGAAGCCGGCCTTCTTCGTGCCGGAGCAGATGAAGGTCTCCCGCCTGCTGAAGGAGATGCAGCGCCGGAAGACCCACCTCGCCGTGGTCGTCGACGAGTTCGGCGGCACGAGCGGCGTGGTGACGCTCGAGGACGTGCTGGAGGAGATCGTCGGCGAGATCCAGGACGAGGGGGACGCGGAGGCTGCCCCGGTGAAGAGCGTGGGGGCCGGGATCTGGCTGGCCGACGCCACCGTTCCCCTGCGGGAGCTGGAGGAGTACCTGGACAGGGAGACCGGCGTGGAGCCCGGCGCCGCCAGCGCCGTCCGCTTCCCCGACGAGGGGGACTACGAGACCCTGGGGGGATTCGTGACCGCGACCGCAGGGCGGGTGCCGACGGTGGGAGCCCATGTCGATCGCGACGGCTTCCGCTTCACGGTCCGCGGCGCCGACGAGCGAAGGGTGACCCGCGTCGAGATCGCGCGCAACCAGCCGGCGCCGGTCGCGGCCGGCGAGGGTTGACGGGGTGCGATCCGCGGCACCGCCCGACCTGCGCTCGCTCCCGCGCGCCGACGTCGACGCGCTGGTCGCGCGTCTGGGGGAGAAGCCCTACCGGGCGCGGCAGATCTTCCGGTGGCTCCACCAGAAGGGGGCGGCGTCCCTCGACGAGATGACGGACCTTCCGGCCGCGCTGCGGGCGCGCCTCGGCGCCGAGATCCCGCTCGAGGCTCTCCGGCGGGCAGATGAGCGGAGGTCCACCGACGGCACGATCAAGTGGACCTGGCGGACCGCCGACGGGAAGCTCGTCGAGTCGGTCTACATGCCCGAGCCGGGGCGAAAGACCCTCTGCATCTCGACGCAGGCCGGCTGCGCGATGGGGTGCACCTTCTGCATGACCGGCACCATGGGGCTTTCGCGAAACCTGACCTCCGGCGAG
>Ga0315295_10004922_pt1 | contig 11411 bp, 6 predicted proteins | sample YL17G14_0_MG_FD_204453 | JGI IMG/M metagenome (GOLD analysis project Ga0315295, IMG submission 204453) | Sediment microbial communities from Yellowstone Lake, YNP, Wyoming, USA - YL17G14_0 | ecosystem: Environmental > Aquatic > Freshwater > Lake > Sediment | place: USA: Wyoming | collected...
ACATTACAGACTACGGCGTATTTGTTGACCTTGGAGGAATAGACGGACTGCTGCATATATCAGATATCTCCTGGGGACGCATTAACCATCCATCAGAATTTTTTGCTATAGGAGATGAGATCGAAGTCCTCATTCTGAAATATGATGAAGAACATGAGAAAGTAACCTTAGGGTATAAACAGAGAAAACCGGACCCCTGGTCAATTGTTGATGAAAAATATCCTGTTGACAAAAGAGTAAAGGGGAAAGTTGTCAGCATCACAGATTATGGGGCATTCATCGAACTTGAAGAGGGACTTGAGGGACTCGTGCATATATCCGAGATAGACTGGCTGTCTCGGCCGAAACACCCTTCAAAGTATCTTTCTATAGGGGAGACTGTCGAAACTGTTGTATTGAAGGTTGATAAAGAAGAAAGACGGCTTTCCCTGAGCATAAAGCAGATAAAACCGAGTCCGTGGGAGATGGTTTCACAGCGGTATAGTGTTGGGCAGAAGATTTCAGGCAAGGTCAAAACAATTACCGATTTCGGTGCTTTTGTAGGTCTTCCTGAGGGAGTAGACGGTCTTATACATATATCTGACCTTTCATGGACAAAGCATATAAAGCATCCGTCGGAGATTCTCAGGAAAGGGCAAAAGATCGAGGCAGTTATCCTGGGCATAGAACCTGATGCTGAAAAAATGGCTCTTGGTCTGAAGCAGATAGAGACCGATCCCTGGATGCATGATATTCCTGAAAGGTTAAAACTGGGCTCTGAGGTGAATGGGAAAGTGCTTACAATCACTGATTTCGGTATCTTCGTCGAACTGGAGGGAGGGGTCGAGGGCCTTATTTACTCTTCTGAAATTATCAAAACTGCATCAGGAAAGATCGAGGATGTTATGAAAACAGGCGAAAACATCAGTGTAAGGATAATAAAGATAGATTGCGAAGAGAGAAAAATCGGATTGAGCATGAAAAATCTGAAAAGGGTTGAAGAGTGAAAAAATTCCTCCTGATTTTTCTTGGTCTGTTCATACTCATTTTTTTTATAAGCCTTCTCTTTGTCTTTTTTCAAAAAAACATACCCATAGGAGAGAAGGTTGCGCTTATACGTGTGGAAGGGCCGATCTTTGACTCAAAAAATACCATTGATGAGCTTAAAGAACATCTGAAAGACCCGTCAATCAAGGCTATCATCATGCGTATTGACAGCCCGGGAGGTGCGGTGGCGCCTTCACAGGAGATCTATGAAGAGGTGAGAAAAGCTGCCACAAAAAAGAAAATAGTAGTTTCCATGGGCTCTGTAGCAGCCTCGGGAGGCTATTATATCGCTTCCCCTGCCACAAGGATTGTTGCAAATCCGGGGACGCTTACAGGGTCAATCGGGGTGATTATGGAAATCCCCAACTTCTCGGGACTCATGAATAAACTCGGCATCAAAAGCGAGGTAGTAAAAAGCGGCAGACACAAGGATATAGCGTCTGTATTCCGTGGTATTAAAAAAGAGGATAGGGAGATACTCCAGAATGTACTTGATAATGTACACGATCAATTTATACTGGCAGTTGCTGAGGGGCGAAAGATGCTCCTTGAAGATGTCCAAAAGATCGCAGATGGCCGGATCTTCACCGGAGAACAGGCGCTCAAGGTAGGCCTTATTGATGAAATCGGCAACCTTGAGGATGCTGTAAAAGTAGCTGGAAAGCTTTCCGGTATAAAAGGAGAACCGCAAGTGGTCAGCAAGAAAGAAAGATTTTCCTTCACAGACTTGCTGAAAGGAAGTATGCCGAAAGAACTGACAGATGTTTTCCCGTCAGTGAAAATAAAATATTTATTTACACCTTAATTTTTCAGGAGGTCATTTGGTATGACTAAATCAGTTCTCATAGAAAAGGTATCAGAAAGGGTTGGCAGCCTTACAAGAAAGCAGACTGAAATTGTGGTTGATACGGTTTTTGAAAGTATAAAAGACGCTTTGGTTAAAGGTGAGAAGATCGAAATAAGAGGTTTCGGAAACTTTAAGCCAAAGAGCAGGAGACCGAGAAGGGCAAGAAACCCGAAGACAGGTGAGAAAGTTGAAGTGCCTGAAAAAAGAGTTTTGCACTTTAAAGTGGGCAAGGCCCTGAGAGAAGCAATGAATCCGAAGGGTTAGAACGATTTTCTTTCCCATTGAAGGATTGACTAAAAAGGCCTTAATTACGCTGTCGTATAGTTTCTCTGCCTAAGGCCAAAAGCATCTTCGCACTGATACTGCTATAAATAAGACAATGCCAGTCGGCATTTCCCACCATTGGTTAAGCTCTGCACTCGAATGGGAGAGTTTGTGATGGGGTACTGAATCTGCTTCCTCCCGTTTTTCCTCTGTTGCGCTTTATAGCTGTTTTTTATATCATATGTGAAATTTTCTTGGAGGAGCGATATTGTCAAAGAGAGACCGTACTCATTTGACAGAAAAATCGGGGTTTGATCCGTGGCTCTGAAGATTAAACCCTCATATTTTTATACTTTCTATAGACCGTCCAAATGTGACCTCCGGTTATATATGCAGCAACAAGGCGTTGAGCCTGCCCCTCCCAGTCCATCATTTTCTGTTGAGAGATAGAGTATGACTAACAGAATTAACATTCTTCATCTTTCCGATCTGCATTTTGGCATTGAGCCATCACCAGACATAGGGCCAACTGCTGTCGCTCAAAGAAACAATACTCTCAATAGCTTACTGATGGAATTATCTTGCCTTGAGCCTGAGTGGCAACCGCGCATTGTCGTTGTATCAGGCGATATTGGGTGGAAAGGTAAAAAGGAAGACTATGAGAAAGCCAGGACGTGGCTTGACAGCCTATTATCAATACTTAAATTAACTCCCGATGAACTGATTTTATGCCCAGGAAACCATGATATTGATCGAGATAAGACAATAAGCATGAGGCGTCCAGCGTCCCCCAAAGAGGCTGACGACTGGTTAAAAGTAGAACGTATAGAAAACTTCACACTTCCGTTTAAAGAGTTCATCGACTTTAGTAAGGCCTTGCAGATTCCATCGCTATCAATTGCCGGTAAATCCTACTGGTTGATGGGAAAAAGGGAAGTCTCTGGAATACACGTTGTTGCGCTTAACTCGGCATGGTTTAGCAGAGCTAAAGATGATAAGGGCGAGCTTTGGATCGGTCTCCCACAACTTGAGGTTATGAACGCGGCATCCCAGTTGATTGATCCTTCCAAATATGATAATGAGGTAATTACGATATCTATCCTACATCATCCACCATCTGACCTCCATGATGCAGAGTACAACACTTCTGACGCCCGAAAAGCTTCCTTTCGGTATTTGTCGGAACATTGTCACGTAATCTTGTCCGGTCACAGTCATGGGGCTATTGATCCCCCCCATAGAGAATTTAACCAAACCTATCTATTTAAGGGTGGCGCGACCTACGCGGGTAATCAGTATAGGAATAATTTTTCATTGCTTCAGATAAACACCGAGGCTCGGACCGTAATCCGTCGGTCATTTGAATTTAATCCTGGAGATGGAGTATGGAAAGGAATAGATGACAACAATACTTACGAATTGAGACTGAAAACTGCTCTATCTACCGGGCAGGCTGGCGACACAAAGTTAGGTTATGACTATAGAGTTCTTTCACAAAAGGCCAAAGCTACTGCAGCACGTTACATCGAACAGAAGTCATCTGTATTATCACGGACAGACAAACTGCCCGAATTTATTGAAAGAAAAGTTGCTGTCCATAACAGAGAGGAACGCATCGAAAGAAAAAAGGGCAGCACAAGTCTTCTGTTACATACCAAAGATAATCTTGCTCCGCTCTCAGAGATGGTTTCTGTTGAGCGCCCTACGTTTCTTTTTGGTGAGCTTGGGAGCGGAAAAAGTACGCTTGTCGGCCAATATGTAATCGATCTTGCGGAGCAGGTTGCTGGGCTAATACCTCTTCTTATCCCAGCAAAGTTTTTTCAAGACAAAAAGTACGAGACTGTTCTTGCTCTTTCACAGCTAATATCCCGTTATGTCAATGAACATATAAATCCATCAAGTGACAACTTTGACTTAACCATCGCTTTGCAACTGAAACTCGAAATTACACTTGTGATAGACGGTTTTGATGAGCTTGATATTGAATCAGCGCAGAACCTTCTCACTCGGATGCAGGAATTTACTGCTAATTGGTCGGGATTAAGAGTAATAGCAACGGGCCGGCCAATCGAATTACAGGGGCTTAATTACTCACGCTGGCAATGTCTCGAAATGTGGCCACTTTCTCACGAGGAGCAATTCGACTTGCTTTTCAATGAAGCAATTGCTTCCAAACTGACGTTAGAACAGGCAAAAAATGACGCTAACACAAGGCTATCTTTTTTAAAACAAAATCCGGAATTATTGAGCATAGCTTCAATGCCCCTCACCGTTCGCCTCTTGCGGCCCTATCTACAAGACACGGGCCAGAAAAAAAGTGTCGGTGATCTCTTATATGATGTCATTCAGGAGCGCCTTGGCAACTGGGACTTAAGAGACCAGAAAGATGACAATTTTAGAGAGTTTAGACAAGCATTCCCAGATAGCCTTTCACGTGAAGGACTTTTTGCTAACATAGCTTGGGATATTCACTCATCGGCTAACAAAATGATATCGAGAGAGACATTGCATGTGCTTATCGAGGCAGAAGTTGGTGAAGTGCCAAATAAAAACGCAGTTGTTTCACAAGGATGCGACTTTTTTATAAAGAACGTGCTTCAACAAGAAGGTGATGAGTTTTCATTCCCCTCGATGCCTCTGTTTCAATGTGCGCTTGGAATATATATTGCCAATATTTTTTTGAAGCCCGATGCCCCTGATTTTTGTGAAGATGAATCAAAACTCTGGCGGGAATATTCTTTTGCTGCTACGGTGGCAAGACGCAAGAATCTAATCTCTAAACTCAGGACTCAATTTCAAGCGTATGTCGATACACTTTTAAAGAAAAAAGCACTTCCTGCCGCAGCGATTGTAGTAGCCGAGGCTGGTGATGTAGATCTCGCCAGGCATTATGTCCTCTCATTAAGGGATTTTGACTTTAGGCCATTGAGATATTTTGAAGACTTCAAATCTATGTCACCGTCAGCCTATGCCCAATGTTTTTATCTTGCTGGCGAAGAAGGATTTAAATGGTTCTTCGATGAATATCTCGATCCACGATATCCGATGTCTCTACATGTTGATTATCACATTCAAATATTGCAACACTGGCTATTACTATGTGATTTTAAATTAACAAATAATCAAAGAGATAATTTTCCCATCATTCCCATGCCTCATCTTTCTACGAGATCATGGGGGGCTCATAATCTGCTGCCGACCATCTCAATTGTTTTGCCGGAATTATTCGATCCTTTACAACGGATGCTCCTTTGGGTTGAATGCTTTTCCTCACCTCTATTGCGAGAAAGGGCTATTGATTGCTTAAAGCGAGAATATGCGACCGGCAACAAAGATGCCGTATTGAACGCATTAGAAACAGCTTGCTCCAAAGACCAGTATGGCTCTGCTGTAACGGCAGCCAAACTTTGGATAGACCTTTGTCCTGAAAAACCGCCTCTTTCTGTTATTCACACTATCATCATGGCGTCAATAAAAGAAGAGGGTGCCCAGCTTTATGAAGAACTTGCCGAGAGAATTGGCAAAAAAAATATGCGTGATACGTTGAAGTGGTATGTTTTTCGAAGCGACAAACTTGCTACTTCAGCAGCCTTATTATTGCATAAAATGGGCGAGAAAAACCTTTACCTGCTTGGAGATGGATTGCTTGCGGGACTTCACGATGGAGGTAAAATTGCTGGTGCAGAAGAAGTCCTACTTGCTCTTGTTCAAAATGAAGGAGAGAAAGGTTTATTGTGGCTCGTTAATCAGTTTCCCCATGCAGGAGGAGTATCTGAGGGAGCTCACTCAGCTTACTGGAGAATACTTCTCAAAGAGCTAAATCGACACGAACAGAATTATTCAAATTGGCTCAGGTTTGCAGTTCGATATTTAGGTGAATTTATTCTGCCTCGCTATCCGGATATTCGTCGTGAATTTCAGGAATTGTTTTCAAAAAAACCGGCTTCTTATAGAGAAGCCTTGCATAATGCATTAAAAAGTTTCGATGCCTATACAAAATACAATGCTGCATGTATTCTTTTTTCGTGCTTCCCTGAAGCGGAGGGCCATGCGGCAGAAATAGTAATCACCGCTACAACGAAGTCATTTGAGCGGCATGAGTGGAACCGCTTCTGCATGAGGCTCTCACTTGGAAAGGATGTAATAGATCATATTGTCTTAAAACTTAATTCGTTTCTTCCTGTCCCGAAGACCTTTGCACTTTCATTGCTTTATCACAACGGTTACTCGATTTCAAGAGATCAGTACAGAAGCTTAATAGCTGGCTTGTTGGACGAAGGATCTTTTGATTATGGCGACCTCTCAGGGGGTGATAATTTGAAACAAATATTAGCCGAAGATAAAGCTTACGAAATATTGATAGATCTTTTGGACAATAACACTTCAGTTGCAGCAGAAGCAGCGGATAAACTTTTTCAATATCACCGGGCTAAGCTTGGCAAAGATCACTATGCAAGGTGCCTGGTATACGTTGTAAAGGATTTGAATATCTGGGATTTGATGAAATTGGATAGCGACGCTGAACACTTTGCTATAGATTCTGAACTTGCAGAAAAAGTTGCACGTATGGCACAAGAAATCCAGCAACAAAAAAGTGAGGAACCGTTAACCGGTATTTACCTCAGAATTGTTTCTGGTGACCTCACTGCGTGGAAAGATATTCTTTGGGCGGGGATTTTCCGCGGCTTCCATGATCATTATAAAATTGAGAATACCTTTATGTGGGTTTTCAATAAAGGAAGAAAAAATCCTGTGCTTGCTCAGGCAATCGGCAAAGCAGCCTTGGAAATGCTCGATGATGCCCGCGTTACCACTGAAAAAGTATATAACGATGCAGTTCCGTGGCTTACTTTTATGGCTCACGAGTTTTACAGCATTCCCAACGACAGACTTGAAAAGTCGATAATTCATTACAGGGCAATAACTGAGGAAATCGTATGTGCATTAATTGCTCGTTTAGGCTATGTACCTACAGGTTTCAAACCGGACGATAGGCGAAGTTATATGACGGTTTTTCACAAGCATAGACGTATTGTCGTTGAGAAACCAACATTGAACCAACTTATCGAAATTACAAGGGATGCAGAGGAAATCCATGGGGAATTTCTGAGCTATGTAGAGAGAGCATTGCTATCAGATGCATTATCTGCGGATGAAGTCAAAGAGTTGGCTTACAAAAGCAAACTCGGAACACTCTTTTCAATTATGGTTTCCTTTGCCAGGAACAGCTTGATAGATTGTGATCTAATCGTCCGGACGATTGGGATCAGTCTATCTAAGCCCTTGCAACAAAATCAAACGGCTAAACACATAGAAGCTGCTTTCAAAGCAATAAGAAAGACTGCGGCTGAAGGGGCTAACCGCGTTAACTATATTGAGTGCATACAAGATGCAATAAAAAATAGAAAATATGAGAATGTGATCCATTTATTTGTTGAATTATTAGAAAATGAAATTCCCTTGGATGAGGAGTTAGTGCCAATGTTATTGGCTGACATATCTACTCATTCATACAACCTCGATAGGAATTTGGCTATCTATCTCTCTAACTATATCGCAAACCTTGTCATTGAAGAAAAGAAAAACATGCTTTTGTCTGAAATTAAAAAGGCTATTAAATCACTTGGTTCTGAAGTTGACAAATATCATTTCCAGAGCGACGCATTGCGCCAGTTGCTCTTTACACTTGCAGTTTTCTATCTTCAAAACGATACAGACGCAGAATCGGAAAGAGTGTTTTTGATAGGATTACAGTCGGCTTTTATACAGAAATATGACACGCAGCAACGATATGATAGTGAGCCTCGATTTTTCATGCGTGATGTGTTAAATGCTGTTTATCCCCTTTTGGATAAAACTCCGCGCTGGATTATCAGGAAGGCCATTGATAATGGTGTTGATTCGGATGTGCCAGAAATAAGTTCTATTTGTAGGATATTGTTGGCTTTAGTCTAAAGCAGGGGTAACATTCATACCCAGAAACCTTTAAGGAAGTTGACAATATGAGCAACATGGATGAAACAATCGCCCTCTTTTCCCCTTGACAAAAAAACATACCATTATTATAATTAGCTAAAATAGCTAATTTGGCTAATATGCATGGAGGCGGTTTTGGCGATTAAAAGCGTTAGCTCCACTCAGGCTCAGAACAATTTCGGACAGGTTCTCGACGATGTCACGCAAAATCACACCCGTTATATTGTTGAACGGAGGGGGAACCCTAATGCTGTTATTCTCAGTTTCGATGATTTTGCGAAGATTTTGAACGATGCTAAGGAACGGCAGGAAATGGGGTTGATCATCAAAGAACTTCAGCCGGAGTATGGCGTAGGGCAGGTTGTGAACCTTAAATCACGGGCAAAATAGTCTCTCTGAAAACCATGGCAACAGTAACGAAGACAAACAGAAGACCCGCCGTGCAAATGCGGCTCCCTGTAATACCGGAAAACGGCGAGGCTACAGCTGGTAGCAACAAGGGAAACGGCTTCAGCGATCCTAACTTCTCCAAAAATAAAAAGCTGCCGATCCACAGGTGGGTACCATGGATCGCCGGCTTTTCGAGTGAATTCGTTAAGAGCGCATTGAATGGATACCTTAGGAATAAAGGTACGGTCTTGGACCCTTTCTGCGGTGTCGGCACAACTATCGTTGAAGCTATCCTTGGAGGACATAATGCCATTGGATTTGAAATAAATCCTTATGCTGTTCTTGCCAGTCGCGCCAAGGCAAATGCCTACCACATCGACATCGATAAATTTACTTCGACAATCGAAGATTTCCGGCAGTTTTATAAGGGAAAGATTTCATCGAACTATAAGCCGCAAAGCAGCCCGCCTCAGGGATTCAAGACCAGAGCGTGTTTCTATAATCCCCGAGTACTTCAGAAGGTTTTGATCGTGCAGGATTTTATTCTTGCTATTGGTGACGAAAATGTCCGTGATCTGTTCCGGCTTGCCTTTGCTTCGACAATGATAAGTTATTCCAACTATTCCTATGAGCCAAGCCTCGGCAGACGTGTCAGCGCGGGACGGGATGAAATCCATGACTTCCCTGTTGCAAAGGCGATTACGGATAAACTCACTGATATGGCGGAAGATATCGTATGGGCGCAGGAACAGATGGATCATAGTAATCTGGATATACAAATCATCAATGACTCTTTTTTTCATTGCGAAAAGCACATCTTGCCTGCCTCTGTCGATCTGGTTATTACATCGCCGCCCTACCTGAATAACTACCACTATAACCGGAATACGCGGCCACAGCTTTACTGGCTTGGTTTGGCGCATTCCCCGGACGATTTCAAAAAACTTGAGGACATGAACTTCGGCAAGTTCTGGCAGACTGTCCGTGATCAAGACCTCTTGGACTTATCTTTCTCCCTGCCCGATACGGACATTGAGGAACGCTTGCAAAAGCTCAGGAAACTGAACAGAGAAAAAGGGTCGTATGGCGGAAACGGCTGGGCTAACTATGCGGCTTCCTATTTCAATGACTGCCGTAAATTCGCAGAAGGCATCAATTACGTATTGAAACCCGGAGGTACGGCGCTAGTTGTTATCGGCAATAGCATACTGCAAGGCATGATGATTCCTACCGATGAATACTTCGGGAAGATCGCGGCTTCTGCAGGACTGGAATTAATGAAGATCGATATTCCCCGTGCCACCCGCGTCGGCAACAGTATAATTCAGTCCGATGTCAGAGTAGGCAAGGCCAAAGCTTCCCATCAGCTTTACGAGGCTGTTGTGGTGCTGAGAAAACCGTAATTATTTCAAGGCTTTTTTGATTTTAATTTTTGTTTTTTCTAAATCCGGTGATTTTCCTCTGAGTCTCTCAGCCCATGTCCTGCCGGGATGAAGCACATCCCACTCTGATTTGGCCTGATCATATCTTCCGGAGCCCGGATCGTGGTTGCCGAATCCGTCAACGACTGTATTCCAGAGCGGCCTGAATTTTCTGATCAATGCAGCTTCTACAATCGTAATCATACTGCTTTCTTCGCCTTTTAGAATAATAAACCGGCATTTGAATTCTTTAATATCCAACCCAGCGCATTGCTTTATGCTTCTTGCGTGTTCGCTCAATCTCTGGGACAGGGTGGCGTCCTCTTCGCTTCCTTCCCGCGCAGTCCGCCATCCTTTCGGTACAGCCTTACCTACATAGATCGGCTGAGTGCATTCGGTAATGTTAACGCAAGCTATCTTTTTGTACAGGTCATAATTGCCCAAATAATAAAGGCTGTAAACTCCTGTGCCGATGAAATGTTCCGGGGGAGGTAAGTGATATGCGGGTGTCTGATTCAGAAAGGTTATCGCCTCGTTTACTATGGCGTGAACCTTAGGCGACTTAAATATATGTTTGGTCGGATTAAACTCCATTTGAGGCTTATACTACTACATGAACGGCTCCCGAGACAAGAAGAAGCTGTAAGGCCTAATATCTATGTCGAAGTTGCCGCGTAACTCACCTTAAATTTATTCGGGGATCGTTATGAATAAACAATCTGTCTAACGCCTTATCTGTTTATGATAGAATATAAATTCTAGAGTGCAATTCATGAAAGGTAAAGTCTATTTAGTAGGCGCCGGTCCGGGCGATATTGGTCTACTCACCGTGAAAGGCCTGAGATGCCTGAAAAAGGCAGAGGTAGTTGTTTATGATTTTCACCTCAATGCCCAGGTTCTGAACTATATCAACCATAATGCGGAATTCATATACGCGGGTAAACGAGGCGGCCATCATACCTTAACCCAGGATGAAATAAATGCCATCCTTGTAAAGAAAGCAAAGGAAGGTAGGAATATCTGCAGGCTGAAAGGCGGAGACCCCTTTATATTCGGGCGTGGAGGGGAAGAAGCTGAAGCATTATCAAGAGAGGGGATAGAGTTTGAAGTTGTGCCTGGTGTGAGCTCATCTGTTGCAGCCCCTGCGTATGCCGGAATTCCATTAACCCACAGACTTGTCTCATCTTCATTCGCTGTTATCCCAGGGTATGAAGATGTTACGAAAAAAGAGAGCACAATTGACTGGTCAAAGATTTCAACCGGTGTGGGTACCCTTGTATTCCTCATGGGTGTAAAAAACATGGACGTGATTACTGAAAAATTGATTGAGAATGGGCGTTCTCCTGACACCCCTGTTGCTGTAATCAGGTGGGGGACAAGGTCTGATCAGAAAACAATTATCGGGACATTAAAAAATATTGTGGAACAGGTAAAAGAAAAACATATCAAACCCCCTGCTGTTATGGTAGTTGGACATGTAGTGAAAC
>Ga0315295_10004924_pt1 | contig 11410 bp, 11 predicted proteins | sample YL17G14_0_MG_FD_204453 | JGI IMG/M metagenome (GOLD analysis project Ga0315295, IMG submission 204453) | Sediment microbial communities from Yellowstone Lake, YNP, Wyoming, USA - YL17G14_0 | ecosystem: Environmental > Aquatic > Freshwater > Lake > Sediment | place: USA: Wyoming | collected...
CGAGGCCGAGCGGCGTCATGCCGGTCGCCAGCGCCACAGCGTCGCCGCCACTCGAGCCGCCAGGGGTGAGATGCGGGTTCCAGGGGTTGCGCGTCGCAGCGCGCAGGGGGTTGTCGGTGTGCAGCCTAAGCGCGAGCTCGGGAAGGTTGGTGCGCCCGATCGGGATTGCCCCGGCGGCTTTCAGCCGCGCCACCGCCGGGGCGTCCCGCCACGGATACGACTGCTCCAAGGCAGGCACGCCGTGCGTGGTCGCCGAACCGACGCAGTCGAGGTTCTCCTTGACCGTGAAGGGGACGCCGTGAAGCGGACCCTTGGGTGCGGCGCGGTCGGCCGCCTGGGCGGCGGCCCGCGCCGATTCGCCCAGCACGACCGTCACCGCGTTGACATCGCCGTTGACCTCGTCGATGCGCGCCAGATGGGCCTCGATGACCTCGCTGCATGAGACGTCGCCTGCCGCGATCAGGGCAGCCAGCCCGCCGGCAGTGCGCTTGCAGAGATGATTCACGGCCGCGAACCCACGCGCGCGTCAGCAACGGCGCCGCGGCTCGCGCAGCCGGACGCTCGCTCGCACGGCCGGGCACGCACTCCGGAGGGACGTTTCGTGCCAGGCTGAATCAATGAACGGTACCTCCTGTGGTGCCAACCAAGGCACCACCAGTGTAGCCTCCAGGCTGCGAGTCTAGTGCGGGAAGAGGAACTCCCCGCCAACGAAGAGCCCGGCAAGCGCGCCGACGACCAGCGCTGTCCACACCAGGAGAGAGCGCTCCTTCTTCCACAGGATCGCAAGGAGCGCGAGCGCGCCCGCGGCGACAAGCGTCGCGAACACCAACCTGAAGCCGAACGGCCTACGGACGAAGAACCCAAGGACACCCAACAGCAAGACAGCCACAGACACCGAGCCCGCCCACGATCTCGGCATCCCAACGCACGCTTCGTCGCCAACCGGTCTTGCGCTTCCGACATGGCAACCGCCTCCCCAACACGACCCCCGACTCGGCCCCGGACCTCGGCCAGACTACCTCTCCTCCTTTGCCCGGGCTGCCAGACCTTGCGTTGGCGGCGTTACCCGCAGCGCTCGGCGCCGTCAGATGAAAGCCATTGTTGGGCGCCTGGCGTCCCGCTCACGCCCATTCCGGGTTCTGGCCATGTCGCCTGCAGGACACGTCCCCGTCCTTCGGCCTTGCCACGGTACATGAGGGCGTCCGCTTCGCGCACCGCGCGGTCCACGTCCTCCGGCGGCTCGGTGAACGTGACTGCGCCGATTGTGGTGGCCACCGTCCAGCGGCCGCCCGCCCCGTCGGCAATCGCGGCGGCGACGCGATCCAGAGCCACCCGCGCCTGTCTCACCTCTGTGTCCGGCATGAGGATGCCGAACTCGTCGCCGCCCAGGCGCGCCACCACGTCGGTGGAGCGCACGCCGCCTTCGATGAGCTGCGCAACAGCGCGTAGGAGCTCGTCCCCCTCGGAGTGGCCGTACCTATCGTTCACCTGCTTGAACCTGTCGAGATCGACGTAGGCGATGCTGAACGGACGTCCACTGCGGCGACTCTGGCCGATGGTCCGATGCGCACACTCCTCGAACACGCGCGCGTTTGCGATTCCCGTGAGCGAATCCTCACGAGCCAGCGCTCGCTGGCGCGCATGGGCTCGCCGCAGACGCTCGATGAGCTCGTTGACGAGCAGGAAGAAGCCAAGACGAACGGCGCTGTTCCAGTACGGGATCCAAGCAGCCGAGTAGCCACGTCCGGTCCAGACCTCGAGGTATCCCCACGTGACAGCGCTGAGGACGGCGAAAACGACGCCGGCGCGACGCGAGATGAACGCCCCCGCAAAGGAGACCGGGACCAGGTAGAAGATGGAGAAGCTGATCTCGCTCCCGGTCGCCGTGTCGAGCACGCAACAGGTCCACTGTGGCCTTCGGCGATGTCCCGAACCGTCCTGCCGGTGTTCGCCGTCGTCGACGTGTCAACGGTGGACCTGTGCACGACCTGCGCGGGCCGAGGCTCCAGTCTACCGCACCCATTCTGCGCGCGACGTCAGCAAGAGCTACGCGTGTCGGCTGACCCTGCCCGCCTCGACACAGCCAGGCCGCTGTGCATGGCGGTGGGGAGCACGCGGGACTACCATGCGGGATGTCTACGAGGCGCGCCATCGCGACCGCCCGCTTCTTGTCCTGCTTCGCCAGGTCACGGCGACGCTTCACCGCGGAGACTCCTTCTTGACTCGCGATGGCGCCAACGCCCGGCGCATGACCGCACGCCAATGCGCCTTGTGTCGAGTCTGCCTGCCGGCGTTCCGCTCGACGCGCCTGATCAACGCACGCTACAGCACGCGATGTCCGCAAGCCGTAAGCGCCGCGAGCGCCGTTTCGAGCGCAGACTCCTTCACCAGAATGTAGTCCGTGTCGTAGGTCGAGACAGCGAAGATGCCCACTCCCGCATCAGCCAGCGGTTGGGCGATCGACAGCAGAATGCCGGTTAGGCTGAAGTCGAGGGGGCCTGCCACGACGAACGCGCGCCAGCCGTGGTCCGCGCGCACGTCGGAAGGGACGACAGCCGCGGAACACACGACGGACGTTTCCCCAGCCGTCCATGACACAGAGGTTAGACCGCCCGATACCGCCCAGTCCGGCAGCCCGGTGCCGGCGGGTAGGCGGCAGACGGCCAGATCGTCGGGAAGCAGAGTCAAGTCAAGTGACACGGGCCCTCCAATCGCGCCGAGTCTCGTGGCTGCATCGAACGCCCTGAGTGTGCGCTGCGCGGGCTGCGCCTCCAGCGTGCCTGAGGGCAGCTGCGACCAGTGTACCCGGACCCGCCGTTCGAGCCCGTTGACGGTGACTCAAGCCGCCTTCGCACCGACTCACGACCCGGTCGATGCCAGCCCGGGGAGCGTGACGAGATAAAGAACGGCTGCCACGACCAGTAGCACGACGCCGGCTCGGAGCCCCGGCAGGCGGCCGACCGCGCATGCGGGGCCGGGCGCCTCCGATCTCGACCACAGGCGCAGCAGCGCGTAGGCGGCTGCCAGGTCGACGCTCACAACCACCACCAGAATGGCCAGCTTGACGCCGTCGAAGACCGGGTCCCACGACCGCCCCGCCAACGAGCTCACCATGAGGTAGATCTGCCAGGCGGCGACCGCGGCCGCGACGCAGGCCGCCAGCGCGAACGGCCACCGCGAGCGTCGCGTCCGTGCGCAGATAACCGCGGACACAACAAGCAGGACCACCGGCAGGAACCAGAACAGGAGCGCCAGCGCTACCACCCGCGCCCGATCGAGCGTCAGGTGGGCCAGCCAGAACGACTCGATGTCGTGCGGCACGCCCGCGTCGCTCATAGGCACGGGACGCTGGCGCAACGTGAAGTCGGAGGCGTTCCAGGTGTCGCCGATGGGCCAATAGACAAACGCCAAGTATGGAGCGCGCCCCTTCCCCATTCCCTCCAGCGAGAAGTCGCCGCGCATGACGACGAGGTAGACGCGGTCGGGCATGCCCCCGTCGAGCTGATCGCGGCTCTTGCCCAGCAGACGCGCCGCCGTGTCCGGCGTCGTCACGACATAGCGCGCCCACACCACAGGCCCCTTCGCCTGCTGCCGGGCGATCGTCATCACGAGGTGCCCTATGTCGCCGTCGGGTACGTCGGCGGCGAGGGCCTGGGAGGGGACGCCGCACGCTGTCGCGATCGCCAGCACTGCCGCCATCAGGACGGCAACCCGCACTGCGGCAATGGCCAAGGCAAGACGGCCTGCGTCACGGTTCATTTGACCACCGATCCTGCCGCACGAGTGCCCCTCGGCGACGGTAGAGCGCCGCCGCGAGTCTACCTGTTGCTGCCGGTCGCGGACAGCTGCGCGGATTCGGCGCCCAGCAATCGCCCGCCCAGCAGTCCGAGGACACAGCGCTCGCATTCCTCCGGGTCGCGGGTCCGGCGAGCCCCCGAAGGATCAGCCACGATCGTTCCGTTTGTGGTAGTCCTTGGCCGCCTTGCTGAAGATCCTCGAGGTGCGGCGCTCCGCGGCCCGAAGGCGCACGTCCGTCTTGGCCGCCATCACCTGCGCTTCGCGGATCAGCTTGTGGTAGCTGGCCAGCCGCTCGGGCGGCAGCGCTCCCGACTCGACCGCGAGCCGAACCGCGCAGCCAGGCTCATCCTGGTGCGTGCAGTCGCGGAAGCGGCATGACTCGGAGACCTGTTGGATGTCGGGGAAGACCGTGGCGATGCCCTCCTCCGAACCGGTCAGACCGAGCGCCCGCAGTCCCGGAGTGTCAATGAGGACGCCGCCGCGCGGCATCGGGATCAGCTCGCGGGCGACCGTCGTGTGACGCCCGCGCCCATCGCCGATGCGCACCTCGCGCGTTGCCTGCCGCTGCTCGCCGAGGAGCGCGTTGATGAGCGTCGACTTCCCGGCACCCGAGGGCCCGACCAGAACAGCGGTGCGCTGCTCCGTGATGTAGGCGAGGAGCAGCTCGACGCTGTCGCCGGACAGCGCGTTCGTGACCAGCACGTCCACGCCGAGGGCGACTGACTCGACTGCGAGGAGCGCCGCCTCCGGATCGGCGGAGAGGTCCTCCTTGGTGAGCACGACCACCGGGACCGCACCCGAGTCCCACGCCAGAGACAGTTCGCGCTCGATGCGGCGAAGGTTCGGCGGGTCGGCGATCGGATGAACGACGAAGACGATGTCGATGTTGGCGGCCAGAACCTGCACCTCGGAGACCCGGCCCGGGTCGCCGCGCGTAATCGCACTGGCGCGCTCGAGCACGGCTTCGACGAGCGGGACCTCGAGGTCTCCGCCCGCCAGCACGGCCACCCAATCGCCGACGGCCGGCATGTCGGGCGAACCGCGAGCGGCCTTCAGGAGACCGGCGGAGAGCTGCGCGCGGAGGACGCCGGCCGGCGTGGCGATCAAAGAGCTGCCGCGATCGCTGCGAACCATGCGGGCGGGCATCAGGCCCTCGCGGGCGAAGGGCTCGAAGAGCGCCTGCCAACGTGGCGAGTAGCCGATCTCCTGAAGCGCGGGGACGTCGGTCAATGGACTCCTTCTGCCGCTGTCGTCGCCGGGGCCAGTGCCGATTCTAGACGCCGCGCAACGGACCGAGGCGCTCGACGCAGCCCCTGACCGCGCGGCCAGCGCGCGCGACCCGAGGCGGTCAGTTCGCCGGGACGGTCCGGCCCTCGGCCCAGGCGCGCACGAAGGCGATCTTCTCGCGGGCGGTCGAGACGATCGGCGGCGTCTGCTTCAGCTCGGCGAACAGCAGGTCGGTGGTCAGCGGCGCGTTGGCGGCGAACGCGGTGTAGAGCGCCGAGACAACGACCTGCTCCAGCTCGGCGCCGCTGTAGCCCTCGCTCGCGCGCGCCAGCAGCGGCAGATCGAAGCGGTCCGGCGCCTGTTTGCGTTTGCGCAGGTGGATCTCCAGGATCGCGGTCCGCGCCGCCTCGTCCGGCAGGTCGACGAAGAACGTCTCGTCGAAGCGGCCCTTGCGCAGCAGTTCAGGCGGCAGTCGTTGCACGTCGTTGGCTGTGGCGACAACGAACACGTCGCCGCGGCGCTCCTGCAACCACGAGAGGAACGTCCCGAGTACACGCTGGGAAGTGCCGCCGTCCTCCTCGCCGCCGGCGGCGAAGGCCTTCTCGATCTCGTCGATCCAGAGCACCAGCGGCGCAAGCCGGTCCGCAGAGCCGATCGCCTTGCGCAGGTTGTGCTCGGTTTCGCCCATGAACTTCGTGTAGAGCGCGCCCGGGTCGAGCTTCACCAGCGGTAGCGCCCACGCCGCGGCCACCGCTTTGGCGCAGAGGCTCTTGCCGCAGCCGGGCACGCCGACGAGCAGCACTCCGCGCGGAAACTCGAGGCCGAACTCCGAGGCCCGCCGCGGGTCCTCCATGAACATCCGTCGCTTCTCGAGCCATTCCTTGAGCCTCGCGAGGCCCGCGATCTCCTCCAGCGACTGGGCCGTCGGACAGAACTCCAGCAAACCGTCGCGCTCGACCAGTTCCCGCTTGGCCTCGGCGACCCGCTCGACATCGTCCGCGCCGAGCTCGCCGTCCTCGACGATCGACCGGGTCAGCAGCTTCTCGGCCTCGGCGAGGGTGAGCCCGCGCAGGTTGGCCAGCAGGCGGGCCCGATCGACCGGCGTCAGCGACACTCCGATCCTCATCGTGGCCGAGACGTTCTGGACCACGCGCTGCAGCAGGTTCCCGTACTCCTCCTGCGTGGGAACCGGGACGCGCACCACTCCCACCACGGTGCGCAGAGACTCGGGTAGGTTGACGTCGGCCCCGGTCAGGACGACGGCGCCCGAGCGGTTGGCGAGCCGCTGCGCCGCCTCGCGCAGGAGGTCGGCCACCTCGGGCTTCTCGAGGTCCGCCCCGAGACCGTGAAACACGTACAAGGCCGGCAGCGCGGAATCGATGACGTGGCCGAGGGCCACACGCGGATCCTGCGTGCCGTAGACGCTGGTCGGCGCGCCCGCCCGCCTGAGCCCCGTGGCGCGCCGCCAGACGAACAGCGCCGCCCGCATCCGCTCCGCGGCACGCTCCGCGAGCGCTTCCGCGCGGTCCTCCTCCACCGTGTCCAGCAGCAGCGCGCCGTAGCGCGAGCGAATGAGGAGCTCGAGATCGTGGAGCGCGTCGCTGTTCATCGTGCCGAAAGCTATACGCTTTGCCGATCCGGCGCCAACACGTGCAAGGGACCCGCGACAGGCTGCTTCCCCACCCACCGTCTGGAGTGGGGCAAGCGGCCCCCTCTTGACGGCACAGGATTGGCACCAGTGGCAAGCTCGAAGAAGACCTGCTCAGGACCGATGGCAAGGGCATCCAGCATCCCCATGTCCTTCGCCAAGCCAACATGCTGCTCGATTGAGACATCGGCCATACTCAGTCCTCGGAATGTTGCGGCGTAGGCATCCTGGCCAGCCCCAACCATCATCTCGATGGCGACGAAACCGGCTGCTGCGAGCAGTTCCCGCACCTCGTCAGGCTCGTGCAGGGTGAATCCATGCTCGGTTTCCGGATACCGCTGTATCGTGCTGCGAGGATTGAAGACCGACGACAAGATGGCCGCCGGGTCGCAAGACCCTCGACAGCTCGAGCGCGCCGCTCCTGACCACCGTCCCGAACCGCTGGGCGCACCCATCGACCATGGTCCGCGAGAGGTCCGGGCCTTCGATCGCTGTCGGGCGCGCGTTGGGCGCGTGAGCTGCCGGCCCGCTGCGCTGCGAACCTCATCATGGCCTGCGGGCCGGTCTGCTCGACCCGCCTGTGCGGCGATCCTCGCATCTGCTACGACAGATTCAGCAAGCGCTTGCCGCGCCACACCCGGACCACTCGCACACGGTCGTCATCGACCTCGGAGACCGCCTTGCGCAGCAGTCGCTCCCCCACCTCGGGGACTTGCTGCTCCGCATACCAGGCGCGCATGGCCTCGAGGTCTTCAACGGCCGACGCGTGTCGCCGACCTGATGCACGACAACGTCGCCGACACAGCCTGTCCGGTGGTCCATGTCGAGGAACGCAGCGGGTCGGCTCCGCCCGGAATCACAACCCCTGAGCCGCGCCAGCGGTCGTCTGGCCCGCACCACTCGGCGCCAGGCCCGATCGCGCCTTCAGTCGAAGGATCCGCCCCGCCGACGCCTCCGCCTGCATCCTGGGAAGCCGACCGGAGCGAATCGCGGCCTCCACGGCGCCGATGACGTCCTCCGGTCGCGCCGAGCAGACCAGCGCCAGGTCGGCTCCGGCCTTGAGGGCGCGGACGGCCGCCGCCGCGGAGCCGATCCCCAGAGCTCGCGTCGTCGCGGCCATCGACAGCGAGTCCGTGACGACGACCGTCTCGGGTCCAACGCGCGACCGCAAGTAGCGCATCGCGTTGGGCGAAAGGCTCGCGGGCGTATGCGCTTCGGTGAGCCCCGATGACTGCAGATGGCCCACCATCACCATCGGGGCGCCGGCCGCGAACGCGCGCTCGAATGGCAGCATGTCCCGCCGGCGAAGGACAGACAGCGCGGGGACCCTCCCGGCGCCGTCGTGCGTGTTCGACGCCCAGCCGTGGCCCGGCCAGTGCTTCACCGTCGGGATCACCCCAGCCGATCTGAGGCCCGACGACCACGCCACGACGTGCGAGCCCACGACACTGGGGCTCGAAGAGAAGCAGCGCTCGAGCGAGCTCATGTAGCGGCCGGGCACGTCCAAGTCGGCGACCGGCGCAAACACGACCGAGACATGCAGCTTCCTCAGCCGTGCACCGTAGTCCTCCGCCGTCGATCTCGTCTTGGCGACGCTCCACTGGCCCATCGTGCGCGCCGACGGCAAAGGGTAGATGACGTACCGGAGCCTCTGAACCTGCCCGCCCTCCTCGTCGCTGGCGATGAAGGGCCTGATGCGGTGGGGCGCGGCGCGCGAGACGGCCGCCAGATCGCTGCCGATGCTGATTCGCGCCCCGTTGCCGAGAATCACGATCCCGCCGATCCCCAATCGCGCGTAGCGCATCCCGGCACGCGGGCTTGCGGCCGACACGGCACAGAACGTGAGTTGCGCTGCCAGTTGTCGATTGGTCCAAGTAGCGGGGTCCGCGGCCGAGTAGGCGCCGCGGGCGGACGCGGACGACACGGCGCGCACAGGCGTGCCGTGGCAACTGCCGGCTCTCGCGACCGCATGCGTCGGAGCCAACGCCAGGGCCGCGATTGCGCTCAGCCCCACCGCGCAGAGTGCCCGCCGCATTCCCTTCACCGGCATGACCGTGCGGCCCGCGCTGTTCCCTCGCAACTCACTCGACCTCCTCGCCCGAACACTCTCCATGCGCTCGTGCACGGCGCGCCGCCGCACCGCGCTGTCGATCCGGCGCCGCGGCACTGAGTGATACCTCCGGTGACGCGAACCCCGGCACCGCCAGTGTAGCCGAGAAGTGAATCCGCGACGCGCTCGGTTGCCATGCCGGCAAGGCAGACCGGCACAGGCGCGAGGGCGAAGATCGAAAGCGACATGAGGATGAGCGCCAAGCGACCGGAGAGACACAAGCAGGGTACGTTGGCGACGAACAGCGCGACGCTCACGACGATCGTGCGCGGCAGCAGCCGGCCTGATCCACGGCACACGACGGCATAGAAGAGAACGGCCGCGTACAGCAGGGTGAATCCGGCGACGTCAAGCGAGAGATAGCGAATCGTCTCCTCCTGCCTACGACGAAGCAGGACACCCGAGGGAACCTCCGCGAGCTTGCCCGCAGCCATGCTCGCCGCGAGCAGCGGTAGGTTGTTCACGACTTCGATCACCAACGAGAGGACGAGCAGACAGCACGCGATGACCAACGCATAGGGGCGATCCTCGTATCATCTGATCGTGAACATCACGCCGACGGGTAGGAATGCGACAGCGTACAAGCAGCACGAAGAGCGCCAGCACGGTGCCCAGCCGAAGGGGGCCTCCGCCGCTCGCCTCAGGCGTCGACGGAACGAACGCCCGCGTCGACACTGGGCATCGCCACGATGTAGGAGAGCCCGTAGCCCACGAGGGCGATCGCGGCGAGGCTGCCGCAGAGCAGCAGGATTCGCCGGAAGACGTCAGGGCTTTGATCCTCCCTCTCGCGCATGGACGCACCATCCCGGCTGTCGTGACGATCGACTGCGCCGGTCCAACTTCTCCGCGCGTCAGCGCCGCGGACCGCAGACGCGATGTCGGGGTCCGTGGCGCCGATCACCGGTCGTCGCGGCGCCCCGGTCAGTCCTCCCGGGCCAGCCTCGACGTCTTGCGGGGAGGCAAAGGGACGAGCACCGAGGTGCCCTCCTTGTAGGCCTCGTACTCGACCTGGCCGCCCCATCTCGCGTCGGCCCTCTTCTCCAGCAGGGGCACCCCGCTGACGCGAGTGAGCAGCAGGATGACGAATAGCGGGGAGATCAGCGTCGCATACTGCCAACCGCGCAGGACGGGCAGCGCGACGAGCGCCACGCCGATCCAGAGCACGATCTCGCCGAAGTAGTTGGGGTGGCGCGACCACGACCAAAGCCCCGTGCGGATGAACGCTCTCTTGTTCCGCGGATCTGCCCGGAAGCGGCTCTTCTGGAGGTCGGCCGCCGCCTCCACGGAGAAGCCAGCGACCCAGATCAGGAGCCCGATGAGGGCGTAGACGTCCAGGTCCTTCCGCAGCGTGCTGGTGATCGCGGCGAGAGCGGCGGCCAGGGTCAGGGCGACCCACAGCCCCTGCAGGGTCCAGGCGTTGAGGAAGCGGACAAAGGACGGCTTGATTGCGTCGAAACGGGCGTCTCTGCCGGCCATGCGGATGCGGCGGAACAGGTAGCCGCCCAGGCGTGCCGCCCAGATCACCACTACGGCGAACAGGATCATCGACCGGCCGTCAATCGCTGGACTGAGCAGCACAGCGATGGTCGTCACCGAGATGTAGGTGACACTGCCGGTGAGATCGAAGAACCCCTCGTTCTGCAGCAGGTAGGCCGGAATGAAGGCCAGCCACTGGATCAGAAATGCGAGCCCAACCGCAAGTGCGAAGATCGGGATGCCGAACGCCGTAGCGCCGCCCTGACTCCCGGCCACGGCGACCCCGGCGGCGATGAGAACCACGACGGGGATGGCGGCCAGCGCGTTGCGATCTGTCGACTTCATGCCATCACCTCACCCGCACTCTACCCCGCGCGGCGGACGCTCCCGACCTCGGCCCGTTCCGGCCTCGGCCTCGTGCTCGGCCAGCGCCTGCACGAGCGCGACCGCGCGCCCCACCTCAGGAGGTGAAATCATCGGCAGCACGCACCGCGATCGTCGGCGACCGAGGAGGAGAGGCGCATGGATCGTCAGCAGAAACGCTCCGAGAAGAAGGTACGCAAGATCGCCGCGCGGGGCGACGGTCGCGCACTGCTGGACGCGGCCCTCGGCGGCGATGGCTACGCCGTCGAGACCGTGCTCAACGAGATGGGCGCCGCCGGTGTCGGCCTGCTGCGCAACGCGCTCTCCGTCGCGACGACTGACGACGAAGTCCAGCTCGTGCTCCAGAAGCTGGGCCACACGGGAGACGCCGGAGCGCTCGACACCATCCAGGGCATGATGTCGCACCCTTCGCCGTCGATTCGCGAGCTGGCCGTCCGGCGGCTCGCCCAATCGGGCAACGACGGGCACGTTCCCGCCATCATGGAGATGCTGTCCGATCCCTCACCCGAGGTCCGCGATGCTGCCCTTGAGGTCCTCGACGAGATGGCCGGACCGTACAGCGCCCGCCATCTTCCCGCGGGCGCGGCGGAGATCATCGCCGCCGCGCACGAGAGGAAGGCGGCCGAGGACAGGGAGGCTCGCGAGAGGAAGGCGGCCGAGGATCGGGCAGCGCGCGCGGCCGCGATCGCGGCTCCCCTCACCAACCGCTCCGCGGCCATCCTCCTTCTGGGGCTCTGCGGAGACATCGACCGCACGTATGCCGAGCC
>Ga0315295_10004925_pt1 | contig 11410 bp, 8 predicted proteins | sample YL17G14_0_MG_FD_204453 | JGI IMG/M metagenome (GOLD analysis project Ga0315295, IMG submission 204453) | Sediment microbial communities from Yellowstone Lake, YNP, Wyoming, USA - YL17G14_0 | ecosystem: Environmental > Aquatic > Freshwater > Lake > Sediment | place: USA: Wyoming | collected...
TTTTAGGGACAATGAGGGCTGTAAGAGATATGTAGACATAATACTTAAAAGCCTAGAGGCTGGAGTAAATCACCCAAGACTTCTTAGAACTTCTGAAGGGTATTTATACAATAATAATTTTGACGGAACCCAAATAAGGCTGGTCGTAATGGATTATATTGACGGAAAGACTCTTTATGATTCAAAAGAAAAAGTAAGTCTTGAGGATGCAAAGTTTTTGGTCCAACAAGCAGCTTTAATTAATCAAATTGATTTAAAAGTTCCTTTTGTTTACGACAGCTGGGCAATAGCTAACTTTCTCAAAGAGTGGAAAGAAAACAAAGAGGTGTTTTCCAAGGAAGATAAAGATTTAATCGATCCGGTATTTAATGAATTTTCAAAGCTAAATCTCAACTCTCTTCCCACTGCTTTTGTGCACGGAGACATCATTAGAACTAATGTAATGAGAGATAAAAACGGAGCGCTATATATTTTAGATTTTTCAGTTGCCAACAACTATCCTAGAATTCAAGAACTTGCGGTTCTACTTTGTAACATACTTTATGAGGATAAAAATCCTGGAGACTTTATGGATTACTATAAACTAGCTTTGGATGAATATGGGAAACGAATCGGGCTGACCAAATTAGAGTTTGAATCCCTCCCTTTGTATCTGAAGGCAGCCCACGCAATGCATATTATCGGAGCAGGAAAAGAGAAGTACAAGAAAGATAACAAATCTGAAGAGAATGCGTATTGGTTAACTCAGGGAAGGAGAGGCCTCACAGATATGAACAAGATATTCAAATAACCAGCTTGTAGTCTTTCTGGTAAATCATAAAACCATTTCCTACGCAGTGTCTAAAAAATAGACACCCTCTAATGCTGCTATAATTCTTCTTTTAAAGATGAAAATTCTGTGGAAATATTTTTTATTGGGAATTCTGTTGACTGCCATTCCGGGTTCAATCTGGGCTATAAAAAGCGATAAGGTCCCAAAAGTATTAAGTCTGGTCGCAACACCCACCATAACTCCAACCCCTACGCCTTCCCCAACTCCCACTCCAACTCCCACGCCTTCCCCAACTCCTTCTCCTACGCCCACGCCGGTTTTGCCCCCACGCGTTTCTCCTGAAGAAATCCACGCTTTTATTGAGAGATTTGCGGCTCAGTACGGCGTGGATCCTAATGTACTAAGGCATATTGCGGTTTGTGAATCGGGATTCAATCCTTTGGCCTCTAAGTTTTCGTATGCAGGTTTATACCAATTTGGGCCCAATACTTGGAAAAATTATCGCCTCATGATGGGGGAGGATCCAAATGTCGACCTTCGCTACGACGCGGAAGAATCAACCCAAACAGCGGCCTATGTTCTTTCTATCAACCAAGGCTACATTTGGCCTTCCTGTTTACCTTAAGTGATATAATTAGCCTATGCATAATTAACCTATGCTAAAAAGAAATACTCCTTCCTGGTATGGACTCGTTCAGGCGGCTGAGGTTTTGGCTTATTGTTTAGGGGTGGGTCTTTTTCTGTCGCAAGGCGAGAAAATCTTCCAGAAATTCAATTACGTCTTGGCTCCTGTACTTATGTTGGTTCTTTTTAGCGTTTCCGCACTTATCTGCGGCCTTCTTGTTTTTTACCGCCCTTATAAATTTTTCTTTGACGGCAAGAAAAAAGAAGCTATCGATATCGTTCTTGCCACAACCGCCTGGCTCTTCTTTTTTATGCTGGTAATTCTACTTCTAGTTCTGGGTTCAAACCCCCGATAAAACCTCGTTATTTTATACAAAAGTAGCTTCCGATGGGGGAGAGCTCACGAAGGCTAATCTCTTGGGAGATAAAAGAAGAGGCACTTCCTCCGTCTAAATTCATTGCATCCGCCAAATCAATCTGGGAATTCTTTTCAAAAAGCTCAAGGACCTCCGGGAGCTCCTGAAGCCTAGGACCCATAAAAACCGAATTTGCATCGTAAATTATAATAAATACCGTTTCGTTTTCGCCGGTAACACCGACAATAACCCGCCTGGCTTCCTCATCTCTTTTTAGGCTTAGTTTAAGAACCTCGTCATTCTCGATTAATAAAGGACCGTTTTGAAGAGCAACCCTTAAGGGATCTTGGGGAGTCAGTCTAGTTATCCTTGGGGTTTCGAAGTCGTTTATGGAATAAACCGCATTAGAGAGTGATGTCTCAATATATCTTTTTAGCTGTTTGGTTTCTGTGATAAAAAGGCCTGTAGGGGATCCTTCGGAAGTATAATAACCGCCGTTGACCAAGACACTACATTGTGCTTTTTCTAATAAAACCTGGGAAGTTTGTTTTTCCTCAAAGTTTGGAAGTAGCGAAATAGCTTGGGCATTTTCAACAACTACAAATTGAGCCTGGTAGCTGCGGTCATTAATTTTGATCTCAATCCCACCTTTAGGGATTGGAATGCCCAAAACTTCCGGGGAGGGCTCACCTGTAACCTCTTTGCCTTTTTCCTTTTTAAATCCTTCAAAAACAAAAACTGCCGCAACGGTCAGAAGCGAAACTGCAATCAAGATCTTTAGGGTTTTCATTTAAAAACAATAAGTATTTTAGCACGAGAGGTGAATGTCTCTAGGTCTTATTTTGAAATCCTCGAAAACCGGTCATTATTAGCTTCGATTTCGGCATTCTACCCCTTGTTTACCCGGGCTAATAAAGGTAATATATAGCGAGGCTAATCAGCCTCATCATTATTGCATGGATATCGGTAAAATCCAACCAGTTGATATAACCACCGAGCTGTCTAAAAGCTACCTCGATTATGCTATGAGTGTTATTGTAGCCCGAGCTCTTCCGGATGTTAAAGACGGACTAAAACCAGTGCATAGACGCATTCTTTATGCAATGCACTTGATGGGTCTTTCTCCTACGTCCTCATTCACAAAATCCGCCAAAGTTGTAGGAGAGGTCTTGGGTAAATACCACCCCCACGGGGATATGCCGGTCTATGATGCTTTGGTAAGACTCGCCCAGACGTTTTCGATGAGGTATCCGTTGGTAAAAGGGCAGGGAAATTTCGGAAGCGTTGATGGAGACCCTCCGGCTGCAATGAGGTACTGCATTACCGGGGACTGCTTTGTTATCACAGATAAGGGATTGGAAAAAATAGTAGATCTCAAAAAGAGAAATCCTCACATTCAGGTTCTCTCCTGGGACAACAGAGTAAACAGTGCCACTAAATGGTTTAATTCTGGAGTTCACCCAACCAAAGGAATCTACACCTTCAGGGGCCTTCAGCTAAGGGGAAGTCTAAATCATCCTGTCTTAACCTGGACTAAAGACCATCAAGGGAAACCTTACCTTGGATGGAAACTTTTGGGTGGGATCAAACAGGGAGAATACTGTGTGATAAATAGAACCTCAACTTTTTTCCCCAAGGATCCACTGCTTTCAGATTATTATCCAGCTTTATCCGACAGAAGAACCGATAGCCATACTCTTCCAGTCCGGTTGAGTCCAGATTTGTCTTTCGTGTTGGGAGCCTTGGTCGCCGAAGGAAGCGTATCGCATAATCAGATCGGTTTCACCAATAGCGACAAGGAATTCTTGCAGAAATTCAAAAGATCTTTTAAAAAGGTTTTTCCCGACTGCCGTCTCCACGAATTTAGAAGAAAACCGCAGGGTTTTACGAAAAAATACTACTACGTACTTGAAATCCACTCAAAGCAAGTTATCGAATTTCTTATCAACCTTGGACTTGCTCCCGTTAGGGCAGGAGAAAAGGAGGTACCTCAAGTAATATTTAGCTCCTCAAAGAAAAGTCTCTCATCTTTTCTTAGAGGCTACTCTGAGGGTGATGGAAGCGCCTACCTTTCCGGTGCTCCAGAGATAAGCCTGATTTCAAAAAGCAGAAAACTTCTTTCCCAGATCCAGATTATTCTTCTACGTTTTGGTATTGAGTCTTCACACCGATATCAGCCCTCCAAGAAGATCTATAAACTTCTTTTTAGGGGTCATGACAATCTGAATCTTTTTTCAGATCAAATAGGCTTTGTCTCTACGAAGAAAAAAAAGAGAATGGCAAAACTTTGTGAAATGAACGAAAACGGTTGGGTGATGTCTAAAACAGATTTCGTTCCTTACCTTTCCGAATATTTAAGAGGTTCTACTAAATATAAAGGTCATATGGAGTGGCTTAAGAAACACAACCTTAATCGCTACCCCAAGCTTAAAAAGCTATGGCCCAAATTGAAAGATTTCTTGGACAACGAGGACAAAAATCTCGTCGAGGAAATTCTCGATAAAAGATTTCTTTTTGATAGGGTAGTTTCAATAACAGATTCTGGCCCAGAAAGGGTCTATTCTTTAAGAGTAGAAAGCCCAAGCCATTCTTTTGTTTCCAACGGATTCATCAGCCACAACACAGAAGTCAAGCTGGCCCAAATTTCCGAAGCAGCCCTTGCAGACATCGAAAAGGATACTGTGGACTTTTTGGACAACTTCGACTCAACACTTAAAGAGCCCGTATTTCTTCCGTCACTTCTTCCAAACCTACTTTTAATGGGCTCCGAGGGAATTGCGGTCGGGATGGCAACCAAAATCCCTCCCCACAACTTAAGGGAGGTTGTGGATGCAGTTATTGCAACCATCAAAAAAGGCAAGGTCTTAACAGAGGGTAAAACCCAAGAAAAACAAACTGAGTTTGTCATTAAAAAGATAAACCTTGTTGCCTCAGGAGAAGAAAAACATCTAACTGAAGGGGAGGTCAACCCAACCGCGGTTTCCTTCGAAAGCGATATCTCAATCGAAGAGCTGGTCGATATAGTTCCGGGTCCTGACTTTCCAACCTCTGCCGCCATTTACGACGCGGCTTCCTTAAACGAAGTATATGCCACTGGCAGAGGCAAAATTATTGTTCGGGGAATTGCCGAGATTAAAGAGGGCAGAAAAGGAAGACAACAAATAGTAATTTCTGAAATTCCTTACCAGGTAAATAAGGCCGAGCTTGTAATGAAAATTGCGGACCTTGTAAGGGAGAAAAAGATTGTAGGAATAGCCGATCTAAGGGACGAGAGCGATAAGGACGGAATGAGCGTAGTGGTTGAGCTTAAAAGAGACGCCAAGCCAAAGGCGGTTTTAAATAACATTTATAAACATACCAAACTCCAAACAACCTTCCCCGCAAACTTCGTAGCCCTAGTCGACGGAACTCCCCATACTCTAAACCTCAAGCAAATTCTGGTTGAGTACGTAAAACATAGACAAAAAGTTGTAACCAGAAGAACCATTTTTGAGCTTACCGAAGCCAAGAAAAGATCCCATATCTTGGAAGGGTTAAAGATTGCCCTTGATAACTTGGATGCGGTTATAAAAACGATAAGGGCAAGCAGAACCCAGGAAGACGCTAAAGCCAACCTTATCAATAAATTTGGACTTACTGAGATTCAAGCAACCGCGATATTGGACATGCAGCTAAGACGTCTTGCGGCTCTCGAGCGAGAAAAAATCGAAAAAGAGTACGAAGAATTAAAGCGTTTAATAGATAGCCTAACCGCAATTTTGAAAAATCCTCAAAGGGTCTTGGAGATTATAGTCAAAGAGGTCACTTTGCTTAGAGAAAAATTTGGAGACGAAAGAAAAACCAAAATTTATAAAGCGGCGATAGGGGAGTTTTCGGAGGAAGACTTGGTTCCGAAGGAGGAAACGTTAATTACGGTTACAAAAACCGGCTACATTAAAAGAGTTCCCAGAGGAACTTATAAAGCCCAAAGGCGTGGCGGAAAAGGTGTAATCGGAATGACCACAAAAGAAGAGGATGAAATTTCTCATATGCTTACCGCCTCAACCCACGATCTTGTTCTTTTCTTTACAGATCGCGGAAGGGTATTTGGTACAAAGGCTTGGGAGATTCCGGAAACCACAAGACAAGCCAAGGGTCAAGCCTTGGTAAATATATTAAATCTAGAACAGGGAGAGGAAATAAAATCTATTCTTCCTCTGGAAGGCAATCGCAGCGAAGGGCACCTTATCATGTCAACCACCGACGGAATTATCAAAAAAACCAAACTTTCGGAATTCCAAAACCTGAGAGCATCAGGTTTAATTGCTATAAGACTCAGAAAAGGGGACTCCTTGGTCTCCGTACATCAAACCACCGGGGACGACCACATTCTTATTCTCACCCAAAAAGGCAAGTCCATTAGGTTTCCTGAGGTCAACGCAAGGAGCATGGGCAGAGCTACCTCCGGAGTATCCGGAATAAAACTTGAGAGCGGCGATAGGGTAATTGCCATGGAGGTATTTGCCGGCAAAGTTGCAAAGCCGTCGGATAAAAGAAGAAAGGTCTTTAGGGACATTCTTACAATCTCGGAAAAGGGGATAGGCAAAAGAACCCCTGTTCACCTTTTCCCAATTCAAAGAAGGTCCGGTAAAGGGGTAAAGGCCGCAACCGTAAATCCCAAGACCGGAGACCTGGCAACGGCAATCATGGTAACACCTAAGATTGATCAGGTAATCATTACCTCAAAATCGGGACAGGTAATTAAGCTTCCGCTTAAAAATATCCCACAGCTTGGAAGAGCCACCCAGGGTGTGATACTTATGATATTTGCATCAAAAGGGGATTCTGTGGCAGCAGCAACTGTCCTTGAGAAAGTCTCAGATGAGGAAATGGAAGAACCTCAACTACTACCATAATCTCTAGCTGGCTACCTTTTCTGTTATAATTGCCCAATTATGGCCGGACCGGTAAAAGAAGGTTCAATTGAAATCCCTTCTGCCGAGATGGAAATTCTTGCGACTTATGGGATGGAAGAGTTAGATAGAAGATTGAGAAGTGTAACTATTCAGGGAATCAACACTCTTCACCCTTATTATTCTAGCCTGATAACCCTTGATGAAATTCCTCCCTCGCAACTCAAACCCTGCGCTCTTTATGTTTTAAATGCAAATTTTGAGTTCCAAAGGAAACTGAGATGTGCTCTACTGCAAAAGGGAATAGATACGCTTCATTTAACAAGAGATGTAGCCATGGTTGATTTTCGATGGGGAAAGTTAAAAGAAACGATAAGTCCACCAGTCGTCGAACTTTCAGAAGACGACGAAGGCTGTCCTCTGGTAATAACTGACGGTCTTCACAGAATGACTTTGGCCAAAGAGAGTTCTGAGACATCTGTAAGTGCCATTGTGATCAAAAACACGGCAGCCCCCCTTCCGGTACTACCGACGGAGTGGGTGGAGATAAAACGGGTAGATACTGTTCCAGAGCTATCACAAAAAAGAAAATTCCGCTTCAGCTCAGACGAAGAAATGCTTAATTGGTTTAATGGAGAAAATGCGGCCAGAAACCGCGAGAGATATTTGGGTGGATTCCCAAACACTTTTGAAAAACTCGCTGCAGCACACGTCTATTCCCCGGGTAAGGTCCCTACTGAAACTCAATTCTATAAATCTTCAGAAACAGGTACCCTTATGCACGAGCTCCGAGAACAATATTCCTCTGCGGGAGTTCTCCTAATTAGTAGTGACCGAAAAAGAGTTTGTCTAGTACAACACATCGGCAATCCGGGAATGTGGAGTATAGCTGCAGGTTCTAAAGACGCCCAAGACGGTTCACCCGAAGAAACAGCTATCAGAGAACTAAAGGAGGAGCTAAAAATAAGCATTGCTTTAAGTGCCTTAGGAAACCCACTTGTCGTAATTAACAAAACTGGTTCTCTGGGTAAGAAAAAGGTGGCTTTTTTGTTCCTGCTAATTCTCGAAGATGAAGACCTCCCCTTCGAGACAGAGCCTTTCTCGTTATCTCAGGCCAAGTGGTTACCAATAGGGGAGGTCCATGAAATGCTAAAAAAACCCTCAAGGCATATCAGGCCCCGTGGACTCTTTTATACAAAAACGGGCTTAGAGCGGCTGTTAGAGGTGGAAAATGCTGAATTACCAAGTAGATTCGGGGGTATTGCAGAAGTAACAATTTCCTAATCAATTTAAATTCGGGTAATTCAGTTTCCCCCTTTTCCGTGGAAAGCCGCATGGACTTCTCTTAATTGTTTATTGGTTATATGGGTATAAATCTGGGTTGTTGATACGTTTTTGTGTCCAAGCATTTCCTGTACGCTTCTTAGGTCCGCCCCAGCCATTAGTAGGTCCGTTGCAAAAGAATGCCTCAAAACGTGTGGAGTCACATCAACCGGAAGTTTTATTTTTCTTGCGTACTTTTTAATCATTCTTTGCACCGAGCGGGGAGTAAGACGCATTTTTTCATCTGGCGTTACCGGTTCCACTTTTCCCTTGTGTCTTATAAAAAGAGGTTTAAAGTGGTCTTTCCTATTGTTTAGATATTTCTTGACCCATTCGGCTGCCCTGGTTGAGAGGAAAACCACCCTGGCTCTCCCTCCTTTTCCTACAATCCCAAATTCTCTCCTTTCCAGGTCAATCTTATCTCTATCAAGCTTTGATAGCTCCGAAACCCTAAGGCCGGTTGAGAAAAGAACCTCAAGGATTGCTTTATCTCTTTTTCCATTTATTGTAGAAAGCGTTGGGGCGTTAAGAAGCCTGTCCACGTTTTCCCCTGTAAGAAATTTAACCTGCCTCTCTCCGATTTTGGGAAGTTCAATTTTTTCAGGAGACATGACCTGATAGTCGTTTTTTATAAGCCATTTAAGATATGAGCGAAGGGCTATTGCATGATAGCCTTGGGTTCTTCTCGATAGGCTCCCACCTTTTCCGTCCGGGAGCTGCGATAGAAACACTCTGTATTGCCTTATTACATCTTGGTTAATGTCTTTAAGCTCTTGTCTTATACCTCTATCTTTCATCCAATTGATAAACCTTTTTAGATAGTGTTTATAGTTTCTTATGGTTAGGGGAGAGGAGCCACGCTCAACCTGAAGATAATCCAGAAATTCTGAAGATTTAATAGCGATCTCTGACTGGCCGGCAGGTTGGCTAGTCATCCTATATATACATTATATCAGGAAGAATAAACTGTCAATATTGTGCGACTAATACAATATCCTGGGGTTGGGAAAAAGAACTTGAGCAAGCAGATCTAACTTAGGTAGACGCAGCACGCGGGAGTTTGACACTACCTCCGGGTATTCAATTTCATATCTTGGTAAATCCGGCACCAAAACAACATGGGCATCGGTATGCATTAGAATTTCCTTTATATGAAGCGGGTCATTTTCAAAAAACATCCCAATTGTGTCTAATCCGACAACCCGTGCTTTAAACCCATTTTGGTCGTCATCATTTGCATCTCTAATGCGAATGTTTTCTTGAGGAACCCAACCCAACCAACGGCGCACCTGAAGTCTTGTAACTTCGTCCAGGTGGAATTTTCTAGATGTAGCAACTATTACTTTCTTGCCGTCGCGCATACTTGCAAGAGTTATTTCCCTGGCTCCTCTAATTAAAAGTGAGCTTTTAATTAAGTCTCGGTTTTCCCAATAGTCCTTAAATTGCGAAGCGTCAGCAATTTCAAATGGTTTACCTAATTTCAAAAGCCAATTTCTAATCGAGTTCCACTCAGTAATATCATCTACCGTGTATGAAGTTCCATGGACAGAATTAAATTTTTGAACAACTGAACGATCCAGATCAAATAAAACACCGTCCGAATCAAATCCAACAGTGTCAACTACACTGTAAACCCTTAACAATCTGCTAACCTCCGGATGAACTTCGCCAAAATCAAATTCCTGCAACATAGAGGTAGATTCTATCAATAAGCTAGATCTTAAGCAAAGCTTATATTTACAACCTCACCAAATCGATTTTAAGGCTTGTGTAATTTAAAAGACGGCTATCTTCCCGTATTTATGGGATTATCGCAAATCTTGCAGAATTATTCTTTTAAGATCATAAAAAGCCTTAGGCCGGGGGAGTGGCGTAAAGACTTAAAATCCTTCGGTAATTATTCGGTTTATAATATTTGATAGACCAACCAAAAAGAGAGAAATACTCACATAATTTGAAAAGTTTTATAAACAAAAAAAAAGAAACCAAAAACGATGGGGAAATCCTTCTTCCCTCACGCCGTAAGTATGTACGTCGCAAAAGTTACATTGTGCGACTATATATAGGCTCGCTTCTCCCGGGTATGCGTCTATCTCTTGGCTATATATATCTACTTCGGAGAGAATAAGAGTCCTTTAATTGTCACCACGGACACTTGCCTTATCCTCTAAATAATTGCGGCGGTATAACCAAGGGCTGGATTATCTCTTAATGGCTACCCGGCTCCGGTAGGGCGCTCTTCCCGTCTGACCTTTAAAAGTTATCCACACTCGAAAGAGAATAACGAGGCTAAACTCTACTTTACTGAAGCTAACAACTATATCAATCTATATCACTTATCGTTCGGTTTATCTTCGGAAGGCTGTTAGCGTCGCTTTTCGTGAAAACTACCTATAATATTTGTGAAAACTAGCACCCTATAGGTTGTAGTGCTATTTAATTTTAACCTGTTTAACTCCCCTCTCTCCCCTGGTTGACTTGGGTGTCTTAAAAAATTATTAATCCCTAAATTTAAAATTGAAGTTAACCGCCCCAGCGCGTGGCTAAAAACATTCCAATAAATACTAAAACTCCAAGAGTCAGGTATTCCCTAACGGTCTGGCTAAAAAGCCTACCTTCGAGCTTAGCTTGTCCTAAACCCAAAAGAAGGTACAAAGCGATGGTTAAAAATAAAGAACCTACAACTACCGAGGTCGGCCAGAAGAAAATTGCAAGCGAAAGCTCTCCCAAAACTAAAGAGGAAATGGCGGCTTGTGAGAAAAGTTGCCTTGAAAACGAGGTTTCCAAGGGAATAACCCAAAGCCCCTGGCTAAGAAGAAAAAAGGAGGAAAAGGCAACAAAACCTGAAGTCACCCACGGAAAAGTTCTTAGAGACAATATCGCGTCGAACATAAGGAAAGATGTGACCAGGGTGAGTACAAATCCTACTCCCCTAGCAGCCCTTAGTAAGGCAATTGTTCGAATGGCACCTACCGTATAAATATTCGAGGTCAGGCACAAAACATACATTCCTATCGCGTAAAAGGCAATAACCGGGAGTCTGGTAAATGGACTAACAGGAAGTAAAAACCAAAATATCCCAACCCCTAGTGTAAAGGAAACGGGTAAAACCAAGGCTAAAAGGGTCATGTTTTTCCCCAAACCCTCCCTTAGGCTCCATACGAATAGGATTAGTGTAAGAACCGAAAGACCGGCAATTGCCCAAAATCTTGTACCCCCTTCCAGAAGTTGCATCACGATAAACCCCATTGAAAGAATAGCCGAAGTAATTAAAAACTTTTGTCTTTTAGACATTTGTCTGGGCAACCACCGTATCGGGGATGTCCACGTTGGCGTGGACTTTCTGAACATCTTCCAGATCCTCTAAACTATCCAAAAAAGAAAGGACGCGTGCGGCTGCTTTGGGATCCGTTACGAGCTGCAAGTTTTTTGGTTTTAAATAA
>Ga0315295_10004926_pt1 | contig 11406 bp, 9 predicted proteins | sample YL17G14_0_MG_FD_204453 | JGI IMG/M metagenome (GOLD analysis project Ga0315295, IMG submission 204453) | Sediment microbial communities from Yellowstone Lake, YNP, Wyoming, USA - YL17G14_0 | ecosystem: Environmental > Aquatic > Freshwater > Lake > Sediment | place: USA: Wyoming | collected...
GCAAATCCGCCACCCATGTATCCCGGGCCTGCCAGAAGTGGCTTAAGGCCACCCCCTCGGAGGTGGTCAACCGCTTCCGGATGGACTTTGCCGCCCGGGAGCTGGCCGGAACCGAGCGCCCGATCGTCGAAATCTGCCTGGGCCTGGGTTTCGATTCCCTGAGCCATTTCTACAGCCTGTTTAAAAAACGCCACGGCATTTCCCCCCGAGGATACCGCCTCCGGAACCGGGGGGGAACCTTTGCCGGAGAGATAAATAATGGATATCCCATTCATTGAAAATTCCGTGCGTGGGATTTTGCCTTGAATCGGGGAAAGGTTTAAAAATGAAAGAGAAATTAAAAAGAAAATGGTTTCCCGGGATATTTGATTTCATCAACTTCAAGCCCCGGAATCCCCGTCTCCTCAAATATGTTTTTTACCCGCCGGGGATGAGGCTCGGCTTCAAGATGCTGGCTGGGATGTTCAAGGCGGCCAACCTTCCCCTGATCAACCGGGTCCATCCCTGGGTGAGTAATGAAAAAAACCGGCTGTTTATTATCCCGGTACAGGAGACACTCGAACTCGGGGAGAGCGTGACCGTGCCCTACCAGCTGGTGGAGACTTTCATCGAGAGGTCCTCCTACCGTGTGATCATCGATTTCTGCGCCTGCCGGAAGGCCGGCGAATGCAAAAAATATTCCTCCGACCTGGGCTGCATCATCATGGGCGAGGACGCCCGGAGGGCTCCCACCACCTGGGCCCACCCGGCTTCAAAGGAGGAGGCCCGGGAGCATGTTCAGAAAGGGATCAAGGCTGGTCTGCCGGTTTTCGCCGGCAAGCCCCGGGTGGATAACTATATCTTCGGGGTGCCGGATATGGGCCGGATGTTCAGTGTCTGCTTCTGCTGCGAGTGTTGCTGCCTCGGGAACACCATCAACCGTTACCTGCCCCCGGAGAAGCTGAGAATCCAGTACAATCGGCTTCCGGGCCTCGAGATCTTGGTGAATCAGGAAAAGTGCACAGGGTGCGGTACCTGCGTCGAAACCTGCCCCCTCGGACTTATCAGGATGGTGGATAAAAAGCCGCTGATCCCCGACGACTGCCAGGGCTGCGGCCGCTGCGCCAAGTACTGCCCCAACAAGGCGATTCACTTGAAGCTCGATAACCCCGGCTACCTGGAAAGCGCCATTAAAAACCTGGAGTCAGTGATTAAAATTTAGTGCCGGAGTTGTTGGCGGGGCCCCGGATGTTTCCGTGATGCCCCTGCCCGGCGGATCCATATTTTCAGGAGAGGAGAAAGAAAATGGATGCTGTCCCTTTGACCAAGTTGGACGAGAAGATAGCCAAGTTCTCCAAGAATCGAACCGTTCTGCGGACCATGCTGGCGGTGATCAGGTCCATCTTCCGGGTGATCTCCCTCCCGGGAATCCGCGACCGGCATTCCTGGGTCCACCCGGAAAAGAACATGTCCACCGTCCTGCCGATTAATAAAGAACTGAAACAAAACGGCGTTCTGGTTCCCGTCCCGATCGTGTCCGAGCTGATTAATAAATCATCCTACCGCATGATCATGAATGTCTGCGGCTGCCGCCAGGCCTACGACTGTAAAAACCATTCCGCCGAGATCGGGTGTTTGTTCATGGGAGAAAGCGTCCGGAAAATCCTCCGCGGGCTCGGCCGACCGGTCTCCCGGGAAGAGGCGATCGCGCACCTGCACCGGGCGATCGACAACGGCCTGGTCCCCGCCGTCGGCAAAGCGAATGTTGACACCTTTCTTTACCAGCTCCCGAGCGACGGAAAATTCGTCAGCGTGTGCTTCTGCTGCCACTGCTGCTGCCTGGGCGGCGCCTTCAAGAACCTCCCTGCCGAGCACTTCAACCGCATCTCCCCCCGGCTCGAAGGACTGAAGATCGAAGTGACCGACACGTGCACCGGCTGCGGGACCTGTGTGGAATATTGCCTCTACGAGGCCATTACGATTGAGGACGGCCGGGCCGTTCACAGCGAGATCTGCCGGGGCTGCGGCCGCTGCGCGACTTACTGCCCCGCGAACGCCGTGAGCATCTCCCTAAATAATTCCCATTTTAAGGATGATGTTCTCAGTCGAATCAGCCGTTATGGGGATGTGAGTTGAAAAATCGGTTTTTTCCCTTCTTTATCCATTTGCTCATAATTTGTGGTCATAAATTCTGATTTTTGATTTATTTCACCTCCACTCGATGCTGGGCCGGCGGCGCTCCACCAGGCGCCGGAATTTCACCTCCTGGTATCCCAGGGTCATGACCCCAAAGCAGCGATGATCTTTAGGGAGTCCCAGAAATTTCTTCAGCTTGGGATCGTACTTGGCGGAATTTTCGATGAATCCGTTAAAGCAGACACCCACCCCCAGGCTGTGGGCCATCAGGGCGCAATAATTAATGGCGGCGACGCAGTTGAAAGCCGAGCTGGAATCCCAGGCGGGAGCATGGACCAGGATTACCGCCCGCGCGTTCCAGAAGGCCCGGTCCACCCCGCTCTTGGTCGACTCGATCACGGACTTGGCCGCCGGGATGTAATCCTGCAAGAACTTGACGGTCTTGCGCCCGAGGATGAAGCCGGCGTAGAAGGCGACGATCGGGTTGCCCATCATCCCGAAGGCTTTCTCCATGCCGCTGACCGTAATCTCTCTGAGTTTGACGATTTCCCGGGGATCGGTGAAAACCAGGTAATGAACGTTCTGGCTGTTGCTTCCGGTCGGGGCGTACCTCCCGGCCTCGATGATTTTTTCCAGGACCTCCCGGGGAACCGGCTCCGGCCGGTAAAAGCGCACCGAACGGCGCTCCCGGAGGAGTTTTAAAACAGCCTCGGGGTTAACGGCCGGACCGGGGCCCGTGGTTAGATGGCTCTCCACCTTGGCTTCCGGATGGAAAATGGCCTCGGTGGGGCAGACCGCTCCGCAATGCCCGCAGGCGACGCAAAACTCCCTTCGCTCGACGGCGGCGATCTTGTTTTGCATCCCCAATACCAGGGCGGGGCAATACTTCACGCAGAGGCCGCAACCCGTGCATTTCCCGGTGATTATCTCCGGTGGGGGTGGGATTCGTTTCATCTTATTCCTCCTTATCTCTATTGGGTGAGATTAATGTTTAAGGGAATAATACTCATCGCCCAGTTTTAATGGAAGATGGGATCTTCCCTTTACTATTGCCGATTGCAGATTTCGGAATTTAGAAATACGATCATCAAGATTTTTTTAATGTCACTTCTACGAAACATATCCTCGAAGCCTTTAATCGGGGAGCAGAAATCCAGGGGTCAGGGATTAGAATAACTTCTGGATTCCTCCCGCCAAGCCTGTCCCCGCAGGTCTTAAGCGGGGAGCGGGACGGGAATGACAAACCGAAACGAATACCTCTTATTCAAAATCCAATGATGAGATAATTTCACCTGATTAATTTCTTTTCTCAGGTGAGCAGCTTTAGCGCGAGGGATAAGGTTTCCTCGGCCTCGGATTCGCTGGCCACCCCCAAGGCCACGCCCGCCACCTTTTGGCTGGCTACCCAGGGAAGCGATTCGGTGGGCGGGATTTTTCCCGCCCCCAGAACCTTCTTGGCCACGATCGGGCATTTGAATTTTTTGATCTCCTCCAGAAGCTCGGGGAGATTCCCAATCATTATCCCCCGCGGGTTCAGGGGAACCATGAGCATCTGGAAATCCAATTTGCTTTCCACCAGCGCCCGGAGGGTGGGAACAGCGCGGTGAACCGCCAGCCCGGGTATAATCCCGACCTTCCGAATCAGCGAAAGGTGTCCGGAGATCATCTCGAAATCGAGATGATCCGTTTCCATCCCGTGCAAAAGAGCGACCCGGGCGTTTACGCGAAGCAAAAGCTCGATCCCGCTTTCCACCTCGTTGGGGACCAGGGTCCCCACCACCACCGGCTCGATTCCCTCCTGTTTCCTGGCGTTTTCAATCGCCTCGATGACCCGGGGGAAAGCCACCGCCTGAATTCCCCTTACCCCGATTTTCCAGGCCTTAAGAATCAGATCGACCATATTCTCGGGATGCTCGTAAAAATGCTCGAAATATTCGGGCGCCCGGGAGCCGAACTGCCCCGCCCCGAGGAAAGGGGAAGTCCCCAGAAGCACCCGGGGAATCTGTTGTTTGGAAATCTGAAAAAATGCCGTCATCCGTAAGTTAAGAGTTTTGAGTAGAGAGTTAAGATGAAAAATTGTAAAAAGCTTCTTACATACTGATTGAATTTTTAATATTCAATTTACATAATCAATAAATAAATATCAATATTTTCCAGGAAAAATAAATGCTTGCGATGGGCCCCACAGCCAGTATCAACCCTTCGACTTCCCTGGTCTAAAGACCGGGGTATGCTCAGGGTTGATACTGAGCGGCGCCTTTTTTCCTTCAGGGTGAATCCCCTCAGGATAAACCCTGCCCTCAAGGACGGGGTTTGGGCGCCGTCGAAGTATCAAGATTCCGGCGGCGGGCCAGAGGCTTTCCGGGAACCAGCCCCATTTTTTCCCCTCCCTCAATATGTAGGGCCTGTTCCCAGAACAGGCCGTTATGAAAGCCGATCCCCTTTTCTCCCCTCCCTCGATGGGAGCCACCCCACTTTCTCCCCTCCCTTGATGGCCTCCGGCTCTGTAGAGCCTCCGGCTCGGAGAGGAGGGGACTGAGGGGAGGGTGTGAGGAATTTATTGGCTTGTTTCCAGCACGATAGGCGGAAGCTTATCTTGAACCAGACTTTTCTGTCTGAATTCGAAGCTTGTTGCCTCTTTTCTGCTGCGGGATTCTTAGGAAATTAATGTTGGGCTGGTTGATCAGATTGCGAAATTTCCGTAGCCGTATGGTCCTTCATTCATTCAAACCTATTTTGGCCCCCTACACATAAGTCCATATTTCAATTAGGTCCCCCAAATCAATTCTGGCGGGGTCGGTTGTTGACGCCGGGGGCAGGGCGTGGCAAAGTTGGCCCAATGAGTGAAGTGGGACGGATGGTGCGGCAAGCGATGTGGTGGGCCACGTGGCTTTCTCTCGCCACGACAGGATGCGGTGGATCGGGTAACGACCAGCGGACGCCTGACGCCGGCCAGGGGTTCGGACACAACAGTCCCCGGCCCGATTGCCACTATGCAGTGGATCCGAGTAGGGTGCCCTACGCGATGCCGCAGGTCGTGGCAACAGCCTGGGGTGCACCGGTCAAGTTACCCACCCTGAACACGCCTTGCCCCGAGGACGCTATCGAAATCAGCCGCGACGGTACGACGCTCTACTTCTATTGGTCTCCGACGGTGAACGCCTCCTTCGATGAACGGCTCAACGGCACCGCGGGCACCTACTACGCGCAGCGGGTCGCCGCCGACTTAGGATCCTTTGCCAATCCACGATTCTTTGACCTTCGCAGGGGTGTATCGGGCGGTGCAAGTGACGGTGAGGTGAGCTTCACTCCGACCGGGGAGTACGTGTATTTCCACTCCACTCGATCTGCGAATACCGGCTACCGGCAGTCGCCACCTGTCGATGACCCCATGGACATCTACGTTGCGCCAATCGTCAACGGCGAACCCGGCCCCGCCGAGAATCTCGGGGAGGTGGTCAACTCGGCATACCTCGACGGCGAACACTGCCTCAGCCCTGACGGGACCAAGCTCTACCTGGCGTCCACGCGCCCCGGCGGCCTGGGCGGGGCCGACATCTGGGTGTCTGCGAGGGCGGGGAATGCCTGGAGTGAGCCTGCGAACCTCGGAGCGCCGATCAACTCGACTGGCGGCGAACTGCAACCAGCGTTCGCTGCGGATGACCCAAACACCATGTTCTTCGTATCGGACCGCGACGGGCCGGCCAGCATCTACAAGGCCACCTTCGGCGGCGCGGTCTGGAGCGCTCCCGTGATGATGCTTACCGGATATGTGGGCGAGCCCTCTCTGGTGACCGACGGAAGCGTCATGTACTTCGTGCACGTGCTGGTGGACGACAAGGGCGTCTTCGGGTCAGATATCTGGTATGTGAAGCGGAACTGACTCCGTCATTGATCCCGGCACCGACCTTGCGGACGTTGAACCTCAGGCGGGCTCTCTTTCGCCGGTGTGGTTCAGCCGCGGAGCCGAGAGCTGATATTGCCCCCGAAAATGGACACACGACTAAGCACATTTTGCCATCGCCGATGACTCATACTCAAAAGGTGTAACGTAATCGAGTGTAGTATGGAGCCGTCGGGAATTTTATAGAAAGATTCAATATACTCGAACAATACTTGTCGCAAGAAATTCCAAAAATTCCAGGGTCAGGTCTTTATCTTGCTATTTGCGATAATTTTCTCCACCTTCTTCCGGAACTTCAAATCCTCTTCCACTTTCCTCTTCATGTTGCTAACACACCGGCTCCCCCGGTATACCCCAGACCGAACTTCTCGCCAATTACCTTCTATCTCAATCCCAACACCCGCCGGGATAAATAAATCGCCACCCGCCGCGCCTTGCTCGTCTTCCAAACACCAAAGTAAAGATCTGACCCTAGAATTTGCTAGAATTTGCCAGAATTTCGCTACTTCTGATTCAGATTTTTCTCCCGACGTCAAACCCTTCCCGGATCGCCTGGAGGACATCCCGGGGCGACGCGCAATCGCCGATCCGGTAGATCTCGGGAATCTTATCCATAAGTTTCCAGAAAAGCCCGTCGTTCTGCCGGTTGGCCTGGATGACGATCAGGCTGTCGATCTTTTCGATGTTCTGGGTGAGTTGGGTGAAATTGTTGCGCACAATAAGAGTGTCCCCGGTGAATTCCAGGGCCTCGCTCGACTCCATAAAGGTCACTCCCTTGGTCAGCATCCGCATAAACATGATGGGGATCTCGGTGATTCCCAAGAACATGCCGGGGTAAGGGAGGGGCGTCACCAGAGTAACTTTCTTTTCCATTCCGGCGAGGTGGTCGGCGAGGGTGACCGCCTGCTGTTTGAAGACGGTGTCCACGATCACGACGTGCTCGCCCAGGGGGACGTTCTCCCACAAAACCTGGACCAAGTGATGCACGTTGGGAAGATCTCCGCCTGGAAATTCGGGTTTGGTAGGAAGGGACCCGGTCGCCAGGACGACGGCATCGGGCGATTCCCCGAGGATGACACGCTCGTCCGCTTCTTTCCCCAGAACGATTTTCACTCCGAGCTTGTCGAGTTGGAACCGGCGCCATCGGATAAGCTCGTTGAACTCGCCCCGCTCCGGGATCCGGGTGATGATATTCACCTGCCCCCCCAGGTCCTTCTCCTTTTCGAAGAGGACGACCTGGTGCCCCCGCTCCGCCGCCGTGCGGGCGGCTTCCATGCCGGCCGGACCGCCACCGACCACGACGACTTTTTTCTGTTTTCGCGCCGGAGCGAACGTGGTTTCCGCCTCCCGGCCCACCCGGGGGTTCTGCGTACAGGTGATGGATTTGAGCCGGAATCCCCTTCCAATGCATCCCTGGACGCAGGCGATGCAGTGGCGGATCTCGTCGAGCTTTCCCGCCTGGGCTTTTTTCGAAATCTCCGGGTCGGCGATCTGGGCCCGGGTCATCACCACCAGGTCGGCGTGGCCATCCTCGAGGATCTTCTCCGCCTGGACCGGGTCGTTGATCCGGACCGAGGCGAAGACGGGGATTTTCTCCACCGCTCTCCGGATCGCGGAATGAAAGGGAATGAAGAATCCCAGGGGAATATACCCGGGGCCGATGACCAGCCCGTAATGCGCGAACTGGGAGCCGGCCGAACAATTGATGTAGTTCACCTTCCCGGTGGCTTCGAGTGTCCGGGCCACCTCCTGCATTTTTTCGTTGTCCATGCCCCCGGGGTGAAGATCGTCGCCGCTGATGCGGAACCCGAGGGCCATTTCTGGACCGATTTCCTGGCGGACCCGGTCGATAAGTTCGAACGCGAACCGCATCGGCTCGCCGTATTTGTCTTTTCGCTGGTTTCCCCAGGGCGACCAGGACTGCTGGATCAGGTAGCCGTGCGTCCCGTGGAGTTCCACCCCATCGAGTCCTGCCTCGCGAGCCGTCCGGGCGAATACCGTGAAGCATTCAATGATGTCCCCAATTTCCTTCTGGGTGAGGACCATCGGCCTTTCCCGGGTGGAAAAAGAAGGTATGTCCGAGAAGGATTCCAGCGGGGTTAAGTTCTGCGTACTGTCCCACTCTTTGCCGTGGTGAAAAAGCTGGATGAAAACTTTTGTCCCATGCTCGTGAAGGGTCTCCGACATCCGGCGCAGGCGGGGGAGGAGCTCATCCGGGGGGAGGAGCGGCTCGTTGCCGAAGATCAGGTTGGAGGGATGCACCGGGCAGGCCCCGATGACAATCAGCCCGCATCCGCCCTCGGCGCGGGCCCGCATATATTCGATATATCTGTCTGCGGGAAGGTTGCGTTGAAAAAATCCGAAACCGGTTTCGTGACTGCTCATCACGATCCGGTTCTTTACCTCTACCGGACCCAACTTGATCGGCGAAAAGAGATGGTCGAATTTCATGGTTCCTCCTTATCATTTAGCTGCTCCAACCCAAACAGCCTGATCGCGTTGCCCCTCAGGATTTTTTCTTTTGCTTCACTTTCCAAAGGCAGTCCCAGGATCTGATTAAGTTCCGTTTCAACCTGGTAAGGAATGTTAGGAAAATCGGTGCCGTAGAGAATCCGGTCCTGGTGTCTGACCAGGTGTTTCAGGAAAAATTCCGGGCCGGGCACCTCGGGGAAAAAACCCGAGAAAACCATCGTGTTGTCGGTGTAAAGATTTTTATACTCATCCATCAGGGCGAAACATCTCTCAAATTCGTCGGCGCAGAAATGGGGGACCACGCACTTCATTCCCGGGTAGCGTTTTAGCATTTTCTCCAGAAAACCCGCTCCCGAGAAAGCGCTGGTGATATTCGAGTACCCCCCCAGATTGGGACCGGATCCGGCATGGATAACCAGAACCTTGTCGTTCTCCGCAATCGTATCGTAAATCGGAAACATTCTTTCGTCATCCGGGCTGATCGCGATCACGTGGCAGTGAAGCTTAACCCCCTTGAACCCTTTCTGAAAACACCTTTTGAGTTCACCTCCGGGATCCTCGTCCTCCGGGTGAACCGCGGCGAAGGGGATCACCTCCGGGTACTTGTCTTTGAATTCCGCCGTCCACTCGTTAATCATCCGGGAAATACCCGGCTTGTGGGCGTAGTTGTAGCAGACGAATCGCTCCGCCCCCATCTCCTTGAGCAATTTAACCAGCGTATCGGTCGGCAATTTGTAATTGATATTCCAGGCAAAGGTGTCAAACCACTTCCAGATGGATTTGAAAATTCCTTCCGGGAAAAAGTGCGCGTGGGAATCTATGAAACCGGGCTTAGACATTTCCAGGTTCAAGGTTCAAGGTTTCAATTTTTAAAGCTCCGTGTACTATTTTACGATGTCATTCCTGCCCCGCATCAGAGTGCGGGATAAACTCCAATGGGAATCCCAATCTTTCTCGTTATTCCCGTGAAAACGGGAATCCATCTTGAAAATACTGGATTCCGCATCAAGTGCGGAATGACGGAATAAGGTAACCCCGCGGCAAACCGCGAGGAATTATTAATTAAAATTTAAATCTTCTGGATCCCCGCTTCCGCGGGGATGACGCAACTTTGGATATTCCAGACCATTATCTCAACCAGGGAAAATCTTCATGATATCTGAAAAAATTGCTTCTTCTCCCACCCGCACCTTTTCCAGCTCACCCTCGGCTTTCTCAAGCAGGGAAACCTCCTTGGTCTCACTCACTTCTTTCAGGGTCACGGAAAGCTCGGTCCAGTCCCGCGCCACCTGCCGCATCCTCTCCGACAGGGAATATTTCTTCATTTCCGGGAGAATTTCTTCCGCCTCCTTTAAAAAATCCGCGTACATCAGCCGGAAGGCGCCCCCGCCCGTCCCCCGGCGTTCGATCAGCTGGTAGGAAAAACGGGCGATCCATTCCATATCCTGCAAATCCTTCCAGCCCGGCATTTCGCGGACGGCGTTTTTCATCCCCTCCACGCCGCCGGGATAGTCCGGATCGCCGGTGGGCAGAAGCTCCTGGGCCTGTTTTCTCAAAGCCAGGGGAATCGCCACTTCGAGAGGATTCATTTTCACGTCCAAACGGGCGGGGAAATAATTGTTCTCGAGAAAGAAGGGGAAAAAGTTGGAGGTCCGGGCTTTTTTCAGCGATTCATATGGGATCTCCTGCAAGCCTTCCCATTGGGTATCACCGACGAGAACCACCCTTTTTTCGTCGTCATATCCCCAGACTGACACCACATGGCCGTTGAAATGGGTGGAGGATTTGTAATAGTCGATGTAAAAAATATCCGACTGGATCAGGACGGGAACCCCCTGGCCGACGATCTCCTGGACCACCTGCAGGGCGTGGTCCGGATCGGGGTCGGTGTTCCAGAGAAAATCCATCCCCAGGCTGATGAAGAAATTGCCCTCGAGTCCGGCGCTCCGGGTAAAAAGCGCCCGGGTGGGCTTATAGAGGTCTCCCTTCATATAATAGAAACCCAGGCCCGCCCCCAGTCCCAGGCAGAGGGGCTCGGAGAAATTCCGGCCGTAGAAGTACGAGATGCTGGAAAGCGCCGTCGAGGCGCAGTGCTTCCCGGGCCGATGCACCCATCCTTTGATAATTTTCTTCATGGGCGACATTTTAGCATTCTTGTAGGATGGATATAATAACTCAGCATATTAATTCCAATGCTTATTTACACGAGTTTATCAACTGTCATTCCCGCGAAAGCGGGAATCCAGATCCTTTTTGTCATCCCCGCGAAAGCGGGAATCCAGATCCTTTTTGTCATCCCCGCGAAAGCGGGGATCCAGGAGTGGAAACTGGATTCCCCCGGATCAAGTCCGGGGCAGGCTTAGTCAAGCCCGGAATGACAATCATTCTTTGCTGGATGGGGAAAGGAAAATGAACTGCTTTCGATGCGGAGCTGAAATTGAGCCCGACGGCTACTTTTATGGTAATTAATTGCTCACCCGCCGTCGCTAAAGCTATGGCGGGTTGTCCGCCTTATTATCCGGGCGAAATCCGCCGAAGCTGTTTTGTCAGTTTCTGGCGCGTTATCCTATTTATTCCGCATTTATTTAAAGCTATAAATTTAATCTTTAGCGAAGGCGGACAAAATTCTGCCTCAAGTGCGGCGTGAAAAACATGGAAAGAAGGATTTTACACCCCACCTGCCCCCGGTGCCGGAACGAATTTTCGGAGGGAACCAAGTTCTGTCCCCAGGATGGGTTGGAACTCCGGGATAAAGACGAGATCGCGTACGCGGATCTCCCCGGGGCTCACCAGAACGCCTTCAAGAAATTCGATCAAAAGGGATTCCGGCTGACCTGGAGCTGGATGGGTTTCTTCTTTGGCGGGATCTGGTACCTGGTCAAGGGAATGTGGGCCAAGGGGCTGATCATACTCTG
>Ga0315295_10004927_pt1 | contig 11406 bp, 8 predicted proteins | sample YL17G14_0_MG_FD_204453 | JGI IMG/M metagenome (GOLD analysis project Ga0315295, IMG submission 204453) | Sediment microbial communities from Yellowstone Lake, YNP, Wyoming, USA - YL17G14_0 | ecosystem: Environmental > Aquatic > Freshwater > Lake > Sediment | place: USA: Wyoming | collected...
CCTCCAGAACTTCCGGAATCTCGGGAACCGGATCGCAGGGCACCTTCTTGGCCCACAAGATTCTTAGGGCGCCTTCCTTGGTTAGACCTTTGAGCCATTCTTTCACGATGATTTCCACCTCGTCAGAATGCTTGAAACGGCCCTCCTGATTCTTGAAACGAGGGTCCTCCTTCAGATCCTCTCGCCCAATGGCCCCCAGAAATGCCATCCATTGTTCGTTGGTGGCCACGCAAATCGCCAGGTGTCCATCCACTGCCGGGTATACATTCCAGGGGGCTAATCTTGGGTTGCGGTTCCCTGTTCTCATGGGAATCCCCAGGGAGAGATGGAGGTCCAATGCTTCGTCCATGATCATAGAAAAACAGCTATCCTGCATGGATATGTCGATCCTTTCTCCCTGGCCTGTTTTTTCCCGGGAGGCCAATGCCGCTAAGATCCCGCAAACTCCGTAAAGCGCGGGAATCATGTCGCCGATCCACGCGCCGCAACGAGTCGGCGGACCATCGGAAAAACCCGTAACCCCCATGATGCCGCTCATCCCCTGGATCGTCAGGTCGAAGGCTGCTCGCTCTCGGTAGGGTCCGTTTTGACCATACCCGGATATGGAACAGTATATGATTTTAGGATTGATCGCTTTTAGCTGGGGATAATCAAATCCCAATCGCTCCATCGTTCCAGGGGCGAAGTTCTCGATGACCACATCCCCTTTTTTGACCAGATGTCGGAAGATTTCCTTTCCCCGCTCACTCTGCAGATTTAAGGAAATGCCCTTCTTGCCCCGATTGCGCTTTAGGTACAAGAGGGATGTGTCCTCATCCGTCTTTCGTACGTGGCTCACCCCTTCCGGCCCGGCAAAAGGAGGATTCCACCGGCAAGGGTCTCCACCCTTAGGCCTTTCGATTTTGATAACTTCTGCTCCCATGGCAGCCAGGTTTAAACTAACAAAGGGTCCGGCCAGCCAGGCCGTCAAGTCAATGACTCGAATTCCTTCGAGATGTTTTTGCATGTTGGCCCCCTTGTTATTCGACAAGCCCACGAAATTTTTTCTGCTTGGAGAAAGTTAACCTTTTCGTTCCATTCACGCAGTCCCCGAATATCGCGGAACAGAACCTGGGGGATGACCCCAATAACTTTTCCTCTTTCTTTTACCGGGATGCGATTGACGACCAAATTCTGGCCTTTCCAAAGATGATGATCTCGTAAAAAGTCAAAAAGTGGCTTTTTCCGTCATTCCGGCGAAAGCCGGAATCCAGTTATTTCAAGGCGTTCTGGACCCCGGCTTTCGCCGGGGAGACGACCAAAAAGACTTTTTACGAGATCATCAAAGATAGATCACGCCGAATTCGGGGATTCCAGTTTGGGCGACAATCGGAATCCGGGCGTCCGGAAAGATTTCCGTTATGTGTTTCCCCACATCCCTTTCGGGGCTTAAATTGAAAGTCTCTCCGTAGATCCGGTTGAAATACCGGATTTTCCCCTGGGAGTCACACAGGACAACCCCTTCATGGGAATGATCCAGAATAAGCTCCAGCATCTCTTTATAATTATCGATTTTCATTTATCGGCCCAAAAAGGGTTAGGTTCTTCTGTTCCAGTTGGGATATTATAAATACGAAAAGGGAAAATGCTCCGATGGCATTTTTTGCTTTAAAGAGTTAGTTCCAAACGATTGAAAAGTCAAGAAAAAAACTAAGGGCCTTTGCAGGCTTTATGCTTTTTTTGGATTTCTTTGAAATTCCAAGAGCTAAGGAGCGATGAAGGATGGCCAAATAGGATGGTCCCCCAATTCGCGGGGAGAGTGCAGGGTCAAAAATGGCCCTGCCTTTTCCTACTTTTTTTGTACAGTTCTATCAGTAATGATTACCTTTCCGAGCTGACTCATAGTGAAGGTAGGTGAAGCTGTTAACTGGGGATGATCGTAATCACACACCATCTTTTTGGCTCGCCTTGTTCGGTAATATACCCAATCAAACTAAGAATTTTTGTTTTCTTTACCAGCTCAGGCCGGAATGTCACCCGGGCTGCGGATTTTCCCCACCTAATGGATTTCCATCCATCCTTCTTTTATTATGGCGTGACGATATTGAACCAAAATTCAAATTCGTCCAGGCAAGACATTAGCTCAAAAAATTTCCACATGCTGCCTTCAATTTTGATGTCCCCGGCAAGAATCCTTCCGGGGAAAGTGGCTTGCTTGAGCGAGATGGAATCGAGTACGGTGCGGGTGAGAATAACCGTGGCATCGGGATTGGCCCCACGTTTCCCCGACTTGTAATTCAAGACCCCATTTTCAAGGGAAACGGAATATTCCTTTTTCAAATCGGTAAAAACCCAGTCAACCGTGATTTTCTTCTCCGCGGCTTTGGGGCCATTGAGGAGGATGGCCAAATAATCGAAATACATGTCGAGAGACAGAGAACGGATGATATCGAGACTGCCCGACCTCATGGGCATTTTTTGGGGGAGCCCATCGCGAAGCTCCTTGGCCCCGGAAAGGTAAAAATTGCGCCATACCGGAGATTCCGCTTGAAAACCCAGTTGCTCCAGGGTCCGGGCCTGGAGTTGGCGGGCCTCCTTGTTTTCGGGTTCGGCGAATACAACATGATTCACCACCTGGCCGACCCAGCGGTATTCCCCCTTTTGGAAGTAAGCCCTCGCTTTGGCCAGAACCGCGGCAGATCCTCCCATAAATTCAACATATCTTTTGCTTGCCTCTTCCGGTGGCAGAGGATGGAGATTGGCAGGGTTGGCGTCGAACCAACCAAGATACCTCTGGTAAACAGCCTTGACATTGAAGTTGACCGTGCCGTAAAAGTTGCGATTGTACACTTCTTTCGCCAGGCTTGAAGGAAGCTGAATCATTTCCGCACACTCCGTCATCGTGTACCCATGATTGATAAGGCGTACGGTCTGGTCGTGGATGTATTTATAAAGATCCCTCTGCTTTTTCAGATAATGGTTGATTTTCTCCTTTCCCCAGCGGGGCCAATGATGGGTGTTAAAGACTACCTCTGTCTTTTCGCCGAACAGATCAATCGCCTCATTGATAAAATAAGCCCAGGCTTTTCCGTCCCGGACGAGAGCGCCGCGAGGAGTTAGAAGATTATGAAGGCTGGCCGTGCAATTCTCAGCTATGCAAAGAGCCTTCATTTGGGGAAGATAGAGATTCATTTCCACAGGGGCCTCGGTTCCCGGAACCAACTGAAAGATGAATTTGACATCGTCGATGGTCAATTCCTGGCCGGTTTTGATTATTTCCTCAGTGGGGGCGATAAGGCTGACGGTCCCATTCGACGCAGTTTTTCCCATTCCTGCGTCAATTTGCCCCTTCGGTCCTTTCCCCAGAAACGTGCCAAACATGTAGGTGGCCCGGCGGGCCATAGCGTTTCCCACCATTATATTTTCGCTGATGGCTTCCTTCATGAATCCCTCGGGTGCGATGATCCTGACCCTCCCTGCTTTAACGTCCTCATCCGAGACGATCCCTTTCACCCCTCCCCAGTGGTCGACGTGGCTGTGCGTATAGATAACCGCCACGATAGGCTTTTTCGGAAGATGCTTGTAAAACAAATCCAAGGCCGCCTTGGCTGATTCGGTGGAGATCAGGGGATCGATGACGATATAACCGGTTGTTCCCTCGATGAAGGAAATGACCGAGAGGTCATATCCCCGAACCTGGTAAATACGGTCGGTGACCTTGAAAAGCCCGTGAATCGTGTTACGCTGAGCATGGCGCCACAGAGCGGGATTGACGGTATCCGGGGCCGGTTTTTCCAATCCAAGGAATTCATACCTTTTCATTTCCCACACCGGTTTTCCTTCGCGAGTACGGATGTCGACCACAGGGTCACTGGCAATGAGGCCGCGTTGAGCGAGCTCGAATTCTTCTTGCTCATCAGCCGGCAAAGGTGGCAGGAACTTACTGGGCGCTTCCCTTTTCCCCTGAATGGCTCCTTTTGGCTCTGAAGTAACTGCCATCGGTCCTGCACAACTGAGCAAGAGACTCGTGGCTAAGACAAGACAAAGGCTTATCCTTTTCATAAGAATCCCTCCTTTTCTATGATGAACCACGATGGACAGGCAGAACGTATCTTGGTGGCAGAATATCATATGTTTTTGCAGATTACTATATGCTAAGTATCAGGGCCAAAGGTGAACATACATGCATCTTTGTTGAATTTCCGAGACTTTAAAAGCTTTGATATCTATATTGAATCGAGATGCGTAATTTCTTCCCATAATCTTCAACGCGGGACGATATCTTCAAGTGAACAGTTGGAATCTTCACTCAGGACTTTATCTGATATTGTCTGTCAGGCCAAGTGGTTTCCATTACATTTAAAATGTTTTAATAATTGTAAAAATGAAGCTTTAAGATGTAAAATGACTGGGCAAATTTCAAAGGGGCAGTGCCCCTTTGGTATTTCATAAAAGGGAAACCCGGAAAAAAGAAAAGCCATCTTTCGGAAGAGGTTGATGAGTCCGGACAGAAAATTGCTCCGAAGTCACTTAAAGGAGAATGGAAATGAAAGCCATCATCAAAGACAAACCCGGGCGGGGGGCAGCGTTGCACGGCGTGCCGATCCCCAGTGTGGGGCCGAAGGATGTTCTGATTCGGGTTAAAGTCGGGGCGATTTGCGGCTCGGACGTGCATATCTACGAGTGGGACCCGTGGGCCCAGTCTGTGGTCCCAAGCCTACCCCATATATTGGGGCACGAATTCGCCGGGGAGGTCTTGGAAGTGGGGAACGAAGTGCACCACCTCAAGCCTGGAGACCATGTAGCCGGCGAGACCCACATTCCCTGCGATCATTGCTATTTCTGTTTGACCGGGCAACGGCACATCTGCATCGGGATGAAGGTCTACGGTGTGCACAGCCAGGGGATTTTTTCGGAATACACGACCATTCCGGAACCCTGCGCGGTGAAAATCCCCCTTGAAATATCATTTCCGGCTGCCGCCATGATGGAACCGTGCGGCGTGGCTGTCCATGGGCTTTCCAAGGGAATCGTTTCCGGGAAGACCCTGGCCATCTTCGGTTGCGGACCCATCGGGTTATTCGGGGTTCAGGCGGCTGTGGCCTACGGCGCAGCCAAAATTTACGCTATCGATATCAGCGAGAACCGAATCCAGATGGCCCAGTCGTTTGGAGCCGCCAAGGTCTTCCATGCGGATAAGGACCCCCTCGAAAAGATCATCCTTGACGAAACCAAGGGAATCGGCGTGGACATGGTCCTCGAAGTATCCGGCAATCAGAAGGCGTATGACCAGGGACTGCGTATCCTGCGCAAAGCCGGGACTTTTGTGATCATCGGGATACCCTCAAAACCCATTCAGCTGGAAATTCCTACCAACATCATGTACAAAGAAACCAAAATTTTCGGGATCACCGGACGGGAGATGTACGAGACCTGGTACCAGGTTTCCGGGCTGATCCAGTCCGGGAAGGTAGACCTCGGAAAAGTAGTAACTCATAAATTTCCCCCGGAAAAATTCGATGAAGGGTTTAAGGTGGCCAAGGAAGCCCAGCACGGCAAGGTGGAATTTATCTTTGGCTAAATTCCCTCAATAATCCTCTCTCGAAAAAGATGGACGGTTCACAATTTACCTAAACATTGCAAAACAGACATTAAAAACATCACCCCCACCCTTCCCTCCCCCCTCCGAAGGTGTGAAAAAATAGATTTGGCTCTTTGTCACGTCATTCCGGCGAAAGCCGGAATCCAGTGTTTTTAAGACCTTACGAACTTGCTGGACCCCGGTTTTCACCGGGGTGACGGCTGAAATTTAATTTTTTCACACCTTCCCCGAGGGGGAGGGTTAGGGTGGGGGGGCAAAGGACACCAGGGGTGAAGTCCTGTGACCATCGAAAAAACCGTTATTGCCCTTTACATGCAGGGGCGAAAACGAAATTTCGGAGAATATTTTTGCAACTACTGAGTTTACTGGCCAAAGCATTTTCTTTTTTGCTTTGATTCGGGACGGAGGTTGTTATTTTTGGATCATCTCCCAATTAGTTGATCGAATATTCAATAAAAACCTGGCAAGGGCCCGGAAGGAAAGGCAGATTGCGCCGCAAGCATCGGCGGGATTTCGCGTTTTATCCCCCCTGCTGGCCTTCCGCAAAGCGCAGCGGGGGCGGGAATAGATAAGGATCAAAGGAATCATAGAACCCCCCCGCCCCAGCTAAGAAGAGGTACGCGCCTTATGATTGCAAGCAATATGACTTTCCTTCCGGGCCCCTGAAATAACTAAACATTTTACATATGCCTGCTCTTTGGGCTTCAACTAATTGGGAGATGATCCTTATTTTTGAATCGGCGCCAGACCGGGCCCCAAGGCCGACGCCTCCCGATCTCTGGTTGGTACCCGGCCTCATTTTTGCTGCGCTTGTTGCTCTTTTAGCGCCCGCAGGACTGCCTCCGGCGTTGCCGGCAGAGAATGGAGTCGCACGCCCACCGCATCGTAAATGGCGTTCAGAATTGCTGGGGCGGTGGGCACCAGAGTTGGTTCACCCACTCCTTTGGCCCCAAATGGGCCGGTGGGGTCATAGTTTTTTACGATCAACACTTCTACCGGAGGCATGTCCACAGAGGTGGGAATCATGTAGTTGGCCAGGGATGGATTAACTATCCTCCCTTCTGAAAAAATGACTTCCTCGGAGAGGGCCAGGCCGACCCCCATGGCCACTCCCCCTTCAACCTGCCCTTCTACCAGCATGGGGTTGATCGGCGTCCCGCAATCATGGGCCGCCACGACGCGTAGAACATCTACCCGGCCCGTCTCGGTATCCACTTCCACCTCCGCGATGTGGGTGGCGTAAACGTAGCTGGCGTAGGGTTTTCCTTGTCCGGTCTCGGGATCCAACGGGACTGTCGGCGGACTGAAGGAGGCGCTGCCCAGAGCAGGTCGGCCCAGCGAAACTTGACTCTTCATCACGACCTCCCGGATCGGCAGGCTCTTCTGGGGAAATCCAATCACCCGGACCCGGCGGTTATGCGCCTCCAGCTGATCGGGCCTGGCGCCGAGCATCGGGGCAGCCGCCTCGAACAAAATCTCTTTCACCTGGGATGCCGCCATCCGCACGGCATTCCCCGTGACGTAGGTGGTCCGGCTGGCGATGGGCCCGGAATCCACCGGCGTGCTATCGGTGTCCGCCGTTACCATCGTTACGTCGTCTGGCGCGATGCCCAATTCTTCGGCCGCGATCTGGGCCAGCACCGTGAGGGACCCCTGGCCGATTTCCACGGTTCCGCTCACGACGACCGCTGTCCCGTCTTCATTCATTTTTACCGTGACTGCACCTGGGTTTGCCGAAACCGTGAACCCGATGGGGTACCACATGCAAGCGATGCCGCGTCCGCGCCTTTTCATCGAGGCCCCCCCTTCCATCCAAACCGCTCCGCGGCAGCGACGAGGGTCTCCTTGACCGTGACGCTCTGGAGAACCTGCCCTGTTGTGCTGAGCGATCCATCCTCGAAAGCATTCAGCAAACGGATCTCCAGGGGGTCTTTCCCCAGGCGGCGGGCAATGCTGTCCATGTGAGACTCGTAGGCAAAGCAGACCTGGGGAGCGCCGAACCCGCGAAAAGCCCCGGTCATGGTTTTGTTGGTGTATACCGCCCAAGACTCGACCAGAAAATTTTCGATCTTGTACGGCCCCGAGGACAAAATCGTTGCCTTGCCCAGTGTGGTATCGGTCCACGAGGCATAGGCTCCCCCGTCCGCTACCAGGCGAACCTTGCGGGCCAGGATTCGTCCCGATTGATCAACGCCGCTGACATAATCCATCACAAAAGGATGGCGCTTGGTAGTCGATATAAATTCTTCCTCCCTGGTTAAGGCCCCTTTGACCGGTTTCCCGGTCTTTTTGGCCAGGAGGGCGAGAATGGGTTCTAGGGTGATCTCATTCTTGCCCCCAAAGGAGCCCCCCACCTGGGTGGACACGACGCGGATCTTGTTGAGCGGCATATTCAGCACCCGCCCCAGATCGGCCCGGACTAAAAAAATCCTCCCCAGGGTAGACCAGACCGTGAGGCGCTGGCCCGCGTCCCAGAGGGCAATCGCCGCGTGGGGCTCCAGGTAAGAGTGCTCCACCATCTGCGTCGTATACCGCTCTTCCACCACCAGGTGGGCTTGAGCGAGCGCCTTCTGTACATCTCCTTTTTCTATGCGCCACCGGGTGTACACGTTGCTACCCGGCTCATGAACTTTAGGGGCGTTCTCCTTCAATGCTTCCAGGGGATCGAAAACGGCCGGCAGGGGTTCATACTCGACTTTGATCTTTCCCAGGGCGTCCGCGGCCGCCTGCTCGCTGACCGCCGCCACAGCCGCCACCCCGTCCCCCATATGCCTCACCTTTTCGCCGGCCAAGATCGGTTGATCCTGACGATGCGGACCGAAGGAGTTTACGGGGATTTCCTTGGCGGTGAGCGTCGCCATGACCCCCGGCATCGCTTCGGCTTCGCTCGTATCCACACGTAGAATGCGGGCATGGGGATGGGCGCTGCGGAGCACTCGGGCATAAAGCATCTCCGCAAAAGCAAGATCTTCAATGAATTTCACCTTCCCCAATACCTGAGGAAGACTGTCGGGACGAGTCACCCTTCGCCCTACACCCGGGGTCTGCGCGGGGTCCTCGGCCATTTTCAGGAAAGTGGCGGGGCGCATCGATTCCCCTTGGGCCGGCTTCGTTTCTGTTACCACCCTCTTCTTCTCTCGCATTCGATCCTCTGGCTTCAAATTCTTCCGCCCTGCGACTGATTTTTCTTCATCACCCGGCTGGCGCTCAGCACCGCCTCGACGATCTTGGAATAGCCCGTGCAACGGCACAGGTTTCCCGATAATCCCTGACGAACTTCAGTTTCCGTCGGATTCGGGTTGGCGTCCAGGAGTGCCTTGGCCGAAAGGAGCATGCCCGGGCCGCAGAAGCCGCACTGGAGCGCGCCCTGCTGCACGAAAGCGATCTGCAGGGGGTGCGGTTGCTCCGCAGTTCCCAATCCTTCAACGGTGGTCACCTTCCGCCCGTTCACCCGCACGGCCAGGACCAGGCAGGCGTTGACCGGCTGCCCGTCCAGCAGAACCGTGCAGGCGCCGCAATCCCCTTCATCGCATCCCCGTTTCGCTCCGGTCAGCCCCCAGGTCTCCCGGAGCAATTCCAGGAGGGTCGTCTCCGGTTTTACCGATGCTGTTTTCCATTCGCCATTCACCATGATCTTCACCGGATTGGACATGCTCTCCCTCTTCACCTGTTCGATTCACCAGAAAGTGCCCCATCTATAACTCGCCGGGTAAGCACCATGATCAAATCCCGCCGGTATCCCGCCGATGCTCGAAAATCATCGATGGGCGCCGCCTCCCCAGCGGCAATCCGAGCAGCCTCGGCCAGCACTTCGCTCCGGACTGGTTTCCCGGCCAGAAAAGCTTCGGCCTTGCGGGCCCGAATGGGCGTCGGGGCTACCGCACCCAGCGCTACACGGACACTGGCGAAGCGGGTTTTCGTTCCATCCACTTCGACGCAGGCCGCCGCGTTGACTAAGGCTAAAGTCAAAGCTTTGCGCCGTCCGAACTTGGCAAAACAGGAGGGCTTCCCGAGGCGTTCTTTCGGAATCAGGATTTCCACCAGGAGTTCGTCGGGCCTGAGAGCTGAACAATGCGGGGCGGCAAAGAGTTCCTCGAGACCAATTTGCCTTTGTCCGTCTTTTCCGGCCACCGTCACGAGCGCGTCCAGGACCAGCAAGGAGGGTGCGCTGTCATTGGACGGTACGCAGGCCACCAGATTTCCCCCAATCGTCCCTAAATTACGCGTCTGGATGGCCCCCACAGACGCGGAAGAAGCCGCCACCGCAGGGGCATATTGCCGTACCAGAGGGGAAGCGACAATTTCGGTATGCGTGGTCATGGCGCCGATACGCAATCCCTTTTCATTCAGCGCAATTCCCTGCAAATCAGGGATGCCGGCGATGCCCACCAAGGTCTTGGGGGTTGCCAGATTCTGCTTCAAGCGTACGAGTAAGTAGGTGCCCCCGGCAATGGGAAGTGCATTCGGGCTGTTTTCGGATAACAGAGCCACAGCCTCGGGGATGGAATGGGCAGCGACATAAGCAAAGGGTTTCAAAACGATCCTCACAAAAGGTCGAAAGAGGGGAAACAGCGCCCTTTCAGGCGACCTAAATCGCCCGTAAAAAACCTTTCCAATACCCGCTATGAGGTCACCATCGGCATGATTGTGAAGGCCTCGATGACTCTAATTATGATAAGCAGAGGGGAGAAACAATGTCAATAAAATCTCACGCCTTGCGCCTTTCGCCCTGTGCTTTGCGCACTTGAACCCCGAGGACCCTTTCCCATACCTTGACCATAGCCCCCTTATTCTCCCTGCCAAGACCCTGGTCTAAGGCCATCTGGTAGGTAACCATGCTTGCAGCCGTGACGGGTAGAGGAATCGATTGGGCGCTGCTGATCTCGACCGCATGGACCATGTCTTTATAAGCTTCTGCCATGGGATAGCCCGGGCCGAAGTTTCCATCCAGAATCAGCGGGCCAAAATTGTCTATGGCAAAGCACTGGCCCGTGCCGCTGCGGAGCACGGTGCACACCTGCTCCGGGTCGAGCCCCATCTTCACGGCCAGGGCCAAAAGTTCGGCCAGGGCAGCGCAATGAATATCGAACATAACATTATTGATCATCTTCATCATCTGGCCGCTTCCGGAAGGGCCCGCGTAGATGATCTTGTTGCCCATGGCTTCCAAGGCAGGGCGGACCTGTTGAAAGACGGCCTCTTCTCCCCCCACCATTATGGTCAGGGTCCCGTCCCTGGCCCGAGATTCCATCCCGGATACGGGTCCATCTAAGAAAGGAATTCCCCTACCCTTCAAAGAGGCGGCGATTTTTCGGGTGATTTGGGGATGAATGGTCCCACAATCGATGATTACTTGACCCGGCCGAAGAACATCTGCCATTCCTCCTTCTCCAAACAGAACCTTTTCCACGGTATCTGTGTCTGGAAGGCATAAAATAATCCAGGTGGAATCCTGGGCCAGCTCTTTCAAAGAGGGAAGCGCCTTTCCGCCCCGGGAGGTCATTTGGTCAATGACTTCTTTTCTCCGCGCAAAAAATTTCAATGGGAAGCCAGCTTTCACAAGGTTGAGGGCCATCCATCTGCCCATCGTACCCAGTCCCACAAATCCAATCTCGGGCTTCATGGCCACCTCCTCCGCTTAACAAAAAAATTTTCCCTCCTCCATCCCCTGCCCGGCAAGAGTAGACCTAAACGTTGCCTAAAATTTTGCAAAAACATCACCCCCACCCTTCCCTCCCCGAAGCTGTGAAAAAATTCGGGTTTGTAGGGGAGGCGGGAAGTATACAGTTTGTAAATTTGAAAAATAGTTTTTACGGATCAGTCAT